>Ga0073934_10001734_pt1 | contig 50197 bp, 53 predicted proteins | sample LarsenN4metaG_FD_76834 | JGI IMG/M metagenome (GOLD analysis project Ga0073934, IMG submission 76834) | Hot spring sediment bacterial and archeal communities from British Columbia, Canada, to study Microbial Dark Matter (Phase II) - Larsen... ...
GGGCCAAACCCGCAGCCAGTTACGCAGCACCCAGAGACGCCCCGAGTTGCTTCAATCCTTCTGGAAACAAACAGGCCTGGCTTGGCCTTAGATTGTTAACAGGCTATGCGAAGCTCAGTAAATGGGGACCGAACATGCCGGAGCGGATTGGACGGCATGGCGGAGGAGGGAGGCATCCAGCAGCGGGCGGCGGGCATCATCCGGGAAGCCCTCGGCCAGAAGGTCCACGAGCTGGAGGTATTCCTCCCGGGTGCCCAGGTGCTGGAAGGCCGTGCGCCAGCGTTCTTTGCGGGGGAAGGCCTCACTGTAGCCCGCCACCGCCTTGCGGAAGAGAATGCAGGCTTCCTCTTCACCCAGGTAGCGGAGGGCCAGGGTGAAGTGATAGTGCATGAAGCGCAGGTGGTCCGCGGCCGAGGCCTCCGGAGGTTCCTGCCCGGTCAGGAGATAGGCGGCGGTGCGGCGGAAAAAGTAGGGATCCCGCAAAGCGGCCCGTCCGACCATCACGGCAGCACAGCCGACTTCCCGGATCATGCGGCGGGCGTCCTGGGGGGTATGGACATCGCCGTTCCCAATGATCGGGATGCGGCGCACGGAGCGGACGACGGCACGGATGCCCTCCAGGTTGACGCTGCCGGTGAAGGCCTGGGCTTTGGTGCGCCCATGGACGGCCACAGCGGCCACGCCCATGGACTCCAGCCGGGGGGCAATTTCATGGGCATTGATGGAATCCTCGTCCCAGCCCAGCCGCATTTTCACGGTGATGGGAAGGCGGACCGCGGAGACGACGGCTTCAAGCAGCTCCTCGGTCAATTCTTCGTCCTGCATGAGGGCGGCCCCGGCGCCGGAGCGGGTGACCCGGTGGGAGGGGCAGCCGAGGTTGATGTCGATCATGTCGATGCCGAGGTCTTCAAGGAAGCGGGCGGCGTCGCGCAGTTCCTGTTTGTCGGCACCGAAGAGTTGAACACCGAGGGGGCGGTCATCGGAGCAGGCCGCAGCCATCCGGACGGCCTTGGGGTTGAGTTCGAGCAGGGAACGGGCATTGATCAGGTCGGTGGTGGCGACGGAAAGCCCGCCGAGGGCGCGGATGGCGGCACGGAACGGAAGGTTGGTGTAACCGGCCATGGGGGAAAGGAGAAGCGGGTGCTGGAGGGCGATGGGGCCGATATTCAGGGCAGGAGGCATTGAGCCCATGACAAATGAGAAACAGGAAATGACAAACGAAAAGATGGGCGTGCTGAGTGGATGAGGTGATGAGGTGATGAAGCGGGAGCAAACCTGAAACTTGAAACCGAAAACCAGAAACCCGTCCGACCGATGGGCTTGCTTCCCTTGACTTGTGGGTTCATCGCCTTATGACACAGGGATGACGCGTGCGGCATGCCTTGTGGGGGTGCTGGGACTGGCCGGTCTGGCCCGGGCCCAGCCCGGGCCGGAGGCACCGCCCCGTGCAGAGGTGGTGGAGCCGGTCCTGGCGCCCGAGCCGCCTTCCGCGCAGCCGGTGCCCGTGCCGGAGGGCACAGAGGCGCCCGCGGCTGAAGCCGTGCCCGCAGTCCCGGAAACGCGGGGGCGGGATGGCTTGCCTGACGACCCGGCCATGCCGGTGCGGGTGCGAATTGTCTCACCGCGCTCCCGGGAAATCATCCCGACATCCGTGGTGGATGTGTTTTTGGAAGTGGACAACTACACGCTGGCCGAGGGAGGGAACCGCCTGCATGTGATTTTGGACAACGGCGTGCCCCAGCCCTGGACCGATGTGCGGCGCCCGTTTCCGCTGAAAAATTTGACCGAGGGCGGGCACTCGGTGCGGGTGCTGGCGGTGCGCCCGGACGGCACCTCGATCCGCGGGCCGGAGGCCTTCGCCCTGGTGCATTTCTACGTCAAACGGAAAGATTTCCAGAATTATGCCGATCCGGAGGGGCCATTTCTTACGGTCAACCTGCCGGTGGCGGGGGAGGTGGATTTGGACGGCCAGGGGCGCCTGTGCTTTGACTATTGGGCGCACAATGCGGACTTCGCGCAGAGCGGATTGCGCCTGAAATACCAGCTGGACGCGTATGAAGGGGAGCTGGCGGAGGAGGGGCCTGTCTATTGGAGCAATCTGCCGCCTGGACGCCACAAGCTGGTGGTGGAATTGTTCGACAAGACGGGGCAGCCGGTCTTCGGCCCTTTCAACCGGGTGGAGCGTGAATTCACCGTGCGCCAGGTGCTGCGGGCGGTGCCCCTGGTGCCTTTGGCGCCGGACGGAGAGAACGCCGCTTCCCATCCCGAACTGGGCCAGTGATCAGCGCGGCGGGGAACTGAGGAATTCCGCCACGGCTTCTTGGAACGGCGGCTCGAAGGGGCGGAATTCGTGGCCCGCACCGGGAATGGTGTAATAGGCTTTGGGGCCTTTGTATCCGTCGTGCAGGGAGCGGACCAGGGCCGGGGTCATGCGCACATCCCGCTCGGCGGCGATGAAGAGCACGGGGACCTGAACGGCCTGCAGGGCGCGCACGGTGTCCACGCCACTGATGCGGTAGCCGGCGCGGGCCTCGATCCGCGGATAGCTCAGCCAGAGCAGGGGGAACTCAGCGATGCCGAACATGAGGCGCGCATGGTGGGCCATCGTTTGGCGGAGCGTGTCGAAAGGAGCATCGGCGATGACGCCGGCCAGGCCTTCCGGGCGCTGGGCGGCGGCGTGCAAAGAGGTGACGGCTCCCATGGAAGTGCCCCAGAAGACCACCCCCGCTTCCGGACGGCGGGTGCGGCACCACTGCAGCGCCGCCAGGGCGTCTTTTTGTTCATGAAAGCCGTAGCTCACCAGGCTGGGAGCGCTGTCCCCATGGCCGCGGAAGTCAATGGCCAGGGCCGGGCTGCCCAGTTTTCGGGCCAGTAGGAGGTAGTTGAGCATGTGTTCCTTGCTGGCGCCGAAGCCGTGGAGGATGACAAGCGTGGGCCCGGCAGCGGCGGGCGGAGCGACCCAGAGTCCGGCCAGGCGATGGCCGTCGAGGGAAGAGAAGGTGATGGCCTCCGAGGAAATATCGAGCAGGCCGGGCTGGAATGCGGGGCGGGCGGCCGGGGGAATGGTGGTGGCGATTCCGGCAAGCAGTCCGGTGATGAACCAGAGGGCGGAGCCACCGGCAAGAACCAGCCCCAAGAAGCCAAAGCCCAGGCGGCGCAGAATGCGGGGAGAAGCCATCAAGCCACCATGCCGGGAAACCGATGCTCTGCAACCGGGGAGAGGCAGCGGAGCGGCGGAATCAGGGAATCTGAGAGCAGAAAATAGGCGGAGAAGATGGGCGACCGACGGGATTTGAACCCGCGACAACCTGAACCACAATCAGGGGCTCTACCAACTGAGCTACGGCCGCCGTAGAGCCGAGAAGAGTAACGCCCCGCGCGGCGCAATCAACTCAAAAGGTGGGCGGTTTCGGAGGATGAAAGAATCAAAGACGCTGGACGCGGACGGGGGCGACGCCTTGGCGGAGGATGCCGAGTTCGGCGGCGGCGGCCTCCGAGAGGTCAAGGTCGCGTCCGGCGACGAAGGGGCCGCGGTCATTGATGCGGACGATCACACTGCGCCCGTTGGCCGGATTGGAGACACGAAGGCGGGTGCCGAAGGGCAGGGACTTGTGGGCGGCGGTCAAGCCGTGCTTGTCAAAGCGTTCCCCCGAGGCAGTCGGACGCCCGTGGAACGGAACCCCATACCACGAGGCCGTCCAGGTGCCGCCGCGTCCCCCGCTGGAAGCGCAGGCGGCCAGAAACGCCAGGCCAACAGCGAGGACGGCCAGACCTGTCCGGGGGAACATCAATAGGCTCCGCTGCCAGAGGGAAGTCCACCCACGATGGCCACGCCGGATGAGGTGCCCAGGCGGTTGGCTCCGGCGGTGATCATGGCCTCGGCGGTGGCCCGGTCCTTGATGCCACCGGAGGCTTTCACCCCCATGTCCGGTCCGACCGCGTCGCGCATGCGGCGGACGTTTTCAAGCGTCGCGCCCGCCGTGCTGAATCCGGTGGAGGTTTTGACGAAGGCGGCGCCGGCTTTTTTCACCGCCAGGCAGGCGGCGGTGATTTCCTCGGGGGTGAGGAGGCAGGTTTCCAGGATGACCTTGACCGTGCGGCCCTGGGCGGCGGAGACGACCTCATGGACTTCGTGTTCGATGAAATTCCAGTGTCCTTCCTTGGCGGCACCGATGTTGAGGACCATGTCGATCTCATCCGCGCCGGTCTTGATGGCATCCGTGGTGGCATGGGCTTTGGACTGGGGCAGGGTGGCCCCGAGGGGGAAGCCAACCACGGTGCAGACTTTGACCGGGGAACCGGAGAGGGCTTTTTTGCAATCGGCGATCCAGTAAGGGTTCACGCAGACGGAAAAGAAGCCGTGCTCGCGGGCTTCGGTGCAGAGTTTTTGGATTTGGGGGAGGGTGGCGTCCGGCTTGAGCAGGGTGTGGTCGATCAGGGTGGCAAGATTCATGGGTGGGCATTGAACCAGCCTGGCGGGGGTTTGGCAAACGAAGGCGGCGGCATCTTGCCGCTTGCCAAAAGGCGGAAAAACCCGGCAGTCTGCGCCAATCTAGCCTTGCGCCGCGTTGGGTGGAGGCTTAGATTGCAATTGTATCAATTATACCAAGGAACCTTATGATCCGCCGACACTCCCCCCGCAATGCATTCACCCTGATCGAGCTTCTGGTGGTTATCACCATCATTGGCGTGCTCGCCGCCCTGGCCGTGCCGGCCATCAACGGGGCGCTGGATAAAGCCAAACAGACCGCCGATGTCTCCAATGCCCGCCAGCTCGGGATTGTGCTCTTCTCCGTGGCCAATGATGACAACGGGGTTTATCCCGTCGGACCGCGGGATGCCGCAACCGGCATACGCAGCGATGCCTCCACCACAGTGGACTTGTTTGAGGGCATGCTGGTCGACAAAGAACTGACGGACGCCAAGATTTTGGCCACAAACGGCAAAACTCCCTACAACGGCTCAACGAGCACACCCACGCTGGCGGCCAACAACGTCGGTTGGGATTATCTGCGCGGCGTCACCACGACCGATGAGACATCGCTTCCCTTGATTGCTTCCAGCGGCGCTTTCGCCAGCGCGAGCGACTACTCCGGTGATACGATCAATACGGCGGACAATGTCTGGAAAGACAAGGGTGTGGTTGTGTACACCATCGGCAACTCCGCCTCTTTTGTTCGCGCGCGCGCAGGTGGAAAAATCACCCGGATTGTGGACACGTCGGTGACCATTCCGTCAGGCGCTACGCTGATCAAGCCCGAGTAATCAAGCACCCGGGTGCTTCCTAAAAACCCGCCGGAATACCGGCGGGTTTTTTGTGTCCTCCTCAGTCTTTGTGGGCGGCGATGTAAGCCTCCAGCGCCTCGCGCGTGAGGGTGTGGCGCGCCCCGCAACGGGGGCAGGTGATGCGCACGCTCGCTCCCCCGCCAAACAGCGCCTCGGGATCGGCCCGCATGGCCGGGACCAGGATTTCACACATGCGGTCCTGGGAACAGCCGCAGTTCCAGCGGTAAGACCGCTTTTCCAGCAAACGCAGGGTTTCCGATTCCTCAAGCCGTGCGGCCTCTTCGGCCGTCAAGCCCGCCAGCCAGGCCTCATCGCAGTCCGGCTGGGCGCTGAGCAGGGCGAAATCCTCGTCCCCCAGCCGGAACATCCGGGCCAGGCGCTGCTCACTTTGCCGGTAAAAGGCTTCCACCGCGCCAAAGATGTCCGCTCCGGCAAAGGAGACCACGCTGCGTTGCGTGGGCTGGTGCCCGGCGGCCAGGTCGGCAAAGAACAGGTTCTCACCCATGGTCTTAACCTCTTCCTGGAAGGCTTGGCCGGCAATGTGGCCCAGTTCGTTGTCTGCACAGGCAAAAAGGTTGAGCCGGGGTCTTTCGAGGTGGATTGTCCAGGCCAATGTGTGGTTCCAGGGGCGTCCCGCGGCGTGCAGCACCTGGGCAGCCAGGGTGTCTTTGAGCAGTTGGTCGGGCTCTGGCGGATAACGCAGTCCGTGATCGGCCTGGTGCAGGTAGTAATCGACGTAAAGTGGACCAAAGTCCGCCCGGGCCAGCAGGACATTGCGCCCCCGAATGAACCAAGTGGAAACTTCGAGCTGGGTGTCCGCAGGGGCACAATCGTGGGCCATGCCGTTACCCTACCAGCCTCCAAAGCGCCCCGCAACCCCAACGGGGACAGTTTACTTAAGGCCTTAAGTAAACTGTCCCTGTTTTGAGGCTTGTGGCGAGGAGGTGGGTTTGCGACATTTTGTCGCGTGAAAGCGTCCTTTCTGGGCAAGCTCTTGGAGCGGGTGGATCAACTTGGCGCGGATGAGTTGCAGCGTTTTTTGGTTCGTTTGGCGCGTGAGAATGGACTGATGGAGCGGATTTTCAATACGTTGCAGGATGGGGTGGTGGTTCTGGATGGGGAGGGGCGGGTGGAGTATGCCAATGCCGCCGCCCGCCGGATGCTGCCGCTGCCCAAGGACGGGGGCTTGGGGGCGCCGATGGAGCGGTTTGTGCGGGATGTGCCCTGGCGCCAGTGGGCCCGGGAAACCGGCGGCCTGAAGCGGCGCCTGGAAATTTCCTATCCCGAGGCCCGCGTGGTGGAGGCGGTGGTGGTGCCTTTGGACGAGGGGGAGGAATCGGGGTCCGGCTCCCGGGTGGCCATTTTTCATGATGTCACGCAGGCGGAGTCCAGCACGCGTGAGGTCATTGAATCCGAGCGGCTGCAGGCATTGACGCTGCTGGCAGCGGGCGTGGCGCATGAATTGGGCAATCCGCTCAACAGCCTGCATATCCACCTCCAGCTCATCCAGCGCGACCTGCGCCGCCTGCCGGACGGGGCGGCGGCGCCGATGCGGGAATCGATCGCCGTGGCTTTGCGGGAGTTGGAGCGTCTCGATGGCATCATCCACCAGTTCCTGCGGGCGATCCGCCCCACCCAGCCGGACTTCGTGCCCTGCCGGATCGGTGATTTGATTGCCGAGACATTGGAGAGCCTGGGGCCGGAGATGGCCGACCGGGGCCTGCTGGTGGAAACAGAAACGGATGCCGGGGTGCCGGAGATGCTCCTGGATGCGGGCCAGATGAGGCAGGTTTTTTACAACCTGGCACGCAATGCCATGCAGGCAGTGGACGAGCGCGGCCTTCTGCACATCCGGGTGGAGCGGGAGGAGGATGCCGTGGTCGTGTCCTTCCGGGACAACGGGTGCGGCATCGCACTGGAGAATCTACCAAGGGTGACGGAAGCTTATTTCACCACCAAGTCCGGCGGGTCCGGACTGGGCCTGATGATTGTGCAGCGGATTGTCAGGGAACACGGAGGGCGCATGGAAATCGAGAGCCAGCCGGGAAAGGGCACAACGGTGCGCCTGCGCTTCCCGGTGGGCGGGCGCCAGGTGCGGCTGCTGGAGGCCCAATGAAATGAATCTGGTCAAACCCACCCTGTTGATCGTGGAGGATGAGAAGCACACCCGGGAAGGACTGCGGCGGGCTTTGGAGGAGCACTTTGATGTTTATCTGGCGCCGGACCTGGCCGGGGCGGTCAATGTGCTTTCCGCCGAGTCGGTCGATTTGGTGCTGACGGACTTGAAGCTGGGGGCCGACAGCGGGATGGACGTATTGAAGCACTGCCAGGTGCTGCCGCGCCCACCGGTGTGCTTTATGATGACTGCCTACGGGTCGGTCGAGAACGCGGTGGAGGCGATGCGCCGGGGGGCGCAGGATTATGTGACCAAGCCGGTGCACATCGACAAGTTGGAGATGATGCTGCTGCGCGCGCTCAAGGGCCGGCGCGTGGAGGAGGAGAACCGGCAGCTGCGCGCGCAGGTGGACAAGCGGGCCGGGCTGGAGCGGCTGATCGGGCGCTCCCCGCAGATGGAGGGTATATTCGACACCATCCGCCAGGTGGCCAACACGCGGGCCACGGTGCTGATCCAGGGCGAGAGCGGAACGGGGAAGGAATTGGTGGCGCAGGCACTCCACGCGCTCAGTTCCCGGAAAAGCCGGCCCTTTCTGGCGGTCCATTGCGCTGCGCTGACGCCGGAGCTGCTTGGCAGCGAGCTTTTCGGGCATGAAAAAGGCGCCTTCACCGGGGCGATGGAGCGCCGCACCGGGCGGTTTGAGGAAGCAGATGGGGGGACAATCTTCCTGGATGAGATCGGGGAAATCGATGCCTCCACCCAGGTCAAACTGTTGCGCGTTCTGGGAGAGCGCTCATTCGAACGGGTCGGGGGGAATAAGAAAATCGAGGTGGACGTGCGGGTGCTGGCGGCGACCAACCGTGACCTGGCAGCCCTGGTCAAGGAGGGGAAATTCCGGGAGGATTTATACTACCGCATCCATGTCGTCCGGATCGACCTGCCGCCGCTGCGTGAGCGGCGGGAGGACGTCCTGCTGATTGCCCGTGCCTTTCTGGAGGAGTTTTCCAGGGAGAATGATAAGCCTGGACTGGCTTTCAGTCCGGAAGTGGAAGAGCTTTTTACACAATATGCTTGGCCCGGCAATGTGCGGGAGCTAAGAACAGCGGTGGAACACGGGGTGGTGATGTGCCGGGGCCAGCAAATTCTGGCCGCGGATTTGCCTCCCGATCTCCGGCGTGGAGCCGGGGGTTCCGAACGTCTCATGGTGGATACGCTCAATCTCGAGGCTCTGGAAAAGCAATCCATCCGCCGCGCTCTGGCGGAGCAAGGCGGCAACCGGACGCTGGCCGCGCGCACTTTGGGCATCAGCCGCCGCACGCTTCACCGCAAGATCAAAGAATACTCAATCGAGGAATGACCCATGGCCGGACTGCAGGATTTCATTTACGCACTGGAAGTCGGGGACATGCGGCGCTGGGTGCTGCGGGTGGCGGTGCTGTGCCTGCTGGGCTTTCTGGGCCTTTTTTACTTTGTCCGCCAATTCAATGGACTGAGCAACCCCTCGGCCATGGACCAGGCCCAGGTGGCGCGGCATATCGCGGAGGGCAAAGGCTTCACCACCGGGGTCATCCGCCCCTTTGTCCTCAAGGAACTGAAAGAGCGCAGCAACCTGGCCGAGCCGCCGGACATGCACCGGCTGCCCGAGCTGGTGCACGCCCCGCTCCACCCCCACATCATGGCGGCGGTTTTCAAGGCCACCGGGGTGGACTTCAACGTCGATCTGGCCAAGCTCCGGGACTTCACGCTCTACGCCCCGGAGCGCTGGATGATCTTCACGAACCTTTTCTTCCTCGTTGCCGCCATCGTGGTTTTTTACATCTGGATGGTGCGGGCTTTCGATGACCGGGTGGCCATCCTGGCCTGCGTCCTTTTGGTGGCTTCCGATTTGTTGTGGAGCCTGTCCATATCCGGCCTGCCGGTGCCGCTGCTGATGCTGCTGCTCTGCTTGGGCGGCTTTTTCGTCAACGAAGCGCTGCTGGCGGATGAGGCCGAGTCCTACACGGCGGCGGCGGTCTGGTGGGCGCTGGCCGGGCTGGCGGCGGGCCTGATGGCGCTGACCCGGTATCCCTTTGTGGTCCTGGCTGTGCCTATGGCGGTCATCGGCTTCTGGGCGTTTTTCCGGCGCGGGCTGATGGGGGCAATCGGCTTGCTGGTGCCCCTGCTGGTGGTGGCGCCCTGGCTCATCCGCAATGCCGGGCTGACCGGGCATCCATTCGGCTTCGCCTGGGTCGAGATTTTTGCCGACCACCACACGATGCCCGGCAGCTCGCTCTGGCGCATCTTCAGTGAGGATCCGGCCCGCACCCTGGGCCTGCGTCCGCTGATCCGGGCGGAAGCCCTGGGACTGGCCAACCTGGCGGTGAATTTTTCTTCGTTCTTCGGCGGCATTATCCTCCCGGCCCTTTTCCTTTCCGGGCTGCTGCATGTGTTCCGCCGCGGCCATTGCCAATGGTCGCGCTGGTTCTGGCTGGCGGCGTTCGCTTTGGTCGCGGTGATGAATGCCGCACTGATCAAGCTGCGCCCGGTGGAACAATTCCCCCACCTGAATTTGATGGTGGTGTTTCTGCCGGTTTTGGCGGGTTTCGGCGCTGCGTTTCTGGTGGTGCTGGTGGGGCGGCTCCAGCTTCCATCCCCCGTGCTGGCCATCCCGATTTTTGTCTTTGTCGGCCTGGTACAGGCCGGCCCCCTGGGGGTCCGCATCCTGCAGCGGGAGCCGCCCCTGTTCGCCTATCCACCGTATTTCCCGCCCATTTTCTTCCTGACGGGCAGCTGGCTTGAAGAAAAGGAAATCCAGGCCTCGGATGTCCCCTGGGCCGGCGCCTGGTATGGCCAGCGCACCACCATGTGGCTGCCGCACCGTCGGAAGGATTTCTTTGAACTCAATGACTTCACCGTCCGCATTTCGGGGGTTCTGCTTACCCCGTACAGTGCCCAAGGGCGGCTTTACGAAGACATCAACCGCGGGGAATACCAGGACTGGTCTGGGCTGATCCGCCGGGCTGACTTCAAAGAACTGCCTTTGCCCCAGGTCACCGTGCTTCCGCCCAATAAGGACGATTACATCTATTTTTCTGACCGGGTCCGCTGGCGCTGAGGCTTATTTATCTGATTGCACTTAAAAAACTGGGTAAGCGGCTGATGGTCAGGGGTTAATATTAGGGTATTTCTACGTTGACTTGGCAGAAGCTTTCAGAAAGTATTCTAGTCAAGCCCGTGAAGTGATCGTAACTTCATGGGTGAGCAAAACCGGACGGATGGAAACCCGATCATGAACAACTGGATTCAAGCGATTCTCATTCTGTGGGCAGGTGCCATGCCGCTTGCTGCTCAGGAAGTGCGTGCAGGCAAGGAGGGCGCCGGCAAGCCCTACACCATCACAGTTTCCCTGCGCCAGGAATACGACGACAACATCAATACCACGCCGAGCAACGAGATCGGCTCTTTCAAAACCATCATCAGCCCCGGCATCACACTTTCCTATCCTTTGGAAAACACGCTGATCTCCGCCGGCTACAAGTTCGGCTCCACCTACTTCTGGGACCGCCCCGGGGATGACTGGGACTTCTCCCACCTGTTCAACGCCCGCCTGAACCACAAATTCTCCCCCCGCTTCGAACTCGATGTCCGTGAGCAATTCCGCTACGCCCAAGAAGCCGAGTTGCGCAACGGCGCCGCCATCCAGCGCCGTCTGGGAGACGGCTGGACGAACACAGCTTCCATCGAAGGCATCGCCCAATGGGCCGAGCGTTTCTCCACCTCCACCACCTACCGGAATGAAATCCAGCGCTACGACGACAGTGCCGTCGCCTTCACCAACGACTACATCCAGCATGAAGTGGCGCAGGATTTCCTGTTCTCGGTTCTGCCTACGACCACGGCCGTCCTCAACTACACGTTCACCAGCACGGACTACGACGAGATCGACCGCGACTTCGACAGCCACCGGATTCTCGTGGGTGCCGACCATTACCTTCTGCCCACCTGGCTGCTGAGCGGGCGCGCGGGTGCGGAGTTTACCGAATACGGCAACTCCCTGCTGGAGGACGGCGTTGGGCCCTACGTGAATATAGCCACCGTCTGGAACTACCTCCCCGGTTCTTCCGTCCGGTTAGGTTACACCTATGGCACCAGCTTGACCGATGATGCCAATTTCGGCTCGTCCGAGGGCCACACTTTCGACTTCGGCCTCAGCCACGCCATCACCGCCAAGTTCACCGCGGGCACGCGCCTCGGAGCCACGCTGCAGACCTTTGAACAAAACCAGCGCCTCAATCTGGGCGTCACCCAGGACATCGATGAGCAGTCCTTCTTCGGTGAGGTCTTCGCCTCTTACGCCATCACGGAATATCTTTCCGCCGACGCCGGCTACCGGCATTCTTTTGTCGATTCGGACAACCTGGCCCGCGAATACTGGCGCAACCAGGTTTGGATCGGCCTGACCGGCAAGTATTGACGCAGGGCCGCCTGGCGGCGGGCGGGGGACAGGATTCTTTCGGGGGGGAATCTCCTTGCAGTCACCCGGTCCTTAATTACTGTGGTCCACATGTCTTCCCAAGGCGAACTGGCCTACAATTCCAAAGTCGAAGGCAACGTCATTTTGACCACCCTCGACGCTTCGATCAACTGGATGCGCAAGAACTCGCTCTGGCCCATGCCCATGGGCCTGGCCTGCTGCGCCATTGAATTGATGGCGGCGGCCTCTTCCCGTTATGATATCTCCCGTTTCGGTGCGGAAGTCATGCGCTTTTCCCCCCGGCAGGCCGACCTGCTCATCGTGGCCGGCACGGTCACTTATAAAATGGCCTTGGCCACCAAGCGCATCTGGGACCAGATGCCTGAACCGAAATGGTGCATCGCCATGGGCGCCTGCGCCAGCACCGGCGGCATGTACCGCAGCTACGCGGTCCTCCAGGGCATCGACAACCTTATTCCCGTGGATGTTTATATCTCCGGCTGTCCTCCCCGCCCGGAGGCGCTTCTGGAGGGCCTCATGACCCTCCAGAACAAGATTTCCCAGGAGAAGTCATTCCTCACCCAGAAAACAGAATCCGCTGCCGCCTGATCTGCCATGGCCCTTCCCGCCCATTTACTTTCCGGCCTCCAGTCCCGCTTTCCCGGGGAAATCGAGCAGCTCCCCGAATTCCGTGGTGAAACCACATGGGTGGTCCCGATCACCGCGCTCCACGGCGTCCTGAGCGGGCTCAAGGAAGCCGGCTTCGACTACCTGGTGGACCTTTCCAGCGTGGACAACCAGGACAGCGAGCCGCGCTTTGAGCTGGTTTACGAGCTGTTCAGCTACGGCCTCAATACCCATCTCCGGGTCAAGGCCGCTTTAGAAGAAGACGCGGAAGCCCCCTCGGTGTCCGGCCTCTGGCGCACCGCCAACTGGCACGAGCGCGAAGTCTATGACATGATGGGCATCAAGTTCGCCGGCCACCCCGACCTCCGCCGCATCCTCATGTGGGAGGGGTATCCCTATCACCCTCTGCTCAAGGATTTCCCCCTCGAAGGCAAGCCCACCGACATGCCCGACATCGCCTTCACCCGGCCCGCTCCGCTGGAAGGCGGCCCCTTCGTGACTGCGCCCGCGGACAACGCGCTCCACCGGGAGCCGCGTGCCCGCCGCCCCGAGCCGGTTGAATAACGCATCGTTTTCCCCGTCCCATGAGCACCACTTCCCTTGAATTTGCCGACAGCGCATTGAAGAACGCCCAGGCGGCCGAATCGCTCGACATGGTCGGCGAGAAGCTCGTTCTGAACATGGGGCCATCCCACCCCAGCACCCACGGCGTTCTCCGCATCGTCCTCGAACTCGATGGCGAGATCATCACCAAGGCCGATCCCGATGTCGGCTACCTGCACCGCGGCGATGAAAAAATCGCCGAGAACATGACCTGGACGCAGTTCATCCCCTACACCGACCGGCTCGATTACCTTGCCCCCTTGGCCAACAATGTCGCCTACGCCTGTGCGGTCGAAAAGCTCATGGGTTATGACTTGCCGCCCCGAGCGCAGTGCATCCGCGTCATCTGCTGCGAGATGGCCCGCATCTCCGCCCATCTCCTCGGGCTCGGCGCCTATGCCATGGATTGCGGCGCCATGACCGTCTTCCTCTACACGTTCACCGAGCGGGAGAAACTCTACAATCTCATCGAACTGCTCACCGGCGCCCGCTTCACCACCAGCTACACCCGCATTGGCGGACTCGCCCGCGACCTTCCCGAGGGTTTCATTCCCGCCCTCAAGGAATTTGTGGGCCAATTTCCCGACCGGCTCCAGGAAGTGGACAACCTCCTTTCCCGGAACCCCATCTTCCTCGGGCGCACCAAAGACGTCGGTATCATCACCCGCGAGGAGGCCATCGACTTCGGCCTTACCGGCCCCAATCTCCGCGGCTCCCAGGTGGAATTCGACACGCGCCGCGCCACTCCTTACCTCGGTTACGAGTCCTATGACTTCGATATTCCCGTCGGCCAGGTTGGCGACTGTTACGACCGTTATGCTGTCCGCATGGAAGAGATGCGCCAGAGCATCCGCATTCTCCGCCAGGCCATTGACCGCCTGCCTTCCGGCCCCATCCATGTGGATGACCCGAAAAACGTGCTTCCATCCAAGGACAAGGTCCTCACCAAAATGGAAGAACTCATCCAGCAGTTCATGATCGTCACCCAGGGCGTCGATGCGCCCAAGGGCGAAGTCTATTTCGGTGCGGAGAATCCCAAGGGGGAGCTCGGCTTCTACATCAACAGCCGCGGCGGCGGAGTGCCCCACCGGATGAAAATCCGCAGCCCTTCTTTCGTCAATCTCAGCATTCTTCCCCACCTCCTTCCCGGCAACAGCGTCAGCGACGTGGTCGCCATCCTCGGCAGCCTCGACTTCGTCATGGGCGAATGTGACCGGTAGAACCCAGAAGCCAAAACCAGGAGACCGCAGCATGAATGCATCGATCCGTCCGACTCTCTTGCCTTCGTTACGAACGCTTTGCGTTTTGCCTTTGCTCGCTTTGCTTTTGCTCTTTGTCACCGCCTGCGGCAGCAAGCGCACCCCGGAGAACCTCTCCAAAGTCAAAAACGGCATGAAGTCCTCCGAGGTTCAGGCCATTCTGGGCAAGCCTGACCGGGTCGAAACCGCCACCATCCTCGGCCTGGAAGGCACCACCTTCTTCTATGAAAAAGGAGAAGCGCGCGTCCAGATCAGCTTCATCAACGACGAAGTCACCGTCAAACTCGGCAGCTTCAGCGAATCTGAGAAAAAATAACCCCATGTCCGCCGCCTCCGTTCCCGCCGCCATCCCTGCCGAGTTCGAGAAAAAAATCGACGAACTCATCACCCATTACCCCGCTTCGATCCGCAGCGCCTCCCTCATGCTCCTGCACCATTGGCAGGAGCAGTTTGGTTTTGTCTCGGACGAGGGCATCGAATGGATCGCTGCCAAACTCGGCCTCCAGCCCATCAACATCCTGGAACTGGTGACCTTCTACCCGATGTTCCGCCGCCAGCCGTTCGGCAAGCACCACATCCGCGTCTGCCGCACGCTCTCCTGCATGCTCGGCGGCGCGGACAAAACCCATGCCTGCTTCAAGAAGGCCACCGGCGCCGAGGGCGACAACCACGGGCCCTGCCACAGCCCGGACGGCAAATACACCATCGAATACGTCGAGTGCCTCGCCTCCTGCGGCACCGCGCCGGTGGTGATGATGAACGATGACTTCTACGAGGGCGTGGACGAAGCCAAGGCCCGGGAATTGCTCAAGAAATACGATTGAATTCAAGGGGGCAGGAAGCAAGCCGAGTCGGAGCCCGATCGCGGGGCGGGCCGAGGTTGCCTCCGAGGGCAAGTTGGATGTAGAATCCTGACATGAAGTCCGCCTCCGAAGACCCGCCGGCATCACCGTGGGACAAGCCGGGGCCTGAAAAAGAAGCCTGGAAAAATCGGGGAAACCGCTACACCGCAGATGAGTTGATCAAGCTGCAGGAAGAACTCAAGGTATCCATCCCCCGGCCCAAGCGCACAGTTCCTCATCATGGCTGAAGCGCACTATGGCTGGGATGACCTCAAATCGGGCATCCGGCGCCTTCATGAACAGCATCCGGATTTCCTTTCCAGGGCAATCCTTGTCGGGGGAGCCGCTTGCATGTTTTACAGGGCTGTTCTGGCCCGTGCGGCCCATCCCGCTTACCCAGTTCCCCAAGGGTGTGCAGATACGGCAGACGCTTGGCTGAGCAAAGATGTGGATTTTGCCTGCCTGGACACGGTGGATTTCCCCGCCGATCCGCCATTGCCCCTGGGGCGCCTGCAGTCGGGCATCCGGCTGAGTGCTTTGGATTTTGCTGAGACCGTGAGGACGGCGTCCTTGGAATTTGCAGACGGGGATCTGGTGCCGATCCTTTGGAACTCTACCGCGAAAAAGAGGCCTGTGTTGTCCTCTTGTCACGGCCCCAAGACCGGGCGCACTTGGATCTGCTCCGCGTCTATCTGGCCTACGAATGGGCCTTGGTGCGGGAATACGGCCAGCCGGCAGAGCGGATGGCGCTGGAAGCCCGTTACCGGCATTATGCCCCGGAAGTGATTCCGTCTTGATGGCGGCGGATTTTGCCGCACGGTCCGCCCTTTTCCCGTTGCCGAACAGCGGCTTGGCCGTATTGTTTTCCGTGATTCCGAACCCCTCCCGCCCCATGCCCGCTCCCGCCCAAAAACGCATCATTTTCGAGCACATCGACCAGCCCGGCTACACCAACGACATCGAGTGCTACCTCCGGCACGGTGGCTATGCCGAATTGAAGAAAGCCGCCGGCATGACGGCGGACGCCATCCGTGATGAGGTCAAAAAATCCCAGCTCCGGGGCAGGGGAGGGGCCGGCTTCTCCTGTGGCATGAAGTGGAGCTTCATCGACCTCAAAAAAACCACCAAGCCCATCTACCTGATCTGCAACGCGGACGAATCCGAGCCCGGCACGTTCAAAGACCGCCAGATCATCCACAAAGACCCTCACCAGCTGGTCGAAGGCATGATCATCTCCTGCCTGGCCAACAACGTCCACCTGGCCTACATTTACATCCGCGGCGAGTTTCCCGAGGGGGCCAAAATTCTCGAACGCGCCCTGGCCGAGGCCCGGGCCAAGAACTTCCTCGGCAAAAACATCCTCGGCACCGGCTTTGACCTGGATATCCACGTCCACCGCGGCGCTGGCGCCTACATCTGCGGTGAAGAGACCGGCCTCATCGAATCGCTCGAAGGCAAGCGCCCCTATCCCCGGATCAAGCCGCCTTACTTTCCCGCAGTGCTTGGCCTCTACATGTGCCCGACGATCGTCAACAACGTCGAGACCCTCTGCAACGTCAAGCACATCGTCAAAATGGGCGGCGAAGCCTACGCCAAGATCGGCAAGCCCAACAACACCGGCACCCGCATCCTCTGTGTCAGCGGCGACGTCAACAAGCCCGGCTACTACGAGTTTGAAAACGGCGCCATCACCCTCGGCCAGCTTCTCCACGAAGTCTGCGGCGGCATCAAAGGCGGACGCAGGCTCAAGGCCGTCATCCCCGGCGGCTCTTCCGCCAAGGTCCTCAAGGCCGGCGAGCGCTACAAGATCAAGGAGAAGGGCCCCGATGGCGCCCTGGTGGACAAAGAGATCGGCCTCGAAGACATTCCCATGGACTTCGACACCATGGCGGCGGTCGGCACCATGGCCGGTTCCGGCGGCGTCATCGTCATGGATGAAAGCCGCGACATCGTCGAGTGCCTGGCCAACATCTCCGAGTTTTACGCCCACGAATCCTGCGGCCAATGCACCCCCTGCCGCGAGGGCTCGCTCTGGATGAAGAAAATCCTCCACCGCATGGCTCACGGCCACGCCCGCGCCGAGGACACCGCCCTGCTCAAGAACGTGGCCGACAACATCGCCGGCCGCACCGTCTGTGCCTTTGGCGAGGCCTGCTCCTGGCCCGTCCAAAGCTTCGTCTCCAAATTCCGCGACGAATTCGATGCCAAGGCCCAAACCGCGAAGGCAGCTTAACCACTAATTTTCACTAATGAGCACTAATGCTTCAATTCAGATGGTTTTGGTCTTCCCGACTTTAGTGAACATGAGTGTCCATTAGTGGTTTCCCTCCTATGAATCCCTTCAACCATGACATCCCGGCTCCTGACACGCCGATGGTGAACGTCAACTTCAACGGACGCTGGATCCAGGTGCCCAAGGGCACCAACGTGGTCGAGGTCACCCGCCAGCAGGGAAGCTTCCTCCCCCACTACTGCTACCACCCCAAGCTCTCCGTCTCCGGCAACTGCCGCATGTGCCTCTTCGAAATGGGCACGCCCAAGATGGACGCCAGCCGCCAGCCCGTGCTCGGGCCCGATGGCAAACCCGAGATCGCCTGGATGCCCCGCCCCCAGATCGGCTGCGCCACCAACGTCACCGAAGGCATGGGCATCCGGACCGACAGCCCGCTCGCCCAGGAATGCCGCAAGGGCGTGATGGAGTTCCTCCTCATCAACCACCCGCTCGATTGCCCCATCTGCGACCAGGCCGGGGAGTGCAAGCTCCAGGAGTTTTCCTCCGAATACGGCACCGCTACCAGCCGCTTCGTCGAAAACAAGGTCAAGAAGCCCAAGAACGTTGACCTCGGCAAAAACATCGTGCTCGATGACGAGCGCTGCATCATGTGCTCCCGCTGCATCCGCTTTGCCCGCGAAGTGGTCAAAGACGATGTCCTCGGCTTCACCCAGCGCGGCTCGCAGACCACGCTGGCCTGCCATCCCGGCAAGCGTTTCGACAACGCCTACTCCCTCAACACCGTTGACATCTGCCCGGTGGGTGCCCTCACCAGCAAGGATTTCCGCTTCAAAATGCGCGTTTGGTTCCTCAAGGAAACACGCAGCATCTCCACCTGGGACGGCACCGGCAGCAACATCACCATCGGTGCCCGCCAGGGCACCATCTACCGCGTCACTCCGCGCCAAAACGAGGCCGTCAATTCCCTCTGGATGCCCGACCAGGCCCGCTTCGAATTCCATGACTACCAGGACGAGGCCAAGCGACTGACCGCCCTCCAGGGCGCGGCGAACTGGCCCCAGGCCGTTCAAGCCGTTGCCTCGCGCTTGAAGGCTTTCGCTCCCGGCGAAACCGCCATCCTCGCCTCCGCCAAGCTGGCCAACGAGGACCTTTTCGTTCTCAAGCTCATCGCCGCCCACCTTGGTGTCCAACTCATCGACGTCAAACCCCGTCCCCAGAAGGCCGACGGCTTCCTCATCTCCAACGACGGCAACCCCAACTCCACCGGCGCCCGCCTGCTCGGCGTCTCCCAGGATGGGGCCAAGCTGGGCGAAATTGCCCAGGGCATTGCCTCCGGAAAAATCAAGGCGCTGATCTCGCTCATCGAAGACCCCGCCGACTGCGGCATCTCCGCCGAGTCGCTTTCCCGGCTGGAGCTTTACGTCCATATCGGAGCCCTGGCCACATCCACCTCCGCCCAAGCCCACTTCGTCCTGCCCTCCGCCGGCTTCGGCGAGAAGCAGGGCACCATGGTCAACCTCAAGCAGCGCCTCCAGCGCCTCGGCAAAGCCGTCGAGTGCCCCGGCCAGGCCCGCGAGGAATGGGAAATCCTGCTCGACCTCAAGGCCGCACTCGGCGGAGGCAACGGCATCCACACCATCAAGGAACTCTTCGCCGCCATGGCCGGGAAAGTTTCCCAATTCCAGGGGCTGACCCTGGCGCGGGTGGGGGACCACGGCATCGACCTGACCCAGCCCCTCACCGCCCAGCGGGAAGTCCAGCCCGTGGGGGCCACAGCTTAAATCTTCCTCTTCCTCCCAGTCTTCCTCTCCCTCCCAGTCTTCCTCTACCCTCTCCTATGATCGACGGACCCACAGTTGTTTTCGTGCTCTCCTCCCTGGCCAAATGCGCCGCGGTGGTTGGCGCCTTGCTCACCTTCGTGGCCTACAGTGTTGTGGCCGAGCGCCGGTTCAGTGCTTGGATCCAGGACCGCATCGGCCCCAACCGCGTCGGCCTGCCCCTGGGCGGCATCCGCATTGGTGAGCTGAAAATTCCGGAACTCCGTATCTGTGGCCTGGGCCAGCCGCTGGCCGACGGTCTGAAATTCCTGCTCAAAGAGGAATACACCCCGGACCACGTGAACAAGTTCTACTTCACCCTGGCGCCCATGCTGGCCATGGTTCCCGCTGTTCTCACTGTGGCGGTCGTTCCTTTCGGCAGCACTCTGGACCTCCGCCCGGTGGCTGAATGGCTATCCCAGTGGTTTTACTGGAGTGCGGAAACCATCCAGGCTTTCAATATCAAAGCCGTGATTGCCGACCTGGATGTCGGCGTGCTCTTCGTTTTCGCCATCGTTTCGATCAGCGTCTATGGCATCGTCATCGCCGGCTGGTCGTCCAACTCGAAGTTCCCCTTCCTCGGCAGCATCCGATCGTCCGCCCAGATGATTTCCTACGAGCTGTCGATGGGGCTGGCCGTCGTGCCTGTCTTCCTGGTCATTGGCAACCTCAACCTCTCACAAATCGTTCAATACCAGATCGACCATGGCTGGCTGGCCTTGCCCATTGCGGGGTTCTGGCATTCTTCCGATCCTCTTCAATCCTTCCTGCTCTGGCTCCCGCTGGGCCTGGCATTTGTCATCTTCTTGATCGCCGCCTTTGCCGAGACCAACCGGCTGCCCTTCGATTTGCCCGAGTGTGAGACCGAACTGGTTGGCGGATATCACACCGAATACAGCGCCATGAAATTTGCCCTTTTCTTCCTGGGTGAATACGCCGCAATGATCGTGACCTCGTGCATCATGGTGACGCTGTTCTTCGGTGGCTGGAGCCTGCCCTTTGGCTGGTTTGCCAACCTGCCCATGCCGGAGGGGATGCCTTTGCTGGGCGGCATGGCGGTGCCGTGGTGGTTCGGGTTTGTCCACATCGGCGTCTTCATTGCCAAGATGGCGGCCTTCATCTTCTTTTTCATCTGGGTGCGCTGGACCCTGCCGCGCTTCCGCTATGACCAGTTGATGAGCCTGGGCTGGAAATTTTTCATTCCTCTGGGTCTGGCCAATGTGCTGCTCACGGCGGGCTTGGTGGCCGTTTTTGTGCTCAAGTAGGGAAAAATAAGTCCTATTGGACAAATAGGACCTATAGGTCCTATCCTCCCCTCATGCCCAAGGGCTTTCTCCTGCGGGGCGGAAACTACCGGGAGCTGCTTTCTTACAAGAAAGCAGTGGTTATTTATGACTTCACGGTCTGCTTCACCGGGCAGTTTCTGAGGCGGGGGGACCGCACGGTGGACCAGATGGTCCAGGCTGCCCGCTCCGGCTAGCAGAACATTCTGGAGGGCAGCAAAGCTTCAGTGACCTCCAAGGAAACGGAAATCAAGCTCACCAACGTGGCCCGGGCCAGTCTGGAGGAACTGCTGGAGGACTATTTGGACTTTCTCCGCACCCGGCGTGCTTCCATCTGGGACAAAGATTCCAAGGAAGCACTCTACGTCCGCAAACTGGGGCGGAAGCCAGAGGAGACTTTCGAGGTTTACCGCCCTTTTTTCCGGGGCCGCCCGCCGGAAGTCCTGGCGAACATTGCCTGCTGCCTGATCCACCAGGCCAATTACCTGCTGGACCGGCAAATCCAGCGCCTGGAAAAGGATTTTCTGAAAGAAGGCGGCTTGCGCGAGCGCATGAGCCGGGCGCGGCGGGAGGCCAGGGGAGGATAGGTCCTATGGTTCTTATAGGTCCCATAGGACCTATAAGAACCATAGGACCCAGCTTTTTGCCTTTCCTCAGGGGCACTCCTGCGTGTTGATTAGTGGCCCATGCCCGATTCCACTGCCATTCTTTCTGCTGCGGCGGATGCCGCCCGCAAGGCGGGCGCGCACATCCGCGCCCACTGCGGCACGGATATCCAAGTCAATGAAGCCCACCACCATGACCTGAAAATCCAGCTGGATGTCGATACCCAGCAGCTGCTCGAACACGCCATCCTTTCCCGCTTCCCCGGCCACGCCATCCTGGGCGAAGAGGGAGGTGAGGGGAGTGGTGGGGCGGACGGCGAGTGGATTCTTGATCCGATCGATGGCACGGTGAACCTCGCCTACGGCATCCCGCATTTCTGCGTTTCCATTGCCTACCGTGAGGGCGGCACAGTCCAAGCCGGGGTGGTCTATGATCCGATGCGGGATGAGCTGTTCACTGCCGCGCGCGGGCTGGGGGCGTTCTGCAACGGGCGTCCGATCCGTGCCAGCCGCCGGGACAGGCTGGAAGAGGGCATCCTGGCCCTGGGCTTTTCCAAGAGCGCGGAGAGCGTGGAGAAGTGCCTGGAACTCTATCAGTATTATGCCCGCCGCGCCCGCAAGCTGCGGGCCATGGGCTCGGCTGCGCTGGACATGGCCTATATTGCCGCCGGGCGCCTGGATGCCTACATCGAGCAGGGGATCAAAATCTGGGACATCGCCGCCGGCCAGGTGCTGCTGGAAGAGGCGGGGGGAAAGGTCGAATTGACGCCACGGGCCGAACCGCACCATTTCCACATCAAGGCCTGGAACGGGTGCATGGACCTGCCCATCACCTAACCCAGGAACTTGCCCGGATTGAGGATGCCGCGGGGATCGAGGGCGTGTTTGACGGCCTGGTGGACCCGGCGGGAGCCGGGGTTGGTGGCGGCATTCCACCAGGGCTTGCGCGCCAGGCCGGTGCCGTGCTCCCCCGTGATGGTGCCATCCATGGCCAGGACGGAACGGAAGAGATCGTCCACCGCGCGGTGGACGTGGGGCTTGCCCTCATCTTCGGCCGGGAACATCAGGTTGACGTGGATGTTGCCGTCCCCGGCGTGGCCGAAAGCCGCGACTTCCACGCGGTGGTCCCGCCTTAGCCGGGCCGCCAGGCGGAAGACATCGACCAGCCGCCCGCGCGGCACCACGATGTCCTGGTTCATTTTGAGCAGGCCGGTGGCGCGCAGGGCGTAGGAAAAGTCACGCCGCATGCCCCAAAGCCGGTCCATGGCTTGTGGAGTGGTGGCTTTGAAGACGCGCAAGGCGCGGGTGGCCGCAAGAAGCCGGGCCACGGCGGCGGCTTCTCCACGGACCGAGGCGGGCTGGCCGTCGAGTTCCACCAGCAGGAAGGCATTCCCCGGGGTGGTGTGGCGTGAGTGTTTGCGGGCCGCGGCCAGGGTGAAGGCGTCGGCCACTTCCAGTGCGCAGGGCAGGAAACCGGCGCGGAGCACGGCCTGGACGGCACCCGCTGCGGCCCGGGCTTGGGCAAACGTGGCCACCACCACCGCCCGCGCCGGCGGCAGCGGCAGCAGGCGCAGGGTGGCGCGGGTGACGATCCCCAGCATGCCCTCAGACCCGGTGAAGAGGTCGGCCAGGTTGAAGCCCAATTTGTTTTTGTGCGTGCGCCCTCCTAAATCCGCCACGGTGCCGTCAGCCAGGACGGCGCGCAGGCCCAGGACGTAATTGCGGGTGACGCCGTATTTGAGGCAGCGCGGCCCGCCGGCATTGGTTGCGATGTTGCCGCCGAGGGTGCTCTCATTCAGGCTGGCAGGATCGGGTGGATAGAAAAGTCCGCGGGCTTCCACCGCACGCTGCAGATCGCCTGTGATCACGCCGGGCTCGGCCTCGGCCGTGAAGTCTTCTTCACGGATTGCCAGGATGCGGTTCATCCGGGCCAGGGAGAGGGCGATGCCTCCGCGGACGGGGACGCAGCCGCCGACATAGCCGCGCCCGGCACCGCGGGCGGTGACCGGGATGCCGCGCCGGTGGCAGAAGCGCAGCAGAGCGGAGACCTGGGCGGTGCTGCGCGGGAAAGCGACCGCCTCCGGGAGGTGGCTGGCGTGCCAGGCATCCCCGGCGTGCGCCGAGCGGGTGGCGGCATCGGTGCGCAGCGGCGGCAGGCCCCGGGCGCCGGCCAGGGCGCGCAGCCAGGCGGGAGGAGATGGATTCACAGCATCCCAGTCAGCCACAGGCTGCGCCCGGTGCAATGCGAAACCACTGCGGCGGCTCACCTCAAATCGAAGCGGACGGGGATGACGACTTCCGAGGCCACGGCGATGCCGGCGGCACGGGCGGGATGGAAACGCCAGTTCCGGACTGCGCGAAGCGCCGCCTGGTCCAGCAAGGGCCAGCCGGAGGATTTGTCCACCTGCACCGAGCCCGCGCGGCCCTCGGGGGTCACCCGCACCCGGATCAAGACCAGGCCCTCCTGCTTCTTCTGGCGTGCCTGTTCGGGATAGGGCGGGGGTGGGTTGCGCAGGTAGTTGGGGCGCGCCTGGCCGTCTTGCGCTCCCCCATCGGAACGGCGGGTGGTGGCATCGCTGCCCGGCACGGGCGAGCTGCCGTCACCGCTTCGGCCCGGATTGGGGCTGCGCAGAACCGGGGAGGGCGGGGGAGGGAGGCTGGGCCGGGGTTCGGGGCGGGGCGCAGGCATGGAAAGATCGGGGTCGTCAGCAGCAGGTGAGGGAGGGGCAGGATCGGGCCATGTTTCCAGCGGCGGATCTTGGGCGGAGGCCGGCGCGGCGACCAATTCCACCTCCACGCTGCTGTGTCCGGTCTGGATGCCGTATTGGACCTCCTGGACGGCCAGAAAGCTGAAGAGGCCGAAGAGGGCGGCGTGCAGCAGGGCGGAAGCGCCGAGGGTCCAGGTGTTCACGGCTCGCTGGACGGCTGGGCGGTCTCGATCGCGATGCGGGTGATGCCGCAGCGCCGGGCCTCATCGAGCACGGTGACCACGCTCTGGAATTGGGCCCGGGCGTCTCCATTGATGAAGAGGCGGGGCTCGGGATGGGCGGATTTGAGGGCGGCCAGCCGGGCGGGCAGTTCCGCCATCAGAAGCGGTTCCTTGTTGAAATAGAGTGCGCCGTCTTCCCGTACGGTGATGCTGGCGGCGTCCTGCCGTTCCTGGGCTGCGCCAGTGGCGGCCACCGGCAGGCGCACGGGCAGCCCTTGATTCTTCACCATCGACATCGAAACCATGACAAACGTGGCCAGCAGAAAGAACATGATGTCGATCAGCGGGATGATCTCGATGCGCGCTTTGCGCGCCGAGCGGGGGTTGGGAATGCTGACGGGCATGGCGTGGGCGGTTCAGCGCGGCTGCTGTTTGAGCAGCAGCAGTTCCAGGCGGTTGCCGGCCTGCTCCAGCTCGTGCCGCGCTTCTTCCAGGCGGCTGTTCAAGTAGTTGAAAGGAATCAGTGCGGTGATGGCCACGGCCAGGCCCGAAGCCGTGGCGATGAGCGCCTCCGCAATGCCGCCGGTGATGGCGGTGGGTGCGCCCAGTTCATCCGCCCCGAGCAGCCCGAAGGAATGGATCATGCCCACGACGGTTCCCAGCAGGCCCAGCAGCGGGGCCAGGGTGATGACGGTGTCTAAAATGGACAGGCCCCGGGAGTAGTGCCGCAGCTCTTCGGATGAGGCCGCCAGCAGGGCGTTGGTGTAGGAACTGTCCCGCTCCGCCAGCGCACGGGCCAGTGTGCGGGCGATGAAATCGGAGGAGGACGCCCCGCGGGCCTGGGCTTCGGCCACGCGCCCATGTTCGACATCGGCAAACAGCTGCTGAACCAAGCCCGGGTCGCGCCGCCTCCGGGCCTGCCAGGTAAAAAACGCGCGCTCCAACACCACCGCCACGGTGATCAGCGAGGTCAAGAGAATGGGCCACATGATCGGCCCGCCTTTGATGAACCATTCAATCATGAAATAAGAATGAGATTTAATCGCATCTTCGGCAATCGGAAAATGATGGAAGTGCTTGAACGATGGGGATTCGGGTGTTCCGAACCTTTTTACAGTAAAAGGTTTAAGTGATTGACGGAAAAATCCGCTTAAGCATAGTTGATGGCAGTATGGCACTCCCTCCTCCGCCACCTCCGAAGCCGAATTTACCCGCCGGCGCCAAACTTCCTGCCACCCCTCCGAAACGGATCACCCAGAAGCCGGAAATACCTGCGGGCATGTCCCTGCCGAAGCAGACGATTGCGATTTCTTCCGGGATGGCCGCGGCCGCGCGAGCGGTGGCGGCTCCGCCGGCACCGGCAGCGCCTCCGGCGATGGCGATGCCGCCCAAGCCGCTGGCACCCGCCTCCCCAACGGCCCCGCTTCCTAACCCATCGCTCAAAGTCACCCAGGGCAAGATCAAGAAAGAAACGATGCGCATCTCCCTGCCGCCCAAGCCGGGGGCGGCTCCTGCGGGCAGCGCGCTTCCTCCCCGTCCGGCGGCAGTGACACCGGCCCCGCTGCCTCCCAGCGCGATCAAGCCGCCCACTTCCAAAGTCCTGAGTGCTCCGCCTCCTTCGGCCAAGAGCATGCTGGCAGTAACTCGTCCGCTCGGAGGGGGAGAACCTCCGGCACCTGCCGCGCCCAAGCTTCCTCCTGCGATGCCCCCCGCGCCCGCGCCCGCGCCGAAAGCCGATCCTGCGTCCTTCGCGGAAGCCCCGACCGAATTGGTGCCGAAAGCGCCGCGGCCCCCGCTGGGTCCTCCGCTGCCGGCTCCAGCCGCAGCCAGACCGCCGCTTCCCCCGCCTCCTGGGGCGCCGAAGCCTCCCACGGCCCAAATTCCCCCGCCCCCGGTCAGCGCCAAGTCCAACCTTTCAATGACCGCCCCTGTGGCTGCCGCGCAGCCGCCAGCGGCACCCGCCGCGGCTCCGCTTCCCCCTCCACCGAAGGCTCCTGCGCCTGCGCTGGCCGCCCCTGTTCCGGCTCCGGTCCCGGCCCCAGCTCCCGCCGCTGCGCTCCCCAAGCCCCCCGTTCCTCCGACTGCGCCGCTTCCTCCCAAGCCGCTGGCGGCACCCATGCCTCCGGCCCCTGCCGCACCGGCAGCACCCAAGCCCCCTTTGCCAGCTCCTCCGGCAGCCCCCGCCCCGATTGCCGCCAAACCTCCTATGCCCGCCGCACCTCCGGCACCCATGGCCGCGCCGCGGCCTCCGGCCCCCGCCGCACCGGCGGCCCCCATGGCCAAGGCCCCGCTCCCCGCTGCCGCACTCAAATCCACGGCCGAGGATGTCAAATCCAAGACCAGCGTGATTGCCCCGCCTCCCATGGCGGGAGTGCCCAAAGTGGGCGGACTCGGAGCGGCTCCCGCTCCCAAACCTGCGGCAGCCCCCGCCCCGGCGCGCGCCCAAGCCCCCGCGGCTGTTCCCGCTGCCGCCCCGGCTCCCGCCGCCGCGCCTGCGCCTCGTGCGGCGACTCCCTCGCCCGCACCGCTGGCTCCCGCCAATGATGGATTCCCCACACTGGCATTGGTGGCGATGCTGCTTTCCATCGCCAGCCTGGCGGTGACTCTGCTGGGCTACCTTGACGTCATTTGACGTCCCGTTGAATGCTTCCACCCCGTGCCGGGAAAAAACTTCCGGCACGGGGTTGCATTTTCTCCAGCCCCCTCCAATGTTTGAAGTCTATGGCCAGTCCGAACGTCATCGAACTCAGCAGTGCCAACTTTCAATCCAAAGTCCTGGGCGCCTCCGGCACCGTCTTGGTGGACTTTTGGGCCGAGTGGTGTGGTCCCTGCAAAATGATTGCCCCGCTGCTGGATCAAATTGCCGACGCCCACCCGGACAAGGTGACCATCGGCAAAGTGGATGTGGATAAAAACGCCGACCTGGCCTCCCAATACAACATCCGCGCCATCCCTACCCTCATCATCTTCCAGGGCGGGCAGGTCAAAGAGCAAATCGTGGGCATGACCTCGAAGGCCGCCCTCGAGCAAAAGCTCGGCCTGGCGGTTTAACCCCGCTGTTTCACTCTGGATCGTAGCGGTAGAGCTTCCACCCCGGTGAGGCATAGACCAGCCGGTAGCGGGTGGGGACGGATTTGAAGTCCCAAAGCCGCAGGCAGACGATGCGGTGGACTTCATGCTGTTCGATGGTCAAGTCCGCATCCATCCCTTTCAGGATTTGCCGGGCGTTGGTGAAAGAGCGGACCGGGTCTTCGACCGCCACCCAGCGCACATTCCGGCGCAGCAGGATTTCATCCGCCTCGGTAAAGTCCGAGGTGGTGAAAAAACGCGCGCTGTCGGTGATTCCCGTCAGGCTTTGGTGGGAGGAGCTGGCGACGATGGGGTTTCCTGAGTAATAAAGCAGGGCCGGGGACTCCCACCAGGGGGCGAGGATGGCGCCCTCTCCCTTGATTTGTGAGGCCATGCGCTGGATGTCGGCCAGGGCGTGGGGTGGGCGGAGCTGGGAGGTTTCCCAGGCCAGCCAGGCGGTCATAGGGGCGAGGTGAAGCACGGCCAGGCCGAGCCGGAGCCCGCGGCTGCGCAGGCCGGCCAGCGCGGGCAGCAGCAGCAGGCACAGCGGCAGGGGCAGGAAATACAGCCAGCGCTGCTGCAGTGTCCCCATCACCAGGACCATGATCACGGCAGGCAGAAGCAGGAGTTCGCGCGCACTGGGACGGCTGCGCGCCCGGACCCGCAGCGCAAGCGCGATGGGGAGTGCCAGGCCGAGGAGTGCGAAATAGGCCGCCGGGGCGGGCTTCAATTCACCGATCATGGCCAGCCAGTTCCGCATCTCCGGTGTGGAGGGCAGGGGTGGCTGGAGGCCGCGCGCGCCCTCCAGCAGCCAAGTCAGCAAGAAGAGCCCGGCGGCTCCGGCAGTCCAGGGTCTCCAGGCCAGCCGTTCCGTGCGCGGGCACAGTCGGGCGGCCAGCGCATGACCCGCCAGACAGGCCAGCAGAAGGAAAAGGGGCTCGTAGAGCGAAATCCAAAGCGCCATTCCCCAGCCGAGTCCGGTGGCCAGGTGGAAGCGGTTTTCCTGCAGCCGCAGGCACTCCGCCGCAGTCAGGCAGGCCAGCAGGGGCACGAGCAGGGCCTGATGGTCCGGACGCCCGACGGCATTGCCCCAGACCAGAAGCGGATAGAGGGCATACGCCAGCAGAACGGGCCAGCGGACCCAGGACAAATCCAGCCGTGCGGCCAGCACGAAGAGCAATCCGCCGCCGGCCCCGGCCAGCAGCGGCGGGGTGATCCATCCGGCCCAGTCCAGGGCCTCCGGCGTCAAGAGTTGCAAGGGCAGGGCGATGAGCGCGATGATCCAGTCCAGCAGGGCGGTGGTGTGGGGCACAATGCCGTCCGGAGCATTTTCCCAGGGGTGGCGTGCCTGGATCAGCGCCCCATCTTCCAGCAGCCGGCGGACCCGGAACATGCGGGTGAAGCAATCCGCATCGGCAAAGGTGGGCCAGCCCTCCAGCCAGACTCTGCGCACGTAGCTGAAGCGCAGTGCGCAGACCAGGAAGGCAAAGCCCAGGGCTCCGGCCAGCAGCCGGGAACTCCAGGGATCAGTGCAGGACGTCTTCTGGGGTGTGCCAGGCATGATGGTATCCGGGCCAGGCGCGGGTGCGGTATTCGGCCCGGGAAATGGCAGGTCCGGTGGCGCGGAGTTTGCCCTGCGGCGCGGCGGGGTGGCCCGCGTCTGCCAGCTTTTCTGCCAGCAGCCCGCGGAGGCGGACGTGTTCCTCCGCGGATGCAGGATCGCCCATGCGGTTCTGTGTTTCACCCGGATCCGCCACCAGGTCGAAAAGCAGCTCGCTGCCGCCCTTCTCGCAGAAGAGGTATTTCCAGCGGTCCTCGATGACCGCGGTGAAGTCCGCACAACAGCCAAAGAGCCGCTCCCGGTGCTTGTGGCCTCGGGCGATCTCGACCAGGTCGATGCCATCCATGCGGGCCTCGGGCGGGGGTGGGGTTCCTGCAGCAGCCAGGCAAGTGGGGGCAATGTCGGCCAGGCAGGCGAGTGATCCGCTCCAATTGCCCCGCAGTCCTTCATAGTGCTCGAAGCCCGGTCCCTGCGGCGGACGCACAATCAGCGGAATGTGGGCCGAGCCTTCCAGAAAGGTGGTCTTGGCGCCCATGTGGTGGTCGCCCAGCATTTCTCCGTGGTCGGCGGAGAAGACAATGAGGGTGTTATCCAGCAGCCCCAGTTCGCGGAGGCGGCTGAACAGGAGGCCGAGGTTGTAATCGATCTGGGTGATGAGGGCGTAGTAGGCCCGGCGCACTTCGCGGACCAGGGCCGGAGAAAAGCGGTCGGCGCCATTGAGATGCCAGGTAGGCGCCATCAGCCCGGGCGCAATCGATTCGGGATCGCGCGACCAGTCCCCCAGCACCGGGTCGGGCATCTCGGCATTTTGATACATCAGCCAGTATGGCAGGCAGGGGTCGAAAGGGGGATGGGGCTTGGAAAAACCGATATTGAGGGCGAAGGGGCGTGAGGCATCCCGATTTTCCAGGAACCGGATGGCCCGGTTGACGGTCCAATGGGTGAGGGAGTGGGACTCGTGTACGGTGGAGAAGCCGGGCTCCATTTCGTTCTGGCCCAGGCCGTGGTCCATCGGGACGCCCCGCTCGGGATGGGCTTTCATTTCCGTGTAGTAGTCCTGGAGAATTTCCGCGTTGTCCCAGCCATAAGATTCGCGGACGGGATGGTGGTGGAGCTTGCCCACGGACTTGGTCTGGTAGCCGGCCTGCTTGAGCAGGGAAGGGAGAGTGAACCCGGGTGCGGGAGTGGTGGGCTGGCCCCAGTTGCCGTGGCTGGGGTAGAGGCTGAGGAAATGGCGTCCGGTGAGCAGCGTGGCCCGGGCGGGGACGCAGACAGGGGAATCGGTGTAAGCACGGCGGAAGTGGATGCCGGATTCAAGCAGCCAGTTGAGGTGGGGCGTGCGGATGTGGGGATTGCCCGCAGCCGCGATGGTGTCCCAGCGCTGCTGGTCCGTGGTGATGAGAAGGATGTTGGGCTGTTTCATGAAAATTCAGGCGGCGCGGGCCACGCGGAAGCCGCAATGGCTGGTGCTGGAGTCCGGGGTGTTCGAGCTGCGGGCGCCGGCGCGGTAGCGCGTGCAGTAGCTGCGGTGGCAGAGGAACGAGCCGCCGCGGATGACCCGGCGCTCGGACTGGAGCGGGCCGCGGTAGTCTTTGGGCACGGGCTGCGGCCAGGAAGCGGCAAACCAGTCCGCGCACCACTCCCAGACGTTGCCGCAGCAGTTGTAAAGGCCGTAGCCGTTGGCAGGAAAGGAACGGGCGGGGGCGGTCCAGCGGTAGCCGTCATCGCCGAGATTTTCATGCGGGAATTTGCCCTGCCAGATGTTGCACATGTGCCGCCCGCCGGGCATCAGTTCATCGCCCCAGGGGAATTTTTTTTGTTCCAGCCCACCGCGCGCGGCGAACTCCCACTCCGCTTCCGTGGGCAGGCGGACACCCGCCCAGCGGCAGTAGGCCATGGCATCAAACCAGGCGATGTGGACTGCGGGGTGGTCCAGCCGCCCCTCCAGATTTGATCCCGGGCCTTCGGGCTTGTGCCAGCTGGCATCCGCTACACCCAGCCACCACTCCAGGCCCACCACTTTGCTCTGGAACTTGGATTTTTTCCTCTTGGAGGCGGGAACCTGGAGGTGGAAGACGAAGGACCAGCCCAGTTGCTCGGCCACCGTGCGGTAGCCGGTGGCCCGGACAAAGGCTTCGTATTGGGCGTTGGTGACCGCCGTGGCGGCGATGGCGAAGGGGGAGATTTCAACCGGCCGGGGCGGTGACTCGGCATCCGCAGGAAAGGCTTCGGGATCGTTGTTGCCCATGAGATAGGAGCCACCGGGCAGCTCAATCCAATCGTGGGCGATGGCCTGGGCGCTGGCTGCTGGGGCGGGGCCGGTATTCGCTGCCGGGCCCGCCGGGGCTGCGGGAGCACAGCAGGCGGATGTTGGACTCATGGAACAACCTCAGAATCGGCAATCCTTCTGGGAATGGCAAACGGTAAAAATGAACAGCAAGCCCACGCAGGGCATGCCGAGAGGCAGGGAGATGTGTGCCAGGCGTCCGCTTCAACCAGCGCAGGGACTGCAGGCCAGGACTATTCCCAGAGCTTGTCGAAATAGTACGTGGCGCCGATGAGGCCGCCGAGGGCGTTCACGCCATCGTTGCGGTCGGAGATGCTGGCGTTGGAGATGTGGTGGAACATGCCTTCCACATCGACGGACCAGTCTTCGGCCACGAGGAACCGGGCGCCCACGCTGGCCTGGGGGGTGAATTCAATGGCCTGGCCGATGGCATCCTGGCTCCGGTCCTGATAAGCGTCAGTGTAAACGATGCCGACGCCGGCCTGGATGTAGGGGACGACGATCCAGTTCGGCTGGACGAAGTTGTAGCGGACGAGGGCGGTGGGGCCGATGACCACATCGCCGAAGCCGTCGAAGACGCCGCTGGCGGAGAGTTCGACGATGGCCTCGAAGTTGCCGCGGAGAGGGTGGTCTTGGCCCGGGGAGTTGAGCATCCAGCCGAGGCGCAGGTTGGTCTGGGCGTAGTTGAAAGTGGGGTGGTCAGGGCCGATGCCTGTGGGTGAGAAGAGCGCGCCGCTGGCCACCTGGAAAGTGATGCGGTCTTCGATAAAGCGCTCGTCTTCCAGGGCCGGGCGCAGCGCGGCCGGGGCGGACATCTCCACGCCGGCCTGGGACGGGATGGCAGGGGCGGCGAAGAGAAGGAAAAGAAGACTGAGGCGTTTCATGGAGGTATGTTTTTGTTATCGGAGTGGGCGGGGGGCGTCAAGATAGGACTGCAGCAGGATTTGCGCCGAGGCACTGTCGATTTTGCCCTTTTGCGCCCGGGCGGAATGGCCGGCTTCGCCCAGGCGGCGGGAGGCTTCGACCGTGCTCCATCGTTCGTCCAGGGTTTGGATGGGGACGAGGATGACTTCCCGCAAGCGGGTGATGAATTCTTCGACCTTTTTAGCGGCGGGTCCGTAGGTGCCGTCCATGTTGCGGGGCATGCCGACAAGGATGAGGTCGATTTCCTGCTCGCGGATGAGGGCTTTGAGTTTGCCGGTGAGTTTTTGGAAAGGGACGGTTTCCAGGCAGGGCAGCGCGGAGGCAAGGGTGCGGGTGGGATCGGAAACGGCCACGCCGATGCGCTTGGCGCCGTGGTCGAGGGCAAGGATGCGGCTCATGGGGCGGCATGGGCACCGGCGGCCAAGGGGGTGACGAAGGCTTGCAAGCGGGCGGGCAGCGCGGGGTCGGCGGCCCAGGCGGCGATGCGGTCCACGATGGCGCTGCCGACGACGACGCCATCCGCACAGGCCGCGACCTGGCGGGCCTGATCGGGGTTGGAGACGCCGAAGCCGACACAGACAGGGATGGCGGTGTGCCGGCGGATGAGGGCCACGCGCTCGGGGATGCCGCCGGCCACGCCTTGCTGCATGCCGGTGACACCCTCGCGGGAGACGTAGTAGATGAACCCGCTGGAAGCAGCGGCGATGCGGGCGATGCGGGATTCCGGGGTGGTGGGGGCGACCAGGCTGATGCGGGCGACCTCGGGGACGGCGGCCCATTCTTTTCCGGCTTCTTCCGGGGGCAGGTCCAGGGGGAGCACCCCATCGACGCCATGAGTGGCGCAGGCACGCAGAAACTTGTCCGTGCCGTAGTGATGGATCATGTTGTAGTAGGCGTAGAAAATGAGGGGCATCTGGCTGTGGCGGCGGATCTCGGCCACGATTTGGAAAACCCGTTCCAGAGTGGTGCCCTGGTCGAGGGCGCGCTGGGCGCCGAGCTGGTTGACGATGCCATCGGCCAGGGGATCGGAGAAGGGGACTCCCAGTTCGAGGATGTCCACACCGGCGCGTTCGAGGGCGGCGGCCAGCTCCGGGGTGCGGTCCGGGTGGGGGTCCCCGGCCACGATGTAGGCGACAAAGGCTTTCTTGCCCTCACGCCGCAGGCGCTGGAAGCAGGCATCGATGCGGTTCATGGATCATTCATCATTCCGCGCCAGGCGGTGCTCGGCAACGATTTTCAGGCCGCGGAGGGTGAGGAGGGGATCGGTGACGGTGATGCCGGGCAGGCGTCCGGCCAGCAGGAGGGCGTCTCCGCCGGTGGCGATGAGGGTGGGGCGGCGGCCGCGGAATTCCCGGCGGACTTGCTGGAGGACTTCCTGGATCAAGCCGCGGTAGCCGTGGTAGGCCCCGATGCAGATGGCTTCCTCGGTGCTTTTGCCGATGGCCCGGCGGGGACGGCGGAGGGTGACCCGGGGCAGCAGCGCGGTGCGTTCGTGCAGGTAATCGGTGAAGGCCCGGAGGCCGGGGGCGATGACGCCGCCAAGGTATTCGTTCTCCGGGGAGATGATGTCAAAGGTGAGCGCAGTGCCCAGGTCCACGACGATGGCCGGGGTCCGGTGGAGGTGGACGACGGCGATGGCGTTGGCGAGGCGGTCGGCGCCAATGCGTTCGGGGTGCGGGTAGCGGATGCGGAGGCCGGGGAGCTTTTTCCAGCCCAGGTCGTGGATGGTGGACTCGGTCCAGACCTGCGCCAGGGCGGTGCGGGCGGCAGGAACGACGCTGGCGACGAGCAAGGGCAGGCCGGGGTGGGCGCGGGCGAGGGGGCGCAGGCGGGCAGCGTCCAACTCCCGGGTGGGAAGGCGCGTGACCCGGCCCAGGCGTCCCCGGAGGAGCGGGCAGAACTTGGCCCAAGTGTTGTTGAGATTGACCAGGAGGCAGTCGGACACGGGGCACCCGTCAATCCTTGGCATCCGCCTCACTGAGGAAGCGGAAGGCCACAGCGGCGGCGGCACCGCCGGCCAGGTTGCCCAATAAGTAAATCCAGAGGCTGGAGGCGGAGGCGAGGCCCATGGCCACCAGTCCGGAGGCTACCGCGGGGTTGAAGGCGCCCCCAGAGTAGGGGCCGAGGGCGAAGGCGCAGGCCACAACGGTGAAACCGATGGCCAGGCCGTAGAAGGAATTGCCGGTGTTGGCTTTGGCCGTGGCGACGTTGAGCACCACGAAAGCGATGGCAAAGGCACCAAAAAATTCAGCGAGGATGGGGACGAGGGCGAAGTTGCCGAGCTGGATTTGCTGGCCGGCGAGGTCAGGCTGGCCCTTCATGTGCAGGACGACGAAGGAAGCGGCGAGCGCGCCGAGAAGCTGGCCGATGAGGTAGCCGGGGAGGTCGCTGGTGGGGCACTTGCCGCGCAGCCAGACCGCCAGGGTCACTGCCGGGTTGTAATGGGCGCCGGAAATGTGGCCGCCGGCATAGATCATCACCATCAGGACCGAGCCGATGGCCAGCGGGGCAATGGTGCCGGGCGCGCCGTTGATGACGGTGTGGCCGACGGTGGAAACCAGGAAGAACGTGCCGATGCATTCCATCAGGTATTTTTTCATGCGGCCCCCAGGCTATCCAAAATCCGCCGTTTGCAAACTCCAACGTGCGCCCGCTTCAAGTTCTGGCCGGAGGGCGGGGGCTGTGATTCAATGGAGCATGGGCAAGCGCATCCTGATCATGTCCGCTTCGGTGGGTTCGGGCCATAACAAGGCAGCGGAGGCGCTGGCCCGGGCCTTCCGGTTCCGGCCCGATGTGGACGAGGTCATGACCGATGACGCACTGGAATACACCAATGCCCTGCACAAGCAGGTCTATTCCAAGCTCTATGAGAAACTCTCCTCCATCGCCCCGAATTTCCTGGGCTGGTGGTATGAGACCAGCGACGACCCGTGGCGGGCGGACCAGGTGCGCATCCTGCTGGACCTGCCGCACACGCTGCCAATGATCAAATTCATCAAGGAATGGAAGCCGGACGCGATCGTCTGCACGCACTTCATGCCGGCCGGCGTGGTCTCCCACCTGATTGCCCAGAAAAAACTGGAGGCGCATCTTTCCATCGTCGTGACCGACTTCCATTTCCATGCCGAATGGCTGTGCCGCGCGTTCCATAAATATTTCGTGGCCCAGGAGGAAGACCGCGAGCACATGGCTTTTCTGGGCATTCCACGGGAGCGGACCCACGTGACCGGGATTCCGATCGACCCGGACTTTGCCCGCCGGATGAGCCGTCCGGCGATCTTGCGGCGGTTCGGCCTTTCTGCCGACAAGCCGGTGTTGCTGCTGACCGCCGGGACGCTGGGGCTGGGACCTGCGGCTTCGGTGGTGCGGCGGCTGGTGGAGATGCGGCAGGATTTCCAGACCGTCGTGGTCTGCGGAAAAAATGAGGAATTGCGCGATGAAGTGGAAGCGCAGGTGGCGGGGGCAGCGAAGAAGTTCGTGGTGCTGGGCTACACCCGGCAGATGCGGGAGCTGATGCATGTGGCCTCGCTCATCCTGAGCAAGCCCGGGGGGCTGACCACGGCAGAGGCTTTGGCCAGCGGCTTGCCGATGCTGATCCTGGACCCGGTGGGCGGGCAGGAGGAGCGGAATGCGGAGATGCTGCTGGAGCGCGGAGCGGCCATCAAGTGCTCCGAGGTCACCGTCCTGCCTTTCAAGCTCGGCTGCCTGCTGGACGATCCCGCCCGCTTGCGGGAGATGGCCCGGCGGGCCCGCGCGGCGGGACGCCCGGAAGCCGCGGCAGAGATCGCCCGCCTCGTGGCCGAGGACCGGGGAGAGGCCAACATCCTGAGTTTTGCGGAGACGCGCAAGCTGCGCAAAGCCGCCGCCGCCGAATCATGAACGCCGGCCCCCCAACCCCAAGGGCACGGCGGGGCGGCGGGCGCTTCCTCTGGGGGGTGGCCACCTCGCCCTATCAAAGCGAGGGCGGCTACAATGGGGCCGGCCAGCCGCAGAACAACTGGGCGGAAGCGGAGGACCGGGGCCAGGCCGCGCCCACCGGGGCCGCTTCCGGGTTTTGGGACCGTCTGGAGGCCGACCTGGACCTGTGCCGGGACATGGGGCTGAACGCGTTCCGCATGGGCCTGGAATGGGCGCGCATCCAGCCGGTGCTGGACCGGAACAGCCGGGAGACCCCGGCCCTGAATGAAGCAGCGCTGGATCATTATGCGGTGCGCCTGGCGGCCTGCCGGGACCGGGGGCTGGAGCCGCTGGTGACCTTGCACCATTTCACCCACCCCGCCTGGCTGGGCCTGGACGCCTGGCTCCAGGACGAGACGCCGGCGCTTTTTGAAACCTATGTGCGCGCCGCGGTGCACGGGATCAACCGCCGCCTGGTGGAGCAGTTCCAGCAGGCTCCCCTGCGCTGGTTCATCACCATCAATGAGCCCAACATGCTGGTGCTCAACACCTATGTCCGCCGCCAGTTTCCGGGCTCCGCCCCCAGTTCGCCCGCCGCGGTCGCCGCCGCCTACAACCGCCTCCTGGCCGCCCACGTCCGGGCCTACAACGCCGTGCATGACGTTTACCGCAGCGCCAACTGGCCGGTGCCGCAGGTGTCCATGAACACTTACAGCAGTGATCTCTATTGGAATGATAAAATCCTCTGGGACCTCATCAGCCTCCGGGAGGCGGGCCTGCGGTTCAGCGATTGGAACGATTTCCTGCGGGCGCGGGCGCGGGATTTCGATGAAGCCCTGCTCGACGCCCAGCTTCCGGTGCGCCGCACTCCGGGCTGGCACCTGGGGCGGGTCTTTCAGAATCTGGCCAACTGGCTGCACCACCTGCTTTTCGACGCCGAAGCCCTGGACTACTTCCAGCGCGAGTTGCAGCGCTCCCCCCGGGCGCGGCTTTTTGATTTCATCGCGATCGACTATTACGACCCCTTCAGCGCGCACCTTTTCCGCCTGCCCACGTTTGAGGACCTGGAGCTGCCGGCGCCCAGCTGGCATGCCTGGGTGATGGAGGGGGTCACGCGGAAGTGGTGGGATTGGAAAATGCTGCCGGAGGGCCTCTCGTTTTTCTGCCGCCATTATGCGGAGGAATACCACCGCCCGGTGGTCATCGCGGAGAACGGCATGGCACTGCGCCGCCGGGCGGACGGCACCGCGGGCCACCGCCGCGGGGACCAGCTGACCCGGAGCCGGTTCCTCAACACCCATGTGGCCCAAATCATCCGCATGGTCCGGGAGGGCGTCCCTCTGGCGGGGTATTTTCACTGGTCATTGACCGACAACTACGAATGGGGCTCGTTCACCCCGCGCTTCGGCCTTTACAGCGTGGATTATGCGGGCGGAGGGGGGCGCCAGGCCGAGGACCACCTGGGGGACCGTCCCTCCGAGACTTACGCGCGCCTGATCCGGCAGGCGGGGTTTTGACGGCGGGTTTGGCCCGCGCGACCTGGGTCATCACCAGGGTTGATCTTGGATGCGGGGGCCGCTAGTTACTGAGGGATGTTCGATTACTGCCGCTTGGGGGGACGCGGTCTCCTGTGTGTTCTGGGATGGACTGCTGCGGGCTTGCTCCCGCTGCATGCGGGGAGGGTTTTGATCGATTTCGGCACCTCCAGCCTGCCCACCCCCAGCCCCGACCCCGCGGGCCGCCATTGGAATTCAGCGGGCCTCCCGGCGGGCTCGGCCACCGGCTTCAGCAAGCTGGATCTGGCCGATGACACCGGCAAGGCAACGGGATTCTCCCTCACCATGACTTCGCCCGTGCTGGGGGCTTTTGATTCCGGCGACAACGCCCAGGAATTGTATCCGCCAACCGCAGGCAAGGACCGCTGGTCGCTGGAAAAGGGCAAAGTCGATTCCGCCACTTTGGTTGTCTCCGGCCTGGATCCGTCCCAGGCCTATGATTTTCACTTTTTCGGGGTCCGGGATGCGCCGATCTCTTTCGTCAGCAAATATGAAGTCAATGGCAAGGCCGTGACCCTCGCGGCCAACAACAATCGCGGCAATCTCGGCACGGTGGCCGGAGTGAAGCCGGATGGCGAAGGCCGGGCGGTGATCCAGTATTCGATCGCGGACGGCCCGAACGCGCATTTGAGTGTGCTGGAAGTCACCTGGTCCGGGGTGGCGCCAACCCAGCCTGGCCAATTCAGCGCCGCCTATCGTCCGGCTCCTCCCCCGCCGCCTCCTGCACCGCCCAAGCCCGCGCCCGCTCCCGTGGTCCAGGCGCCGAAGCCGGCGCCCACCCCTGCACCTCCTCCGGCTCCCGCGGTTTCGACACCTGCTCCTGCCAAAGTGGCTGCGGCACCCGCCAAAACGGCTGCGGCCTCCGCGGGATCTGGCAAAGGGCTTTTGTTCGCGGGAATCGCCCTGGTCTTGCTGGGGCTCGGCCTGGCGGGTTTCAGTGCGTTCAAGCTGTTTGCCGGGAAGTAAATCAAAGCCGCCAGCCCCAAGTCAGGAAACGTCAATCCATGGAGTGATGAAGATGGGGAAGAAGAGGAGGATGGGGGTGTAATCACGTTTGGCAGCACAGGACATCCTTGGGGGGGATGAACAGACGCTGGCATACTGGCCTTACCGACCAAGCCGGGGACAGTTTACCCGCCTCAGGCGGGTAAACTGTCCCCTTTGTGTGCCCGCAGCTGCTACCCAACGTGATCACACCCGGAGGATCGGCGGAAGGAGCTTCGAGTTTGCCAGCACGCGGGGAGGGGCTACGGTGGGCGGATGAACTTCCTGGAATTGCCGGAGCGGCTCAATTTGCTGCTCTACCGCAAGCAGGTCCACCGGCTGACGAAAAAAGACCGGGAGCAGGCGGTGGCTTGGACGCTGCAATTGATCCGGGACCGCAACCCCCACTGGACGGAGGAGCGCGTGCGCGCCTACTACGACCAGTTGCTGGACATCCGGGTGATCGCCGTGGACGCCTGGTCGGCCCGGCATGGAGAAATCCGGAGCATCTGATTTATGAAAAACAAACCCGTGGCCCTGGTGGTGGCTTTTCTGAGTTTTGTTTACCTGCTGAACCCCACGCTGGGTTTGTTCGAGTTGATTCCGGACAATCTCCCCGGGATCGGCAACCTGGATGAAGGAGCGGCGGGGGCGCTGCTCTTGTGGGCGATCAGCGTGCTGCGGCGCAAATCCGAACTTTCCACTCTCGATGAGCGCATTGACCGTCCTTGAGCATCCGCTGGCGGCGGACCGGCTGACGCGGCTGCGGGACCGGACGACCGGGCGGGAAGAATTCGCCCGGGTGATTGAGCAGCTGGGCCTGGTGCTGGCGGTGGAGGCGGGGCGGCGGCTGAAGACGATGCCGGTAGCGGTCGAGACGCCGCTGGAAACGACCACAGGGGACCGGGTGGAATCCAAGCTGTGCCTGGTGCCGATTCTGCGGGCGGGGCTGGGCTTGCTGCGGGGATTCCAGGCGGTCTATCCGGAGGCGGCGGTGGGGCACCTGGGATTGAGCCGGGATGAGCACACGCTGGAGGCGCGGATTTATCTGGAGAAGATGCCCCCGGATTTAAGCGAGCGGCATGTGATGGTTCTGGACCCGATGCTGGCCACCGGGCACAGCGCGGTGGCGGCACTGGACCGGTTGAAGCAGGCGGGTGCGCGGGACCTGCGGCTGATTTGCTGCCTGGCCGCTCCGGAAGGCGTCCGGACTCAGCGGGAAGCCCATCCGGACGTGCCGCTGATGGTGGCTGCGCTGGACCGCCAGCTCAACACCCGGGGCTTTATCCTCCCGGGGTTGGGCGATGCGGGGGACCGGCAGTTTGGGACAGTTTAGTCCTTGGTCCTTGGTCCTTGGTCCTTGGTCTTTGGTCCTTGGTCTTTGGTCCTTGGTCCTTGGTCCTTGGTCCTTGGTCCTTGGTCCTTGGTCCTTGGTCCTTGGTCCTTGGTCCTTGGTCCTTGGTCCTTTGGTGTTAGGGCTGGGTGGGGGTGGCTTCGGGGGCGGGTGAGCCGGGGGTGGCAAGCTGGGCGCTGCCCGGTTCCGGGATGTGCAGTTCGACTTTGGCTTTCTCTTTGAGTTCGGCCACCAGCTTGCGGGCGGATTCGGCCTCTTTCTGCTGGCCGACGGCCTGGACAATGCGGGGGGCGACTTCTTCGAAAGGAACGGTGCGGGCGGCTTTTTTCTCCAGGACCTGGAGGAAGTGGTAGCCGTAGTCGGTTTTGAAGACCGGGCTCATTTTGCCAGGGGCGGTGTCAAAGGCGGCTTTTTCGAACTCGGGCACCATTTGGCCGCGACCGAACGGGGGCAGCTCGCCACCCTGGGTTTTGCTGCCGGGGTCTTCGGAGACTTCGGAGGCCACTTTGCCGAAGTCTTCGCCTTTGGCGACGCGGGCGCGGGCGGCATCGGCGGCTTTTTTGCTGGCACCGGATTGTTCGATGCTGGCGTTGGGCTCGGTGCGGACGAGGACGTGGCGGGCACGGACCTGTTCGGGGGATTTCCAGAGTTCGGGGTTGGAGTCGTAGAAGGCTTTGGCGTCGTCCATGGAAGGTGCGGACCCGTCTTTGGGAAGGAGGGCCTGAATGGAGGCGCGGAAGGCGATGTCATCGCGGATTTCCTGCTCGCTGAGGCCTTCGCCTTCCAGGGCTTTTTGATAGCCGGCGTCGTCACCGAACTGGCTTTTGATGCCGGACAGGCGTTCATCGACCTGGCGGGTGACTTCGGCGTTTTGTTCGGCGGAGAGGGCTTGGCGGACGACGAGGCGGTCCACCATTTCATTGAGGGCGTACCATTCGAGGCTGGAGGCCTGGTCTTCGTTGAGCTGGGCGGCATCCATGCCGATGCGCTTGGTCATTTTGCTCACTTCGTCGTTGAGCTGGGCACGGGTGATTTTGGCGGAGCCGACCTGGGCGACGATGAACTTGGGATTTTTGGGGTCGGTGGGGGCACAGGCGGCGACCAAGGCGAGAGCCAGGGCAGCGGCGGAGAAGGGGAGGGCTTTCATGAAGGCGCAAGCATGCCAGGGGCGGCGGGCTTGGCAATCCGGCAGATGGGGGGGAGGACCGAAGGGGGTGTAATCAAGTTGGGTGGCAGCTGCGGGCCCACTAAGGGGACAGCTTGCGAACGCTTTCGGAGCTGTCCCCGGCTTGGCCGGTAAGGCCAGTGTGCCGGCGGCTGTTCATCCCCCCAGGGATTTCCAGTGCTCCCAAACTCAATTGGACCCGGACTGAAGGCCGGGGTGGGGAGGCTAAAGGGCCAGGAGGAGGATGAGCTGGGCGGCAATGATGCGCAGGAGCATGGTCAGCGGATAGACGGTAGCGTAGGCGACGGCCGGCCCGTTGGAGTCAGAGAGGGAATTGGCGTAAGCCAGGGCGGGGGGATCGGTGAGGCTGCCGGACAGGACGCCGCAAAGAGTGAGGAAGTTGAGGCGGAGGAAGAGGCGTCCGGCTAGGGCGGCAGCGGCCAGGGGGATGAGGGTGATGGAGGCGCCGGCCAGCATCCAGAGCCAGCCCTGGCCTTGCTGGAGGGCTTCGACAAAGCCCGGGCCGGCCTGGAGGCCGACACAGGAGAGGAAGAGGACGATGCCGGCCTCACGCAGGAGAAGGTTGGCGTTCGGAGGCATATACCAAACCAGGGGGCCGACGCGGATGAAGCGGCTGAGCAGCATGCCGACGAGCAGGGGGCCGCCGGCCAGGCCGAGTTTGACCGGGGCGGGGAGGCCGGGGAGGGCCAGGGGGATGGAACCCACCAGCACTCCCAGGGCGATGCCGGTGAAGAAAGGAAGGATGTTCAGGTGTTCGAGTGCCTTGGGGGAGTTGCCCAGGACCGGTGCCAGGCGGTCGAGGTCGGCGGCCTGGCCCACTACGGTAAGCTGGTCGCCCATTTGAAGGGCAAGGCCGGGCTGGGGGGCGAGGTCGATGCCGCTGCGGTGGACCCGGGTGACGTTGACGCCGTAGTCCTGGGTGAGGTTGAGGGAGCGGAGGGATTTGCCGGCCACGCCGGGCTGGGTGACGACCACACGGCGGGCTTCGACAGGGCCTTCCATGGCGTGGAGGTCGGTCGAAGCGCGTTCCCCCAGGACGAGGCGGAGGGCTTCGAGGCCGGATTCGGGGCCGACGGCCAGGACGGTATCGCCGGGATGCAGGCGTGTGCCGGGGAGGGCGAGGGCGAGGCGGTCTTGTTGGAGGATGCGGGAGACGACAACGCCGGAATTTTCGAGTCCGGGGAGCCGGGAGATGGGGATGTCGTGGATGTTGGGGTTGCGGACGAGGATGTTCCAACGGGCGATGGGGGGTGAGGGGGCGGACTCAGCCGCTTTGAGCCGGGCGGCTTCCTGGTCCACCTGGATGCGGAGGAAGACGCGCAGCAGTGCGAGGGTGGTAATGATGCCGATGACGCCCAGGGGGTAGGCCAGGGCATAGCCCACTGCGGGGAGCCGCAGCATTTCCGGGGCGATGCCGGGGATTTGAGTGAGGGCCTGCTGGGCCGCGCCGAGGGAGGGGGTGTTGGTGGTGGCGCCGGTGAGGAGCCCCACGGCCAGCGGAAGCGGAAGGCCAAAAAGTCCGGCCAGGGCGAGGGTCACGGCGACCCCTCCGGCCACGACGAATACGGCCAGTGCGTTGAGTTTGAGGCCCTGGCGCTTGAGGGAATCCAAGAAGCTGGGGCCCAGTTCGAGGCCGATGGTGTAAACGAAGAGCAGCAGTCCGAGTTCCCGGGCGAACATGGCGACTTCCGGGTGGAGCTGGATGCCGGTGTTGCCGAGGAGCAGGCCGGCAAAAAGAACCCCGGCGATGCCGACGGGAATTCCGGAGATTTTCACCCGCCCGAGTGCCATGCCGAGCGCGCCGGTCAAGCAAAGCACCAGAATGGACTGGCCTGCGCCGGGTTGAATCAAGACGTGGTTGAGCCAGTCCATAGAATAAGATTGACTACTTTGACTTTATTTTCAACTAGTAATAAATCTAATTAAATAGCAAATGCAATCAGGAGGGATTCAGGTGGACGAGGTGGGCGCGGTCGCCCCAGGCCAGGAGGGACCAGTGGCCCTCGTGGCATTGAAAGTGGTTGAATGCGGCATTGGGCAGCTGGTAGCCGCGCCGGGCATCGAAGGGGATGTGGAGGACTGAGCGGATCATGCTGTCCAGGCAGCCTCCATGGGTGATGACGGCGATGCGGGCGCCGGGGTGGGCGAGCGCGTGGGCTCCGAGGGCGGCGAGAACCCGGGCGGTGCGCTGGAGGAGGCTTTCCCCGCCGGGCATGGCGTAGGCTGGGTCCTGGGACCGCCACCGTTGATAGGCTTCGGGATGGCGGGCCTGGACTTCGGCGGGGGTCAGGCCCTCGAAAATGCCCAGGTTGCGTTCGCGCAGCCCGGGGTCGATGGCCGGGCTGAGTCCGGTCACTTGCGCGGTGTAGGCGGCGGTTTGCCGTGCGCGCCCGAGATCACTGCAAACAAGTGCATCGGGGCGCAGTCCGCCCAGGCGTGCGGCGATGGCCCGGGCTTGGGCGTGGCCCAGATCGGTAAGGGGGCTGTCCCCGTGGCCCTGCATGCGGCCGTCACGGTTCCACTCGGTCTGGCCGTGGCGGATGAGAAAAAAGTCGGTGGCCATGCGCTGCCGCTTACTCCGGGAAGGTCCATTCCCGGTCCCCGCGGAAACCTCCGGCCACCCACCATTTGCCGCTGCGCCAGATGAAGGGCACGGGGAAGAAATGGGCGCCGTTGAATTCGCGTCCGGGTGAAGAGCGCTCGATCTCGACCTCGGCATAATCCCGCGGCTGGAAAACCGAGACATTGGCAAGGCGGTAGGCGCGGTTTTGATTGGTGTCGATGCGGGCTGCCCAAGCCAGAGCGGCGCCGGGGGGCATGAACTCCTGCTGGATGCGCTCCCGGGCTTCCGGTGAGAGTTTTTTGAGGACATCGACATGTTCGCCGCGGTTCGCGGTGGCGAGGATTTCCTCGACCTCGGCGAGGAAACGGGCGCGTTCGTCCGGACGGTTCCACCACCAGGCGAGGAGGGCGGCGGCGGCGATTCCGGTGAGGATGACGGCGGTGGGGCGGGAGCGGAGCGAGAACATCGTGCTTTATCTCACCCGATGGCGGATTAGGATCAAGCCTTATGCCTAAAGCGCAGCCGCACTCGCGATTGATCCAGGAAATCGCCGGAATTTTTCTCATCGGCCTCGGCAGCCTGCTGTTTTTGGCGCTGGTTTCGTTTGATCCCCGGGACGTGGATTTTTTCACCAGCACTCCGAATGAAGTGGTGAGCAATTTCATCGGCCCGGCGGGTGCTTACGTGGCCTCGGGGCTGGTCCTGTTTATTGGCATCGCTTCCTTCCTGGTGCCCTTGGTGATGATCCTTGGGGGGGTGGGGCTGATGCTGTATCCGGGCAACATCGATTACCGGTTCAAGGCGATCTGGCTGGTGCTGTTCATGGCCTGCGGGGCGGGGCTGTTGCAGATGTTTCCGAATTTTTTCAGTTTCGACGGGGTGGAATGGCCCGGGGGTTTGGTCGGGTATGCGCTGAATGACAAGCTGCTGACCGCGTTCATGGGGCGTGCCGGAGCGGTGATCGTGCTGGGGGTGGGGTACTTTGTCAGCCTGATCCTGCTTTTCGAACTCCGTCCCGTGGAACTGATGCGCCGCGGCCTGGCCTGGTATCAGCATTATCAGGAAGCCAGGGAACAGGAGCGCTACGAGATGGCCGACCCCCTGGAGCGCGTGGAGCTGGAGCGCAAGAAGCTGGAGGCCCAGGAGCGCAAGCTGCGCAAGGAACTGGCCAAACAGGGCAAGGCGCTGGAGCCGATGCCAGAACCCTCCAAGGCGCGGACCACGCCCAAAGTCATCGACACCACCGCGCCTGCACCGGCACCGCTGCCGCCCGCCGAGGCGCCGAAAGTCGAGCCCCCCACGGCCTCACTGGCGCCCGCCCAGGCGGAACCCGAGCCCCTCAAGGACAAACCCCGCCGCGGAAAAGTGGTGGAGGAAAAAAGCCTGAAAAAAGAGAACGATCCGCCGACGCGCCCGAGTTACGAAAACTACCACCTCCCGGAGAGCAGCCTGCTGCTGGCCAACGATGGTGCGGGCCATTCCCCGGCGACCAAAGCGGACTTGGAGGCCAACAGCCGCTTGCTCGTCGATTCCATCCGCCAGTTCGGCATCGAGGTAACGGCGGGCGATATCACGCGCGGCGCGACGATTACTCGCTACGAAGTTTATCCCGCACCCGGTGTCAGGGTCGAGCGCATCGCCGGACTGGAAAAAAACATCGCCCGCGCCATGAAAGCCGAAAAGGTCAACATCCTGGCCCCGATTCCCGGGAAGGATTCCGTGGGCATCGAGGTGGCGAACTCCTCCAAGGCCAAGATTGTGCTGCGCGACCTCTTCGAGTCCGAGCCCTGGACACACACCAAGGCCCGCCTGCCCATCGCCCTGGGCAAGGATGTTTACGGCTCCGTGCTGGTGGCGGACCTGGCGGATATGCCGCACCTGCTCATCGCCGGCACCACCGGCTCGGGGAAATCCGTCTGCATCAACTGCGTGCTGCTGAGCCTGCTCTACCGCTTCAGTCCGGACGATCTCAAGATCATCCTGGTGGACCCGAAAGTGGTGGAGCTGCAGGTTTACAACCAGCTGCCCCACCTGGTGGTGCCGGTGGTGACCGATCCCAAAAAAGTCCTGATCGCGCTGCGCTGGGTGATCAACGAAATGGAAAAGCGCTACCAGCTGATGGCGCGTGCGGGCGTGCGCAACATCGCCGCCTACAACGGCCGTCCGGTGAAGGAAAAGCAGCCCGAGAAGCTCGACCTGGAGCAGTCCCTGGAAAAAGGAGCTGAGGCGGAACAGCCGGCCGAACTGCCGGGCATGAGCACACCGAAAGAGGAGGAAATGCCCAACCGCCTGCCCTTCATCGTGGTCATCATCGATGAGCTGGCCGACTTGATGGCGACCGCGGCAGCGGATGTGGAACTGGCCATCGCCCGCCTGGCGGCCAAGGCGCGCGCGGCGGGCATCCACCTCATCATCGCCACCCAGACGCCCCGGGCCCAGGTCATCACCGGGGTGATCAAGACCAACGTGCCCTGCCGCATCGCCTTCCAAGTGCCCAGCGCACTGGACTCCCGCGTCATCCTGGATGAGAACGGGGCCGAGAACCTCCTGGGCAAGGGAGACCTGCTCTACCTCCCGCCGGGCTCCTCCAAGCTGATCCGTGCCCAGGGGGCTTTTGTCTCGGACGACGAGGTGGCCAAAGTGGTCGATTTCATCAAGGCCCAGACCACGCCTTCCTACGAAGCGGAGATTCATCAAAAACTTTCCAAAGGCGGCGGCGGCGAGGCCGAGGAGCTTTCGGAGGACGACCAGGAATTGGTGCTCAAATGCTGGGAAGTCATGCGCCAGGAAAAGCGCGCCTCCACCTCCATGTTCCAGCGGCGCCTGCGCATCGGCTACAACACCGCGGCCTGGATTACCGACTGGTTCGAGCAAAAAGGCATTGTCGGTGCCAAAGATGGGGCTAAAGACAGGGAAATCCTCGTCGATATCGAAACCTACGACATCGAGCAGCATTTTTAACACCATGGCCTCTACCGCGCAAAAATCCATCGGCGAACAGCTCCGCAGCGCCCGCGAAGCCCGGGGCTGGACCCTGGGCGAGGCGGCCAAGCGCACGAAGGTCAAACTGGAACAACTGGAAAAGCTGGAAAAAAACCAGTTCGACCTCCTCCCCAGCCTGGCTTACGCCCGCGGCTTCATCCGCATCTACGCCCGGGAACTGGGCCTGGATGGCTGGGCCCTGCTGCGCCAGTTCCATGGGGAAGTGGACAGCGGTTACGACACCCTTGAACTCCAGCCACAGGACCTCGAGGCCATACCGAAAAAACACCAGCCTTCACCGGCCACCTCACAAAGCGTCGGGTTGATCATCATCGTGGCCGTGCTTCTGGTGGCCCTGGCCATCGGCAGCATCCAGGTTTACCGCCAGTGGGAAGCGGGCCAGGAACGGCGCGCTGCCACGGCTCCGGAAATGCAGACCGATCTGGTGACGGCGGAAGCCGCTCCGTCCGCACCCGTGGCCGCGCAGGCGCCTGCCACGCCTCCAAAAGCGTCCGTGATCGATGGTCCGCGGCCCGCCCTGGCCGCCCAGCCCGTGCAAGTTCCGGAAGCGGCGCCTGCCACTCCGCCCCCCGCCGTCCCTGCGGCAGTCCCGGTGCCCGAGCCTGCCGCTCCCAGCGGGTCCCGCACGCTCCAGCTTCAAGCCGACCCCACTGCGGGCGAAAACGAGCGCTGGGTGCGCGTCATCGGCCTGCGCAATGGCCAGGAGAGCACCCTCTTTGAAGGCTTCCTGCCCCCTGGGCAGGCGATTCCTGAGTCCGCGGACCTCTGGCGTGCGGACCAATTCATCGTCACCCTGCGCGAGGCCAGCGCAGTGGACATTATCTTTGATGGCACCAATTTCGGGCGCTACGATCGCCCAGGCGTGCAGCGCGTCAGCTTGCCGGCGCAGCCTTGAATTCCCATGCAAGATGCATGCGAATAAGTTCCGTCACCCTTCCGTCGCTGTTTCGTAATCCCGCCTCCATCAAGCACTTAGGAGGCTGTGAATAACCTGCGTATAAAGGGGCTTTAATTTGCACAAGTTTCTTTTTATCAATGGCTTGCGAATGATTTTTTAGTGTGAGCAAACAAATAGAAAAGCATTTTTTCAGCTTGCCGTCCCAGTGAATTCGGTTCCTGCGCAAGGGCAGCAAGCAGCTGGCAAATTGCGCTTCCCTTCGGCGTGGCGGTAAATACTCTGTAATGCTGTGGAATCAAACGCAACCGGGGCTTCTCTGGAAAGCGGGCCCGAAGAGGCCCGGCGCGAGTTGCGCAAGCGCTTGACCGCCCACCTGGCCCAGCGGCTGACCCTGTCTCTCTTTATCAAGGGTAAAGAACAGGAGTTGCGCGACGCCATCACCCGGGTGGTGGCAGCCAAGCTCCAGGAAGACCACATCACCCTGGCCGAAGCAGAGCAGGCCGCGCTGGTGGATGAATTGATCGCCGGATTGCCCAAAACCAACCCGCTCCAGCCCGTCCAAGACCAGGCGCAGCACATCGTGTGGACGGTGGACAGCTTGCGCCAGCATGTGGCGCCGTATATTGCTGACCATCTCGGCAACCACCTCTTCCAGCCCGGGCGGGAAGCCCAGCTGGCCGAAGCGGTTTACATGCTGGTCCAGGAAAAAATCCGTGTGGATTCCATCGAGGCCGGGGATGGACTGAAACGCGGCCTGATCGAAGCGATTTGCCAGGGCATGGGGATTCCCCTGCCATCGGCCCTGAACCCCTCGGTGCCTCCGCCGGTGAAAGCGGCCACCCCGCCGCCGGTCCCGCCCTTGGAGCCCCCCCCGGATGGCCACGAGGAGAAGAGCGACACGCGGATGCTCGAACTGGAAGAGGCCCCGCCGGTCTGGCACGACCTGACACCGGAATTCCGCCGGGAAATCCTCCTGCACATGGGCTCCCGCCTGAAACCGGAAATCCTCGCCGGAAGCCGCCCGGACGCGGCCCACATCCATGTGGCCGAGCTGCTCGGCGGTGCGGTCCAGGAATTCCACGTGCGGCTGACCGAGGAAGAACGGGAAGAAATCCTAGCCACCATACTTTCCGGCGGAGGGGTGGAGTTTCAGCTGTAGCCTCCGCTCCGGAGCTGCGCTACATTCGCCCGCATGGCCGCGGCGCGCAAAATCGACCTCACCCTGGTCACCGGATTCCTCGGCAGCGGGAAAACCACGCTCATCGCCCATCAACTGCAGCGTCCGGGCTTTCCCCGGGAATCCACCGCCCTGGTGGTCAATGACGCGGGCCCGGTGAACATCGATGCCCGGGCCTTGCGCGGGCGGGCGGCGCGGATTGAGGCCCTGACCGGGGGCTGTGCCTGCTGCACCACGCCGCGCCAGCTGGTGGAGGCGCTGCTCCGCTTCGCCGCGGATGCCCGCATCGCACGCGTCTGGATCGAGGCCTCCGGAGTGGCCGAGCCGGAAGAACTGCTGGAGCGGCTGACCGACACCAGCCTCGTGGAATGCACCAGCCTGCGCTCCCTGGTCCATGTCATTGATGCCGAACAGTTGAAAGGGGCCTGGATGCCCGGCGTGGCCCATAAAGACCATGTCCGCTGGGCCGACGTCGTGGTGCTCTCCCGGGCCGACCGCCTGCGCCCTGCGGAAATGGAGGCCCAGGCGGCGCGTGTGCGGGGTTGGAATGCCGATGTGGTGGTGCTGCCTGCCGCAAAAGGGGAATGCGTCCTGCCCGAGGCGGTCCAGTCCGCCGCATCCGGCGGATTCTTTCTGCCGCGTCCCGGCGGCCACACCACCTACCGGGCCGCCTTCCTTCCGCTGGAGCAGCCCTGTGCCCGGGCGGAAATGGAGGCGCGGCTGGCTGCACTGCCGGAGGGCGTGGTCCGGGCCAAAGGATTTGTCCGGTTCCGCGGGGAGCCGGGCATCCACTTCATCCAGGTGGCTGCCGGCACTGGACGGATCGATTCCTGGAAATTCGGGGCCGACGATGTCCCGCTGGGCCTGGTCTGCATCGGGCGCCTCCTGGATGAAGGTGCGCTGCGGCAGCATTTCGGCCTGCCCGTCGATGCCTCTCTGTAGGGCGGGAAGAGCCAGGTTTCAGGTTTTGGAGCCCGACCAAGGCCTGGGGGTGATTCGAATCCCGTCCAAGGTCACGCACGTTCTCCCGTCGCGCGGATACTGCGGCGGAGCGAGGCGACAACAGGAAGCTTGACGCGTGTGAGTGGTAAGTGGATCGTCTTGTGCGGTTCCTGTAATTTATTCAACTCCGTATCATGGCATAGGCTTTGACATCAAAATTACCGCCAGCTCCTTGTGGGTCAGAAATGTAAAAACGATCTTGTCTTTGGTCTCTAGGAATAATGGTAATACTCCCGTTGGTTAAATTGCTAAAATGCACAGGATCACCCGATCCCCTGATATCCTCTTTGACAGAGAAAGTAATCCCGCCCGGACATTCCCATCTGATGCCATTATAGTTAGATGGTGGATCGATAGTAAAATTGTTGCTTGAACGATGTCTTTGGCCTCTTTGAGGGCCAGCTCCTGATGTTGTTTGTCCAGCAAGTTGCTCGCTCATATTATGTTTCCTTTTGGTTGGTGTTTTTCTGAAGTTTTTCAGGCAAAATTCGCTTCTCGTTGATGTCATATCAGAGGGAGTCTATTCTGACGCCGTCCATCTGCCATGAGCGTTTAGCGTGTTTGGTGCTGCCCCCTCAACTGTAGTACTCACAAAGTTAGTACTGCCGGTTGATTTGGGTTGTTGTTGACCTCATGCCCGACGCAGGGAGGCGTAGCCGACCGTAGTCGGGCATGCGCCGCAA
>Ga0073934_10001736_pt1 | contig 50190 bp, 43 predicted proteins | sample LarsenN4metaG_FD_76834 | JGI IMG/M metagenome (GOLD analysis project Ga0073934, IMG submission 76834) | Hot spring sediment bacterial and archeal communities from British Columbia, Canada, to study Microbial Dark Matter (Phase II) - Larsen... ...
TCAACACCCGATCCCAACAGCTCAGCACTCCGGCGATCTGATCGTGGAGCCGCTCGGTCAGTAGCTCGATGCCCATTACGGCATCATACCCGGACCTCTTTGGTTCCGGCTACGCCGGGTTAGAGGCGGAGGCGTTACGAGGCGTTACTAGGGTGTGTGCCGGGTCGACGAGGCGGAGCGCTCCCGTTTTTTTTGGGTCGGCCACACAGACACTGCCGTCGCGATCCGTCCTGCCGGATGCGCCCCAACCCGGTCAGAGGCTGTTTTCCGGCGCTGCGGCGGGCGGGAGACTTCTTACCCCCCGCAGCACTTCTTGTACTTTTTTCCGCTCCCGCACGGACACGGATCGTTGCGTCCGGCCTTCGCGCTCTTGGCGGCCGCAGCCGGGGCGCTCTGCTCGACCGTGTCCCCCCGCCGCATCGCGGCGATCTGTTTCCGCAGCGTCAGCGCGTCGCGGACCACGTACTCATCCTCCTCGGAGAACCCTTCGGCCAGGGTCCGGATGCGGTTCTCCAGTTGGGCCAGGCCAAGCGTGTCGTCCTTGGCCGGCGCCGCCAGCGCATACGCGTAGATCGCCGTGTGCCGCATCTCGGGATCGAGGAAATACTTGGCGATGCGCGGCGCCTCGGCGTGCAGTCCGAAATGGCCCGCGCCGGCGATGGCGGCCTCGCGTATCAACGGATCCGGATCGTCGATGTGCCTCGGCATGTAGGTGGCGAAATCCGGATTCAGGTTCCGCCACATCGCCTGGAGCGCCTTGGCCCGCGAGGCCGGATTCTCGTAGGCGCGGAGCGCCAGGGCCGGGAACCCTTCGAAGTCGAAGTCGTAAGCCAGGCCGTTGACGAGTCCCCCCAGCTCCGCCGGGTCAAGCTCGGAAAGCCGAGCCCGCTCGCGCATCAGCTCGACCACCCCGGGCTTCTCGATCCGGTCCCGCAGCACGTCGAAAGAGGCGCCGCGTACTTTCGGCTCCGGATCGTCGCGGGCCAGCCCCAGAATCGTGGCGAGCGTCTCTCCGCCGATCTCCTCGTGATCGAACGACTCGACCGCGGCCAGCCGGTGCTCGGCGCAGGGCGATCGCAGGAACTCGGCGACCTCCTCTTCCGGCAGAATTGTCAGGTCCGGATGCGCCGTTTCGGGATACCAGCGAAAGACATCGAACGGCTCCAGCCCCTCCGGACCGCCCGTCTTCTCCGCTTCGAGGGCGGCGATCGCCGATTCGACCTCCTCGGGCGCGCGGTCGCGCAGCGCCTCCACCAGCGGCCGCGTCGACGGGTCGCCGTAGATCTCAAACAGGAAAGCCGCCTCGCCCGGGTTGTTTTCGCTGATTCGCCGGATGTGTTCGACGATCCTCTCGTCCCGAACGCCGAGGGCCGCCAGAAGGAACCCGGCCTCTTCCGGCGCCGCCTTCACGCCCAGCAAAGGTTCGAGCGCTGGCGCGCCGATCCGCGCCAGCACCTCGACCATCTGGTCGGGGATGTCGTCCGGGAACCGTTCGATCTCCCGCATCAGGAAGGGCAGCGCCTCGGCCGTGGGCATGGCCGCGAAGATGCCCACCAGGTCCACGCCAAGATCCACCCGGTCCTCGCTGTGGTCCTCGTTGGCGAAACGGATCAGGTCGGCCCGCGTGCGCTCCGGCTCGTCGAGCACCGCGTGAAGAAAGCGGTGGTCGATGGCGACGTGTCCCCGCGCCGCGGCGCACAAAAGATCGTAGGCGGAGTGCCGGCCGAAGTCCTCCGGCGCGATCGGCGTGGGCGGCACGTCAGTACGTGGCCCTGCCGCCGCTGGCGTCGTAGCATTGGCCCGTCACGAACGAGCAGTCGGGGCTGGCCAGAAAATGAACCACGGCGGCGATCTCCTCCGGTTCGCCTGTCCGGCGCATCGGAATCTTCGCCGTCATGTAGTCCACCTGCTGGGGCGTCAGCTGTTCGAGGATCTTCGTCCGCACCACGGCCGGCGTCACCGAGTTGACGCAGATGCCCTCCGTCGCCACCTCCTTGGCCAGCGACTTCGTGAAACCGATGACGGCGGCCTTGGTCGCCGAATAGCCCGTCATGTTCGGATTGCCTTCCTTCCCGGCGATGGAGGCGATGTTGACGATCCGGCCGTACCGGCGCTCCCGCATGTGTCCGATGACCGCCTTGCAGAAATGAAAGACGCCGGTCATGTTGATCCGGATGATCGTCTCCCAGTCCTCGACGGTCTGCTCCCACAGCGGAGCCGCTTTTCCTCCGATGCCGGCGTTGTTGACCAGGACGTCGATCCGCCCCGTCCGCGCCAGCACCGCTGCGACGGCCCTTTCAACGGAAGCCGCGTCCGTGATGTCGACCTGCACCGCGAACGCCCCGCCGCCGATCGAGGAGGCCACCGCCTCCGCCCCCGCGCCGTCGAGGTCCGCCACGACAGCCGCGGCTCCGGCGGCGGCCAGGCGCCGCGCGATCGCTTCGCCGATTCCCGTGGCCGCCCCCGTGACGATCGCCGTCTGACCGGTGAGATCAAAATACGCCATGCCCGTCAGGCTTCCCTGACGACATTGACGCCAATGTCGACGCTGACGTCTTTGTGCAGCCGGACGGACACCTTGTGCTCGCCGAGCTGCCGGATCGGCTCCTCGAGATGGATCTTTCTCCGATCGATCTGGAATCCCTGTTTCTCGAGGCCCTCGGCGATGTCCTTCGCCGTCACTGATCCGAACAACTGGTCGTTCTCTCCGGCTTTGGAAACGATCGTTACGGTCACGGCCGACAGCAGCTTGCCCAGATCGGCGGCTTCGCTGGCGAGCTTGGCCTCCTTGCGCAGGTGCGCCTGCCTCTCCTGTTCGACGATCTTTTTATTGGACTCCGTCGCCGCGACCGCAAGACGCTTGGGCAGCAGGAAATTCCGCGCGTATCCCGCCGCGACCTTCACCACTTGGCCGCGGTGGCCCAGCTTGTCGACATCTTCCCTGAGTATCACTTCCATGTGACGCGGTCCTCCTTACTTGTTGCCCGCAAACGGCAGCAGAGCGATGTTCCGGGCCTGTTTGATCGCTTCGGCCAGCCTGCGCTGGCACGGCGTACACACCCCGGACAGCCGCCGGGGCACGATCTTGCCGCGCTCGGAAATAAACAGGCTCAGCAGCTTGGTGTCCTTGTAGTCGATCAGGTCGATCTTGTCGACACAGAACTTGCACACCTTCCGCCGCCGGAAAAACTGGCGCTTGGAAACGATGGCCTTGTCGCCGCCGGTGGGCCTCTGCGAACTGGCGATGGGACGTCCGCCTTTTTGTTCCGCCATGGTCTTGCTCCTTTAGTTTCCTTCCACCGGCGCCGCGGGGGCGGGCCTGGGGACCGGCTTCGCTTCGGCTGCGGGGGAACCCGGTACTCCCGGAGCCGGGACGGCAGCCTCGCCCGGCGCCGCCGGCGCCGCGTGCGTGACAGGCGCCGGCTTGCGCGCGGCACGCCTCTCCCGCTCCTTCTTGCGCCGCTCAAGCCACTTCAATTTTTCGTCCATCCGGACCGTGAGGAACTTCAACACGGCATCGGAGACCCGCAGCCGCCGTTCCACTTCCTTTACCGTCTGGGCGCCGGCGTGGAAGCTCAGCAACACATAGTAGCCTTCGTCCTTCTTCGCCACGCGGTAGGCGAGCCGGCGCACGCCCCACTTGTCCACCTTGTCAAGCTTGCCGCCCGACGACGTGATCACCGCCTCGAGCTGGCTGTTCAACTGGTCCACTTCCTCCTCGGACGTCTCCGGCCTGAGGATAAACAACTCTTCGTAAATTCTCATTGCTCCTTGTTCTCCATGCCTCGGGCGCGACGATTGTATTTCGCCATGGTCTTTTCGACGCCTTCAGCCAGTACGGACTCCACTGCGTTCGCCGATTGCTCCAGCAGCTCGTCCAACTCTTTCCATTGTGCCTTCCGGTACGGAGTCAGCACAAATGCCGCGCCGTCCCCGACCGGATGGCCGGGATGAATCCCCAGCCGGACGCGGGCGAACTCTTCCGAACCCAGACTCCCGATCACCGACCGGACTCCGTTGTGGCCGGCCGCCGATCCCCGCGGCCGCACCCGGATCTGCCCCCACGGCAGCGCCAGCTCGTCGTAGACCAGCAGGAGACGCCCCGCATCCAGCTCGTACCGGGCCAGCAGCGCCTTCACGGCGGGGCCGCTGACGTTCATGTACGTCTGCGGCTTCGCCAGAATCACCGCCGAGCCGCCGATGTTTCCCAGTCCCACCAGCGAGGCCGATTCTTTTCGCGTCACCCGGATCGAATGTCGGGCCGCCAGCCGGTCGACCGTCAGAAAACCCAGGTTGTGCGGCGTAAGTTCGTATTCCGGGCCGGGATTTCCCAACCCCACGATCAACCAGCTCATAGCTTACGCCGCCACGACGGTTGCGCACTACTTCTTCTTGGCCTTGTCCTCGGCGGCGCCTTCCTCTTCCTTCTTGCCCTTCTTGATCACTTCCGGCTCGGACTTCACAGCGCCTTCCGCCGCTGCCGCCGCTTCCGCCGTCGTGTCCGTGGTCCGGATGGCGACCACGTGCGCCAGCACCATGTCGGCGGGGCTCGTCAGCGTCGCGCCCTCGGCCAGCTTGATCTCGCCGGCGCGCAGGCTCTGTCCCAGCGCCAGTCCCGTGATGTCGGCTGTGTACTGTTCGGGAATCTCGTCCGGCAGGCACTCGATCTCGATCTCGCGCGTGACGATCTCGAGCGACCCTCCCTGGATTTTCACCCCCACCGGCTCGCCGGTGGTGTGCACCGGCACTTTCACCCGCAGGCGCTTGCTCAGATCGATCCGCTTGAAGTCGACGTGCAGCAGGTTGTCCTTCACCGGATCGTGCAGCCAGTCGACCACCATCACGGGCGCCTTCTCGCTGCCCAGATCCAGGTCGAAGATCGTGTTGTGCCCGGTCGGACTGTGGAGAATCCGGTTGATTTCCCGCGGATTCACCGTGACAGCCACCGATGGGGCGCCCGCGCCGTAAAGCACGGCCGGAATCTTGCCCGCCGCGCGAAGCCGGATCGCCGCGTTCTTGCCCCGGCTCGTCCGGGGTTCGGCGGCGATTGTGATGTCTTTCCTCATATCTACCTCTTCCGCGGAGCGCGGCAGCCCGGTTGTCCGCCGCGGTGTCCGCTTATTTCAAACTCATATGAACAGCGTGCTGACCGAAGTCTCCTCGTGTATCGACTGGATGGCCCGCGCCAGCAGCGAAGCGACCGAAAGCGTGCGGATCCGGCTGCATCCGGAGGCCTCCCGCGACAGCGGTATGGAGTTGGTCAGCACCACCTCGGCGATGCTTGACTGCTCGATGCGCTGCACCGCCTGCCCGCTGAGCACCGCGTGCGTGGCCACCGCGGTCACCGCGCTGGCGCCGTTGGCCAGCAGCGCCTCGGCGCCTTTGACAAGCGTCCCCGCCGTGTCGATCAGGTCATCGACGATCAGGCAGTGCTTCCCTTCCACGTCCCCGATGACGTTCATCACCTCGGCGATGTTGACCTCCTCGCGCCGCTTGTCAATGATCGCCAGCGGCTTGCTCAGTCGCTTGGCGAACGCACGCGCCCGCTCCACGCCGCCCGCGTCCGGCGAGACGACGATGACATCGTCCTCCATGCTCCGGAAATACTCGATCAGCACCGGCGTGGCGAACAGATGGTCCACCGGAATGTCGAAGAAACCCTGGATCTGCGCCGCGTGCAGGTCCAGCGCGAGAACCCGGTCGGCGCCGGCCGTTTCAAGCAGGCTGGCGATCAGTTTGGCCGAGATCGGAACCCGCGGCCTGTCCTTCCGGTCCTGCCGCGCGTAACCGAAGTAGGGAAGCACAGCCGTGATCCGCTCCGCCGAGGCGCGCTTGAGCGCGTCGATCATCAGCAGCAATTCGAGCAGGTTGCGGTCCACCGGCGTGCATGTCGGTTGCACAACGAACACGTCCATGCCGCGGACGTTCTCATGAATCTGGAGGTAGATCTCCCCGTCTGAAAAAGTGCGGACCGACGCCTCGCCGATCTTGCGGCCCAGATGGCTGCAAATCTCCTGCGCCAGCGCCGGATTGGCGTTGCCCGTGAAGACTTTCAAACGATCCATGCTTGCCGCTCTCAGATGTGCCGCGGAGGCCATGTCCTGCCTGCTACGAGGGGCTGGAGCGCCTTCCGCCATGCCGACCGGTAGCGCGTCCGGCTCACAAAACTCACCATCTCCTGTCTGATGTCCGGGCCGTTCCCGTCCCGCCGGCTCCCGGCGAGACGATCCGCCGCCGCCCGCGCCTCTTTCCGTGTCGGGTACACACCGAAGAGCGCCGAACCGCTGCCCGTCATTCTGGCAAGCTGCGCCCCGGTCGCTGACAGCTTGCGCCGGAGAAATTCAAGCAGGGGGTACTGCCGGAAAACAGCCGCTTCGAAGTCGTTCTCGCAGAAGAGCTTCCAGTCACCGCCCGCGTCCGGACACACCATCAGTCGGACGACCGACTGGAACTTTTTCATTTTATTAACGATCTCCGCTGAAGTCAATTCCGTCAGCGCGGGCCGGCCCAGCGCGCGGTAGGCTTCCGGAGTCGAAACCGGCGCCGGCGGGCACAGGACAACCGCCCACGCCGTTCCAGGCCCCTCGATCGGATACAGTTCCTCGCCACGGCCCAAGCCCACGGCCGTTCCCCCGAGCAGGAAAAACGGCACGTCGCTCCCCAACCCTCCGCCGATCTCGTGAAGCCGGCTTTCCCCGATGGCCCGCCGCGCCAGCGCCGGCAGAGCCAGCAGCACCGCCGCCGCGTCGGACGACCCGCCGCCCAGCCCCGCCCCCATCGGGATCCGCTTGTCGAGCCGGAACCGCACGGCCGCGTTCAGCCGCAATTCGTCGAGGACGGCGTGCGCCGCACGGATCACCAGGTTGTCCGCGATCGGAATCGCGCACTCCAGCTCGATCCGCCGCCGCCGTGCGGGGCGGTAGTCGATCTCCAGCCGGTCATGCAGCGAGATCGTCTGGAAAACTGTCCGCAGTTCGTGAAACTGATCCGGCCGCCTGTAAAGCACCGCCAGCGTCAGGTTGACCTTCGCAAAGCAGGGCACACAAACTCGGCTCATCGCAGGGACCCGTATTGTAGCACTCCGCCTCGTGTATACTGCGTTCAGTACTGCCGGAGGTCCCTGATGCGAGTCGCGGCTGCTATCCTTATTTCTCTGCGCCCGTGGCGCCGCTCAAACTGTGTCCCTGGTGCGTGTCGTTCCCGAAACAATCTACGAGGGCGATGTAGCCGAGTTCCAGATTGACGCCACCGTGACGGGCCTGCCCTCGGACGCCGTCGTGACGGCCGCCTCCGCCAGCGGACCCTTCGGCGGGGTCAACGCCGTTTCTCTCGGACCGTCGCTCGCCTGCCGGCAGCCGCGCTTGAACATCACCCGGGCCAGCACGACGCCGATCCAGGTGCGGGTGACCTATCGGGCCCGTGTCAACGGCGTCCTTCAGGACCGGTCCATCAGCAGCGCGCCGGCCCGCGTGGATTTGCGGACCTTTCCCTTTATATTGGACCCGCCGCCCCAACCTCTCAATTCGTGGCGCTCGACTTTGTTCCCGGGCTTTGGCTTCCGCTTCGATCTCGCCGACTCGGTCACGGTTGGCATTTCCAAACCGCTCCAGCCCCAGACCCTGACGGTCTACTCCGGCTCACCCCTCGATCTTCTCGAAGTGGGCCGGCGCGGCGATGCGCCGCCCGATTTCTTCCGCGTCCGCCGCGAACCCGAGGGCCTGCTGTTCGCCGTCAGCACGCTCGTGCCTCCGGCCGGAGAATCCTCCGAAGCGGCCTCCAACGCCTACCAAGGATCGTACGCCATTCGAGTGGAAGCCCGGCAGACGCGAGGCCTTCCGGCCGGCATCGCCAGCAGGTCGGCTCTTTTTGAGGGTCGATATGACGTTGGTCCGCCCCTCCCCGGCGACCTGCTCGAGGTCAACACGATCGAGTACGTCATTGAGGATGGCGCCGGATCCCCCGTCCGCGACGGACGGTGGCGAATCGCCGCGGGTCAGCCGGTGACCCTCAACGCGCCGCCGGGCGCCCGGCTGCGGCTCATCTACAACGGCCAGTTTGTGCTGCGGCGGACGGCTCGCGCCAAGCTGGTCACCAACCTGAGATTTCCGGATCACAATCGAACCGACCTCATCGCGCCGGAACTTCGGAATACGAATGGAGACCGGTCTCCGATCGAAAACCAGATGTTTGGCGGGAACTTCCGCCGCACCAACGTCATTCTGGACCTCCCCTCCACGGCGGCCGATTTCGAGATCGAAGCCGGTCTCCTTCCGGTATGGCTGTATGAGCCCTCGCCGGGAAGGCTGCCGACGCAGGCGGACGTCGAGCGGTTCCTAGGTGCGACCTTCGCCAACATCTATCCGGTCAAGGTGCGTTGGGGGCCTCCCGCCGACATCACGGTCGACCACATCGAGGTCGTTCAGGCCGTCCAGTCCGCCGCCAACACCGTCCCGCTGATCGCCGGCAAGCGGACGGTCGCCCGCGTTTTTGCCGTCGCCAAGGGGCCCATCGCGGGCCTCACACCCAATCAGCCGGGCGTCGTCTGTACGCTGCGCGCCTTTCGGGGCGGCAACCCCCTTCCCGGCGCGGCGGTCCCGATCTCTCCCCTGCCTGCGACCATTCCCGGAGACGTCTTCGACCGCGGACGGAGCGAAGACGCCATCGCCTTCGAACTGCCCCCGGAGTGGACCACCGAAGGCGCCATCGAACTCCGCGCTGAACTCTCCCTGAGCGGAAACCTGCGTGACGCCCGCGAGGATAACAACGACTTCATCCTGCCCTCCGTCACGTTCGTCGCGCCGCCTCTGGTCAACCCCATTCCCGTGCGATGGTTCCGCGCGTGCCACCAGCCTGACCCGGCTCGTGACGCCTGTCCTGATGCGGCGCGCTGGAGCGCCTCAGTCGAGAATCTCGCCGGACTGATGAACCGCCTCTACCCGGTAGCCGAGGGCGGAATCCGCTATCGCCGGCTCAGCTCGAAGATCAAAGTCTGGAAAGGATCGTTTGACCACACCGGAATGGAATTCTTCAACTACATGCGGCTGCTGCGGTCGCACGTCGGTTCTCTGTTCCCGAACGAGGAACTGGGGCTGTTTACGGCCGTCTTCCCGGTAGGAACGAGGGTCGCCTTCGGACCCCAGAGTTCCCGCCTGATCGCCGGACTCGCGCCGATCAACGACTCTGTGAGTTGGATCATCGATCAGGACAACTCCGCCGGAACCGAGTTTGTTCTCGCCCACGAGTCGGGTCACAGCCTCGGCCTGGAGCATCCGATGACGCCCGACAACGGCGGCGCCAACGGCCCTGCCGGATATTGGCGGCAGGGCCCCAACCCGCAATCGGCGGCCATCCAGGAAGCCGGCTTCGACATTTCCACCGGCGCCGCCATCCCCCCGACCCATTTTGATTTCATGTCGTACGCCTGGCCGATCTGGATCTCTCCGTTCCACTTCGACCGGTTGCAACGGAACGTCTACTCGAACGACGTTTCCAGCGTCCCGGCGCCAAAGCCGCCGCGGACGGCGGACGCCCTTTCCGACATCATGGTGCTGTCCGGCGTCATCAGCCGGGACGGCTCTTCCGCCTCCTTTGATCCCGCCTTCCGCGCTCCGTCGCCGGGCGTCGTCCGGTCGCGCTGGAATGCCGCCGGCCAATACTGTTTCCGCTTCTTCAACGGGACACAACCCCTCGCCTCAAACTGCTTTGATGTGTCCACCACAAACTCGGATGGCGTCGAGTTCGACCGCTATCCGTTCGCCTTCAACTTGGCGCTGCCCGCCGGCGCGACACGGGTCGGGCTCTACCGGGGAACCGCCGAACTGGCCGTTCTCGAGTCGCAAGGCCCGCCGCCCTCCGTAAGCATCGCCAGTCCCGGCGCGGGTGCGCGCTGGCAGGGGCCGCAGCGGATCGCATGGACCTCCACGGGAACGGGCCGCCTCACGCACGCCGTCTATTTCTCTTCCGACGGCGGCGCAACCTGGGAACCGCTGGACGTCGACCTGCGGCAGCCGGTTCTCGATGTCCACTCGGCCGACCTCCCCGCCGGCGCCAACGTCGTCATCCGTGTCGCCTCCTCGTCGGGGTTCCTCTCGTCCGCGGCCACGGCCGGGCCCATCACCGTCCTGCCGACGCCGCGCGGCCTGCTCTCAGCGGCCAGTCTGGACTTCGGCGCGGTGGACGACGGCAAGACCGCCGACCGTTCCGTCGACCTCGTGAGCACCGGCAACACGCCCCTCACCGTGCGCGCCGCCCGCGTCGAGGGCCGCGCCTTTCAATTGGTCGCGGCTCCGGGCGCTCCGCTGGCCGAGGGCGCCGCGGGCCGGTTCCAGGTCCGCTTTGACCCGCCCTCCGGCGGGCTCCACGTGGGAACGCTGATCATCGAGACGGACCACTTCGACGCGCCGGTCTTCCGGATTCCCCTGTCCGGCCTCAGCCGGGCGCCTTCGTTTCCTCCCAGTCTGGCTGTTTCGCCCGAACGGGTCGACTTCGGGCCGGTGAGCGTGGGCCAATCCCGCGAGTTGACAATGACCGTGAGAAATTCAGGCCCGTTTCCGGTCACCGTCACGTCGCTCACCGCCTCACGCCCGCAATACTCCTCCGCCGGGCTGACGCTGCCGCTGCTCTTGAATCCCGGCGCCAGCCGCGCGATCACCGTCCGCTTCGCGCCGGACGCCGCCGGGGCCTTTCCGGGCTCGCTCCTGATCGGCTCTGACGGACAGGGACTGTCGGTGCCGCTCGGGGGAACCGGCGCTGCGCCGGGCCCGGCGCCGGGCCCGGCGGGCGCTCCGCGCGCGGAAGTCGCTCCCGCTTCGCTGAGTTTCGGATCCGTCAATGTCGGGCAGAACAGTGAGTTGTCTCTCACTCTGCGCAACGCCGGGACGGAGACTCTCACCGTCACCGGTTTTACCCTCAGCCATCCGGCTTTCTCTGTTCCCGCGCCCGTTCCTCCCGCCAGCATCCCTGCCGGTTCTCAGGCGGCGGTCCGGGTCCGGTTTTCGCCGGCTTCGGCCGGGCCCGTGGCTTCGACGCTGCGGATCGCCACCAACGACCCTTCACAGCCGGTGATTCAAGTGGCCCTGGACGGCGCCGGCGCGAACCCGCCTGCTCCCGCCGGCGGACAGCTTGAGGTCCAGACCTCGGTCGACTTCGGGCAGGCGGCTGTCGGTGAGACGCGCACCGCGGCGCTGCCACTGCGCAATCCCGGCGCCGCGCCGGTGGCGGTCACACAGATCATCGTGAGCGGCGCGCAGTTCTCCGTCGCGCCCGTTTCCCTGCCGCTGACAATCGCCGCGGGCAGCTCGGCCGTGATCACGCTGCGCATGACGCCGGCCGCGCCCGGTCCGCAGTCTGGTTCCCTGACGCTTCGCACCACTTCCGCCGAAGTGATCGTCGCACTCTCCGGCTCGGCGGCGGCGCCGGCGGCGGCTCCCGTTATTGCAGTCTCGCCCCCGGCCGTCCAGTTCGGAGCCGTGGCCCCCGGCCAGTCTGCGACGCAACCGTTGCAGGTCCGCAATACGGGAACGGCGCCGCTTGTCATTACATCGCTGTCGATCTCGTCCGATCGTTTTTTGGTGGTAGGAATCACCGCCCCGGTCATCGTCGCGCCCCAGTCCGCTGTGGCCTGGACCCTCCGGTTCTCGCCAAACGCGCCGGGCTCGTTCACGGCCACGCTCGTCATCGGCAGCAATGACGGCGCCACGCCGTCGCTCACCGTGCCTTTGAGCGGCGTGGCGTCGGAGAACCCCGCCGCGCCCCGGCTGGCCGTCTCCCAATCGCTGTTGAACTTCGAGGAGGTCCGAGTCGGCGCCACGGCCGAGCTGACGATCGAGCTGCGCAACACGGGCGCGGCCCCTCTTCAGGTCAGTTCGATCCGCATCGACAATCCCCGCTTCAGCACGCCCGGGTCGACGTCCTTCAGCCTGCCCCCCGGCAACGTGTTCGACCTCCGCGTCCTGTTCACACCGTCGTCAGCCGGGGAACAGAAGGGGAGACTCACGATCACCAGCAACGATCCCCTCTCGCCCCACGGAATCGATCTCATCGGCGCCGGCCGGTAGCCGGATCGCCGCACGGCCGTCGCGCGCTCAGTAGTGCAGGAGGGAAAAAACGTCACGGCCGCCCAGCCTGGACCGCCCGTTGAGAAAATCGAGTTCGATGACGAAGCCGATCCCGGCGACCTTGCCGCCGAGTTTCTCCACCAGGTCCGCCACCGCTGCCGCCGTGCCGCCCGTCGCCAGCACGTCGTCGACGATCAGCACGCTCTGCCCGGGCTCGATCGCGTCGGCGTGGATCTCGAGCGTGTCCGTGCCGTACTCGAGAGCATATTCGACCTTGACCGTAGCGGCCGGCAGTTTCTTCGGCTTGCGGACCGGCACGAAGCCTTTCCCGAGCGCGTGCGCCACCACAGGGGCGAAGATGAACCCGCGGGCCTCGATGCCGAGGACGACGTCGCAGGGAACCTCCTTGTAGCGGTCCACAAAACCCTGGATCACGCGGCCGAATCCGGGCCCGTCTTTCAGCAGTGTCGTGATGTCGTAGAAATTGATGCCCGGCTTGGGGAAATCCGGGACTTCGCGGATGAGCGCCTTGAGATCGTTCATGTTGCCGTGAGGGGAGTCAGTGTGTGACGCGAAAACCTTCGTATTGTAGCATCGCCGCTTCCAACGCCTCGACGCCGCGGACGTCGGACCAGCGCGGCCCCCGGGACAGATGCCACACCATCTGCTCCTGCTGCGCCTCGGTCCCGATGACGTAGGCTTCCACCCGTCCATCGTCGAGATTCCGAACGTAGCCGGACACCTTCATCTTCGCGGCGACTTGCAGCACGAAGTGGCGGAAACCCACCCCCTGCACCCTCCCGGAGACGAGGTAACGCCTGGCGACCAGCTTCACAGCCGGCAATGTAGCATACTTGGATTTCATGTTCCCCATTCAACGGATGCGGCGACTGCGGGCGGGCGAAGGACTGCGGCGGCTGGTTCGCGAAACCGCGCTCGATCCCGCCAACTTCATCTTCCCTTTGTTCGTCTGTCCCGGCGAGGGCGTGAAACGCGAGATCTCGTCCATGCCCGGCAACTACCAGATGTCGATCGATGAGATTGTCCGCGAGTGCGCCTTGGTCCGGTCGCTCGCCATCGGCGGCGTGATCCTGTTCGGGATTCCCGAGTCGAAGGACGAGATGGCCTCGGGCGGCTACGATCCCCAAGGGATCGTCCAGAGAGCCGTACGCGCGATCAAGAAGGAAGTGCCCGGCCTTGTGGTGATCACCGACGTGTGCAACTGCGAATACACCAGCCACGGCCATTGCGGCAAAATCGTCGACGGCGATGTCGACAACGATGCGACGCTCGAATGGCTGGCGGCCTCCGCGCTGACCCATGCCCATGCCGGGGCGGATATCGTGGCGCCGTCCGACATGATGGACGGCCGCGTCGCGGCGATTCGAAAAAAGCTCGACGCCAACGGGTTCCAGAATACGCCGATTCTGTCGTACGCCGCCAAGTTCGCCTCGGGCTTCTATGGCCCCTTCCGCGAGGCGGCCGAATCCACGCCACAGTTCGGCGACCGCCGCAGCTACCAGATGGACCCGGCTAACGCCCGCGAGGCGATGCGGGAAATCGCGCTCGATATCGAGGAGGGCGCCGACATGATCATGGTCAAGCCGGCCTTGCCGTATCTGGACATTATTCGCATGGCGCGCGAGCGCTTCGACGTTCCCGTCGCCGCCTACCAGGTGAGCGGCGAGTTCAGCATGATCATGGCGGCCGCGCGGAACGGCTGGGTCGACAAGGACCGCGTCATGATGGAATCGTTGATCGCGATCCGGCGCGCCGGCGCAGGTACGATCCTGACCTACTTCGCCAAGGACGCCGCGCGCCTGTTGAGCTAAGGCGCCAGTCCGCCCGCGCTCCGGTCCTCGTCAGAAGCTGGTTGCTCCGCGCCCCATGCCCGCAAGCCATACGCCTCGAAGATCTTCCCGAGGCTGTCTGCTCCCGCCATGAGCGCAATCGCTACTCCAAGGGCCTCGTTTCGAAGCCCTTCAATCACTTGCTCGCTGGCCGGGACTTGATCCCTCCTGGCGAGGAACCGCAAGCATCCGTCCGTCTCCAGCTTAAGGCGGCCGTGGACGATCGTGTTTCGTTTCTGAAGGAGTTGTCTCGCGCGTGTCAAATCGCGGCGCAGTGATGCGAATACGGTCGGAGCCTTGGACCGAATAAGGTCAGTGTCGGCCGCGCCGCCGAAGAAATACGTCCCGTTTGTGGGGCTGCCTTCGCTGATCCCGAGCCCGTTGCGAAGACGTTTTTCAGCCACGAGGAGCAACTCGGTCTTCTTGGATGCGCTGCCTTGCTGCCACTCTTTTGCAGCGTCCAGGTAATCAATGGTGATCATCCGTTGGATCAGCTGAGTCAGGCTCTGTTCCAGTGCTTGAAACGCGATGAGCGTCTTACCCAACGTCGCCCCGAAACTCGCGTCAAGCAGGTCGTCATAGTGGTGCTTGATGTGCACGACGCTTCTCTCCTTCAGCGCGAACGGCGGTTCTCTCGGCTTCGGTGATTTTTCGGGTTTTCACATCACGGCAGCGGCTTGCCCGGGATGAGATGGCGGGGACGACGGGGCTCGAACCCGCGACCTCCGACGTGACAGGCCGGCGTTCTAACCAGCTGAACTACGTCCCCGCGTAGGTGTGACTGACTTGCTCTCACTATACCACAGCCAAAACACGTTTGAAATCTTCAGGCTTCTTCTCCTTCGGCAGGAAATCGCGCCTCGGATCAGGTATACTGAAAAATCGTAGTATGGCGAACCATGTCTCGGCCGTGAAGGCCACACGTCAGATCGAACGGCGCACCGCGGTCAACCAGATGCGCAAGAGCCGCCTCCGGCATCAGATCCGCGCGTTGCGGCGCGCGATCGAGAAGAAGGACGCGGCCCAGGTCCAGGCGCTCCTTGCTCCGACCTTCTCCCTCGTGGACCGCGCGGCCAAGTGGGGCATCATCAAGAAAAATACCGCGGCCCGGTATAAGAGCCGCCTGCACCGCCGCGTCAAGACCCTCGGCTGAGCGGCTCAAAGCGGATCTCCCCCTTCCCCCACACCGTCTGCCTTCCCACGCCGGTCGCTGCTCCGGCGGCCAGGTACGGCGCGAACTCCGCCATCGGCCCCTCGTAGACCGCCTCGCCCACGAAGCCGCCGATGTCGTGGGTTTGGCCTGTCCGGGAACTGTGGCGCCGCGCGGCAATCTGCCGGATCCGGCAGTGCGTCATTCGAATCGTCCGAGCCCGCTCGCCGAGCGCCCGGAAGTCCAGTTCGAGCGGCCCGCCGCCGTACAGCGCACGCAGGGCACTGATCCGGTCCCGCAGCCGGGCGAACAGAATGCCGAACTCCGGCTCGCCAGCGACTTTGCCGGCTGCCTTCAGCTCGGTCGGGCTGACGAAACGAACCCGAATTGCCCCCACATTCCCCGCAACAGGGGTGAGTGATACGACCAAAGGGGTGACCTCCGCACCCAGAAGTGTGGCCTGTCCTCTCCCCGGTCCGAGACCACCCTCTCCCATCCGCCGGAACGCCTCTTCAAGGCGCTCCCGCGTCTCCACCCGGGTGTCGAACAGGTTGATGTCGACGTGAAACCCGTCGCCCGGCCGGATTTGCCGGCCGTCCAGGTGCTGGGCGCGAAACACAAAAGGACGGGGCCAATCCGCCAGACCGCTCGGACCGGCGGCGGCGGGACGAGGCTCGAAGATCCGGGCGTAGTCGCAGTCGGCGGCGCGGGAGCACGTTCGCGCGTCCTGGCAGTCCGGCTCGCAGGCGATGTGGTGAAACGCGGCACCAAGAGCGCTCCGAAGCATATTTGCGGGCAGGCGGGGCGGGAACCGGATTTCGCCGCTGGCACGGAAGTGCAGGCGCACCCGGTCGTAGCGGAAATCCAGATCCACGGACCAGGCTACCGTGCGGCGCCCGTGGCGGCCAGATCCGAGGCCGGAGGCTGCGCCGCGGCCGTCTTGAATACGTCGAAGCGCAGGTCTCCGTTCGTCGTCGAGACGGTCACCTCGTCGACAAAGAACCCGTCCCTCCAGCGCGAGTCGCGCACCGAGGCGAGCGGTGTGCGGTGGGTCCGGACGCGGAAAGCCCGGCGCGTGACGAACACCATCTCGTCGCCGGAGAAGCACAGGTAGCCGACCGATCTGCGCAGGCCGCGAATGCTCTTCGTCGCCGCGCACCGCACGCCTGTCGCAGCGCCCGCTTCCGTGGCCAGCGGTTCGGGGATCTCATCGACGGCTCCCCTGAGCCGCGACCACAGCGCGCGCGCCGCATCCGGTCTGATTCCCTCCGGCATCGGCGGCGCCGGCTCGCGCGACACGCCGAACCACTTCGAAAACAGCCCCCTCAGCGCGGCGAACTCGAACCGGAAGGCCCGCCAGACGCGCGGGGCGAAGATCGCGAACAGGGTCAGAAAGACGGCCAGCATACACAGGAAAACGACCGGGTGTTGCCAGACCAGCCAGAGACCAATCGGCGCCGCCAGATCTTCCGCCACGCTGAGCGCGATGTTGGAGAAAGGCTCCGGCGAATGGTTCACGGCCAGCCGCGTGGCCGCCTTTGTGGAGTGCGCCGTCAGCGCCACTCCGCCCGCCACGAGCGCCAGAATCGTCTTGGCCACCGGATCCATCTCTCCAAGAGCCGTCCCGGTCAGCACGACGGCGGCGATCGGCCGGATGAACGTGTGGATCGAATCCCACGTGCTGTCGATCCACGGGACTTTGTCAGCCAGGAACTCGATGGCGCAAAACGCTCCGGCCGCGACCAGAACGCGCGCGTCGGCCAGCACCTTCAGAGCCGACATCTGCTGCGACAATTCGATCAACTGAAACCGGATCGACAAGCCCAGCGCCAGGACCGTCGCGTAGAGGCGGAACCCGGACAGGAACCCCAGCCCGAGAGCGGAGCCGATGGTAGAGATCACGTCCACGTCGTTTCCTTTTCTACCACAACTACGCGGCGCAGGCGGCGGGGGTTCCGGGAGATGCTCCTGGTACCATGGAAATGAGTGAACTTTCATCGCCCACGAGGCGTCTAAACACTCGGAGTTATTCCTTTGAAGACGAAATGGAAGATTACCCTCGGTGTCGCCGCCGTCTTGCTCACCGCCGGGGGGATCTACGGCTTTATCGAATATCAGAAGCGCGGAATCGTCACTGTCCAGACCGGCCGGGCCACCCACATGGACCTGGCTTCGCTGGTGACGGCGTCGGGTGAAATCAAGCCCAGGAACTACATCAACATCGGGTCGAACGCGGTCGGTCCCGCCCGCATCACCGACATCCTGGTCACGGAGGGCCAGCAGGTCCGCCGCGGGCAGTTGCTGGCCAAGCTTGAATCGGTCCAGCCTGAAGCCGAGGTGGCCGCCCAGCGGGCGTCGGTCAGCAGCACCGAGGCCGAATCGGCCGCGGCGGAAGCGTCCTTGAGAGCCGCTGATGAGAATATCCGCACCCTGGAGGCGGCGCTCGAACGGTCGCGGACGGAGCTGGAGCGAGCCCGAATCCACTTCGCCCGCACCGAGCGCCTGTTCAAGGAGAACCTGATCGCCCGCCAGGAGTATGACACGCGGAAGATCGAGGTGGACGCCGCCACGGCCGCCGTCCGGGAAGCGGAAACGCGGCTCCCCCAGGCGCGAGCCACCCGGAGCCAGCTTGCGGCCAGTCTCGCCGCCGTCCAGAAAAGGATCGCGCTCGGCCAGGCAAACCTGCGGCGGGCCCAGGATGTGCTCCAGCGCACCCAGGCCGTTTCGCCCATCGATGGCATGGTGACCAACCTGCCGGTGCGCGTAGGGGAAACGGTCGTTCCCGGCTTGCAGAACTCGCCCGCTTCCCTAATCATGACCATCGCCGACATGTCGCTGATTACGGCGGAGGTCAAGGTCGACGAGACCGACATTGTCAACGTCAAGCTGGCCCAGGAAGCCGACGTCACCATCGACGCGATGCCTGGCAAGGTGTTCAAGGGCAAGGTCATCGAAATCGGCAACACCGCGATCCTGCGGTCCACCGGCCTGGCGGCGTCGCAGAGCACGATTTCGAGTCAGGAAGCCAAGGATTTCAAGGTTGTCATCGCGCTGACGGATCCGCCCGCCGAGATCCGGCCTGGCCTGTCCTGCACCGCCAAGATCGTCACAGCCACCCGGCAACACGCTCTCAGCATTCCGATCCAGGCTCTGACCGTCCGGCAGAGAGGGGACCTGGAGGCCAAGCCGGAAGACGGGAATGCGGTGAAGGCCGCCGCGACGGTGGACCCGGCCGTTGAGAAGGCACGGAAGGAGGAGATCCAGGGCGTCTTTGTCGTCAGCGGCGACAAAGCGGTGTTCCGGAAGGTCGAGACGGGTATAACGGGATCCACCGACGTCGAGGTCCTCTCCGGAGTGAGGGACGGGGAGGAAATCATCACCGGCAGTTACAAGGTCATCCGGACGTTGAGAAACCAGACCCGGGTCAAAGTGGACAACAAGGCCCCGGCCAAGACAGAATCATAGTATTGTACTCGGGAAGGCCGCGCCGGCCGGTTGAGTCCGGCGCGTCTGATCTTGTTAGGAGTGTGTGAATGGCACAGGCCACGGCGGCGGCTCTCGCCCAGCAGGGGGAGCAATACCGGCGCGAGGGAATCATCATCCGGACGATCGACCTGATGAAGACCTACGTCATGGGCGATCAGGAGATTCACGCGGTCAATGGAATCGACATTATCATCCGCAAGGGCGAGTATGTCGCGATCATGGGACCGTCCGGCTCGGGCAAGTCGACGCTGATGAACCTCATCGGCTGCCTCGACACGGCCACCGCCGGCCAGTATTTCATCAACGGCTGGCCGGTCAGCAATCTGACCGACGACGAACTGGCGCGGATCCGGAACAAGGAAATCGGCTTCGTGTTCCAGACGTTCAATTTGTTGCCCCGCGCCACAGCGCTGCACAACGTGGAACTCCCCCTGATCTACGCCGGCCTCGACGCCGCCACCCGCGCCGAGAGGGCGAAAGGCGCTCTCAAGGCGGTCGACCTCGACAAGCGCATGTACCACAAGCCGAGCGAGCTTTCCGGCGGACAGCGGCAGCGCGTCGCCATCGCCCGCGCGCTGGTCAACAACCCCTCGATTCTGCTCGCCGACGAGCCCACGGGCGCCCTCGACACAGCCACCGGCAACGAGATCATGGGACTGTTCGAGCGGCTGCACCAGCAAGGAAACACCATCGTGCTGGTCACCCACGAGCACGATATCGCCATGCACGCCCACAGGGTCCTCTATATCCGCGACGGCAAGGTCGAGCGCGACGAACAGATCAAGTAACCGCCGTCGCGCGGCGCGCCTGCTTCCGCCCGGCCGTTTTCAGAATGTAGTCGCGGGCGTCCGGTGTGCGGCATCCCGTTTGGCCGTGGTCCACTCTGACGGTCCCGATCCGGTCCGCCGCCGCCAGAGCCTTTTCGCGGAGCGCCGGGTTACGGGAGCCGATGGCGATCAGGGCCCCGTTCATCGAATGCCGGGTGCGGTTTGCCGCCGCGTGAATGCCGGACTCGATCGTGGCGAGCAACTCCTCGAAGTAGGAGTCCGGAAGCGAGGCGTCTTCCAGGGCCAGCCGGGCCGCGAGATCCCAACCGGCTGCGCCGGGCCATTCCTGACTGGAGCCGGTCCATCGGGAGAGTTTTTTCCGGGCCAGTGGTGTCCTCGCCGTCAGTCGTGCCAGTTCCGCGGCAAGCATGTAGTTGTCGACGTCCTTGAGCCAGCGCTCCAGATGGGCTGAGGTGACCTTGGCCGGGTCGGCGATCATGGTTGCCAGGACACGCGCGTCGTAGTTGCCGGAGTTCCAGAGGGCGCACGCCAGGTCGTGGTCGGTCCCGATCTTCTTCTTGAGTGCGGTCAGATCGGCGAAACTGACGCCGAACATGTTACCGCCGGCGCCGTGGCGGGCATACACTTTGCGGTTTTGGGCCGTGCCCGCGGATTGGAGTGCGGCGAGCGCTTGTGGTAGCGTCATTCCGCCGATTGTATCGCCCGCCGGCGCCGGCGGCGGGACCGGACAAGATCGCCGGACGCCGGGGCGAAGCGCCGATCGTGCGGGCCTGACTTCGATTCAGCCGTGTTATTCTAGTTCGGTCGCGCAGGGCATGTCTCGCAAAACCTCGCTCCCCAAGATCTGTATCGCGCTCGGGTTCTCGGAAGTGGACACCCTGTGGAAGCACGCCAGGCGCGAAGTGGAGTCCGGCGAGACATTCCTCGAATTCCGGATCGACTACCTCAGCAACCCGCTGGACGGCGTTCACGCAATCGAGCGGTTTACACGCCAGTTTCCGGAATGCACGCTGCTGGCCACCTGCCGCCGCCATCAAAATCATGGCCGGTTCAACGGCAGCGTCGACGAGCAGATCCGGCTTCTCGACCTTGCCATCGACGCCGGCGCGCGCGCCTTCGACATCGAGATCGAAAGCGCGGAAGCGGCGCCGGCGGCGGTGGAGCGGCTGAGGTCCAAGGCCTGGGCGATCCTCTCGTTCCATCACTGGGGAGGAACGCCGGCCGTGGAGCCCATTCTCCGCCGCATGACCCGGATTCCCGCCGACGGCTACAAAGTGGTGACGACGGCGCGCAAGCCTTCCGACAACCTGCGCGTGCTCTCGCTGGCGCGCACCAATCCGCGGACTCCACTGGTCATGCTCGCCATGGGCGAGCCCGGACTGGCCACGCGGGTCCTCTCGCCGGCCTTTGGCGCCATCTACACCTACGCCGCCCCCAACGCCGCCGAGGGCACGGCCCCGGGCCAGATAAGCGCGCGGGTGCTGCGCAACATCTATCACGCTGACAAAGTCACCAAGGCGGCGAAAATATATGGCGTCATCGCGGACCCGGTGCGGCACTCCATCTCTCCGGCCGTCCACAATCGCGCCTTCCACAGCCGGCGCATCGACGCGGTCTACCTTCCGTTTCTCGTCCATGCGGCCCAATTGAAGGACTTCTTCATTCTCGGCGCCAAGCTGCCGCTGTCGGGATTCAGCGTCACCATCCCCCACAAGCAGAAGATCCTCCGCTACCTCGACGGGATAGACCCTCTGGCGCGGCGAATCGGCGCGGTGAACACCGTCACCCGGCGCGCCGGCAAGTGGCGCGGGTCGAACACCGACGTCGAAGGCGTGCTGACGCCGCTCAGGAAGCTGATTACGCCCGCCAAATCGTCTGTGCTGGTCGCCGGGAACGGCGGAGCGGCGCGCGGGGCGGCGTTTGCGCTGGTGGAGGCGGGAGCGAAGGTCTCCATCGTCGGGCGAAACCCGGACCGCGTTCGCGCTCTCGCCAAAGCGTGCGGCGCCACCGCCGTCACGCGCGAACAGGTGGACTCCCTCTACTACGACGCGTTGATTCACGCCACGCCGGTCGGCATGCATCCCAACGTCGACGATAGCTTCTTCCCCGACCGCATCCCGGCCGACATCGTCTTCGACATGGTCTACAACCCGCTCGAGACGCGGCTCATCAGGCAGGCGGCCGCCAGCGGGAAGAAGGTGATACCGGGCCACGAGATGTTCATCGAGCAGGCCGTCCGCCAGTTCGAACTCTGGACGAATGAGACAGCCCCGCGGGCGGCGATGGAGAAGGCGGCCCTGGAGGCGCTTCAGGCTCGCGCCGAGCCTATAATAGAGGCTAAATGAAACCGTCGCTGACCCGGCGTCAAATCGCTTCCGTCCTCCTGATTCCCGCGCCGGTTCCGCTGGCCGCGCAGCCGCCCAACGATCTCGAGCAAGCCCAGCAGGACGTGGCGAAGAACCGGGACATCCTGGCCAAATACGCGTTGCCCATGGCTGTTGAACCGGCATTCCAGTTCAAGGCTTGACGCATGGCGGCGCTTGAAGACAGCGTTTTCTTTTCCACCGTCACGGAGCTGAATGCGCGGTTGAAGAAGCGCGAATTCTCCTGCGAGGAACTGACGCGCGCTTTCCTCGACCGGCTGGAGCAGTTCGGCCCCCGCTACAATGCGGTCGCGGCGGTCCTGCGCGAGCGGGCGCTCAGGAAAGCCAAAGACGTCGACTACGACTTCAAGAGGCAGCGCCACCGGAGCGCGTTGCAGGGGGTTCCGTTCGGCGCCAAAGACCTGTTGGCGGCGGTCGGCGCGCCGACAACCTGGGGCGCGGTCCCGTACGCCGGCCAGGTGTTCGACGCGGACGCGACGGTGATCAAGAGACTGGACAAAGCGGGCGCGGTGCTGACTGCGAAGCTGGCCATGGTGGAGCTGGCCGGAGGGCCTTCCTACCGCTACGCTGCGGCGTCAATGACCGGGGCGTGCCTGAATCCCTGGGATCGCACGAGGTGGGCCGGAGGCTCGTCATCGGGAAGCGGCAGCGCGGTTGCGGCGGGACTGGTCGGCTTTGCGCTCGGGTCGGAGACATCCGGCTCGATCCTCACCCCGTCGGCTTTTTGCGGCGTGACCGGACTCCGGCCCACGTACGGCTACGTGAGCCGGGCCGGGGCCATGGCGCTCTCCTGGACGCTCGACAAGATCGGACCGATGGCGCGGTCGGCCGAGGATTGCGGCGTCATCCTCCAGGTGATCGCCGGTAAGGACAACGACGATCCTGGCTCGGCCGGAAAGAGCTTCTTTTACGCACCCCAGTTCGTGCGCAAGTTCAGCGACCTGACTATCGGCTACAACCTGGCCGACTTTGAATCCTACGCCGAACCGGCGGCGCGGCCCGCCTTCGCCCGGACGCTCGAATTCTTCCGGTCGCTCGGGTCGAAGATGATCGAGGTCGAGATTCCGTCATACCCCTATGGCGCCGTTCTCTCGACGATTCTGGGCGGCGAGGCCGGGTCGGTTTTCGAAGAGCTGATCACGTCCGGCAAAGTGGACCGGCTCGCCGACGCCAAGCAGATCGCCGGACTCAAGGCGAGCCAGGAGATCCTCGCCAAGGATTACCTCAAGGCGATGCGGATCCGGTCGGTGATTCAGAACGCGTTCCGGGACCTGTTCGTCAAGGTCGATGTTCTGCTGACGCCGGCCCGGAACACGGTCGCCCCAAAAGCGGCCGACCCGCTCGACCGCGGCGGATATGTTCCCAGCCCCGCGCCGAAATCGCGCGGACTTCAGGGCTTGATTCCGGCGGCCAACCTGGCCGGGCTGCCCGCGGTGTGCTTCCCCTGCGGATTCGCCGACGGCCTGCCAGTTTCCATGAGCCTCGTCGGCAGGCCATTCAGCGAGAACACGCTGCTCGTCTACGCCGCCGAGTTCCAAAAGCAGACTGACTGGCACCGCCAGCGTCCCCGGCTCTGACCAGCGCGCCCGGGCGCGGCTTCAGGGACCCGCTGATACAATCGGGAAGTTCCGGCATGATTCGCATCGCGCTGTCCGCCGTCCTGTGCTGCCTGCTGCCGGCTGCTTCTCCGGAATGGGGGCAGTGGGCCGGGCCCAACCGCAACTTCCGCGTCCCCGATCGAAAGCTGTCCTCCCGGTGGCCGGACTCCGGACCCAGGATCCTGTGGAAGCGCCCGCTGCCGTTCGGCAGTTCCAGCATGGTGGTGGATGGCAAACGTGTCTTCACGATGTACCGGGACGGAGACAACGAGGTTGTCCTGGCGGTGGCGTCGAAAACGGGAAAGACGCTGTGGGAGTACCGTTACGCCGCGCCGTTTCTGAAGGGCATGAACATGAAGACCGGGCCGGGTCCGCATGCGACCCCGCTTGTGGCGGGCAACCGCCTGTACACGGCGGGCGTGACGGGGAAGCTCCACTGTCTGGACAAGCGGACGGGCAGACTGCTCTGGTCCAGGGGTCTGATCGAAGATCTGGGAGGCAACGTCATGCTGCGCGGCTACTCCAACTCTCCCCTGCGCTACAAAGACACGGTCATCGTGATGCTGGGCGGAGCGGGCGGGACCATCGCCGCTCTCGATCTCAAGACCGGCGCCCTGCGGTGGAAAGGCGGCGGGTTCAACAATTCGCATTCCTCGCCCGTCCTGATCCGGGTCGACGGGCAGACGCAGGTAGCGGTGGTGGTGGAGAAAGCCGTGGCGGGATTTGATCCGGACTCCGGGCGGCTGTTGTGGAGCCATCCGCATGAGAACCGAGGAGGGGACATCACAACCACGCTGATCCATGGTCCGGACAATCTCCTCTTCTTCAGCGGCGCCTACCAGGGCGGCAGCCGGACCCTGCAACTGGCGGTGCGCGACGGCCGGACCGAGGTCAAGGAACTCTGGTTCCACAGGCAGTTTCGCGTGCACCATTCCAACGTGGCGCGGATCGGCGATTACGTCTATGGCCCGAACGGGGATTTCGGGTCCACGCTTTTTCTGTGCGCCAACATCCGCACCGGCGAGATCCTGTGGCGGGAGCGGTCGATGGTCCGGGCGAACACGCTCATGGTGGGAGACCGGGCGCTGATGCTCGACGAAGAGGGCGTGCTCTACCTTGCGTCCCTTTCGCCCCGGGGAATCGAAATCACGTCCAAAGCCAAAGTGCTCGAAAACCTCGCCTGGACGCCGCCGTCGATCGCGGGAACGAAACTGTTCTTGCGGGACCGCAAGACCATGATGGCGGTCGATCTGAAGTGAGCGCCATGCGCCGGCCGCGCCAGACTAACCGAGTTTGGAGATCACCGCTTCGGCGAACTCCATCGTCGTCGCCTTGCCTCCCACATCCGCGGTGAGGCTGGTTCCCTCCTCGTACACCGCGTCGATCGCTTTTTCCAGCCGCCGCGAAGCGTCGCGCTCGCGGATATACTCGAGCATCAGCACGGCGGACATCATCATGGCGGTTGGATTTGCGACCCCTTTGCCGGCGATGTCGGGAGCCGAGCCGTGTACGCTTTCAAACACCGCGCAGTCGTCGCCCAGGTTGGCGCCCGGAACCACCCCCAGGCCGCCGACCAGGCCCGCCGCAAGGTCCGAAATGATGTCCCCATAGAGGTTGGGCAGCAGTAGCACGTCAAACGTCTCCGGCCGCGCCACCAACTGCATGGAGGCGTTGTCGACGATCATTTCCGTGTACTTGATTCCCGGGTGCATGGCCGCGACCTCGCGGCAGCACTGAAGGAAAAGCCCGTCCGCTTTTTTGAGGATGTTTGCCTTGTGGATCGCCGTGACCTTTCCGCGGCCGTGCTCCCGGGCGAACTGGAAGGCGGCGTGGGCGATGCGCAGCGAGGCGCGGCGGGTAATCACTTTGAGGCTGGTCACGACATCGTTGACCACTTCGACTTCGAGTCCGGAATAGAGGTCCTCGGTGTTCTCGCGGAAGATCACCATGTCGATCTTCAGGTCCTCGAAACGGGTGCGCAGCTTGGGGACGGTCTTGACGGGCCGCACGTTGGCGTACAGGTCGAATTTCTTCCTTAGCGCCACGTTGACGCTCTGGAATCCGCCGCCGACCGGGGTGGTCACCGGCCCCTTCAACCCCAGGCGGGTCACCTTGAGCGACTCGACCGCCGGAGTGGGAATGGATTCGCCCGTGGCCCGGATGATGTCGGCGGTGACCTCCTGGCGGTCCCAGTCGAAGCGGACGCCGGTGGCGGCCAGAACGCGAACTGTGGCCTCGGCCACCTCCGGGCCGATGCCATCCCCCGGGATCAGGGTTACGTTGTGAGTCATGCTTCCTATCTTAGTTTGCCCCCGCCAAAAGCCGCCGGAAGAGCAGGATGTGGCCGGCGAGAGCGGCGGCGACGAGGATCGAGGGGATCCAGACGTAAGGAAAGAAGCAGATCCACGTGTTCAGGCGATCATCGCCGAAGGCGCGGATCACCGGCGTCGAAGCGACCGAAATCCCGACAATGGCCGCGAGCAGACTGGCGCCGATGATGTTCCATCCCCACACGAGCCAGCGCGGGGCGCGCCCGATGGCAGCCAGCGGACCCACAAGGCAGGCCGTCACGCCGGTGACGATGTCGAAGTTCCAGCCCGAGTAGGACATCTGCACGGGCATGGCGCCGACCGCCGCGGCGGCGTTCATGAGGACTTCCAGCGGCAGCCGGAAGGCCTGGAATCCGATAAGGGCGGCCACCGGGAGCCGGGAGGCGAGCGGCCGCGCGCGCTCCGACAGGGCGAGCCACGCCGGGCCCGCCGTGACGATCAGCGCCATCACCATCAGGGGAGGCGGCCAGAGGTCGAATCGCGCGAGCAGGCCGCTCCAGGCGGCGATGGCGAAACCGCCGGTCCACAACACGGTGTCCAACAGGAGGCGAAGGAAGTGGCCCCGGACACGTCCGCGCTGCCATCCCATTCGGGCGGCGGCCCAGTGGTTGGCCCACAGAAACAGGCCCGCCACCATCAGCGCGAGAACGGCGATGCCCGCGCTGACCGCCAGCGGCGCCTCTGGTGCGGTGATGGCCACAAACCTTCAGCAATACCACAAGCTCACGGCTCCTGCGCGAGGAAACGCAGCTCGATGCGTTCGGCTTCGTCCGTCTTATGGGACCGTCGGAGCGCGTCGACGAGGTCGCGGAAAGCCCGTCGTCTCTCAGCCGGGTCGGCCGCGGGCGCCGTCTCGTAGATCGCCGCCGCCCGGCGCAGGATCGAGGTCGCTTCGGTGTCCCGGCCCTGGGCGGCGACGGCGCGGGCCGTCTCGGCGAGCGCGGCCGCCCGTTCGGAGGAATCCGGCCCGGCGTATCGTTCCGCGCAGTCGGCCGCCCGCCGGAACAGGGACTCGGCTCCGCGGTGCTTGCCTTGCCGCATGAAGAGCACGCCCATGTTGGTCAGAATCGCCCCCAGGAGAGCGTGATCCGGTTCGGCTTGCGCCTCGGTGATCTCGAGCGCCTTGCGCAGCAGCGAATCGGCCGGCGCGAGCCTCGCCTCGGCCATGAGCAGCTCCCCGAGGTTGTTGGCCGCACGGGCGGTGTCCGTATGGCGGGGTCCGGCCGACCTTTCATACAGCGCGAGGGACTTCTCGAAGGCGGTGCGGGCATCCTCCAACCGGCCGGACTTCCGCAGCGCGAAGCCCAGGTTGTTCCACGCCGGCGCCAGCCCGGGATGGTCCGGACCGAATGCGCGCTCCCGCAGGTCGATCGACCGGCGGTGGAGCCGTTCGGCGGCGGCGTAGTCGCCCTGCTGCGCCAGCAGCACTGCATAGTTGTTCAGGGTCTCCGCCAGGCCGGGATGGCCGGAGCCGAAGACCCGCTCCTTGATCGCGAGCGAGCGCCGGAACAACTCCTCCGCCTCCGGCAGGCGCCCGGTGACGCGGCGCAGTTCCGCCAGGTTGTTGAGTGTCGCCGCCACGGCTGGGTGATCGCCTCCGAAATGGCGCTCCTGAAGGGTGAGAGCTCGCATGTGGGCCTCCTCGGCGCCGGTCCAGTCCCGCCGGCGGGCGCGGAGCAGTCCGGCGGCGTTCAGCGTCGAGGCCAGGGCGGCAGTGTCGCCGGCTTCCTCGCGCAGGGCGAGAGCCCGCGCCAGCAACTGCTCGGCTTCGGCGAACCGTCCGCGCACCCGCGACAGCTCCCCAAGGTTGTGCAGCGCCGCCGCGACATGACTCCGGTCGGCGTCCGGAAGCCCGGACCAGATCTTCAGCGCCTCGCGCAGAGATCTCTCGGATTCCTCGTAGCGGCCGAGGGAGTAGTAATGTGAACCGAGGTTGTTGCAAGCTTTGGCGAGCAGGCCAGGGCTCACTCCCGGCGTCCGGGCGGCCGCGACCCCCGCTTCATACAGCGTCGTCGCCTCGACGGGCTTTCCCGAGCCGGCCAGACGCGCCGCCGCCAGCAGGCTCGACTCTACTCTTTCGCTGGCCGTGCGGTCCGCAGGGCACACCACACACCACGCCATCCCCGCGAGGATGGCTTTGCGGGCAGGTTGATTCATGGGAACTCCGGGACCGCGCGTGCGCCAGTCTTCGCGCGATTCGTCTGCGCACGGTCCGTACGTGTCTTCTTACGCGCGGGCGCCGGCCGATGTTCCGGCGGCACGGAAAAAAGTGAGCCGCACGCGCCTGGAACTTATGACGGAGAAACGCGGGAATCGGTTGGTGGTGGAACGAAGATAAAGATCAGCCCGCCGCGGCGATGGCGTCGATTTCCACTCTCACGTCGCGGGGGAGCCGGGCCGCCTGAACGGTGGAACGGGCCGGCGGGCCGGCCTGAAAGTAGCGCCCGTAGACCTCGTTCATACTGGGAAACTCGGTCATGTCCTGGAGGTACACGGTCGTCTTGAGGACCTTGCTCAGGTCCGATCCGGCGGCCTCCAGTACAGCCTTGAGATTTTCCAGTACGCGGGCGGTCTGCTCCGCGATGCCGCCATCGACAGTCTGGCCGGTGGCAGGGTCGAGCGGGATCTGCCCGCTTACGTAGATGACTCCGCCGTGGATCACTGCCTGCGAATACGGCCCGATCGCCTTCGGCGCGTCCTCGGTCTGCACGATCTGTTTCATTTCCGGTTGTCTCCCATTCTCAAAGTTCCGATGAGATCCTCGACGCGGCTGAGATTCTCCGACGCCAGGAAACGGTCCAGTTCCCGGGCCACGCGTTCAACCGAGCCTGGATCGGCGAAGCTTGCCGTCCCCACTTCCACCGCCCGGGCGCCGGCGACGAGAAACTCGGCCGCGTCCAGTCCGGTGGCGATACCGCCCAGGCCGACGACGGGGATCCGGACAGCCTGGACTGCTTCGTAGACCATGCGCAGCGCGACCGGCTTGATGGCCGGGCCGCTGAGTCCGCCGAACCCCGCGCCGATCCGGGGCCGGCGCGACCGGGGGTCGACGGCCAGCGCGAGGAACGTATTCACAAGCGAGATCGCGTCGGCGCCGTTTTCCTCGGCGGCCTGTGCGAGCGGCTCGATCCGCGCCACGTTCGGCGAGAGCTTCACGATGAGGGGCCGCCGCGTGACGCGCCGGACGGCGGCGGTGAGGCCGCCGAGCAGCGCCGGGTCGCTCGAGAAATACATGCCGCCGTGCCGGGTGTTGGGACAGGACACGTTCAGTTCGTAGGCGGCGACACCCTCGACGGCGTCGAGGACGCGGACTACCTCCAGGTAATCCTCCTGCGCATAGCCGAAAACGTTGGCGATGACGGGTACGCCGATGCCGCGCAGCAGCGGAAGCTTGCCGGAAACGAAGGCGCGGACGCCGATGTTCTGAAGTCCGATCGAGTTGATCATGCCGGCTTCGGTTTCCCACAGCCGCGGCGGCGGGTTCCCCTCGATGGGCTCCCGCGAGAGTCCCTTGACGACGACGCCGCCGATCCAGTTCCAGTCGACCAGTCCGTCGAACTCGACGCCGTAGCCGAATGTGCCTGAGGCGGCCAGTACGGGCGTGCGGAGGGGGATTCCGCACAGCGATGTGGATAGCCGGCGTGAACTCATCGGCGGGAAGCTCACAGCATACCATTCCCCCGGCGGACAGCCGGCGCGTGATGGCGGGCGCCGCGGGCCGGTGCGGACAGGCTCGGCACGAAACCGCCGGCAACTCAGGTGATCGACGCATACCAATGTTCAGGGTTCGACGGGACAATGAATCATGGCCTCGAGCCAGAGGTGCCGAAGTCCGCTGGCGCGGAAGTACACCTGCTTCATGACATTGCTGGTCGCCTGGGTGACAGCCATTCTGGTGGCGTACCGCTCCCAGGCCGGAGGGATCGACTGGATGCAGGCGGGGGTGGCCGCGGTGGTGTTGCTGCTCGCCGCCGGGGCGATCAGCCGGTTCACGAATCGTGTTCTGGCCCGGCCCCTCTATCAACTGGAGGAGGGCATCCAGTCGGTGCGCCAGGGGCGAATCGAGCCGATCCAGGTGAGTCCGACCGGCGACGAGATTCAGTACGCCGCCGAGAGCTTCAACGAGATGATCGAGGAGTTACGCTCCTCGCGGGAGCAGTTGCGCGAATATCAGCACCTGCTCGAGGAGAAGATCCGGCAGCGCACGGAGGCACTCGAAGAGGCCACCCGGCGTGCGCAGCGCGCCAGCGAGGCGAAGAGCGAGTTCCTGGCCGGCATCTCCCACGAGTTGCGGACGCCGATGAACGGTGTCCTGGGGATGCTCGACATCGTCCTCGATGACGGCAGGCTGGACGCCGAACAGAGGGAGCATCTGGAGATGGCCCGGGGCTGCGCGGCCACGCTTCTCGATTTGCTGAACGACCTGCTCGATCTTTCCAAAATCGAGGCGGGCAAGATGGCAATCGAGCGCATTCCGTTCGATATCCGGAGCGTGGTCTCCGAGTGCGTGACGGCGGTGCTGCCGCGCGCGCGGCAGAAGGGGTTGCTGCTGCGGAAGGAAGTGAGCGGAGATCTGCCCGCGGTGCTGACCGGAGACCCGCTGCGAATCCGGCAGATCCTCACCAATCTGGTGGGGAACGCCGTCAAGTTCACCGACGCCGGGTCGGTCGATGTCAGCGCCAGCGTTGCGGACGCGGCGGCCGGCCGCGTGTGGGTCAGTCTGAGGGTTGCCGACACAGGCCGGGGCATTGAACAGGAAAAGCTGGCGGAGATCTTCGAGCCGTTCTCGCAGGAAGACGGCACGATCAGCCGCCGCTACGGCGGCACCGGTCTCGGCCTGGCGATCACCCGCCGCCTGGTGGAGATGCACGGCGGGACGATCCGGGTGAACAGCGAAACCGGAAAGGGCAGCACGTTCGAAGTGCTGCTGCCGTGCGGGGTCGAGACCCAGGCGGCGCCGCCGGCCGGGCTGCCGCCAGCGGCGGAGAAGCGGGCCGCGGGGCGCATTCTTGTGGTTGAGGACGATCCGGTGAACCGCAGAGTCGTTGCCACGGTGCTCCGGCGGGCGGGATACGAGGTCGACGCGGCGGCCACGGGCGGCGAAGGAGTGGAGGCGGCGCGGCGGAGCCGCTACGATCTGGTGCTGATGGACCTGCAAATGCCTGAGGTCGACGGGATCTCGGCGGCGAAGAAGATTCGCGAATCGGACAACGGCCGCCCCGTGCCGATCGTCGCCATCACCGCCCACGTCATGAGCGGTGTCCGTGAGCAGTGCCTGAGCGCAGGCATGAACGGATTTCTGGCGAAGCCCGTGACGCCGCCGGAACTGCTCGAAGCAGTGAATTCGTTCCTGCAACGTCCGGCCGGGCGGCCGCCGCAGACGGCTCCCGCCGGCGCCCGCCCCGCGCCGGCGGGTCCCATTCAAGGCGCATCTTCCAGGGAGGGCCGGCCCGAGATGATGGCGGGCCTGACCCAACTCTTTCTCGAACTGTGGCCGGAGCGGGCCGGCCGGCTTCGCGCGGTGGCCGTTTGTGGCGACCGGCCGGCGCTGCTCAGCCAGGCGACGAAGCTGCGGCGGGACGCCGAACGGATCAACGCCGCCGAAGTGGCCCGTTGCGCCGAAGCCGTCTGCACTGCCGGTGAGGACTTCCACGAAGTGGAAAAACGAATCGAGGAGTTGCGCGCCGAGGTGGCCCGGCTCGATGAGCGTCTGCGAGGGGCGCAGGAACCTCGGGCGGCTTGAGACACCGTCGGCGGGACGGCCCGCCTATGGATTTCTCTTCGCGTCCGACTTTTTTCCCGCCCGGCGCGTCATACCATAGACAGAAGAGACGCCGATGATGTTCCGCACCGCCGCTACGTCCGTTCTGCTGGCCGCTTCGCTTTGCGGCGCGTCCGCCGATCTGGCCCAGATCCGCACCGTGTACGTGCTTCCGATGAGCAACGGCCTGGACCAGTACCTCGCCAACCACCTCACGGCGCAGGGTTTCTACCAGGTGGTCACGGATCCGAAACTGGCCGACGCGGTGATGACGGATCAGATAGGGACGGCCTTCGAAACCCGGATGGCCGACCTGCTTCCTCCCGAAAAGCCCGCCGGACCGCAGGCCGCGGAGGACGACTCGAAGCTGAGCCCGGCGGAGAGAGAAGAAAAAGAGGCGGCGCGGGCGGTGGAACGGTTCAAGGCCGGAAACTACACCGTGCAACGGGTCTCCACATTCGGCCGCGGCCGGGGCAATGTCTTTCTGGTCGAAGTGAAATCGCGCCGTGTTGTGTGGTCCGCCTACGAACCCGCCCGGCGCGTGCAGCCGGACGACCTGGACAAGACTTCGATCCGGGTTGTCGAAAGGCTGCGCCGGGACGTGAAAGGCGAGCCGAAGGCGAAGTAGGGGCACGAATCGTTCCGGACGGATCGCGGAGGGCTGCCTCTACAATGAAGGTGGAGCCGCCATCGTGAAAGCCCTCGTCAAGTCGAAAGCGGAGCCCGGACTGTGGCTCGAAGACATCCCCGAACCTCGGATCGGCATCAACGATGTCCTGATCCGCGTGCTCCGTACCGGCATCTGCGGAACCGATGTCCACATCTACAATTGGGACGACTGGGCCGCAAAAACGATTCCGGTTCCGATGACGATCGGGCATGAGTTCGTGGGCCGCGTGGTGGAAGTCGGGTCGAATGTCAACGACTTTCACCCGGGCGAGATCGTCAGCGGCGAGGGGCACGTGGTGTGCGGGCGCTGCCGCAACTGCATGGCCGGCCGCCGCCACCAGTGCGCCCACACGCAGGGCGTGGGCGTCAACCGGGCGGGGGCGTTCGCCGAATACATTTCGCTGCCGATGTCGAACATCTGGCGCCATACCAACGGGATCGATCTGGATGTGGCGGCGATCTTCGATCCGTTCGGGAACGCCGTCCACACAGCGCTGGCCTTCCCCGTGCTCGGCGAGGACATTCTGATCACCGGCGCCGGTCCCATCGGCATTATGGCGGCGGCGATCGTGCGGCACGCGGGCGCGCGCTACGTCGTGATCACTGATATCAACGAGTACCGTCTCGAGCTGGCCCGCAAGGCCGGCGTGAATCTCGCCATCGATCCCCGGCAGACGCCGGTCGCCGAGGCGCAGAAATCGCTCGGCATGCTGGAGGGATTCGACGTCGGACTGGAGATGTCGGGCAGTCCGTCGGCGTTCCGCGAGATGCTCGCCAACATGAGCCACGGCGCCCGCATCGCCCTGCTCGGAATTCCGGCCGGGGAGATGGCGATCGACTGGCGGTCCGTCATCTTCAACATGATCACGATCCGCGGCATCTACGGGCGCGAGATGTACGAGACCTGGTACAAGATGTCGGTGCTGATTGAAAGCGGACTCGACATCACGCCCGTGATCACGCACCGCTACCGCTACGACGAGTTCGAGAAGGGATTCGAAGTGATGCGTTCCGGCCGGAGCGGCAAGGTCGTGTTGTCGTGGGAGGACTGAGATGCTGGGAGAAATGAGGGCTCACCTTCGCGCCACGCTCGACGGGATCGAGGCGGCGGGGCTGTGGAAGCCGGAGCGGGTCATCGCCACGCCGCAGGCGGCGCGGATCCGCGTCGCGGGCGGCGCCACGGTAGTGAACCTGTGCGCGAACAACTACCTCGGGCTCGCTGCGCACCCGCGGGTCCGCAAAGCGGCGATCGAGGCCGTCGAACGCTGGGGATACGGTCTGGCTTCGGTCCGTTTCATCTGCGGCACGCAGGAAATCCACAAGGAACTCGAAGCGGAGATTGCGCGGTTTCTCGGAGCCGAGGACGCCATTCTTTATTCGTCGTGTTTCGACGCCAACGGGGGCCTGTTTGAGACCCTGCTCGGCCCCGAAGACGCGATCATCTCCGACGAACTCAACCACGCCAGCATCATCGACGGGATCCGCCTTTCGAAGGCGAAGCGCTTCCGCTACGCCAACCGCGACATGAACGACCTCGAGACCAGGCTCAAGGAAGCCTCCTCCTGCCGGTTCAAGCTGATCGCCACAGACGGGGTGTTCTCGATGGACGGCTACGTTGCGCCGCTCGACGCCATCTGCGCCCTGGCGGAGCGCTACGGCGCCCTCGTGATGGTGGACGATTCGCACGCCGTGGGATTTGTCGGGAAGACGGGGCGGGGCACGCATGAACTTCACGGGGTCATGGACAAGGTCGACATCCTGACCGGCACACTCGGCAAAGCGCTGGGGGGCGCCAGCGGCGGCTACACGGCCGGGCGGAAGGAAATCATCGACCTGCTGCGCCAGAGGTCCCGGCCGTACCTGTTTTCGAATACGCTGGCGCCGATGATCGCGGCGGCCTCGATCGAAGCGCTGCGCCTGCTTACCGAATCCACGGAACTGCGCGACCGGCTGGAGGCCAACACGGCGTTTTTCCGTCAGCGGATTTCCGGGTTGGGATTCGACGTCCTTCCGGGCACGCATCCGATCACGCCGGTCATGCTAGGAGACGCGGCGCTCGCCGGACGCGTGGCCGCCCGGATGCTTGATAAGGGCGTCTACGTGATCGGGTTCTCCTACCCGGTGGTCCCGCCAGGAAAGGCACGGATCCGGACCCAGATCTCCGCCGCCCATTCCACCGAGGACCTGGAGTTCGCCGCGGCGCGGTTTGGTGAAGTCAAAGCGGAGCTATTGGCTTAGGCTGGGCCCAGGCTGCGCCCGGTCCGGCCGGTGATACCATCGGGGGGATGGCCCGCCTCCTGACCGCAGCTCTGCTCGTTTGCGTGTTCGCCTCCGCCCAGCAGGCCGACCTGATCGTCCACAACGGGAAGATTGTCACGGTGGACAGCCGGTTCGCGATCGCCCGGGCCATGGCCGTGCGGGGCGAATCCATCCTCGCGGTGGGCGGCGAAGCGGAAGTGATGCGGCACAAGGGTGCGTCGACGCGGGTGATCGACCTCAAAGGCAAGACCGTCCTGCCGGGGCTGATGGACTCGCATACGCACGCCGCCGACGCGGCCATGTACGAGTTCGACCACGAAGTCCCGGACATGGAAACCGTGGCCGACGTTCTCGCCTATATCCGCGCGCGCGCCAAGGTCGTGCCGGACGGGCAGTGGATCACACTCTCGCAGGTCTTCATCACGCGCCTCCGTGAGCAGCGCTATCCGACGCGAGCCGAACTGGACGAGGCGGCGGGAAACCATCCGGTGGCTTTTCGCACCGGCCCGGACGCCTCGCTGAACACGCTGGCTCTCAAGGCGAGCGGCATCGACCGAAACACCAAGGCGCCTCCCGGGGCCAAGATCGAACTGGACCCCGCGACGGGCGAGCCGACCGGCATTCTTCGCAGCGCCGGGTCGCTCATCAAGTCCGTCTCATCCGGCCGGACAGCCACGCTCGACGACCGGGCCAACCGCCTGGCGATGCTCATCGCGGACTACAACACTGTCGGAATCACGAGCATTGCCGACCGCGATTCGTCGGACCAGGACGTCGCCGTCTACGAGCGCCTGCACGAAACCGGCCGTCTCAACTGCCGCGTTTTCATCAACTACAGCATCGACCCCAACGCGCCCATAGAGAAGGTCCGGGAGCGCATTCTCCAGGCCGCCCGCCATCCTCTGCACAAGCCGAACAACAGGCTCTGGATGCGCGGACTGAAGGCGTACCTGGACGGCGGGATGCTGACGGGCAGCGCCTACATGCGCGAACCGTGGGGCGTCAGCCGGATCTACTCGATCATCGACCCCAACTACCGCGGGATGCTGTACATCCAGCCGGACCGGTTGGCCGACGTCGTGCGCATGGCCTTGCAGAACGACCTTCAGTTCACAGCGCACTCGGTGGGCGACGGCGCGGTGACGAACCTGGTGGCCGCCTACGAGCGGGTGAACCGCGAGTTTCCCGTCCGGGATCAGCGTCCGTGCGTGACGCATTGCAACTTCATGACGCCGGAGGCGATCGAGAAGATGGCGGCGCTCGGCGTCGTGGCCGACCTCCAGCCGGCGTGGCTCGAGCGGGACGGCGCGACCTTGACGAAGCAGTTCGGCGACGCGCGGCTTCGCTTCTTCCAGCCCTACGCGACTCTGGCCCGGCAGGGCGTGACCGCCGGCGGCGGATCGGATCACATGCAGAAGATCGGCGGCATGCGGTCCATCAACCCGTATAATCCGTTTTTCGGCATGTGGATCACGCTCACCCGGCAGCCGCGATGGACGGACAAGCCGCTTCACCCCGAGGAGCGTCTGACGCGGGAACAGGCCATCCGGCTGTACACAGTCAACAACGCCTTCCTCACGTTCGCCGAGAAGGAACGGGGCTCGCTCGAACCGGGCAAGCTCGCCGACTTTATTGTGCTCGACCGGGATATCCTGACATGCCCGCTCGACCAGGTGAAGCAGATTCAGGTCACGCAGACGTTTCTGGGCGGCCGGCAGGTGCATCCTCCGGCAAAGTGACGCCCACGCGAAGCAGTTCGGCGAGGCTCCAGGCCTGGGCGATGCAGCCGCGGGGACGGTGAGGCGGGTCGCCGTCGAAGATCTCAGAGATCTGGCCGAGGCCGGCGTCCTCGCGCCAGTGGCGCATCAGGGCGGACGTGAAATCGGGGGAACCGCCATGGACTCTGCGCCACGCATCGATGAAGGCTCCGAGCAGCCACGGCCACACCGTGCCCTGGTGATATGATCCGTCCCTCTGGCGCACGCCGCCCTCGTAAGTCCCCACGTAGCGCGAGTCGCGGGGCGAGAGCGTCCGCAGTCCGTACGGGGTCAGCAGCTCGCGCCGAACCACGTCGACCACGGATCTGGCGCGGTCCCCTTCCAAAATCGGGTGGTGAAGGCCTACAGCGAAGATCTGGTTGGGACGAATCGAGCCGTCCTTGGCCGGTCCGTCGACGACATCGTACAGGCAGCCCTCCTCGGCGTTCCAGAACTGTCCGCCGAAGCTCTCCCGCGCGCGCGCGGCCATCTCCGCGTAGGGTCCGCCGGGACGCAGCCCGTCCATCACGCGCAGGGCGTTGTACCACAGCGCCTGGATCTCCACGGGCTTGCCGTGGCGCGGCGTCACCACCCAGTCGCCGACCTTGGCGTCCATCCACGTGAGTTGCACGCCGGGTTCGCCGGCGCGCAACAGGCCGTCGGAATCCACCCTGATACCGTAGCGGGTTCCACGCGTATGCCACTCAACGATGCCGGCCAGCACCGGTGTGATCCCGGCCGCGAACGCGCCGTCGCCGGTGTGTGCGAGATAGGCGCGGACGGCTTCGAAAAACCAGAGCGCTGCATCCACCGTATTGTACTCGGGTTCCTCTCCCGCGTCCGGGAAGCGGTTGGGAAGCATGCCCTGGCTTACGTGTCGTGAGAAGGCGAGAAGGATCTCGCGCGCGGCGTCCGGCCTGCCGGTGGCGAGCGTCAAGCCGGGCAGCGAGATCATCGTGTCGCGTCCCCAGTCGCCGAACCAGTGGTAGCCTGCCATGACGGTTTTCAACTCGCCCCGGGCGGCCAGGAACTGGTCCGCCGCGGCATGCAAGGGGGGCCGGCGCAGGCGCGCCGCGGCCCGGAGCCGGGGGGCGTCGCCGGCATCGCGCGGATCACAGGAGGCGATCACGGTGGCGCCGCCCCGGCTGAGGTCGTAAAGGAGGGCGAATGGCTGGAAGAGATCCTCCTCGAAGTCGAGGCCGCGTTCCTGCTCGGCTTCGTATTGGAAGTTGTGGTACCAGTGTCCGGTCTTTACGACTTGGGAGGCATTGTGGGCGAATGAGAGGGACGGCAGCGGGTCGTAGGGACGGACCGTGACTCGCCCGGGCGCTTCGTCGTAGTCGCCGCGAAGCACGGCGTTGGCATGGGTCAGGGAATGGAAGTCGCGGAAGGCGATCAGAGGCCGCAGCTCGAGTGCCAGCGGCGCCGCCCGCGGGCCGGCGGACCGCACCGCGTACTCGATCACCACGGTGTTCTCCCCCTGGATGCAGAAGACGCTCTTGTCGATCTCGATGTCTGCCGCCCGGTAAGTCCAGACGGGAAACGGGTCCTGCCGGAAGCCGGCCAGGTAGCGGTGGCCCGCGGGATGGACCACGCCGGGGTAACGGTTTACCGACAGATCGTAGCGTGCGTCTCCCGCCACCAGGGTCTCCTCCATCTTCGAAAGCAGCACCATCCGCCCGACGGGAGGCCGCACCGCCGCGACGAGAAGACCATGGTAGCGTCGCGTGTTCACGCCGGCGATCGTCGAAGAGGCGTATCCCCCGATTCCATTGGTTTCGATCCACTCCCGGGCGGACGACGCCGCCAGATCGGTGAGCGTTTCCGGACCAAATCGAATCATCACACCTCCTTCCCCATCGCGGCGGCGGGCGCCGGCGGCGTCGGCTGTGTGTTCGCGGCCATGCAATCCTGAGTATGTGATATTCCGCGGCGGCGCGTTGCTGCTCCTGTTGACCCCTCTCGGCGCGCAGACGATCACGGGCCGGGTCCTGGACGCCGCCACGGGCGAACCAGTCTCGGGCGTGCGCGTCGAAATCGTGGACCCGCCGGCGCAGACGCTCACCGGCGCGCAGGGGCGTTTCGATCTGCGCGACGTGCCACCGGGCTTGCACCTGCTGCGAATCTACACGACGGGCTATCAAATCACCCGGCTCGCGGTTCACGTGGAGCCGGGCGCCGCGCGCGAGATCGAGGTGCGGTTGCAGCCGGCCGCGCTGCGTCGAGCAGAGTCGGTTACGGTCGAGGCCGGGCCCTATGCTTCGGAATCGGAAGGGAGCCTGGCGCTGGCGGGACCCGAGCTGACCAACCTTGCCAGCGTGCTCACCGACGACCCGCTCCGCGCGGTCCAGGCGCTGCCCGGCGTGACCTCCTCGGACGACTTTCAGAGCCAGTTCGCACTCCGCGGAGCGGGATTCCGAAACATCGGGCTCTATCTCGACGGCGTGCTGCTGCATTCCCCCTTTCACGGCGTGCAGAGCGATCCGTCCTCGGCGTCGGTGACGTTGTTCAACGGCGACGCGCTCGATTCGATCAATCTGAACGCTGGCCCGATTCCGCCGGCGTTCGCCGACCGCACGGCGGGCGCGTTGGACCTCCGGTCGCGGGAGGGTTCACGGGACCGCGTCACGGCGAGACTCATCGCCTCGATGTCGAACGTGGCCGCGCTGGCCGAGGGTCCGCTGAGGCGGCGTAAGGGATCCTGGCTCGTGGCGGCGCGCAAGAGCTACCTGCAATACATCATCAACCGCGTGGCCGACGATCAGGGTCTGACGTTCGGCTTCTCGGACGCCCAAGTCCGCGTCTCCTACGATCTGACCGCGAGCAGCCAGGTGTCGGCGTCCCTTCTCCACGGGGCGTCGGGGCTGGACCGGACACGGGGGGTGTTCGGGCCGAATGCGATCTTTACGTCCGACTACCAGTTCACGCTGGCGCAGGCGGCCTGGAAGTACACGCCCAACTCGAAGGCCCTCATCGTCAGCCGCGGCGTCTGGCTGGGGGAACGCTACGACGACCGTAACATCGAGCCGGTCACGCTTGGCGGCGGAAACTACGGCGAGTGGATCAGCAACACGGACGCGGCGATGAACTGGACCGCCCGTTCGCCATTTGAAGCAGGATGGTCCGTCCGCCGGCTGCGGGAGGACCGTTTCACCGTCCGGCGGGCGCTCAATCCGCCGCGTTCGATTCCGGTCAATGCCGCACGGGGAACGGGTTTGCGTCTGGGAGGGTACGCGCAACAGTCGTGGTTTTTCGGCGAGGGCCAGATCCGGCTGTCCGCCGGCGGCCGGTGGGACCGGCACGACGTCAACGGCCTCGCCGCTGTCTCGCCGTTCGCTTCTCTCGCTGTGCGGGGAATCCGCGTGGCATGGGGACAGTCGGCGCAGTTTCCCGAGCTGGCGGATTTTTTCTCGATCGGGGGGAGGCGTTCGCTGCGGCCCGAACGGTCCCGGCACCTGTCAGTGTCGTGGGAGCGCCGGATCCGGGAGCGGACCCGGGTCAGAGTGGAGGTGTTCGAGCGCCGGGATCGTGAGCAGTTGTTCACGCCGGCAGGGGAGCCGCGTCTTGTGAACGGACGCGTGTTCAATCCCTCTCTTACGCCGCGGATAGAAAACTCCGTCGAGGGGCGCGCGCGCGGATGGCAGGTGTTCCTCCAGAGACGGTCGGCCAACCGGCTTGCCGGCTGGGTCTCGTACTCGTTTACGTCGTCCCGGTACCGGGATGCGGCCACGGGTCTTGAATTTCCCGCCGACTACGAGCAGCGACACGCGGTGAACGTCTACGGCTCGTGGCGCATCCGCCCTACTGTCAATCTTTCCGCGAAGTGGCTTTACGGAACCGGTCTGCCTCTCCGCGGGTTCTACCGGGAGGAGTCTCCGGGAGTGATCTTCCTGTCCAGTGAGCGCAACCGGCTCCGCCTGCCTTCCTACCAGCGCACCGATGTCCGCCTGAACAAGACCTTTCCGTGGCGCCGTGTCCACTTCACCCTGTTCGCCGAGGCGATCAATGTGTTCGCACACGACAACTACCGCCTGGACGACTTTGGCAGTTACGATCAGAGCGGACGCGCGAGGCCGCGGCTTGAGAAGACGCTGCCGTTCATTCCGTCGGCGGGCGCGATGATTGAGTTTTGATGCCGGGAAGGCGTCCGCCGCCGGAGCATACAATAGTGCCTGATGATGACTCGCCGCGAACTGCTCGCCGCTGCCGGGTGCCACCAGATGCTGCGCGCGGCGCCTCCGGCGATCCGCGTCGAATCCGTTGACGTAATCAGCCACCAGCCGGAGTTCTATCATGGCTGGCCGACCGTCGCGCGGCGGGCGAACGGAGAGCTGATGCTCGTCTATTCGGGCGGCCGGGAGGCGCACGTGTGTCCGTTCGGGCGCGTGGAGCTGATGCGGTCGCGCGACGGGGGCAGGAGCTGGAGCTGGCCGGAGGTACTGTGGGATTCGGCGATTGACGACCGCGACGCCGGGATCTGCGAGACGGCGAAGGGCACTCTTCTGGTTACCACGTTCACGTCGCTCGCCTACGAGAATGAACTGCCAAAAGTCGCGCAGAAGTATCCCTGGTGGGGCTCCGTAAACCTGCGAGCGGCCGCGGGGCAGCGCAAGACGATGCTCGGCTGCTGGATGATGCGTTCGACCGACAACGGATACTCCTGGAGCACCCCGTACCGTGTGCCGGTCAACAGCCCGCACGGGCCGATCCAACTGGCCGATGGGCGGATCCTGTACGCGGGCAAACAGCTTTGGGAAGCCGCCACCCGCGTGGGCGTCGCCGAGTCGCTTGATGACGGGCGTACGTGGCGGTGGCTGGCCGACATTCCGGCCCGCGAGGGAGACAATCTCTCCGACTATCACGAGCTTCACGCCGTGGAGACGGCGGACAAGCGCATCGTCGTGCACATCCGGAATCACAACACCGAGAACGAGCGCGAGACGCTGCAAAGCGAGTCGGCCGACGGCGGCCGGACCTGGTCGGCGCCGAAGCCGATTGGCGTGTGGGGCCTGCCATCGCACCTGTTAAGGCTGCGCAACGGCGACCTTCTGATGTCGTACGGCCACCGCCAGGAGCCGTTCGGCGTGCAGGCGCGGATCAGCCGGGATCACGGCCGGTCATGGTCGGAGGCGATCGTAATATCCAAGGATGGCGCGGGGGGAGATCTCGGGTATCCTTCGACGGTGGAACTTCCCGATGGCGCGCTGCTGACCGTCTGGTACGAACTGCTGGCGGGGTCCTCGCGGGCGGCGTTGCGGCAAGCGCGGTGGCGGCTGGCCTGATCCGCTACTTCGTCGCGATCGTGACCCTGGGGAGCCCGTTCCAGAGCGCCCGCGGCAGCCGCTGGATGATGTTCCCGGCTGAATTGACGACCGTGAGTTGGTAGTAGACGTCGCCGATCCGGCGATCGATCTTCACCGGGCAGGGCAGGGTGCAGTCCACGGCGCCTCCGAACAACTCGGCGTGGTCGCCGTAGACGTAGCCGTAGCGCAGCGCCGCCTTGGACCCCGAGGCAAGCCCGGCGGGCGCGAACTCGACGGTTTCGAGTCCGGCAGTCCCCGTGGAGGGGAATACGTAAACCGCGGTCTCGCCGGGGCCCAGGTTGACCTCCTCGTCCAGCCGCGTGCCGGCAGCGGTCTGGATTCCGGTTTCACTGACACGGTAGACCGCGTACTCGCCGCCCAGCGCGTAGGGACGGAGGTCGAATCGCAGCGTTCGCGCGCCGTCCCAGGCGTTGGTGACGCTCAGCATCCGGCCGGCGGGACTGGATCGGGCCCCGGTCACGATGTTGCGGCCGAGCCCCGGACTCGTGATGGCCGAGCCGAGCAGGTACGGCTGGAGCACTTTGGTCAGGACGTTGGCCGCGTAACTCATCGCCCGCCAGTTGGCGACCTCGCCGTTCGACGGTCCCGCCCCGGTTTGATGGCCCGCTCCCACGCCTCCGGCCCGCGCCTTTGTGTTGGCCGGAGTCTCGAACTGGTACAGCCGCACGCCCGCCGCTCCCGCGGCGGCGGCCGCGTAGATGCCCGCGGCGATCGCGCGCGGCTGGTTGCCTGGGTGCAGGAACTCGTCCGTCGGGGGAGTGTATCCGACCACGCCGGCCGCGGTGCGCTTGATGTAGGCCGGTCCGTTAATGCCCTGCAACAGCATTTGCGGCCGGTCGAGCTGCATCAGCGGCTGGCGGCCGTAGAAGGCCGACAGCATCGAGTTGACGTTCTCGCGGACGCCCTTGCCGTGAATGTAGGTGACGCGCTGCTGATTGGAATCCCAGAAGTGCGAGGCATAATCGCTGAGGCTTCCCTTTCCCATCCAGTTGCGCTGGACAAACGGCAGCGAGATGCCGAGCGCGGGCCAACTGAGCGGAATGGAAGCCGCGCTCCTGGCCCACGAACTGATGCGCTGGAGCGCGTCGTTCGGCACGGGCGGGTTGCAGGGCACGCCGCCGCAGGTATCGGCCTTGGCGAACCAATGGTAGGTCAAGGCTGGGCTGTTGGCGGCGGTAAAGGTCTGCCCGATGATTCCGCTCCGCCGTCCGGGCGCGAAGTCGAATCCGTCGGCGCGCAGATTCTGAATGCGGTAGACCGTGCCCGGCGGCGTCTCCAGAGCCGGAACGCCGGTCAGCGCGAACGCCGTACCGTTGGAAACCGGGTCGTGGAACTCATTGTTCAGGATATCCGGCCAGTTGACGCGGCAGATTTCGCGCAGGCAACTGATGCTGACGAACGAGCGGGGTTCGCCGATTCTCCCCGCCGGGACGGGGTGCAGGCCCCAGAGCGCGCTGGCCTCATCCACCATTTCGATGCCGGCCACGATGCCCGTCGAAGCCAGCCGCTGGATGGCGTACTGGACCGCCTGCTGGCCGTGCCGCCAGTTGAGCGTGCGCCAAGCCTCGACTCCGATGCGGCGGCAAATGTCGTCTCCGGAGCCGAGCAGGCGGAAGCCGTTCGCCCTGGCGAACTCAACATCCGGCATCACCACCCCGTCGAAATCGGCCCGGAACTTTTCGATGGGGGTTTCGAGGCTCAACGGGTTCAAATAGATTCCGCGGCCCACCGTGTTCACGCCGGCCCGCCTCGCTTCGGCCAGCATCGACGCGTCGCGAAGGTGCTGGGGCTCGAGCGCGAACGGCGCCACCAGGAAAGCGCCGAAGTTCGGAACCGCCCCGGTGGCGGCGACCCATACGTAAGCCTGGGCAGACTTGGCTCCGTCGCTGACGGTGACTGTCGTGAACCCGGCGGCGCGGGCCGTCAGGCTGCCGTCGGCGGCGATCGAGGCCACCGCGGGGTCCGCGACGGTGTACCGCGGCCCCGGGCAGCGGTCGCGATCGAGGTTTGTGTACTGCCTCCAGCATCCCACTGAGACCGTTTCCCCGGGGCGCAGATAGATATGCTGGTAGTCCGGCGCGATTTCCATCACCACCCTTCCGTTGTCGAACTCAACGGTTCGTGTGACCATTCCACGAAAACTGTAGTTCTGCACGCTCGGTTGCCCAAACGTGTTCGAATGAAACATGAAGTGAAACTCGCTGCGTCCGTTCGGGAACTTGGTCGTGTCCAGGCTCTCTGTAACGCGGTTAGTCCTGACTCCGGCCTGGTCCGTGAACCGCAGCGCCGTCTGCTCGCCATCGATGAACATCATCCAGTAGGCGGGGAAATAACGCGAATCGGTGGCGTTCAGGGTCAACGGCACAGTTCCGCTCATCCTCGTGTCCGACAGTCCCGTGACCGAAGCGGCATTGGCGAAATTCCGCAGCACCACGGCCACTTCGTCCGACGCCAGCAGGCGGCCCATGAAGTCGTAGGCCTGCATCCGGACCCGGCTCGTCCCGTCCGGCTGCGAGGCTGAATTCCATCGCAGTGAAAAGGGGGCGCTTGCGGTCCGGCCCAGCCGCTGGTTGCCCAGAGAATAGTCGACAGCCCAGATCGTGGCCGGTGTGGATGTCAGGGTCAGGTCCACCGTTCCTGTGACGACCTGGTTTGCCTGGGGAAACTTCAGACGCACTGGGTTGTTTCCCGGCGTCTGCCCCAGGGCAACACCTGAGGCAAACGGAAGAAGGATGGCCATGACGGCAACGCGCCCGCCTGTTCTGGCGTTGGTGCTCACATTGGACTCATCGGCGTCGGGAGGGATCGGCACTAGGTGTCCAGCCGGAAGGGCGGGCGCGATCGAAAGTACAATCGGAGAAAGGAACGCCCGTGCGGACCCAGGCCCTCATTGTCGCACTCGTCCTGCCGGCGCCGGCCGCGGACACCGTCGAGTTCTTCGAGCGCCGCATCAGGCCAGTGCTTGCCGCAAAATGCTACTCCTGCCACTCGGGTAGCGTAAAATCCCCGATGGGTGGTCTTCGCCTCGATCAGCCGCTCAAAGACGAAAGGATGCGGTCGCGCGTCGCCGCCGCCGTCTCCTACCAGGAGGCCGGCTTGCGGATGCCGCCTTCGGGCAAGCTGGCGGACCCGGAGATCGCTGACATACAGGACTGGATCCGGATGGGCGCGCCGATGCCGGCGGCCGCCGCAGGAACCGATGCGAGCCTGACAGCCGACCGGGAAAAAGGAATACGCTTCTGGGCTTTTCAGCCGCCTCGCGCCGTGGAGCCTCCGGCGGGGGCTGGTTCGCCGGTCGACCGTTTTCTGAGGGCTGCGCTGGCGGCGAAAGGGCTGACCCATGCGCCGCCGGCGCCGCGGCGCGACTGGATCCGGCGCGTGACCTTCGATCTCACCGGACTGCCGCCTTTGCCGGAGGAGGTGGACGCTTTTCTCGCGGATGCGTCGGGCCAAGCGTACGCCGGGGTAGTGGACCGACTGCTGGCGTCGCCGCACTACGGAGAGCGCTGGGCGCGCCACTGGCTCGACCTGGTCCGGTTCGCCGAGACCAACGGCCACGAGTTTGACAACAACAAGCTCGACGCCTGGCGCTATCGCGATTACGTGATCCGCGCGTTCAACGAGGACCTGCCCTACGATCAGTTCGTGCGGGAGCACATCGCCGGGGACCTGTTGCCGGTCCAGCGGGCGACCCGCGACGGTTCGCACTTCGAGTCGCCGCTGGGGACGAGCGCGTTCTGGTTCGGCGAGGTTCTCAACAGCGCGACGGACTCGGTCAAGTCCCGCGCCGATACGGTCGACAACCAGATCGACGTGTTCGGCAAGACGTTCCTCGGGCTGACGCTGGCGTGCGCCCGCTGCCACGATCACAAGTTCGACCCGATCCCCACTCGCGATTACTACGCGCTGGCGGGCATCTTTCATTCGACGGCGATGCGGGAGACGGTGATCGACACGCCGGCGCGGCGCGCCGAGATCGCCTCTGCCGCGAGACGCATCGCCGCGCTGGGGCTGCCTCCTCCTTCGCCGCCGCCTTCCAGCGCGCTCCGCCAGGGCGACGAGGTTTTCGCCGACTTCGGCCGGTCCGGCTTTGAAGGGTGGATGATCGCCGGACAGGCCTTCGGCGAACGTCCGTCCAACGGGGCGGCGCGTTCCACCGGCCCCGGCACCGACGCGATGGTAGGTTCGCTGACCTCGCGGAAGTTCCGCATGCCTAAGCTGTGGGTACACATTCTCATGGAAGGTTCCAAGCCGGACGGAAAGGTCAAGGAGGAGATTCCGCTGCGGGTGACCGTGGTCGCCGACGATCACAAGAGCGCGCACCTGGTGGCGAAGGAGCAGCCGGGGTTCCACTGGGTTTCGGCCCGCATGACCAAGGAAATTGGCCGCGTCTGTTACTTCGAGATCGTGGACCGGGACCGCTCCGGACACATCGCCGTCAGCCGGATCCTGTTTTCCGACGACGCTACTCCGCCCGCGCTCGAAACGGCTCCGGCGCCGCCCTCCGGCCAGGTCAAACCGCCGGAACTCGCCGCACTCGAGCGCGAGTTTCCAGTGTCTGTCTGGGGAATGATCGCCGCCGATGAGGATCCCGGCAATGTCCGCGTGCACCTGCGCGGAGACCACCGGAACCTGGGCGAGGAGGTTCCGCGCGGGTTCCTGCGCGTCTTCCAGCCGGAAACGGGAGCCGGAGCGGTCGCGGGCGGCAGCGGCCGGCTGGAACTGTCGCGCCAGTTGACCGACGGCCGGAATCCGCTTCTGGCGCGGGTGATGGTGAATCGCGTCTGGAAACACCATTTCGGCCACGGGCTGGTTCGCACGGCGGACAACTTCGGCCTCACCGGGGACCGGCCGACGCACCCCGAACTGCTCGACTGGCTGGCGCGGCGCTTCATGGAAACAGGCTGGAGCGTAAAGGCGCTGCATAGGGAGATCCTCCTGACCGATGCGTATCGCATGTCGTGCCGGGCCGACAGGAAGGCCATGGCGGCCGACCCGCGCAACGACCTGCTGCATCATATGCCCGTCCGGCGTCTGGAAGCGGAGTCGATTCGCGATTCGCTGCTGGCCGTCGCCGGCACGCTCGACCGGAGCCTGCACGGACCGGGCATTCCACCGCACATCAGCAAATACCAGGACGGGAGGGGGAAGCCCCAGAGCGGTCCGGCCGATGGCCGCCGGCGCCGGTCCGTGTATATACAGGTGCGGCGCAACTTTCTGACGCCGTTGCTGCTGGCTTTCGACTATCCTCTGCCGGTGTCGACGATCGGGACGCGCGGATCGTCGACGGCGCCGCCGCAGGCGCTGATGATGATGAACAACGAATTCGTGGCCGGCCAGGCGAAGTCGTGGGCGGCACGGCTGGAAGCGGAGGAGCCCGACTCGGAGCGCCGGCTGGAGAAGGCCTACCGGGAGGCGTTCGCGCGGCTGCCGGAGGAGTGGGAAAGGCGCGAGACCCTGGCCTTCGCCGCGCGGCGGGGATGGGCCGAGCTGTGCCACGCGCTGTTCAACTCGACGGAGTTCATCTATGTCCAATAGGCGCCCCGGGTTGCATCGGCGCCGCGGGCTGACCCGCCGCCAGTGGCTCACGCGCGCGGCCAACGGCTTCGGCGGGCTGGCCGCGCTGCACATGCTGGCCGGAGACTCTTCCGCCGCCACGCGCCCGCCGCACTTCCCGCCCCGGGCGAAGGCGGTGATTTTCCTGTTCATGGACGGCGGCCCGTCGCAAATGGATTCATTCGATCCGAAGCCACGGCTGCGGGCTGAACATGGCAGGAAGCTCCCCTTCCCTCCGCCGACGACGGTGTTCAACATCAGCGACAGAATTTTCGGCTCGCCGTTTGAGTTCCGCAAGTACGGCCAAAGCGGGACCGAAGTGAGCGAACTGTTTCCCCACACCGCCCAATGCGTGGACAAGCTGTGCATCATCCGGTCCATGGTGGCGGACCACTCCGAGCACACGGCGGCGAATTACTTCATTCACTCCGGGTCGGGGTTCCAGGGCCGGCCGTCGATGGGAGCCTGGGTCTCTTACGGGCTCGGCCAGGAGACGGAAAACCTGCCCGGCTTCGTGGTGCTCGAAAGCGGACTCATTCCGCCGGGCGGAATGGACTGCTTCGGCAGCGGCTTCCTGCCGGCGTCCTACCAGGGGACGTTGTTCCGCAGGGGCGAGCATCCCATCGCCGACCTCAAACCGGCGGAGGAGGACCCCGCGGCGCAGCGGAGCAAACTCGACCTGCTCGCGAAGCTGAACCAGGGCGTGCTCGACCGGTTTGGAGCGGTCAGCGAGATCGAGGCGGCGATCACCAACTACGAGCTGGCCTACCGCATGCAGACCGCTGTGCCGGATCTGCTGGATCTCTCCCGGGAAACGCCGGCCACGCGCGCCCTCTACGGGCTGGACGACGGGATGACGGCCGAGTTCGGCCGCGAGTGTCTGCTGGCGCGGCGGATGGTGGAGCGCGGAGTCCGGTTTGTCGAACTGCTGACGCCGGCGCGCCAGGGCATCGACCGGTGGGATCAGCACGGACACCTCGAGAAGGGGCATCGCATCAACGCGCAGTCGACCGACAAGCCGGTCGCGGGGCTGCTGCGCGACCTCGACTCGCGCGGGCTGCTCGATTCGACTCTGGTCATCTGGGGCGGGGAGTTCGGGCGTACGCCATGCGCGCAGTTGCCCGACGGGGGTTACGTAACGGCCACCGGCCGGGACCACAATCCGTTCGGCTTCACGATGTGGCTGGCGGGCGGAGGCGTGAAAGGCGGCATGGTCTACGGCGCCACGGACGACTACGGCTACTTCGCCGTTCAGGACAAGGTCCACATGCACGACCTTCATGCGACGATCCTGCACCTGCTCGGTCTCGATCACAAGAGGCTGACCTGGCGGTACGGAGGCCGCGATATGCGGCTGACCGACGTTCACGGCAACATCATCGAGGAGATTCTGGCATGAGTCCTCTGGTTGACGCTCTCGAATCGTGCCGGCGGGAGGAGGATCCCTGGGCCTCCGCCCTCGTCAGGATCCTGGCGCATTTCAGGGCGGATAGCGGAACGATCCACCTGATGGGCCCGGACGGCGCGCTGCATCTTCAGACCGCCACGGCGGGCATTCCGCCGGCGGTGATCGAAAAGGTGCGCGTCGTGCCGGTGGGCAAGGGGATGGCGGGACTGGCGGCGGAACGGCGCCAGCCGGTCCATATCTGCAACATCCAGACGGACACGTCGGGCGACGTTCGTCCCGGAGCGAAGGCGACGGGCATGGAGGGGGCGATCGCGGTGCCGATGCTCTCCGGCGGCGAGGTGGCCGGCGTGCTGGGGGTGGCGAACCGCGCGGAGCGCACGTTCACCCCGGACGAAGTGGCGTCTCTGCTCGAGGCGGGCCGGACGCTGGCCGCCTGGCGGTCACCTGGCGTCTGAATGGCCCAGCGCGCGGCCCGGCGCCACGACGTCGCGCACGCGCTGCTTCAGTTCCTTGAGCTCCGGGAACCTTCCCTCGGCGGCCCGCGACCAGACCGGAGCCCCGTCGACGCGCACTTCAAAGACGCCTCCCGTCCCTGGCCGCAGCGCGACTTCGCCGAGTTCTTCTTCAAACGTCGTGAGCAGTTCCTGCGCCATCCAGGCGGCGCGCAGCAGCCAGCGACACTGGGTGCAGTACTCGATCTCGACGCGGTGCCGGGCCGCGCCCGTCATACTCGCGCCGCCGTCCGCTCGCTGTCGAACATCGCCTCGAGCATGGCGCGCAGACTGTCGCGCCGGAAACGCGCCTGAATTCCGCGGCTGAGCGGATAGCCGAGCCAGACCGTCCAGTGCGCCGGGCGCGAGAACGCCGTAATTTCGTACCAGACGGTGTCGTCGCCGCGCCATTCGACGAGGAACCGTTCCTCGCCGCGTTCCACGTGGTCGCCGACGGTTCCGTAGGCGAACCCGAAGCGGCGCGGCTCGTCGATGACGTAGACGATGCGCGCCGCGTTGAGGGACCAGAAGCCGAAATGGTGCGCCAGCACCCCGACGAGAACGCCGGGCTGAATTTTCTTGAACGGCCAGCAGAGTTTCACCCACGCCAGGGAGAACATGCGCCAGTTGCGGAGGGCCCGCCTGGCCTTCTCGAACGCTTCCGGTCCGGCGCCCAGCTGGATGCGGCCGCGATCGATGTTATAGCCCTTCGGGCGCCCCGAAGCGGTCAGTCCGACTTCCGGGTAGGTGAACGGGGCGCCGGCGCGGTCCGTCAGAAAGTCCCGAATCGCCGCCGTTTCGGGTTCGCGGAAAGAATACATTTCGCCGAAGCGATCTCCTACCGGGCGGCGAACTTCTGGACACGCCAGTTCTTGATCTCCACCACGTACAAGGCGCCCTCGGAGTCGATCGCCATGTGGTGCGCGAAATCAAAGCGCCCGGGCCCTTTCCCAAACGAGCCGAGCGTGCCCAGAACCTTCCCGTCCAGCCCGACCTTGACGACGCGATTGTTCTTGCCGTCGCACATATACAGGGCCTTTTCCTTCTCCGCGAAGGCCAGTCCCCAGGGAGCGCCCAATCCGCTCCAGGCGGCGAGGAACTTTCCCTGCCGGTCGAACACCTGGATGCGCTCGTTCGTCCGGTCTGCCACATAGACCCTGCCGTCAGGGCCGGCGACGACGTCGTGGACAAGGTCGAACTCGCCGTCGCCGGTTCCCTTGCGGCCCCACCGGCGAACATACTCGCCGTTGCGGGTATATTGGATCACGCGCGAGTTGCCGTAGCCGTCGGAGACGTAGAAGTCGCCGTTGGGCAGGAAACTCA
>Ga0073934_10001738_pt1 | contig 50151 bp, 38 predicted proteins | sample LarsenN4metaG_FD_76834 | JGI IMG/M metagenome (GOLD analysis project Ga0073934, IMG submission 76834) | Hot spring sediment bacterial and archeal communities from British Columbia, Canada, to study Microbial Dark Matter (Phase II) - Larsen... ...
ACTTCGTGGTTGAATACCCTGTTTGTGCGGTTTACAAGGGTGGCATTGACTTTGTCATGGATTTGTCCGGCTGTTGCCGAAATCAGCGGGTAAGGGTTGCTCGCTGCAGGCATAGGCTGCCGCCTCTGGAGCAAACTGGCGGCAGAGATCGAACGCGACCTGAAAACACAAAGGCTGCGGGACCATGGGATTGATTGAGCGCTTTCGCGAAGCCCGACGGAAACGGGTGATCTACCACTACCTGAAGGATCGCCTGTCGACGCCGATTCTGTGGTTGATCATGTTGTTCTCGCTGCCGCTGAAGGCGGTGCCCTTCGTGCACCCCCTGTTGCCGACCAAGCTGCGGGAATTGCTCCGCGACTGGGACACGGAAATGTTCCTGTGCTACATCCGCTCGTTTGGGCGACGGGCCTACATGGACAAGCGGTGCATTCTGCGTGATCCTCCGACCTGGAAGCCGAAGACCGAGGTCGATCCCAAGTGGCGGTTCACGGAACAGGACATCAAGAATTTCTACGAGAACGGCTTCATCGGGCCGTTCAAGCTGTGCTCTCGGGAAGAGATGATTGCCCTCCGGGAGCAGATTCAGAAGGAAATCGAGCAGCCCTCGCGGATCTACGGGATGGCCACCGGCCGCGACCGGCATCTGGACTGTCCGACGCTGTGGAAACTGCTCAGGCGGCCCGAGTGGACGGAGCGGATCGCGCAGCTTTTGGGTCCGAACCTGCTGCTGTGGCGGTCGCAGGTGTTCCTCAAGCCGCCCGGCGCGCCGGAAATCACCTGGCACCAGGCCAGCGTGTATCTGTCCGAAGAGGCCTACAAGTGCACGTTGTTCCCCCGCGACATCAACGAGCTGTTCCAGCTCACGACCTGGGTCGCCTTTGACGACGTGGACTACGAGAACGGCTGCATGCAGTTTCTGCCCGGCACGCAGCGGCGGATCTACGTCACGCAGCTCGGCGGCGGCGATTCCGAGTCGTTCGCCAAGGCCAAGGTGAAGCTGGACATCGAGGTCGACCCCAAAAAGGTCGTGACAATGGAGATGGAGGCCGGCGAGTTCATCATCTTCACCGAACGGTGCGTGCATGGTTCGCCCCCGAACGTCAGCAAAGACCGCCGCCGCTGGGGCATGGCGTTCCGCACGATCGTGCCGGACTGCCACGTCTACGGCGACAACGTCACCAAGCACAACGTCCGCTATCTCGAACAGCAGTTCGATCTGGCGAAGTGGGGCTGCGTGGTGCTCCGTGGCGAGGACACGGCCGGAATCAACCGCGTCCGGGAACCGCTGATGGAAACCATCGACAAGCCCGCCGAGGCGGATTCGGGCGAACTCGTCGCCGCCGGCTCCAACATGGAGCAGTTGGCCGTGACTCGAAACTGAGCTGCCCCAATTTCGATCGCTCTGCACGCCGCCGTCCAATCCGGGACGGCGGCGTGTTTGCTTGATCGCCCGTTGGCGAGACGCGCTGAGGGGGAAGTGCACTTCCCGGCCTCACGGGGGGTGGTGGCCGGGACCGGGGTCGATATCATGGGGGAAACGCCGTTTCCCCGCTGAAGTCCCGTGATGTCCGTTCTCGACCGCGAAGAGTACATCGAACAGGCCTACTTCTTCCGCACGTTCGGCGAGCGGCTGGACGAGAATCTGCCGTCACAGGAGATCCTGGACGGCATCCGCGAGGAAATCCTCGCCACCACCAAGCTGCCGATGGCGCTGGACGTCCTCCGGGGAGAACTGCTGCATTCCGGCCGGTTGAGCACCGGGATGCGGCACCTCGGGCATTACTTCACGCCGTTCCAGGCGTTCGTCATGCAGATGGCTGAGGAGGACAAAACCAGGTTCGACCAGCGGATCGCGCTGCACATCCTCGAACGCGAGGCAAAGTACCGCAGCGAATCGGCCACGCCGGCCGGGCTGTTCATTTACCAGTTCGAGTGTGTGGCCCGCAACCGGCTGGGCTATCACCATGGGCTGGAGGCCATCGCCACCGACCCCTTTTACGATGAGCTGTGGCGCGACTGGATCCGAAAAGTGCGAATGCGGCTCGGCGAAAACGAGTTCGCCGACCTGATCTACTTTCGCTCGGAATGGTACGTCGAGGAAAAGCGCCGCAATGGCCGGCCCGATTATCAGCCTTCGGGACCCGTGTTGTTCGGCCGGCAGGAGGGCCGCATCGCCAAGGCCAACCGGGGCAAAGACCCGCTGTACCTGTTTGCGGCGCTGCAGCGTCAGCTCGGTTACCCCTCGGTGCCGCGCGTCCGGCCCCAGGATTCCCAGCTCGCGCTGCACCCCGTGCTGGAGCAGCGGCTGCAACGGCTGGAGAAGCGGCTGCAGCTCATCGAAGGGGAGGTCAAGGGCCAGGTTGACCTCAGCGAGTTCTACGCAAAGCCTCCGGCATTCCCGGACGACGACCGCGAAGAGGCCGCCGCTCCCTGAGAGCGCTACGGCCAGGCGGGGACGCCAGCTCGCGGCGCCACCCTCCGTCAGGAACGGAAACTGCAACCGTTACCCACCGGCCGCGGTCACGCGGCCTTTTGCGCGAAACACGATCGGCTCCGGCCGACCGGGAATCGTAATCGTGAACAGCTCGTCGATCTCGGCCGCCTCCGCCGGGGCGGTAAACGTCAGCGGCAGCACGTGCACCAGCTTTTCATCCTCCGAGAGCTTCACCTTGAAGCATTCGTCCGGAGAAGAGCACTCGATCCGTTCGATCTTGAACGGCTTCTTCCCCTTGATGACCACGTTGGTGGTCCGGGTGGCCCCCGCCGCAACCGCGCCCAAAGCCCACACATCCGGCTGCACGGTGAACTCTGCCTCCACGCGGGCTTCCACGGGCAACGGGACCTGGGGGCTGTTCTGGTCGTCGGTCAACAGGGTCAACTGATCGCGGAGGGGACCGGCCGGCGCGTCCGGCAACAGGGTCACCGTCACCTCGTAATTCACGAGGCCATTGCTCCGAGACGTCTCGACGGCCTCGGCCTTGTAGTAGGGCTTCGGCGATTGGACCTCCAGCACCTTCCAGTCGCTGCGACCGGCGTACGCCAGGCTGATCTTGCGCTGCGAACTCTGCCCCTGGTCCACCGTGCCGAAATTCACCGAACCGGGCGTGAAGACCACATCGGTCCGGATATAGACCGACAGCGGAATCCGAACCTCCTGACGCAGGCCCTTGGTTGGTTCGAACAACGTGACCAGCGCCGCAGAATCCTTCTTCCGCATGAACCGCTGCGTGTCCATCGAGACTTCGATGTAGGCCTCCTGGCCGCTGGGGATCTGGTTCGCACTGGGCTTGGCCGCCGAACAGCCACAGGACGTGGAGACATTGGTGATCTGAATGGTCTCCTGGTAGATGTTCTTGACGACCAGCCGCGTCGAGCAGACGGCCCCTCGGGCAACGACGCCGAAATCAACGCTGTGGCGGTCAAACATCTTTTGCGCCCAGTTCAGATCCTGGGCGAAAGCGACCGGTGCCGCACCCCCGCAGGCCAGCAGGGCCCACAGGATGCAAGAGAGTCGGCTACGCATCGCGAAGTCTCGCTCCTTCGAGGATTTCGACACGCCGGACAGCCTGTTCCCTCGGCAAGAAGGCCTTGTCCGTCAACCAGTTGCAACCCTCAATCGTCGCCAAAAACGTACTGTTTGGCAGCACAAAAGTCAATCGGAGCAGCCAGGCCCCAAACCGGTTCAACGCGGCTCCCCGCAGGATCTGCGAGAAACACGAAACGACAGGCCCACACCCGACATCCCAGTTCTGAAGTCCGTCGCTGCCTCGAGGCTGTTTGGCAGGATCAACGGCCCCTGTTACGATTGATCGCTGACCATGCTGACATCTTGTTCACCCCGCGGAGTTGTTCGATGTCGCTGCGCGTTTTGGCTGGGCTGTTGCTCGGGCTGGTTCTGGGGCCACTTGCCGGGGCCCAGGAGACTCCCGCAGCGGCCGATTTGCCCCCCAATCCGTTTCCCAACCGGGTGCCCGCCGTCGAACTGGACGGGGGCATCGAGTGGCTCAACGCCTCCGGGCCCATCACGCTGAAGGATCTTCGCGGCAAGGTGGTGCTGCTCGACTTCTGGACGTTCTGCTGCATCAACTGCATGCACGTCCTGCCGGATCTGAAGTTTCTGGAGGAGAAGTATCCGAACGAACTGGTCGTTATCGGCGTCCATTCGGCGAAGTTCGACAACGAGAAAGAGACCGGCAACATCCGCAAGGCGATTCTGCGGTACGAGATCGCCCACCCGGTGGTCAACGACGCCGACATGGTCATCTGGCGGAAGTTCGCCGTCCGCGCCTGGCCGACGCTGGTGCTGATCGACCCGGAGGGCTTTTATTGCGGCTTCATTTCCGGCGAGGGGAACCGCGATTTGCTGGACCAGGTCGTCGCGCGGGTCATCGCCTATCACCGTGCCAAGGGAACCCTGGATGACACAGCGGTCCGGTTCGATCTGGAACGGCAGAAGCAGCCCGCCACCCCCCTGCGGTTTCCGGGCAAGATTCTGGCCGACGCCGCCTCCGACCGGCTGTTCATTTCCGACAGCAACCACAACCGCATTGTGGTGACGACGCTGGCCGGCCAGTTGCAGGCGGTGATCGGCACGGGCGCCATCGGCGCCAAGGACGGCGGCTACGACGTCGCCGAGTTCGACCATCCGCAGGGCCTGGCGCTGATCGGCGACTCGCTGTATGTCGCCGACACCGAGAATCACCTCATCCGCGTGGTCGATCTCGCCGCAAAGCAGGTCGCCACGTTGGCCGGCACTGGCGAGCAGGGGGATCGGTTCCCGCGATCGCATCGGCTGCGCGAGGTTGGTCTCAACAGTCCCTGGGATCTGCTGGCGCTCGACGGCGTGTTGTACGTCGCCATGGCCGGGCCGCATCAAATCTGGTCGCACAAGTTGGGAAGCGAAACCATCCAGCCGTATGCGGGGTCCGGCCGTGAAGACATCCTGAACGGCCCGCTCAATGAAGCCGCCCTGGCGCAACCATCGGGGATGGTGACGGACGGGCGGTTCCTCTACGTCTGCGACAGCGAGGGCTCGGCCATCCGCAAGATCACGACCAAGCCCGACAACGACCTGAAACAACCCATCGGCAGCGTGACCACCCTCGTCGGCGCTTCCGACTTGCCCGGCGGACGGTCCCTGTTCGAGTTCGGGGACATCGACGGCGAGGGAGCCGCCGCCCGGTTGCAGCACCCCCTGGGCATTGCCCTCGACAAGGGGTCTCTGTATGTCGCCGACAGCTACAACCACAAGATCAAGCGGATCAGCATCGCCACCCGCGATGCCAGCACGTTTCTGGGAACAGGAGAAGCCGGCGACGCGGTTGATCCCCCGCAGTTCGCCGAACCCGCCGGTCTGGCGATCGCGAACGGTAAGCTGTACGTCGCCGACACCAACAATCACCGCGTCTGCGTGGTGGACCTTGGGACAAGAAAGATGCAGGTGCTGGCCATCGACGGGCTGACGCCGCCGCAATCGGGGTCCTCAACCGGTCCGGAAGGGACAACCACCGCAGCGATCGACGTTCCACCACAACAGATCGCGCCGGGCGCGGCCCTGGAGTTCGCGGTGGATCTGGCCTTGCCGGACGGTTACAAGCTCAACCCGCAGGCCTCGGTGACGTACCGCGTAACGGCCCCCAAAGGGCAGACCGTCATCGCGGCCGATGCCGTCAACGCCCGTGATGAAGCCGAGACGGACGGCACAACGGCCCGGTTCCGGCTGCCGCTGGCATCCCCATCGGGAAAGGTCGCGCTGCAGGTTTCGGTCTGGTACACCTACTGCCGGGACGGGCAAAGCGGGTTGTGCAAGCTGGGTGCGGCGACCTGGAACGTGCCGGTGGAGATCGCAGCCACCGCGACCGCATCCGCGATTCGGTTGGCGACTCCGCCCGCGAAGTGACCGAAGCCCACGGGTTGCAACCCGTGGGCTTCCGCCCCCGTGTCCCACATGGGTACACTGACTCCGCACGCGCCGCGGCGCCGGCGGCGGTCTCGTCCTCCATTTCTGACTTCCGGAGCAGCTTCCATGACCCAGCGTTCCAACCGTCGCGACTTTCTGAAGACCACCGCCGCGCTCGCCGGCGCGACCATGCCGTACTGGGTCACGTCGGCGCAGAACCGCGCCCTGGGCCACACGCTGGTTGCCGACCGGCATGTGCTGGGGTGCATCGGCACGGGGGACCGCTGGCACCAGGTCGTCCCCGGTGCGCTCAACTATTCCGATTGCGTCGCCGTCTGCGATGTCGACCGCGATCACGTCGAACGGGGCAAAGAGAAAGTCACGGACATCCAATCCAAAAAGGGGAAGGACGTCCCCGTCGAAATGTACGAGGACTATCGCAAGCTCCTCGACCGCAACGACATCGACGTGGTGACCATCGTCACTCCCGACCACTGGCATTCCAAGATCGCCATCGAGGCCATGCGGGCCGGCAAGGACGTCTACTGCGAAAAGCCCCTCACGCTGACCATTCACGAGGGGAAGCAGATCCGCAAGGTGCTGCAGGAGACCAAGCGGGTGTTCCAGGTCGGGACTCAGCAGCGGAGCGAATTCGGCCTCAACTTCATCAAGGCCGTGGCGATGGTCAAGCAGGGCCGCATCGGCCAGGTGCAGCGCGTGATCTGCGACATCGGCGGGTCCACCGACAGCGGCGCCATCCCCGAAGCGCCCGTTCCCGCGGGACTCAACTGGGAGATGTGGCTCGGCCAGGCGCCGTTGGTGCCGTATCGGTCCGGCAGCACCGAACAGAGTTCCAACAAGCGGTATCCGGCCTCGCGGTGCCATTACGAGTTCCGCTGGTGGTACGAGTACTCCGGCGGCAAGATGACCGACTGGGGCGCCCACCATGTGGATATCGCCAGTTGGGCGATCGGCATGGATGAGTCCGGCCCGACCTCCGTCGAGGGGACCGCCAAACACCCCTGCGACTACAGGGACGGCATGCCGCTGCGCGACGACTGCTACAACGCCGCCGTTACTTTCGACGTCACGGTGATGTGCCCCGGCGGGGTCGAGATGCACATCGTCAGCAACTCGCCGGACGGCAACGGGATTCTGTTCGAGGGGACCGAAGGCCGGTTCCACGTCAGCCGCGGCCGCATGAAGGGGGGGCCGGCCGATGCGCTCAAGGACAACCCGATCACCGACGACGACCTGATGAAGCTGTACAAGGGGAAGAAGCCCGGCAACCACATGGGGAACTTCTTCGAGTGCATTGCCGACCGGACCGATCCGATCTCGGACGTGTATTCGCACCACCGCGCGATGACGACCTGTCATCTCGCGAACATCGCCATCCGCCTCGGCCGCAAGCTCACGTGGGATGCCGAGAAGGAACAGATCGTCGGCGACCCCGCCGCCAACCAGTGGCTGTCGCGCGAGCAGCGGAAGGGCTACGAGATCGACGTGATTGTGTGATGAGCGTTGGTTGAAGGTTGATGTTGATGGTTTGGAGAAGCCCAGGGGGTGCACCCCCTGGGCTTCTTCATCAGGCATGATCCCTCTGCGGGCCGGAGAGAAGGACATGTCGTCCGGGAGCTACTGGCCGATTCCGGTGCTGCACATCTGCGGTCTGTTGACCTCGGTCGCGGTGCTGCTGGCGTTTGTGTGGGACATTCTGCGGCGGACGCCGCTCGAACCGGTGCTGGTGTACTGCCTGCTGACCGCGCTGGTGCTGTGGCTGTGCGGGTCGGTCGGCGTCGACGCTTGGCTGTTCTTCCTGCAACTGCTCCGCTGGCCGCTGCCCAACGTTTTGACCGTCCTGGGCTGGTCGGACGGCTCGATCTTTCTTGCGGCCCGGTGGAGCGGTTACCTGCTGATGTTCGTGCCGCTGGCAGTGGCGACTCGCTACCGCGACGACGAGGAATGGCCGTCGCGTTTCGGGATGCTGGCCGGGCTCAGCCTGCTGGCCTGGATGCTCGGTCATGTGCTGGATGGCTACGGGCCGCGGTACATCCCGCAGGACTTCATGGAACTGCTGGGCGCGAGCGCCGGGCAGCTGACCTGGGAGATCCTCCGCGGGACCGCACTGACCGGCTTCGGCTGGGCGGCACTCGGATTCTGGAGCGTGTGGTACGCGGGGGTGTTCCGGGAGCAGACGCCGTCGCAGACGGCTGTGAAAGCCGAGGAATTGACCCCCATAACGCACTGATCGCATGCTGACGGGAGACTGGGGTTCCAGCCCTTGGGTTCGCGCTCATCAGGAGCCAACGGCATGACCTGGATTCGCACGATTTCCAAGTCGCAGGCGGATGAAACGTACCGTCAGGCCCTCGACGCGCAGCATGCGTGGTATCCGCCCGAGTACGAGGCGCAGGTGCCGGGGCTGCCGGCGAATGACGGCGACGGCATTGTCGCCGCGCTCAGCCTGATTCCCAACGCGCTGCACCATCACTTCACGACGTTCGGCTCCTTGATGGACCCGGCGCTGCCTTTGAGCCGCCGGCAGCACGAACTGATCGCCACGGTGGTGTCGCAGGCCAACTGCACGCGGTACTGCAGCGTCTCGCACCGCGAGTTCCTCAGGCGGGCCACGGGCGATGCCGCCCTCGTCGACGCGGTCCAGAAGGACTACCGCACGGCCCCGCTCACCGACGCCGAGCGCGCGATGTGCGACTATGCCGACCAACTGACGCGCGATGCGACCAAGCTGCAGAGGTCGGACATTGAGCGGTTACGCAGCGTCGGCTTCGACGACCGGGGGATCCTGCAGATCACGCTCATCGCCGCGTGGTTCAACTCCATCAACCGCGTGGCGGACGCGCTGGGGGTGGGGCGGGATTGATGGCCGTGTCGTGCGCGTCGACGGATTCCGCAGGGCGGGGATCTGCTCCGATTGTCCCTTCTGGACGGTTTCCCAGGGTCTGATGAAGCCGGCCTTCTTGCGTTCGCTCGCCGGCAATGCAGGCCATCACGGGTGCCAGGGCGGGGGAGAGGATGGCCAGCGCCCCGGACTGGGTGAGGTGGTCGTTGTCGCGCCACTGGGCGCGGCCGTCGCGCACGACGATGGCCTGCCCGGTCTCATCAAAGCAATATGGCGACGGATCAATGATCGTGACGTTGGGACCCGCCAGTTGCTGAAGGACGCGATTGACCCGCGCCTGCCGCCGCAGGTGCTCATCGCGCGAGACCGTGGAGAGCGAACGGGAATCGGGGGTTCCCCGCCAGAGTTGCCTCAGCACCTCCGTGGCGATGGGGCCATCCTGCTCGGGGACTTGCTGAACGATCCACACGTGCACGCCCTCGGCCGACAATTGATCCGTGAGCTCTCTCAGGTGGCGCTGAAACACGTCGAGCGGCGTCGCTTCCGGATCCCCCTGCGTCTGGCGCTGGTCGGTGAGGAGCACGACCGATTCCGAGCGGTGTCCCTCATGCCACATCTCGCTGGCCGGATACCCTTCGACGTACACCGACCACCGGGCCACGAGGATGACGTGCGGGATCTTGCGCGCCCGGATCTCCCGCAGAATCGCCTGGTTGCGATGCACAAGGTCCGCGGCGCGCGCCGCGGAATAACGCGGCCACGCGTCCGGCAGCGGCGGCGATCCGTCCGTGACGACAACGGACCCCGTGACACCGTGCTGCTTCGCGAGGTGTTCCATGGCATAGGCGGCGACGCCGGCGTGGCTGTCGCCCCACAGCAAAAACTCCGGTGTCCGACGTTCGTCGTCGTCCGCCGCCCCCAATTCCAGAAACCTTCCCGCCTCAATGTCGGCTGGTGGGGCAAAGTACTCATCGCCGATCCAAGCGATATCGCCCAAATTGTTTGCGGGAAACCGTGTTGGCATTCCCTCGCTAATCCACGGCACGCCGGCGAAGGTGGCGATCAGCATCTGGGCGGCCACGCCGGATCGGAATACCAGGGCGCGAGGCAGCCCGCGTCCCGCACGGCGAAACGGGGTCTCAACGAATCGCCATGACAGATAGGCCAGCACGATGCTCGCCACCACGGCTGGCAGGTCGCGCCATCGGTTGCCGGCCGGCGCCGCGTACCGCTCAAAGACAAGCAGCGGCCAGTGCCAGAGATACAGGGAATAGGAGATGAGTCCGACGCCGACCATCGGAGGAGACGCCAGCCATCGACCGACGGCAGTCCGCTCGGGCGTGTTGGTCCAAATCACCAGTGCCGTCCCCAAACAGGACGGCAGCGCCGCCGCGCCGGGAAACAGCGTCGATTCCGTGTAGCTGAAGACGGGCCACAGGATCGCCGCCAGCCCGATCAGGCTGAGGACTTCATCGCTTCGCCGCGACATCGTGCGCGACGGCATCGAGGCCAGCACGGCGCCGATCAGCAGCTCCCACGCGCGCGTGGGCAGCAGATAGAAGACGGCAGCGCGCCGATCCAGCAGCAGACCGGCCACGCTGGCTGCGAAGGACGCCAATGCCAGCGCCGTCAAAATCGACACCAGCCGCCTTGGCATCAATCGGCGGAGGCCGACCAACATGAGCGGAAACAGCACGTAAAACTGCTCCTCGACGGCCAGCGACCACATGTGCAGCAGTGGTTTGAAACGCGCGTTGGCTGCAAAATAGCCGCCGACGTCCCTCCAGAAAAAGATGTTGGCGGCGAACGCGACCTGCGCCAGGGCCGACTTGCTCATGGCAACCAGGTCCCGCGGCAACAGAACCCAGGATCCGACCGCCAGGACGAAGCCCATCAGGACCACCAGGGCCGGGAGAATACGCCGCACGCGGCGCTCCCAGAACCCGGCGAGCGTGAACGTGCCGCACTCCAGATCCCGCAGCACGATGCCGGTGATGAGATACCCGGAGATGACGAAAAAGACGTCGACGCCGGTAAATCCCCCCGAACACCCAAGTCCGGCGTGACACAGGACGACCGACAGCACGGCCACGGCCCTCAGGCCGTCGATTTCAGGTCGGTAATGCATGGCGGACATCAGACGCCGGATCGATACCTCGCGGGAGTTGCGTCACATTGTGGAGCCGGCTCCCACCGGACACAATCGGGAATTGAGCTGACGTGGCCGGTTTTCAGCTCGGACGAAGCCGTTTGACGGATTGATCGGCCTGCTGGGACGACTGCCGGAGACATCCAGCGGTGGCGTGCTGTTGAGCCCAAGCAACCCGGCATGGGTCAGTGCGCCTCCGAGACAAACCCGGGCTTCGGCAACCGATTGCAATCGGGATTGCCAGGCGTGATCCTGCCATGCGTCTCGTCCGCTCTCCCGCGGTCTTCACCCACGCCGGACCGAGACCGCCACCCGGGGTCAGCGTCTCTGCACGCGGTCACCGGCACCGGTTGGGGAATTCGGTTCGTCCCGGAATCTGACGGCAGCGGCGCTGGCTGTTAGGCGGGCGGATTGTCTGTAAACTGGCCGATGCTCGACGGCCTGCTCCCTCATGACGGAGTCCCAACGTGTTCCTGTGTCAGCTGCCAGGCCTCATTGGCGCGCTGTCGGTTGCCATCCCGACCTTCGCCGCCGAAACTCCGTCCGTTGGTTACCAGGTGCAACTGGATGTCATTCACCGTGGATATGACGGCCGCACTTGCTGGGTGCATCCACGGGCGGGAGCCATACCCGGCGAACCGCCGATGGTCGTGCTGACGATGCAGCGGCTGCTGCTCACCGGCAGCGATGTGTTTTTCGCCCTCAATGAGATGCGGACCGACGACCTGGGGAAGACCTGGTCCGGCCCCACGGAACACCCGGAAACGCTGGGCCGGCGGGAAGAGGCCGACGGCGTGATTGTCGCCACGTGCGATTTCACCCCCAAATGGCATGCGGCGTCGCAGAAACTGCTGGGCATTGGCCACACGGTGCGCTACCAGAACGAGCGCGTCATCCCGAACCGAAATCGGGAAACGGCCTATGCGGTCTACGACCCCTCCCAGCGGACGTGGACCCCCTGGACCACCTTGGAGATGCCGGACCGATGGAAGTTTCAGAGCGCCGGCGCCGGCTCAGTCCAGCGGCTCGACCTCCCGGATGGCGACATTCTGCTGCCCATCTACTTCAAGAATCCGACCCAGACGACCTATCGCACAACCGTGCTCCGCTGCGCCTTCGATGGCGCCACGCTGCGTTACCGCGAGCATGGCGCCGAGCTGACGGTCGAGGAGGGCCGCGGTCTGTACGAACCGTCGCTGACCTGGTTTCAGGGGCGCTACTACCTGACGCTTCGCAACGATTCCGCGGGGTATGTGGCGGTCGGCACAGACGGCCTCCGCTTCGATGCGCCACGCAAATGGTGTTGGGACGACGGCAGCGAGCTGGGCAATTACAACACGCAGCAGCACTGGGTCACCCACAGCCAGGGGCTGTTCCTCGTCTACACGCGAAAGGGCGCCAACAACGATCACGTCTTTCGGCACCGGGCTCCGCTGTTCATCGCCCAGGTGGACCCGAACACCTGCCGGGTGATCCGCCGCACCGAACGTGTGCTGGTCCCGGAACGCGGGGCACGGCTAGGCAACTTCGGCGTCACGCAAGTCTCAGAGCAGGAGACCTGGGTCACCGTGGCGGAATGGATGCAGACCTGGGGCCCCGACATCGTGATTCCCCCCGACAACAAGTACCGCGCCGATAACAGCGTGTATGTGGCCCGAATTCGGTGGGAGCAGCCCAATCAACTGTGGAACAGGCACTGAGGCGGCGCGCGTGCGCCGACGTGCATTCCGGGCTGCCACTGCCCGCCCCCGTCGATTGATTCCGCGTTTCGTGCGGGGCCCTTATGCCGGATGAACTCCGACCCACGGCTGATCAGATCCTGGCGGGACAGGCGGTTTATACGCCCTGGCGACTGCGGGCCTATAACGCCGTGGTCCTGGGGTTCTCCAATCGCTGGGTCTGGCGTTGTCCAACGGCCAAACTGCTTGCGCTGTACGATCGCCACGTGAAGGGAAACCACTTCGAAGTCGGCGTCGGAACCGGCTACTTTCTCGATCGCTGCCGCTGGCCGTGCGACCGGCCACGACTGGTGCTGGCCGATCTGAATGAGCACTGCCTGAAGGCCACCCAACGCCGGGTGGCCCGCTATGCGCCGCAGGTCCTGTCCCACGATGTGTTTCAGCCTTTGCCAGGGGGTTTGCAGCCCATCACGTCGATCGGGCTGAACTACGTGCTGCATTGCCTGCCCGGACGGATGGCCGACAAGAGGCGGGTCATCGACCACCTGCGGGCCGTTCTCGCGCCGCAGGGCGTGCTGTTCGGCTCGACAATTCTCGGAAGCGGCGGGCTGCACTCCTGGCCGGCGCAGCGGCTGATGGCGTTCTACAACCGCCGACGAATCTTCAGCAACACCGCAGATTCGCTGCCGGAGCTTGAGGCCGCCCTGTCAGCAGGGCTTGACGTCGTGCAGCTCGACGTGATCGGCAGCGTGGCCCGGTTTGCGGCGCGGGCCCGCTGACTCGGGAATGCGCCGCTCGGACCATGCTCCGGTACGCGCCTGCCAGGCGATCAGGCCGACTCGGTTGCAGAGACGCCAATCCACCGGTGCCGAATCCGTGGAGCGGTACTAGGCAAAGATTTCCTTCACGACGTGCCCTTCGACGTCCGTGAGGCGGAAGTCGCGGCCCGCATGGCGATAGGTGAGCCGTTCGTGATCGAGCCCCAAGAGGTGCAGCAGCGTGGCGTGCAGATCGTGGATGTGAACCTTGTCGACGGCTGCGTAATAGCCGTAGTCGTCGGTGGCTCCATGCCGGTAGCCTCCCTTGACGCCGCCGCCGGCCAGCCACATGGTAAACCCCTCGGGGTTGTGGTCTCGGCCGTTCTTGCCTTCAGCGACGGGGGTGCGGCCGAACTCGCCGCCCCACCACACCAGCGTCTCGTCCAGGAGGCCGCGGGCTTTCAGATCCTTGAGCAGCGCCGCAATCGGACGATCCACCTCCCGGGCGTTCTTCTCGTGGCCGTTCTTCAGATCGGAATGCTGATCCCACTGCACCTTGCTGTCGCTGTGAGTGACCTGCACGAACCGGACGCCCTGTTCGGCGAAACGGCGGGCCAGGAGGCACATCCGGCCGAAGTTCTGCGTGACGGGGTCGTCGAGCCCATACATCCGCTGCGTCGCTTCGCTCTCTTGCGACAGGTCTTCCACCTGCGGCATCGCGTTCTGCATGCGAAAGGCGAGTTCAAACGAATCGATCCGCGCCTCCAGCGACGCTTCCGGGCCGCTGTGCTCCCGATGCGACTGGTTCTGCCGGGCAAGCCAATCCAGTTGCAGGCGCTGCATGTCCCGGGGCAGGCGTTCGTTGGCGATGTAACGCACCCGCGCCTGGCTGGCCGGAACGCTGGCATTGCCGAGCGGCATGCCCTGGTGCACCGCCGGCAGAAAGGCCGAGCCCCAGTTGTTGATGCCGCCGTGCGCCAGCGTGGGGCAGATGGTGACGAACGCCGGCAGGTCGGCGTTCTCGGTCCCCAAGCCGTAGCTGACCCAACTGCCGATGCTGGGGCGGACGAAGTTGTCGCTGCCGGTGTGCAGTTTGAGCAGCGCGCCGCCGTGCGCGGGGTTGGTGCCATGCACCGAGTGCAGCAGACACAGATCGTCGACGCACTGGGCCACGTGGGGAAAGAGCTCGCTGACCCACAGGCCGCTTTCGCCGTACTGCTGGAACTTCCAGGGGGACTTCAACAGGTTGCCGGTGGCCGCGAACTGCACGCGCGGCTTCTCAATGGGGCAGGGCTTGCCGTCGTCGCGGTCCAACAGCGGCTTGGGGTCGAACGTATCGACGTGCGACGGCCCCCCCTTCATGAACAGGAAGATGATCCGCTTCGCCCTGGCCGGAAGATGTCCCGGCCGGGACGCCAGCGGATTCTGCGTCGCGGCGGCGCTGTGGTCGGCCAGCAGCGATGAGAGCGCGAGCGAGCCGAACCCCACGGCCGTTTGCGAGAGCCATTCGCGTCGTGAACGGAATAGTCCGTGCATGCCTATCTCGTGTAGATGAACTCGTTGGCGATGAGAACCGTCTGACAGTAGGCCTCCCACGCGCGCTGCGAGACGTCGCCGCCGGTTGTGGGCAACAGCGTCACAGCGGACTGCAGAAAACCCTCCCCGGCGGCAATCTCCGCAGGGGTTGCCGGGCGGCCATACGCCAGTTCATAGAGCCATTCGATGCGCTCGACATTCGAAGGCCGCTCTGAGAGGACGCGTCGGGCCAGTTGAGCGCCCGCCTCGGCGACCAGGGGGCTGTTGAGCATCAGAAGGGCCTGCGGAGCGACCGTCGTGGTCGCCCGGTCGCCCGTGGTGACGGCCGCATCGGGGAAATCCAGCAGCTGGAAAACGTCGTAAACGTTGTTGCGCACGACCGGCAAGTACAGCGAGCGACGGAGCGTGTCATAGTTGGTCTTGTCAGTCGACGTGTGGTCGAAGAAGTAGGCGCGGTTCTTCACCTGCAGGAGCGAGCCGCCCATCGTGCGATCCAGCGTCCCACTGACCGCTAGGAGCGCATCGCGCACGGCTTCCGCTTCCAGGCGGCGCACGTTTGTGCGTCCCCACAGCCGGTTGTCGGGATCGCGCTCAGCCGTGGCCGCCTCGGGCACGCTGGCCTGCTGATAGGTGCTCGACAGCAGGATCAGCCGGTGCAGGGCCTTCAGGGACGCTCCCTGCTCGACGAAGCGCGCCGTGAGCCAGTCGAGCAACTCCGGATGAGTCGGCGCCTCCCCGAGCATGCCGAAATTGTCCTGCGTCCGCACGAGGCCTTGGCCGAAATGCCACCGCCAGACGCGATTCACAAGCACGCGGTACGTGAGCGGATGCTGCGGGTGAACCAGCCATTCGCCCAGCTCGCGGCGACCGCTTTCGCCCGCCGAAAACGTCGGCGCTGCCGGCGACGCAAACACCTCCGGGACGCGTCGCGGCACGACGTCGCCGAGCTTGAGATGGCTGCCGCGAATGTGCACCGCCACATCGGTCACCTTGAGCTCGGCGACCCCCATGGCCGACGGCATCTCCGGTGCCGCTTTCTCGAGGTCTGCAAGGGCGGCGCGCAGTTCCTTCAGCCTGGCCAGCGTCTCGGGCGGATACTGCGTTTCCGGCTTGTCGGACAAGGTCCCCTCGGGGGAGGCCTGGCGCAGGGCCGAGTTGGCTTCGTCGGTGAGTTGCTGGATCTCCGCCTTCCGGGCCTCGACCTGTGCCTGATGGGCGGCTTGCCGGGCGGCCGCCTGCGGGTCGGGGAGCGGGTTTTCGTGCCATTTGGCCACCTTCTTGAACGACTCCATCGTCCGGGTGCTCTTGAAGATGCCGGCCAAGGCGTAATAGTCGGCGGTGGAGATCGGATCAAACTTGTGATCGTGGCAGCGCGCGCAACCGAACGTCAGGCCCAACAGCGCTTTCCCGAGCGTGTCCAGCTGCTCATCGACAATGTCCATCTCCATCTTCGCCTCATCGGGCTCGGCAATCACTTTGGGGCCCAGGGAGAGAAAGCCGGTGGCGATGAGTTGTTCGGCGCGCTGGTTGTCGTCGCCCGCGGGGAGCAGATCGCCGGCCAACTGCTCGCGCACGAACTGGTCGTACGGTTTGTCGCTGTTGAAGGCGGCGACCACGTAATCGCGATACCGCCAGGCATTGCCATGGGCGACGTTCTCGTCCAGTCCGTTGGAATCGGCGTAGCGGGCCACATCCAGCCAGTGACGGCCCCAGCGCTCGCCATAGGCAGGCGAACTCAACAGGCGGTCGACCACGCGGGCCAACGCATCCGGACGGTCGTCGGCCAGAAAGGCAGCCAGGTCTTCGGGGGTCGGCGGCAGGCCGGTCAGGTCGAACGTGACGCGACGCAGCAGCGTCCGCTTGTCGGCCCGCGGCGCTGGCGTTAGCTGATGAGCTTCCAGGCGGGCCAGAATGAACCGATCGAGCGGCGACTCGACCCAGTCCCTGTTCTTCACGTCCGGCAGCGGTGGATCCACCACTTGCTGAAAGGCCCAGTGGTGCGGGTCACGATACTTCGACCGCGTCACCTCCGCGGCCGGATACGGCGCGCCATTTCTGATCCACGTCTCAAGATCGGCGATCTGCTGGGGACTGAGCCTGCTCTTGGGGGGCATCGAAAGTTCGCCACTTTCCTGCCGCACGGCTTTAAGCAGCCAGCCTTGATCGGGCTTGCCCGGCACAACGCCGGGGCCGAAGTCTCCCCCCGCCAACAAGGCGTCGCGGGAATCGACGCGAAAATTCGACCACTGCTTGTCGGGACCGTGGCACTTGATGCAGTGCTCGACGAACACCGGGCGGATCTTCTTCTCGAAGAAGCCCGTACCGGATGCCGTCGGATCGGCCGCCGACAGCGGGCCGGCCAGGACCGGGACCCAGCAGACTATTGCGACGGCCAGGAGGCAGGAGGGGGCCTTGACGGTGTGCATGATCGGCGACGCCGCCTCAACAACTGGCAGGAGGGTGAATCGCAAGCGCCAGATGCAGGCGAACGCAGGCCCGCATCAGGGCATCGGGCAGGATCGAATTCATCGTAACCGATTGTCAACGAAACACAAACCGCCTTTGTCGGCGACCTGCAGCCAGGCTGTGTCCCCGCTTGCCCCTGGAGCCGCGGACCCAAATCTTCGTGGCCCCGCTCCAACAGCGGCGACGGTGGCCACGCCGAAGCGGCTCAGGCCCCGCCCCCCGCAAATTCGGACCTGACCACGGCTTCTCATCCGCATGTTCAAACTGGCAAAGAGCGGTGTACCGATTTACGCTAATGCTGTTCTGTCCTGGTTCTCGAATGGCTGCGACGGTCTGAAGAAGGGCCGACCTTGCCTGGCCGAACCACCCCTCCCTCGCAAACCCAACCCAGCAGTATCTCGTCGAATATGCTCCGTGGGCTCCAGCGTCAGAGCGACGAAGACTGGAGAAGATTCACGGAGAAGTATTCGCCGCTGGTCTACCGTTGGTGTCGGCGGTCCAACCTGTGCCCTGAGGATGCCGCGGAAGTCACCCAGGAAACATTCATCGCGATCCTGCAGCACGTAGAGCGTTTTACTCGTGCGGACTCGGACAGCACGTTTCGCGGCTGGCTGTGGACGATTACGCACCGTAAGATTTGCGATTTGATGCGAGGCCGGCGGCGGTGGGCGATGGTCGACCTTCCGCTGGAACTGTTACCCACGTCTCACGATTCAACCAGCGGACTGGACTGGTTGCCCCACACCGCCTCGGCTCGGTTGGCGGAGGCCCTGCAGGCCGTGCGCGGCATGGTGGAACCGCACTCCTGGCAGGCCTTTTGGCTGACGGTCGTCGAGCTTCGTCCGACGGACGACGTGGCGGCGGAACTGAACCTGTCGCCGGCCGCGGTCCGCCAGGCCAAATACCGAACCCTCAAGCATTTGCGAACGTGGTGGGCCAGCCGGGCCGTTGAGGATTCCATCGACGTGTGACGCCGCCGCGTTGAAATCTTTGAGCCGGGGGACAGCCCCCGGCAACTCCAATGGACCCGCAGGGCAGACTCAACTGTGACGTCCCCCGCTCCTTGCCCGCATGTCGATCGGTTGGTCGAGCTGGCTGTCGGCCGCGCGGGGGACGCAGAGATGGACGCGCTGCTGGAGCATGTGGCGCTCTGCGCCGAGTGCCGACACCGTTTGCAACTGCTCGAGTCGCATGTTTCCCCGCTCACGGGTCTTGCCGATCCCCACGCGACCGACCATCCCTATGAGACCGAACAGGCGTTTCGAGCCGTCCTTCCCCGACTGCGGGAACCGCAAGCCCTGCTGGCCCTCCAGACCGAACTCCAGGTCGGCAGTTTGCTGGGGAACTACCGACTGATCGAGCGGATTGGCGCCGGCGGAATGGGGGTCGTCTATCGGGCCGTGCATGAAAAACTGGCGCGCCAGGTGGCGGTCAAGGTCCTCAACGAACGGCTGGAGGGGAATCTGGGCGCCCGCGCCCGCTTTTCCGAGGAAATGCGCCTGGGGGCGGTGTTCGACCACCCCCGGCTGGTTCGCGTCACGGATGCCGGTCACGACGCAGGCCGCGACTACCTGGTGATGGAGCTTCTCGACGGCGTCGACCTCTCGCGGCTGGTTCGCAGGATCGGGCCCCTGTCCACTCCCGATGCGTGCGAACTGGTGCGCCAGGCCGCTGAGGGATTGGTCGCCGCACACCGCGGCGGCATCATTCACCGCGACGTCAAACCGTCCAATCTGATGCTCACGTCCACCGGCGTGAAAATCCTCGATCTCGGTGCGTCGCGCGACGATCATCCCACCGCAGCGGCGGGTCTCACGGCGACCGGGCAGGTCTTGGGGACCTGGGATTACATGGCCCCGGAGCAGCGGCAGGGAGCCTGCCTGGCCGATGCCCGCAGCGACCTTTACAGCCTGGGGGCGACCCTTTGTTTCCTGAAAACGGGAGGCCCGCCTGCCCCCTGCCTGGTCGAGAATCTCGAAGCCGGCTTGCAGTCCCTCCTGGTCCGCCTCCTGGCGCCTGATCCCGCCGATCGATTCGCATCCGCCGCGGAAGTCCTCGCGGCCATCGCACCCCTGGCCCAGGGACACCGGGTCGAACGTCTGCTGGACCAGTACCGCGGTCAGACTCCCTTGGCGGAGGAGGCGCCCAAATCAGTGAAGGGGACTGCGGACCGCAGGACGCGCTCGGGGCAATGGTGGTTCGCCGGTTCCTTATCCGGATTGGCGGCCTGCGGTGGTCTCGCCTGGATCATCCTGAATCTCAACCTCCCGGACGCGCAGCAAGACACCGAGCCCGTCTCAGCGACCACGGCGATGAACACGCCCCCCCAGGGAACCAGCGCGGTTGAACCGACGGAGCGCGACGTTGCCGAATGGCTGATCGCGCGGGGGGGAGCGGTCGCGGCGTATCATGGCAATGGCCCGGACGGCTGGATTCGCTCGGCGAGTGCGCTCCCGTCGACACCCTTCTTGATCCAGAAGATTGAACTCCCCCCGTTTGGTCCAACGCTGTCGGACGGGGAGGTCGCCCGACTGCGGCAACTCCGCGCGCTGGAGGGTTTGGCCTGCCAGGGGACGGCGATCTCTTCGTCCGCCCTGCAGCAACTCGCCCAGAACCGGAAGTTGAAGTGGCTTTACCTGTCGCGGAGCGGGTTGACGGATCGCGAGCTGGTCGCCATCGGTCAGTTGCCGAAGCTGGAGAACCTCGATCTCTCCCACGCGGCCATTACCGATGCCGGACTGCGTTCGCTGGCAGACCTCGAGCGACTGGCCGAGATTCGTCTGTCCCATACCCTCGTTGGGGACGAAGCCGTCACCGCCCTGCATGAGTTACCAAATCTGGCGTCACTCGACCTGACCGCGACGCGGATCACGGACACCGGACTGGCCGGACTGTCAGTGCTTCCCCGACTGAAATTGTTGCAGCTCGATGAAACAGGCGTCACCGACGCGGGGCTGGAGCACCTCGCGGCGATCACCACTCTTCGCAAAGTATCGCTGTTCGGCGCAAGAACGACACCGGAAGGCCGCACGCGGCTCCGTTCCCGGCTGAGCAACGCCGTTGTCGAACCCCGCCCCTGAGCCCCGCTTCGCGCGAGGTCTGGGAAGCTGGTCGCAGCGACCAACGGAACTGGTGGGCCGTTCTGGTCCTGGGAACTTCGTGTTACGCGCCTCCGTTGAGACAGGCAGAGTTCCCGCGCCTGCGTTCACTGGAGGACTTGGCATGCCCATCCATGCAACGTGCGAGCAATGTTCTCGGTCTTACACGGATCGTCTGGGACGTCGCGACGCAGGAGGAGGCCCGCCGCTATCACTTGGGTTCGGTCGACGTGCCCCAGATCGCCTTTGTGGCGGGTGGTCAACAGTTGCTTACCGCCGACAGTGCGGGCCGGCTGCTGGTGTGGGACGTGCCCCCCGCGGCCAAAGGGAAAGCCAAATCCGCGAAGAAGAAGTAAGCTCGCGCCACCGACAAGGCGGTGGGAGTTGAGGGCAGGATCCAGAGACTGGCGCGCGTGGGCGGCGGGCTTGCATGACGGATCATCGGCTGCGTTGGCACTCCCGACGGACCGGGTGTTCGGGCGCCCGGTCCCCTTCCGACACCAGTGGACGTCATGGCACCAACAAGGCCATCGCTGGGACAATTGATCGTCCTGGTCACGATCCCCAGGCTGCGATCTCCTCCAGGTCGATCTCGCGGTCCGCGGGGTTCTTCTGCAGCGCGCGCTCGATCATGGTGGCCAGCTCGTGACTGACGGCGGGAAAGTCGGTTGTCAGGGAGGGGGCGATCCAGTCTCGATGACGGACCCGAATCTGCGTGACGTTCGACTCGGGAAAGACCTTGCGTCCCGTCAGCATTTCGTAGGCCACGCAGCCCAGGGAGAAATAGTCCGCCCGTTCGGTGACGGGCAGCCCGGCCAGTTGCTCGGGGGCCATGTACCGCGGGGTGCCGACAATCCCTCCCCGGGCGTAAAGTTCGGTGTCCACGCTCGGTTTGGCCAGCCCGAAATCGACGAGAATGACCCGTCCATCCGTGGCAAGCATGATGTTGGACGGCTTGATGTCTCGATGAACGACCCCGGCCCGGTGCGAATAGGAGACCGCAGCGGCGATCTGCCCCAGAATGCGACGGACCTGGGGCTCGTCCAGGGCTCCGCGGCGGGCGAGCAGACTCCGCAGGTCCTCTCCATCGCAGTACTCCATCGCGATGAAGTACGTGTGAAACGCCTGGAACCGGCGGAACATGCGGACGATATGCGGATGCCGAAACGCCTCGATCAGGTCCGCCTCGCGCTGAAACAACTGCAACGCCTGTTCGTCGTACACCAGGCGGTGACTCATCATCTTCAGCGCCACCCGCAATTGGTCGGCGGAGCGAATGGCTTCGTAGACAACCGACATGCCTCCACAGGCCACGCGGTCGACAATCCGGTAGCCGCCGAATTCCTTGCCGAGCAGCACGTCCCCCTGTGGACCGCCCAGCCGCGACGCCACCAAGTGCGTCAGGACGATGCTCAACCAGGGTTCGCGCTGGGCAAGTTCGTCGAGGGCCGTGGCCGCCAGCGTCAACACCCGCGTGGGAGCCAGGGCGATGGCCGTCGCCGTCGCCGGCTCCTGCGTCAGGAGCGACATTTCCCCCAGCAGTTGATGCGGGCCGACGTGATTGATCGTTCGAGAACGTCCCTGGTCCTCGGTCAGCACGATCTCGACCAGCCCCTCCTGGACCAGCATCAGGCATTCGCCGTGCGCCCCCTGTCGGACCAGGCATTCCCCGGCGTCAAACCGTCGCTCTTCCAGACACGCGGCAATCGCCCGGAGGGTGTCGTACGGCAAGCCCGCGAACGTTTCGCACCGGGTCAACTGACGGATCAGCCCGGAAGCCGGCGACGACGCCCCCGAAGAGGGGGGCGGCGGTGTCGGCAACTCCGACATCAGAAACGTTTCGGTCGTGGCGGCGTCCTCCCCGGCGAAGCTGATCGAGCTCGTCTCCCCGGAGGACGCCTCGCGGGCCAGCCAGCGTTGAACCAGCGCCGAGTGCTGCGGAAAGCGCTGCAACATCTCTTCGGCGGAAGCCGGCTCTCCGCGGGCGATCCGCCAGTGCCACTCCATCGGCAGCAGCTGTTGGAGCAGTTGCGTGTGGTCGGCCGGAGAAGCGTCCCGCAGGTACGACTCGACGCGGGGGGCGCTCCCTGCCTGCCAGGCCCGCTCAAACTCGGCGCACAGCTCGTCGACGGACCGGGTCCGTGGCCTGGAGACAGAGGGTTCGCCGGGCATGTGTCTGGCCCGAATTCAGGAAGGTCGGACGCCGCGCGGTGCCTCCCAAGTCTATCAACTCCCCGTGCCGGCCGCGAGGTGGCGTTTTATGCCACGCCGGACGAAAACCATGCTATAGTGCCGGTCAACAGTGGTAACCGGCGGGGCGCGCCCCGCGGATTGCTGCCGACCGTTCCGCCTGGGCCCCACCTCATGGCTCGCGTGCTGATTGCCGACGACAATCCCATCGACCGCAAAATGCTGGCGGCCGACCTGGAGCAGCTCGGTCACGAGGTGTGTTATGCGGCAGACGGCCAGGAGGCGTTGGCCCAACTGCGGCGGGAGCCGTTCGATCTGGTGGTCCTCGACATGCACATGCCGGTCATGGACGGGGCCGAAACCTTCGAGCAGATGCAGAAGAATCCGCAGTGGCGGCAGATCCCGGTGCTGATTCTGTCAGCCGGAGAGGGGCGCGACGTCGTGGACTTCATCGCGCGGGGCGCCGAAGACTATCTGGTCAAGAGCAGCGATCCGTCAGTCCGCGCGCTGCTCAAGGCCCGGGTGACCAACTGCCTGCAGAAGAAGCACCTGCGGGACAGCCGCGACCGCGATCTGCAGCGGCTCAAGCACGAGCAGCAGAACGTGATCTGGCTGCTCAACGCGCTGTTTCCCTACGACGTGGTGCAGCAACTTTTGCCCGCGCTCCGCGACCGGCAGGAGACCCAGCGGATTTCGATCGAGCCGCAGCGGTACCACAGCGCGGCGGTCATGTTCTGCGACATCGTCGACTTCACGGCGTTTTGCGAGGCGCAGGATCCGCGGATGGTGGTCGGCCATCTGCAGGAGCTGGTGTCCGCCTTCGAGCGGATCGTGGACGAGTGCGGGCTGGAAAAGATCAAGACCATCGGGGATTCGTTCCTGGCGACGGCCGGGCTCCGGACGTTCATGGAGAACCCGGTTGGTGCGGCGGTGGAATGCGCCTGGCGGTTGCAGGCGGCAGCCCGCGAGCGGCCCCCGCACTGGACGCTGCGGGTGGGAATCGACTTCGGCCCGGTCGTGGCCGGGATCGTCGGCAGCCGGAAGTTCCAGTACGACATCTGGGGCCGGACGGTCAACATGGCGGCCCGCGTCGAGAGCGAAGGGCTGAACGGGCGGGTGAACCTGTCGGAGTCGGCGTGGAACCAGGTCGCCGAACTGTACGAGGCCGAGATCGTCAGCCGGGTGCTCAAGGGGGTGGGACCGCAAACCATCTACGCGCTGGTCAATCAGACCGGAACCAGGTGACCCGGCTTACTGCGGTTCTCCCACGTCCGGCAGAATCGCGATGTGAAACCAGTATTCGTCCAGGCTGCGGACCGCCTTCAGGTAGCCCTCGAACGTCACCGGCTTGCAGACATAGCTGTTCGCGCCGGCGGCATAGCAGGCTTCGACATCCACCGGCGCGTCCGACGTAGTGAGCACGACGACGGGAATCGTCCGGAGATCGGGATTGCCCTTGATCTCGCGGAGCACCTCCTTGCCGTCGGTCCCCGGCATTCGCAGGTCGAGCAGGATGATGCTGGGTCGCGGGGCCGTGCTGGGGTCGCTGTATTTTCCGCGCTGATGGAGGAAATCCAGCGCGTCATCGCCGTCCACGCAGCGGTAAACGGGATTGCCGAGGTGCGACTCCTTGAAGGCCTTGATGGTCTGCCGGAAGTCGATGTCGTTGTCCTCCACGATGAGGATGGGATGCAGGCTTCCCGGACTCAGGATGCTGCGGACGTGGTCCTGTTTCATGGCGAAACGCCCCCTTCGGCCAGCGGGAAGGTGAACCAAAACGTCGTTCCGGATCCGACCGTCGACTCGGCCCAAATGCGGCCGTTGTAGGCTTCGACCGTTTTCTTGACGATGGCCAGCCCCATGCCGACCCCTTTGCCAAAGCGTTCGGCCTTGTGCAACTGGACCAGCAGATTGAACAGTTTTCCCATGTTGCGGGGCTCGATGCCGATGCCGTTGTCACGAACATACACGGCCGGGCCGACGTCGGCCAAGTCCCTGGCGCCGATTTCGATGACCTTCTCCGCCTGCTCGTTGTACTTGACGCCGTTCGTGATCAGGTTGGTCAGCACCCGGTGCAGGTGCACCCGGTCGCCCAGCACGAGCGGCAGCGGCGTCGCCACCCGGACGGTGGCATGGCAGGCTTCCAGCTGGGCCCTGAGACCGGTCTGGACATCGTCCACCACGCGGTTCAGATCGACCGGTTCCTTCCGCAGCTCCTCGCGGGAAATCCGCGCCCAGTTCAGCAGCTCCTGCACCATCTTGATGTTGAACTCGCAGAGCTGACCCGACATGGCCAGCAGGTTCCGCACCCCGGCGTCGTCGTGGTGTTCGAGGGCGTCGGGAATCTCCTGTTGCACGAGATAACTCACGTTCCGCAGCGGCGCCTGCAGGTCGTGGGAGACCGTGTACGCGAAGGCGTCCAACTCCAGGTTGGACTTGGCCAGTTCGGCGTTGACCGACTCCAGTTGGGCCTTGGTCTGTTCCAGGGCGTGGTTCGCCTGCGACAGTTCCTCGTACCGCGCAGCCAGTTCGGCCGTCCGTTCCGCCACGCGGAGCTCGAGCGACTCCTTGTGCTGGCGGAGCTGCGCCTGCTTCTCGGCGATTTCTCCGGCCATCGCGTTGAAGGCCTGCTGCAGTTCGCCGATTTCGTCCTGCCGCGTGACCTCGACGTGCATCTCTCCCAGGGTTTCCGGCGCAGCCCGCCGCATCAGTTCGGCGAGGTGATGCACCGGGCCAACCACCGGCCGGGCCACCGCAAAGTGAATCGCCGGCAGGAGCGCCGCCGCGCCGGCCACCACCAGCATCAGCGCCCAGAGGTTCGTGCGGCGCAGGTCGTCGTAGAGCGGCTGCTTCGGCACTTCCAGCAGCGAGACGGCATAGTAGTCGCTGCCTGCCAGGCCCCGATACGGCAGCGCGGTGAGGACTCGAATCCATTCGGCGTCCGACGACGCCAACTCCTGATCCCCTTCCGGACCGCCCGCCAGTTCCATGAGCCGCCTCGCGTGCTCGTCGCTCATCGGGGCCGGCTCGGCGCCCAGGGACGTTTCACGCCAATAGCTTGGCGTCAGCGGCAGCGCCTTGCTGCTTTGGCCGGCGGTCTTGCTGAGCCCCGACAGCAACAGGTCGAGATTGGAATCGTCGTTCGTCGGCTCCTCGGGGGGTGCGTTCTCGCTGGCCGAGGAGCGGCGCAGGAACGCCGTGTAGAACCTGACCGAGACGACCCCGTCCACGCCGAACCCGGTTGCCGCCTGCCTGACCGTCTTCACCAATTCGCCGGAGGCCTCGCCGGACTCAAAATCCCGTGGATCGCGAATCGACTCATAGAGCGTCAAGGCGCGCCCGGTGTCGCGGCAGGTTTGCAGGTAAGAGGCGGTCCGCGAACCTTCGTACTCCCGCAGCAACCAGTACGCCGGGACCGCCAGCCCCAGCACCTGCACCGGGAGCATCACCAGCCACAGCTTGGTCCGGATCGGCAGCTTCGACCACCACCGGCTCACTCCTCCGGTCCACGACGAGATGGCCGCGGGGGATGTCGAACGACTGGAGCGGAACATGACCTCGGCCGCTCCTAGTAGGGCAAGACGGCCGGCGAGGCCAGGAACGCGGGCAAGGCGGTCAGGTTTCGACTGCTCAGCGATGACTTGCGAACCTGCATCCGCACCCGGTTCGCCGCCTTGTCCTCATAGAAGTTGACGGCCGCGAGCTGCCGGAACTTCTGGTTGTCTTCGGTGACGATGACCACGGCGGCGTCGCCCACATGCTCGGCGAGGCCGGTCACGACCTCGTCCAGTTTGGTCCCCGACGAACTCCCCACCAGAAACACAAAACGCGGGAAGCGTCCCGCCTCGCGAGGATACTCGGCCTGGAATTCTGCGAGCGACTTGAAGTACTGCCACTTCACCGTGCGGGGGGAGTTCTGATCCTTGATCGTGCTGTGAGCCGGCAGGCTGGCGGTCGCGCGGAAGTCCTGCGGCGCTTCGCCGATGACTGCGATGCGAATCTCCTTGCCGCTGTCGCCGGCCGTCGAAGCCTGGGACGTGGGGGCGATGAACGCCGCCAGGTAGTACAGGTACTTGGCTTTGATTTCGTACTCGTGGTCAATCACGGCCACCGGCTGGGCAGCTTGTCCCCACACCTGGCAACTGCCTGCCAGGCAGATCAGGACGCCCAAGAGCCCTCGAAGATGGGACATCGAAACACCGGTCCGGAAAACGGGGCTCCCTGCGCCAATGCCGACCCTTCGGCAAGGGGGCCCCCGGCACGATTGTACCGTCGAGGGGAAGGCGAAGGGGACCGCCGGATTGCCCCGTCCGTTCCCCCGCAACCGGCTGTCGTCCCGAAGACTCCACAGGGAGCGATTGTAAGGGGGGGCGACTCCCCTGTGGCGATCAGTACGAATACGTGATCGAGCCGTAAACGCTGCGGGGCACCTGGGTCCGGATGGGGTTGAACGCCACGAATTCCCGGGTCTCGTACTCGGCGTGGGAAGAATCGAGCAGGTTGAGGCCCATTACGGCCAGCTCCAGCCGTTCGCGGGGCCGCCAGGCCAGTCGGAGATCGGTTTCGATGTAGGGGGGAATGCTCCCGTAGGCGACCTTGTCCACATACCGGCCGATCAAGTCCACGTCCCAGCTCTTCGACGGCGACCACGAACTGCGGAGGTAGACCATGTTGTTGGGGCTGCCCCCCTCGTAGAGGAAGCGCTCATCGATGGGATTGTTCACCCCCTGCGGCGGCTGGTCGACGTGCGCGAACACGGCCAGCAGGCTGTAGGCGCCGGTGATCTTCCAGGTCTCCGTCATGTCCACCGTGGCGCTCCACTCGGCCCCGTACGACTCCGCGCTCCCGCCGTTGATCACCTGCGTTTCCACCGGCAGCCCGTTGATGCGGGATGGATACGTCGGCAGGTCGCTGTACAGCGTACAGAACGTGGCCACATCCCATGAGAACCAGTCCACCGGCTCCGCCCGATATCCCAGTTCAAACGACACGGCCGCATCGGCTTTCAGGTTGGGATTGCCCAGAACCTGAGAGAGCTGAAACGCGGGCAGCAGCGGGAGGTGTGTGTTGCTGTCGTTGTGCTCGTCGATCCGGTTGGGGCGGCGGATCGCCCGCGACACGGCCGCCCATGCCACCCGCTGGTCGTCCAGCGTCTTGAGCAGCCGGGCCGAAGGCTGAATCTCGAACCCGGTGAAGGGATTGACTTCCATCTTCGTGCCGATCAGCAGGCTCAGATCGTCCGGCACGAGTTCGATGTCATCCTGAATCAGCCAGCTCACCACGTTGTAGGTCCGGGACGCGGGATCGAAGTGGATGTCGAACGTGGTGTAATTGATGTCGGCGATGGTGTCCCGATCCAGCCGGAACTGTGCGCCCGCCAGCAGCCGATGCCGCTCGCGCCAGCGCCAGCGGTAGGCGGCGTCCAGAATGTAGGAGTCGCGGGTGAACTGCCCGAAGGAGAGGGCCGCATCGGCCCGGTCGTAGATCGCCAGCAGTTTCAAGTCCGAGTCGGTGTCGAACGTCCGCGTCCAGCTCGATTGCACGCTCCCCACGAAATAACCGGCCGGCAGCGGCGCCACCAGCACGTTGGACGGCCCCGGCACCGTGGTGGCGTCGCCGGCAGGCAACCCGGCAATGCGCCCCTGGACGGAGAGCTGGTCATCCTCGTTCAATTGGTTGTCGTAACGGAAACCGGCCTGAAAGTCGTGAAAGCTGTCGTTGGCCGGCGAGCCGGGAAAGGGGATGCTGTTGGCGGCGTCGGTCGGATCGCGAAACTGGTCGTCGAAGTCGCGGAATTTGCCGTAGACGCGCAGATACGCGTCGTCGCCGACTTTGGCGCCATGTCGAAGGACCGTGATCGAGTGGTAGTAGGATCCCCCCAGCCCCTGGGCCAGCGTCCCCTGGGTGTCCTCGGCGGACTTGGTGACGATGTTGATCACGCCGTTGACGGCATTGGCTCCCCAGACGGTCGCCCCGGGACCCCGGATGACCTCAATCCGCTCGATGTCCTGCAGCACCAGATCGTTGCGAATCCAGGACACGCCGCCGCTCGTCGGCTCGTAGATGCTGCGTCCGTCGATGAGCACCAGGATGCGGGTCGAGAACGGCAATCGATTGCTGGCGCCGACGCCGCGAATGGTGACGTTGGGGGCCAGTCCGTTGCCAATCCCCACGTGGACGCCGGGGACCATCCGCAACAGGTCGGGCACGGTCTGCGCGCCGCTGCGGCGAATCATCTCCTGATCGATCACAAACACCGCCGCCGGGGTCTTCCCCACGGTACTGGGGCTGAGCGTCAGCGATGTCACCGTTTCGTTGAACACGGTCTCTTCGGCAGGCGTGTTCGCAACCGCTTCCAGCCCCTGGAGCAAGTCCGCGGGAGCCTCCGCCGGCGTCTGCCCGCGCACGACCAGACCCGGGCTGTCCATCAGTCCGGCTGGCCGCAGCAACTCACTCTGGTCCACCAGCGATGCCGGCAGCCAGGGGTCGTCTTGAGCCAGCAGCGCCTGGCCCGCGCCCCAGAGCAGGCAACAGGCATACGCCAGCCGGCAGAGTCGCCGACTTCGGTTGCCTGACCCAGCCCGCTGCTGACTTGCCATGCCACCTGCCGTTCGCACGCGGGCATGCGGCGGCCCGCGGCAGTACGAAACTGTTGAAAGAATCCGGGTTTGATCAGGCTATCGGCTGGAAGGGTTCGACCGGCGACAACTGCTTTCGGGGAGACAGGCGTTTCGGGGCCAGATTGTGACGGCCACAAAAACCGGGAAGAGTTTTCCGGCCCGCAGGGTTTCGAGTTGCTGCAATCATTGCCGGAAGTCCTGCGGCGATGGCCCGGCTTCGGCGGCGGAGACCATCGGTCGGAATCACCGCGGGGGCGCGACGTGTGCGCCCCGGGGGGATGCCATCGGCTTGGCAACGTCCGGCCGTTCCGGTCACGGCTGTTGGGTCCGTTGCTGCCGCAGTTCCGCCATCAACTGCTGGGCCTCCTGTTTGACGGCATCGGCGGCTGCGAGATGTTGAGCCCGGACCAGGGCCGGCTCCCCGAGTCGTCCCAGTTTCAGCAGTTCGGGCAGGACTGGACTGTCCTGGTCCTTGGGCAGTGTGTGTCGCGCGGCGGCGCTCCGCTGGATGAGCTGCAGGATCTCCTGCTCCTGCGAGGGGGTCATGATCTCCATCCGACCGACCAGCACCCGGACCAGCTCGGTGGGTGGGGGAGTGATCTTCAGGGGGAGCAGTTCGGCCGTAATTCGCTGCGGGACCACGTAAAACAGCCGCGTCCCCTCTTCGCCGAACCACGACGACTCCCAGGTGTTGACCATGGCCTGGGCTTCTTTCTCATACAATCCCTCGGCGACCAGGGCGCTCGCGACGGCGTCGGAGAGGGCAGCGGTCGAGGCCGATTGGGTTGGCAGTTTCAGTGCGAGGGTCTCCCCAGCGGCGATCCTGGGGAACTGCTGGAACCGCAGCTCCTCCCCCCGGACCGACACCAGGAACAGGGAGCGGATCTCGTCACGCCCCGAATTCCGCAGTGTGCAGCCGTCGTCGTGCGTCGCCGTCAGTGTGAGCGGCAGATCAAAGTTGCCGAGGCCGCGATAGAACAGGAACTTCTCGAAATAGTCTCCCGGTGGAGCCAAGCCGATCGGGCCCCCTTCCTGCGGACGATGCCGGACCTGCACGATGGCCGAATCGGTCTCGCGGGCGGTGGCGTAGTGCTGGAACTTCCCGGCGTCGGGGACCATCGTCCGTTCCACATGCCGGCCAATGCGCCGTGACAATTCCTCGTCGGCGACGTCGGCCCGCAGGGCATCGGGTGGAATCAGATGCACCTGGCCCCAATCGAGCCAGGAATCCTTCAGCGGCAGCTCCTTGCTCGGCGGCGCCTCAAGGAGCCCGGCTCCCTTGTCTCTCGAATGGTTGGGAGCCAGGGAACGGACCGGGGGATAGAACTCCGTCAACAGGCCCTGAGGAAAATCCACCCGGACGGTGACATCCCGTTCGATCGGCGTGTAGAAGTAAGTGACCGGCGTCTCCATCCGCTGGATCGCCGGCAGAATCCCTTTGGTCAACGGCCAGAAGGCCTGCCGCGACCGGTCGTAGACGAAGCCCGGCAGATCCCGTTCTTCCAGCGGGCGGAATTCCAGCTTGATGCCGTCGGAGCCGGAGAAGCTCGTGAACGTCCCCCATTCGTGGACAATCAGCGGGGCCGACGCCGGGGCCGCCTGACTGCGATCGCCCGCCATTACGAAGGGAACATCCCCCCGTTGCGGCCAGGACAGCCATCCCGCGGCCCAACCCGCACAACACACCACGGCCAGCGACAGACTGCTCGTTTGCCAAAGTTTCATGAGAGGTCTCCCGAAGACGCACGGATTGCAAATCTTCCTCACCGTCCCCTGCGGTCGCCTGATCTGCGACCGCCCGGCGAGCGCCACTCAGTCGGGTCCGGTGGTCGACGCGACTGGCCCCTTTCCCTTGTTTTTCCGATTTCCCGACGAATCGGGTAAAAAGCCGTAGTCGCCGTGGCGGCCGGCACAGACTAAGAGCCTGAGGCGAGAACAGTTGAGCCTGGCGGTGAGCCGATGACCGATGCGGAACTGGTCTGCCTGGCTCGGGGCGGACAGCGGGCGGCAGGGGAGCAACTGGCACGGCGCTGGTCGGCGCGCGTGTTGGCGATGTGCTGCGCCCGCATCGGTTGCAGCAATGCCGCCGAGGATTTGGCCCAGGAGGTGTTGTTTCGCGGTCTTCGGGGCCTGGCGGCGCTGGAGGATCCGGCAAAGTTCGGTCCGTGGCTGCGCGGGATTGCGCTCCGCGTGTGCGGGGACTGGCTCCGCTCACGCTCGACCGCGGAGGTCCCGTTTTCCCGGCTGGGAAACGACCCGGTTGATCCGTTGGACCAGACGGAGACCCCACCCGAACGCCTGGAAGACGAAGACACCCGTCGCCGGTTGCTGACCGAGATCCACACCCTTCCCGAGGACCTGCGGGAGGTGATTCTGCTGCACTACTTTGATGACCTCACCTACGACGAGACGGCCGCGTTGCTGGGGGTCAGCCGGGCGACCGTCAACGCCCGGCTGGCCAAGGCCCGAGAACTCCTGGCCCGCAGGCTGGCTTCCCTGGTGCGATGATGTCGAACACCTGCGAACAAATTCGAGAACGGTTGGGAGCGCTCCTAGACGGGGAGCTCGACGCGGCGTCACAGACGGCCGTCGAGGCACATCTGTCGGAGTGCTCGGAGTGCCGGGCGGCTCGCGATGCACTGGAGTCGCTGGATCGGACCCTTGGCGAGACACTGGGAATGACCCGGCGGCACTCCGCCGCGGTCGCCGAACGGGCCGTCGAGCGCTGGCAGGCGGGACTTGCAACGGCTCCGTCCAGGTTCATCCCGATCCGGAGCGGTCTGCGCTATTTCGCGGCGGCCGCTGCCGGGTTTCTGCTGGCGGCGGTGTTGTTCGGTCCGCGGCCCCGACCGCAAGAGATCGTCACAGAGCCTGTTCCCGCAGGGGAAGCGCAGGTCGCCACTGGTCCGGAGACCGTCGCCACGATCATCCAGGCCACCGGGCCGCTGCTGTTTCGTCCTGACAAGAACGCTCCCTGGGAGCCGGTGCCCCAGGATCGAATTGCCACCTTCACCTGCCCGACGGACGGCAGCCTGCGGACGGAAGCGGCCGCGCTGTGCGAGCTGAGCACCACGGACGGAGGCCAGATTCGGTTGAATGAGAAGACGGAAATCGCCCTCCCGGCCGTCGACAGGATCGACGTGGTCGGGGGCGAGCTTTGGTGTCAGGCGCCGCCGGACAAGCCGATGCAATTCACCGCGGCCCGCGCGGGAGCGTCGGCGGTGTCAACCTGGACCTGCCTGGCGGGCTCGGAGAGTCTCGCGGCGGTGCCGGAGGAGGGCGCGGTCCGCATCCTGGCGGCCGCGGGCGTGGTGCAGGTGGCCACGCCGGGCGCGCCCCGTTCCCTCTCGGCGGGCATGGTTTGTTCGGCGGCAGACGGCGAGGTGACGGTGCGGACCTCTGCCGATGAGTTGCTGTACGCCAGCCGCTGGATGCAGCCCCTCATGACGCGCGGGGGGCACGACAGTCCGGAACTGGCCCGCCGCGTTGACGCCCTGCTGGCGCGGATCGGCCGGACCAAAGTCTCCTTTCTGCTCGAACAGGATCTCCGCAACCTGGGCGAGTACGGCGCGCTGCCGCTGCTGCGGTTCGTGCAATCGTCCTCTCCCGAGCAGGATCGAGACCGCCGACAAACCGCAATGCGGATCCTTGCCGACACCGCGCCGATCTGGATGGTGCCCGATCTGATCGCGCTGCTCGAAGACGACGACTCCCAGGTACGCGGTTCAGCCGCCGCCGCGCTGGCCCGGCTGACGCGCGAAACCCAGGGTCTGACGCCCGAGGATTGGCAGGCGGACCGCGTCCGCTGGTCGGCGGGCATCGCCGCCTGGCAGGACTGGTGGACCCGACATGGCGCGAGTTGCACGCTCCCCCCCCGCGGGGACAGGGCGCCTCCCACCATGCCGGCGTCCGAACTGCTGAAGGCTCGCCAACCGTGATCGGCAGCGAACCGCCCCGCGCTTGTCCCCTCTGCGCAAACCAATGAGGCGCTATGCAAGCTGGTGGCTCCGCCGGGAACTGTCGTGGCGAGCGCGCCCCACGCTCCCGCCGATGGACGCGGCCCTGCGCCAACAGGCCGAGTTCGCCATCGACTTCCTGCACCGCTCCGCGTTGGAAATCTCGGCGACGATGCGCAAGCACCAGCTCAAACTGGCCGATCGGCAATGCCGCATGGTGGAACTCTCCCGCCGCATTCAGCTGGCGGTTGTGATTCTGTGCACCTGTCTGTACGCCGGCCGGCAGTCCGACGAACGGATCCGCCGCGCCGGAGAGATTCACGCGGCCCAGCTCAGCGACACGCTGCAGGGCCGTCGCCCGAGCGACGCGTTCCTCCGCCGCATCACCGCGCTGGGTGCGGATCTGGTGGACCAGGGCCTGCCTGGCAGCGGAGAGATCCTGACGCCGCCGATCCTCATGCCGTATCAAACCTGACAGCCCGGTGCGCGAGCGACCGCGACCTCGGCATTTGAGGAAATCCGGAGGGCGTCGCCTGCGCCCCGGGCTCAAGGCCGAAACTCTGCGGTATGCTGTCGGTCAGAGAGGTCATCGCCCGTGCGTGCCATGCTGCTGGAACGGTTGGGAGACGTCACCGCGGAGTCGCCGCCGCTGCGGCTGGCGGACTGGCCGACACCGTCTCCCACGGCCGGAGAGATTCTGATCCGCGTCTCTGCCTGCGGCGTCTGCCACACGGAATTGGACGAGATCGAGGGCCGCACGCCGCCGCCGCGTCTGCCCGCCATCCTCGGTCATCAGGTGGTTGGCCGCGTGGAGACGTGCGGGCCGGACGCACGGGGATTTCGTCCGGGCGACCGGGTGGGCGTGGCGTGGATCTTTTCCGCATGCGGCGAGTGTGCTGCCTGCCGTGCGGGGAACGAGAATCTGTGTCCCGACTTCCGCGCCACCGGCCGGGATGCTCCGGGAGGTTATGCCGAATACCTGACCGTGTCGCCGGCATTCGCGTACGCCATTCCGGACGCGCTGACCGACGTCGAGGCGGCCCCGCTGCTGTGCGCCGGTGCGATTGGTTACCGCTCCCTGCGGCTGACCCAACTGACCAATGGTCAAAGCCTGGGGCTGACCGGCTTTGGCGCTTCGGCCCATCTGGTGCTGAAGATGGTCCGGCACAAGTTTCCGCAGTCGCGGGTGTTCGTGTTTTCGCGGACGGACTCCGAACGGCAGTTCGCCCTGGACAGCGGCGCCGTCTGGGCCGGCGACACCAGGTCCCAATGCCCCGAACAGCTGCACGCCATCATCGACACGACGCCAGCCTGGTCGCCCGTGGTCGCTGCGCTGGGCCAGCTCGCGCCCGGCGGCCGGCTGGTTGTCAACGCCATCCGCAAGGAGGATGCCGACAAGGCGGCTCTGCAGTCACTGGACTACCCCCGCGACTTGTGGTTGGAAAAGCAAATCCAGTCGGTGGCCAATGTTACGCGGAAGGATGTCGCGGAGTTCCTGGAACTGGCGGCGTCCATCCCGTTGCGGCCCGAGGTGCAGGAGTACTCACTCCAAGCCGCGAATCAGGCGCTGCTCGATCTCAAGGAGCGTCGCATCCGCGGCGCGAAAGTGCTGCGCGTGGCCCCTCCCGGCTGGTGAAAGTCACCAGCATGCCGTCGCGGAGTTCACCAGTTCCTTCTGGTGGCCGTTCCGATTTCCGCTGCGGGGGTCGAGAAGCCATGCTGGTCAGATCACGCTCAGGTGGCGGGGAAGGAGCCTCCGGGGACTCCGAAATCGGATCGAAGAGGCGGACTCCATGACTGCGACCGGGTCCGACGTGCAGACCAGTCCGACGCCGCCGCACGCCCTGAGTCGCAGCGAGCTACTGGCCCGGTTTCCCGTCGACGAGCATGCCGGGCTGCAGTCCACCGACGTGGAATCGAGCCGCCGCCAGTTCGGCTGGAACGAGCTGGCATCGGCCCCACCCGAGTCAGGTTGGAAGAGGTTGCTGTCCCAGTTCCATGACCTCGTGATCTGGATTCTGGTGGTCGCCGCGGTGGTGTCTGGAAGTCTCGGCGAATGGGTTGACGCCGCCGCCATTCTTGCCATCGTCATCCTCAACGGCGTGATTGGCTATCTGCAGGAAGAGCGCGCCGAACGGGTGCTGGCGGCGCTCAAGAAGCTGTCTGCGCCTCAGGCCAAAGTGCTCCGGGACGGCGTGCTGCGTTCGTTGCCGGCGGCGGAGGTGGTCCCCGGAGATATTCTGCAACTCGACGCCGGAGACAACGTTCCCGCAGACGCGCGGCTGTTGCGCGCCTTCAGCCTGTCCATCCAGGAGGCGGCGCTGACGGGAGAGTCCGTACCCGTTGAAAAGGACGCTGAAGCCTGTCCGGCCGCCGAGGCGCCCCTGGGGGACCGTCGGAACATGGTCTACCTGGGTACGGTGGTGGCGGCAGGGAAGGCTACGGCGCTGGTCGTGGCGACAGGCATGAAGACCGAGCTGGGCCGAATCGCCGCGCTGTTGGAAGGCTCACGATCGGAACCGACACCGTTGCAACGGCGGCTCGCGGAGCTGGGACGGGTGCTGATCGTCATTTGCCTGGCGATTGTCGCGCTCATTTTCGTGCTCCAGGTGGCCCGGGGGGGTCCTGGCTGGATGCGTTTCTGTTTTCCGTGAGCCTGGCGGTCGCGGCCGTGCCGGAAGGGCTGCCTGCGGTGGTCACCGTGGCCTTGGCGCTCGGGCTGCAACGGATGGTGCAGCGAAATGCATTGGTCCGCAGGTTGCCCAGCGTGGAGACGCTGGGTTCAGTGACCATCATCTGTTCCGACAAGACGGGGACGTTGACGCGCAATGAGATGACCGTTCAGGAAATCGTCACGCGACGCAGCCGTTACGGCGTGACCGGGACAGGGTACGCACCCCGCGGGGAGTACGTTCGACTGACGGATTCGGCGACGGCGCCGGACGTCCTGACTGCGTCATCCCCTCCGTCTGGTTCTTCAGATCCCGACTTGCGTCTGCTGCTGGAGGCAGGCGCGTGGTGCAACGCCGCCCAGGTCGTGCCTCGTAAAGGCGGATCGGATTGGCAGGTCATCGGAGATCCGACCGAAGGCGCGCTCATCGTCGCGGCCCGCAAAGCCGGCATCGACGTCGGGGAGCGGGCCCGGCACGTGTTGTATGAGATCCCCTTCGACTCGGAACGAAAACTGATGTCCGTGGTGGTCCGCCAGATGGACGGTGCGACGCGGCTTTACTGCAAGGGGGCGCCGGAGGTCGTTCTGAGCCGCTCTGTCGCAGAACAGGACGATGGCAGGGCGGTTCCACTCACCACGGACCGCAAGCGGGCGATCCTGGAGGCGAACGGTCAGATGGCCGCCCGGGCGTTGCGCGTGCTTGCTGTGGGATATCGCCCCCAGCCTCCAGACCGGCAGGGCAGCGACGCGGAGTCGGAGTTCGTCTTCGTCGGTTTGGTCGGCATGCTGGACCCGCCGCGCGACGAAGTCCGGCTGGCCGTGGATCGCTGCCGGGAGGCCGGCATCCGCCCCGTGATGATCACGGGCGACCATCCCGGAACGGCGCTGGCCGTGGCGAAGGATTTGGGACTCGCCGCCGAAGGGGAGCAGGCGGTCTCCGGTCCCGAGCTTGAGCGGATGTCCGATTCGGAGCTGGTGGCGAACGTCGAGAAGATCGCCGTGTATGCTCGCGCGTCCGCCGAACACAAGCTGCGGATCGTTCGGGCCTGGAAAGCGCGCGGCGAAATCGTGGCCATGACGGGGGACGGCGTAAATGACGCTCCAGCCATCCAGGCAGCGGACGTCGGCATCGCGATGGGCATCACCGGGACCGACGTCACCAAGGAGGCGTCGGACATGGTCCTGACGGACGACAATTTTGCGTCCATTGTGAATGCGGTCGAGGAAGGCCGCGGGATTTTCGACAACATCCGCAAGGTGCTGCAGTTTTTGCTGTCCTGCAACCTGGGCGAAATGCTGCTGGTGCTGATGGCCAGTCTGCTGGGCTGGCCTGCCCCGCTGCTGCCGGTTCAACTGCTGTGGGTGAATCTCGTCACGGATGGACTGCCCGCGCTGGCATTGTCGCTGGAGGCGCCGGAGCCGGACGTCATGCGTCGAAAACCGCAGCGCTCCGGGGAATCGGTCCTGTCGCCGCAGGTGGGGCTGGCCGTTCTTTGTCAGGGGCTTCTCGTGGGAGGCGCCGGCTTGACCGCGTTTGCCCTGGGCCTGCACTGGCACGACGGCGACCCGCAATGGGCGCGGGCCGTGACGTTTTGCGTCCTCGTCTATGCCGAGCTCTTCCGGGCCCTGGCGAGCCGCAGCCAGACGCGGACGCTCTGGGAGCTGGGTCCGTTCTCCAATCGATTCCTGCTGCTGGCGATTGTGGTGTCGGGTCTGCTGCAGGCGAGCGTGGCCGTCGTGCCCTTCACGCAGCGGGTGTTCGACGTCCCGATCCACTCGCGGAACGAGTGGCTGATGATCGCGCTGATAGCGCTGGCGCCGGTGACGCTGATCGAACTGGCCAAACTGCTGCCGTGGGCGTGGCGAAGGACCGCCCCGGTCTGATGGAAAGGGGCGGCACGCGGGTCACACCAACAGGCGACACCCTGCTCCAGATTCCTCACCGGCCGTGCCGCAACACCCGGCCCGGCATCGCCCCGGTGTGTCGGCCGCGGTCCAGCACCACCTCCCCGTTGACGACCACGTACTCGATCCCTGCGTTGTCGGCGAACGGCTCGGTGTACGTGGACTTGTCGATCACGCGCTCCGGATCGAACAGCGTCAGGTCGGCATAGCAGCCGGGACGGATGACTCCGCGATCGTCGATCCCCAGCTTGTTCGCGTTCAGCGACGTCATCTTGCGAACGGCGTCCTCCAGCCGCAGCAGCTTCGTCTCGCGGACATACACCCCCAGCACCCGGGGAAACGTCCCGAAGTTGCGGGGGTGCGGATTGCCCCGGCGGAGCGGCCCCTCGAACGCATACGCCGACCCGTCAGAGCCGATGCTGCACCACGGCTGCGACAAGGCGAGCGTCATGTCCGATTCCGTGTGATGGGCGTACACCGTCGGCACGGAGCCCCCCTCTTCGAGCAGGATGTCGAACAGTTCGTCCAGCGGTTCCGGCGGGGACGGCTGGCCCTGCGCCCGCAGGGCCAGCACGCGGTCCATCGTCAGTCCCTCGTATCGCCCCCGGCCGCTGATGAGCATCCGGCTCCAGTCCCCGCCGACGGCGGTGTAGTGGTTGTACCAGCCGGGAATCCCCTCGCGAATCTCCCGTTTCAACCGCGCGCGGGTCTCGGAGTCCTTGAGCCGCCCGAGCAGCGCCGCCGTGCCCCCTTCGTGCGCCCACGGGGGAATAATGGTCACCAGATTGTTGTTCCCGCGGGTGTAGGGATAGACGTTGGCCTGCACGTTGACCCCCCGGCTGCGGGCCGCCTCGATCATTGCGACGATCTCGTTCATCCGACCCCAGAACTGCTGGTCGGCGATCTTGAGGTGGATGATGTCCACCGGCACGCCGGCCCGCTCGCCAACCGCAATCGCCTGCTGGACCGACTCCAACACGCCCGTCCCCTCGTTGCGGATGTGCGCGGAAAACAGTCCGCCGTGTCTCTTCACCTCGGACGCCAGCGCGACCAGATCGTCCGTCGTGGCGAGCGAACCGGGAGGCATCATCAGCATCGTGGACAGCCCCGCCGCGCCGTCGCGCATCGCCTCGTCGATCAGCGACTTCATTTGCTCGAACTGCGCCGGCGTCGGGCGGTCAAAAGACTTCCCCATCACCGATTGCCAGACGTTGTCCAGCCCGACGTACGACACCACGTTGACGGCGACCATGGACTCTTCCACGGCCGCGAAGTAGCCGCCCAGCGCGGTCCAGGTGCGCTCTTCGCCACGGACCGTGTACGTCGGCGGATCGAGCGGCCCCTGATACGGCCCGGCCGAACTCCCCTCGCCGAGCACCTCCGTCGTCACCCCCTGCCGGATTTTGCTCTGCGCGTGACCGTCTTCGAGCAGCAGCCGGTCGGAATGCGAGTGCATGTCGATGAAACCCGGCGCGACGACCAGCCCCGTGGCGTCGATTTCCCGCCGCGCGGCACCCTGCGGGATCCTCCCCAAAGCGACGATCCGCTCGCCGCGAACGGCGACGTCCCCGGCAAACCACGGGTTGCCGGTCCCATCCACGATCCGGCCGCTGCGGATCACCAGGTCATAGACAGCGTCCTGTCCCCACCCAGTGCGAGCCGCAAGAATTGCTGCCGCGAGACAGATGACACGGAGCATCCAGTTCATCACCGCAGTCTCCCGAATCCGCGAGCGAGTCGCCCGGCCAGCGGCGATCGTCACTCCCTGGCAAACGTCGATTCCCGCGGGGCCTGATAGCGGATCGCCAGATGCGGCGTTTCCAATCGCTGCTGACCCGTGCCGACCGACCGCACACCGGCTTCCACCAGCCCCGTGGTGAGCAGCGTTCGCTCGATGGGGCAGGGGGGCTTGCCGGTCAGGAACGTCTCCTCGGCCTTGGCCATCAATTCCGCCGAGTAGGTCACGTTGGGATTCGGCGGCAGATAGAACAGCGTCGACAGCGGCTCTCGCCGGCCCCGAATCCGCGCCGCGAACGTGAAATCCCCCACGAGGCCGTTCATCAGCAGCATTGTGGCCCTGGCGCCATCGTTGTACTCGATGCGGTATGCGACCGGATCCTTGACCCACTCGCGGATCTGCTCGGGCGTGGGGTAGCGGTGGCTGAACGTCTCCGGCTGCGCCAGCGTCTGGCTCCGCGACAGGCAGGCGGCGAACAATTCCGGATCCCATCCGCCGGAACTCCAGTCGCCGGCCGACATCGCCCGCCAGACGGAATCGCCCCGCAGTCCCTGCACGGCGGCCACGCCCGTTTCGCCACCCACGCGGCGTTCGGCCATGCACTGGATGACCTCCAGGGCATGAAAGTCGTAGCTGTCCATCCCGCCCATGGCGACGCACATCAGCTCGTCGACAGCCGCACCATACGGCGTGTCGATGGCGGGCATTCGCCACGTCACCGGCAGCGACGACCCGGCCGCCAGCGCAAAGCCCATCTCGCGAGCCGTGTCCACCATCTCCCTGGCCCAGTCCCACTTCCACGACAGGTGTTTGTCGTTGAACACCGGCGTCGTCCGGCGATCCGCGCGGAACACATCGGTCGTCTGCTTGAAGAACTCGTAGCGGGGGTACTGCGTCTGCCCGTACTCGTTCTTCGGATAATCGCCGTGCTCGCCGATGATGAGGACGGCATCAACCGCCAGCTTCTCGCCGCCGCAACGCAGCGCCTCGGCCACCGACGGGTAGATCGGGAAGCCAAACTCGGCCGACCGGCTGCGGCTGAGGTCGTTCTCCGGGAACTGATCGACATACGCGGCGACGACGTCGAACGGCGGGCGATGCCAGCGGCCCCGGGTCGGATAGCCGACCAGGAACCGTTCCCCCATGTGCCAGGCATGCGACCGATACCGCCACTCCGTCGTGATGATCGCCAGCCGCCGACGCTTCGGCTCCGCCTGGGCGGCCGTGGCCCAGCGTCCCGCGGCCAGTCCCACACCCGCCGCGGCCAGAAACCCGCGGCGCGACAAATGAAGATCGGCGGACGACATCGTGGCTCTCCGGGAGTCCATGGGGAGATCACTTCACGACGAAGTTCAGCAGCTTTCCCGGCACGTAGATCGCCTTGGCGATCGTCTTGCCGGCGAGGTTGGCGGCGACGGTGTCGTGGGCCTTCGCGGCAGCTTCGACGGCGGCCTGGTCGGCGTCCTTCGGCACCGTCACCTTGCCGCGGACCTTGCCGTTGACCTGCACCGGGACTTCGATCGTTGATTCCACGAGCAGCGCCGGATCGAACGTCGGCCACGGTTCGTAGGCCAGCGTGTCGGCATGGCCGAGCAGCCGCCACAATTCTTCAGCAAGGTGCGGGGCGAACGGGCTGAGGAGCAGCACGAACGGCTCCAGCACCGCCTTCGGCCGGACCTCCTGCGACGTGAACTCGTTGGTGAACTCCATCATCCGGCTGATCGCCGTGTTGAACCCGAGTCGCTCGATGTCCTCCGTCACCGCCTTGATCGTGCGGTGCAGCGTCCGCAGTTGCTCCGGCGTCGGGGGGACATCGCGGACGGAGTCGTTCAGCCGGTTGTCGTCCGCCCGGTCGTCGGCGATCAACCGCCACACCCGGCCGAGGAACCGGTAGATGCCGTCCACGCCGGCCATGCTCCACGGCTTGGTGGCCTCCAGCGGCCCCATGAACATCTCGTACATCCGCAGCGAATCGGCCCCGTACTCCTGCACGACGTGGTCCGGGTTGATGACGTTCCCGCGGGACTTGGACATCTTGTACGAGCGGGCGTCGACGAGGGTATTCGGGTCGCTCTTCAGCACCCAGTTCTCGCCCCGTTTTTCGACGTCGTCGGGCGACACCCTGCCGCCGTCGTTCGGCAGCGTGAACTCCATCTCGCCGAGGATCATCCCTTGGTTCACGAGCCGCTTGAACGGCTCCGGACAGGTGACGTGCCCGCGGTCGAACAGCACCTTGTGCCAGAAGCGGGCGTACAAGAGGTGCAGCACGGCGTGTTCGGCGCCGCCGATGTACAGGTCCACCGGCAGCCAGTACTTCTCCTTCGCCGGGTCGATGAACCGCTCGCCGTTGGTGTTGTCGCAGAACCGCAGGTAGTACCAGCAACTGCCGGCCCACTGCGGCATGCTGTTCGTCTCTCGCTTGAGTTTGGTCCCATCCGGCGCGGTGCCGTACAGCCAGTCGTCCGGGGCCTTGGACAACAGCGGCTCCGGCGTGCCGGTCGGCTGAAAGTCCTCCATCTCCGGCAACCGCACGGGCAGGTCGACTTCGCTCACCGCGCGGACCATCCCCGTCGGCTGGCCGTTCGCGTCCAGTTCATGCCAGATCGGGAACGGCTCGCCCCAGTACCGCTGCCGGCTGAAGAGCCAGTCGCGGAGGCGGTAGTTGACGGCTTTCTTGCCAAGGCCCTGCGCGGCGAGATCGGCGGTGATTTTCGCTTTGAATTCTGCGGTTGCGAGACCGGTGTACGGACCGGAATTGATCGCAGTTCCTTCGCCGAAGAAGCCCACGGGTTGCAACCCGTGGGCTTCGACATTGTGTGCACCGACCGGAGCAACCACTGGCTTGATGTCGATGCCGTACTGCTTCGCGAACTCGAAGTCCCGCTCGTCATGCGCCGGCACGGCCATGATCGCGCCGGTGCCGTAACTGATGAGCACGTAATCGGCGATCCAGACCGGCACCCGTTCGCCGTTGACCGGGTTGATCGCGTAGCCGCCGGTGAAGACACCGGTCTTTTCCTTGGCGAGGTCGGTCCGGTCGAGATCGCTCTTGAGCGCCGCCTGCTGGCGATAGGCATCGACCGCCGTCTTTTGCTCCGGCGTGGTGATCGTGTCCACCAGCGGATGTTCCGGCGACAGCACCATGTACGTCACGCCGAACAGCGTGTCCGGCCGTGTGGTGTAAACGCGGATGACGCCGGGTTCCGGTTCGCGCGGGAAGCCGGACTTCGCGCGCTCGGACATCCACTCCCGGAAGCCCAGGGGTTGCAACCCCTGGGCTTCGGTCGTTTGACGCTCAACCAGAAAATCAACCTCCGCCCCCTCACTCCTGCCGATCCAGTTCCGCTGCAGCAGCTTGATCGACTCCGACCAGTCGAGCGGTTCAAGCTCCTCGATCAATCGCTCGGCGTACGCGGTGATGCGGAGCATCCACTGCTTGAGGTTCCGGCGCTCGACCGGATGGTTGCCGCGCTCGCTCTTGCCGTCGGCAGTCACCTCTTCATTGGCGAGCACCGTGCCGAGGGCCGGGCACCAGTTCACCGGGGCTTCGTGGATATACGCCAGCCGGTTTGCATCCTGATACTTGCGGACGGCGATGTCCCCCTGCGAGCGGACCTCGGCGGGAATCGGCAGCTCGGCGATCGGCCGGCCCTTGCCGACCCGCGCGACGCCGTCCGGGCCGGTCCACGGGTAATCCGGGTCGTACCAGGTGTCGAACAACTGGAGAAAAATCCACTGCGTCCAGCGGACGTAGTCGGGATCGGTCGTTGCCAGCTCGCGGCTCCAGTCGTAGCTGAAGCCGAGCATCTTGAGCTGCCGCTTGAACGTGGCGATGTTCTTGTCAGTGGTGATCCGCGGATGCGTGCCGGTCTTGATCGCGTGCTGCTCGGCGGGCAGTCCGAAGGCGTCCCAGCCCATCGGGTGCAGGACGTTCCTGCCGCGCATGCGGTGATAACGGCAGACGATGTCAGTGGCGGTGTACCCCTCGGGATGGCCGACGTGCAGGCCGTCGCCGGACGGGTAGGGGAACATGTCGAGCACGTACAGCTTGGGCCTGGCGGGGTCCATCTCGACGCGGAACGTCTGATGGTCGTCCCAGAACTTTTGCCAGCGGGGCTCGATGTCGGCGGCGTTGTAACGGGGCATGGGGGAGGAGGGTCTAGGGCTAAGGGTCGAGAGTCCAGGGCCAGAAAAGTTACCGATCGCGAACGATTGCCGGCGGTGACTGGCGGTTTCGTGGTCTTCACCAGCGACACCGTCCGCCCACCAGCGGTTCACCCGGTGGACGGCGGAAGGGTGCCAGTGTATGCGCCTGTAGAGCGGATTTCCACGAGGAGCGCGCCGTACGGGAATCGAACACACGAGTCGGCATTTCCGCGAACGTATCAGGGAACCTGCAGCGGTCTCGCAGAATATGGCTTGATCATCCCTGATTGCTTGGGAGCTCGAACGCTGTCGCGTATTTTGCGAGGGCGGACTGAAGTGCGGGAATCCCACTGAGATTTGCTTTCAAGTGCCACCCCCGGAAGAACCAGAGCACGACGAGCGCCATGACATACAGACTGGGATCGGGATCGAGCAAACCCCAAATGATGAAGAAGGACACTGGAACCAGATAGGCTAGCTCAAAGACCAGCACCAGACGCACGTCCAACTTGCGTATGCTCTCAATCGCAGACCGTTCCTCTTTTGTAAGCTTCGGAGCAGCCATCCCAGCCTCCTCTTCGCTTGTAGGCAGAATAATCACGACGGGCTACGGCACCAACCGCCGTCGCTCCACCGCTGCCGCGTAGGTGGACTCCAAATCCAGCGGCACGGCGGTTGCTGCGTCGATGAACAGCGGTAGCCGCGGCATCGTGTCCCCGACCGCGAGCGATTCCCGCCAGCATTCGACGACCGGTTCCCCCTCCCGCTGGGCCGCCCGGTAGGCGGCGGCGAACAGCGGGGACGCGGCCGCGGCCGGCGTTTCCGGGTGCAGCAGCCGCAACAGGTCGCCGTGCAGGTCGGCGGTGCGGCTGGTCACAGCATCGATCACCGCCAGCGAAATCCCGGAGTGGAGGTACGCCGCGCATTTGGCGGCAAAGGCCCGGCGGGACTCCGGGCGATCCTTGTTCGCCGGGCTGACCAGTTCGATGGCCGCGACCAGCGTGGGGCCACCTTCGGCCTGATAGATGCGGACGGCGAACTCCTCCAGCCGGACCAGCGGCAACACAAGCGTCGGCTCGGGAACCGTCCAGGCCCGTGGCGATTGCAGCAGCACCGCCGCCCGGCCACTGCCCGCTTCGCCGGCCGCCGGGGTTTCTGCCGCTGCAAACGTCGCCACGTCGATTTCAACCCGTCCACCAGCCGTGACCTGTTCCTCGGCGAAGTAGCCGGCCGGGAGCCAGTCGTCGTTCAGCGCATCGGCGATGGCGCTGGCCCAGGTCGTGTGAAACGATTCCCAGTGCCGTTGCTGGCTCAGCGGCGGACGAAAATGGTCGAGCAGAGGCATGAGCGGAAACCACGGGCGGAATTCGTCGCAGCTTCAGTCGCATTGACGTCGCTTGAATTGTACAACGTGTCTCGGGGATTTTGACAGATCACGAGGCCCGCCCACATGAACTTCATCGACGCCCATTCGCACATCTGGACGCCGGACACCACCAAATATCCGCTGGGGCCGGGGCATCGGCGGGCCAACATGGAGCCGGCGAGCTTCACCGTCGAACAGTTGCAGGCGGAGATGAAAGCCGTCGGCGTGGCGAAAGTCGTGCTGATCCAGATGTCGTTCTACGGGTACGACAACTCGTACATGCTCGATTCCATCGCCGCGCATCCCGGGCAGTTCCGCGGGGTGGCGGTCATCGAGCAGGATGCCGGCGACCCCGCTGCCAAGATGCGGGAGCTCAAGGCCAAGGGGGTCCGCGGGTTCCGCATCTACCCGAAGGACCGGGACTTCGCCAACTGGCTGTCGGCGGAGTCGATGCACCAGATGTGGCAGACTGCCGCCAAAGAGCGGCTCAACATGTGCTGCCTGATGGACCCCAACGGCCTGCCGGCGCTCGACCGGATGTGCCGGATGAATCCCGAGACGCCGGTGGTCATCGACCACATGTGCCGGATCGGCGTCACGGGGGAAATCCCGCCGGCCGACCTGGCAGCCCTCTGCGACATGGCGAAGCACCCGCAGGTGACAGTGAAGGTCTCGGCGTTTTACGCACTGGGCAAGAAGTCGCCGCCGTATACCGACCTGGGGCCGATGATCCGCCGGCTGCGCGATGCCTACGGACCGCAGCGGCTGATGTGGGCCAGCGATGGCCCGTACCAGATGCAGCCGCCGCACAGCTACAAGGCGTCGATCGAGCTGATCAAGTCCGGTCTGGACTTCCTGTCCGCCGACGACAAGGAGTGGCTGCTGCGGAAGACGGCGGAGAAAGTGTTCTTCGCGTGACGAATCCAGAAGCCCAGGGATTGCAATCCCTGGGCTTCCGAATGGAGTGAGTTGTGAGAACTGATGTGCCGCAGATTGCCAACGTCGCCGAGTTGCTGTCCCCGTCGCTGGTGGTCATTCGCGAGGCGATGGACCGCAACCTACGGCAGATGATCGCCATCGCAGGGACTGTGAACCGCCTCCGGCCGCACTGCAAGACGCACAAGATGGCCGAGGTCACGAAGATCGAGCTCGGCCTGGGCATTACCAAGCACAAGTGCGCTACGTTCGCCGAGGCGGAGATGCTCGCCAACGCCGGGGTGAAGGACATCTTCCTGGCGTACAACCTGGTCGGCCCGAACATCGGCCGGGCGGTGCGGTTTCTGGAGAAGTTCCCGGACGTCCAGTTCTCCGTCACCGCGGACGATGTGGCGATGATCGACGCGCTCAGCGTTGCCATTCAGTCGGTGCGCGACATCGGCGTAGCGCTGGATCTCGACACCGGGTTGCATCGCACGGGGGTGAACGACCCGCAGCGCGCGGCGGCGTTGTACCAACGGATCGCCGAAGCCCCGGGGTTGCAACCCCTGGGCTTCCATCTTTACGACGGGCAGAACCACCAGACGCCGCTCGATGAGCGGACCGCCGCGGTGATGCAGGGGTGGGAGTTCGCCCGCAAACTCCGTGACGACTTTGTCGCCCGCGGGTGGCCGGTCCCGCGGATCGTCTGCGGCGGCACGGGGTCATTCCCGGTCTTTGCGAAGCTGACCGATCCGGCGGTGGAACTCAGTCCCGGCACCTGCGTGTTCCACGACACCGGTTACGGCACGGCGTTCCCGGAGATGGACTTCGAGCCCGCATTGTGGATTCTGACCCGCGTCGTCAGCCGGCCGACGGCGGACCGGTTGACGGTCGACGTGGGCAACAAGGCGGTGGCGTCGGACCCGCCGAAGGGGCAGCGGGTGTTCTTCCCCGACCTGCCGGAGGCCGAACAGGTCACGCACAATGAGGAACACCTGGTCCTGCAGACGCCGCTGGCGAAGAACTACCGCGTGGGAGACGTGCTGTTCGCGATTCCGAAACACGTCTGCCCGACGACGGCGCTGCACAAGCGGGTCTACGTCGCGGAAGCGGGCCGCGTGACCGGGCAGTGGGAGGTGACGTCGCGCGACCGGCAGATCACGATTTGAGGAAAGAACCCATTTTATCAATCAGTAGCGGCTGATCGGACAGACACAAATGCCGGCGAAAAGTGCCAAACACGTTACGGGAAATGTTGGATTGTACTTCGTCTCGTACAAGCTCTCGCAGCTCGGATGGAATGCGATGCTGACATCCCGCAACTGCCGCGGCATCGACCTCGTTATCTGCAGCAGCATGGCAACCCGTATGCAATCTGTGCAGGTCAAATCATTCTCTGCTCGTGATTCTGCAGCCTTGGGGAAGGATCTATCGGGGTTGATTGCTGATTGGTTTCTTGTCTGTTGCGGTGTCTATTCAATCACTCCAGTAACATTTGTGCTTACGAAGGATGACGTCCGGAATGCTCTACTGAGCCATGGTCCGGACAAAGCAGGCTACTGGCTCGATCCACGCGACTATTCGAGAATTGAGTTTCAAGATCGGTGGGATCGGATCGGTAGTGGAATTGACGATATGTCGGTCTAGTTTCAGTGCGTGGCGCACGTGTTGCAGTGCCCCTTGAGCAGGATCTCTGTCACCTTGCCGACTTTGGTCCAGCTCTTTTGCGCGGTCTTGGGCATTTCGACATCGTGCAGGCAGGTGACGCCGCCGCAATCGACGCAGACGAAATGCGGATGCTGGCCGGATTCGTCGTGCTCGGGATCGCGGAGCTCAAACCGCCAGACGTGATCGCCAAGCTCCGTCCGCGACACCAGCCCCGCGTCCACGAGGTCGGTCAGGTTGCGGAACACGGTCGCCTTGTCGAAGCCGAGCGGGACGAGCTCCTCGGCGACTTCGGCGTGCGACAGGGGGGATTTCGTCCGCTGCAACCGCCGCACGACGGCCAGACGGGCCGCCGTGGTCCGCAATCCGGCCCGGCTGAGAAGTTCGCGGATCTCGGCGACCGATTCGATGTCCTGCTGGCGCGTCATGCGTGCTGTCCGCTGCGGGCGCGATCCTTGTTGAAAGTCATGTCCACTGGCCAGTATAGGGTGACCGCCGGGGACGGGCAATTGCGGGGCGCCGAGCCGGCGTGGCGGCGGGGGCGGTCATTTCCCCCCCTTCTTCTTTTTCGGATTGCGGTCGCGCATGTCGTCCGCCACCTTCTGGTTCAGCTTCTGATTGGCCTGCGCGACTTTGTTGCGGGCCTCGGCGACGGCGCGGGCCGCCTTGGCGACGGCGTTCTCGGCCGCCTCCAGATCCCGCTTCGCCGCGTCGATGGCCTTGCGGGCCGACTTCAGTTCGGGGTCTCGTTCAACGGCCGACTCGAACTTTTTGAGCGCCGCCTGCACGCCGGCCTCGGCGGCCTCGACCCGCGCCAACAGCGGCTTCACTGTGGCATCGGTCTCCAGCGCGGACCGCTCCAATTCGCGCAGTTGTTTGGTCAGTTTGGCATGTTCGGCGACGGCGGCGCTGCGCGACTCTTCGGACTCGTCGTCCCGCGGCTTGATCGCCTGCCTGGCCCGTTCGACGGCCTTCACCAGGGCGCTCTGTTCGTTGTGCACCCGCTCGACGATGGGCTTGGACAAACGGTCCAACTCGGCCTGCGCCTCCCGCAGCTTGCTGCGGGCGGCGGTCAATCCGGTCTTCTCGCCGTGCTCGCTTTCCAGTCGGTCCTCAATCTTCCGCAGGGCCGCCGTGGCGGCCTTGTGCGCGGCGGCCGCCTGGCGAGCCTTCACCTGTTCGGCAAGGAGCTCCTTTTCCGCCTCTTTCTGGTGATCGCGGGCCTCCTGCAGGTCGCGCTGGGCCTCCTGGACGGCCTCATTCTCGCGGCGCTCGTCTTCGTGGGGGGAGGGCTTCTTCTTGGCGGTTTGCGACCAGGCCGCTTCCCCCGTCCACAACAGACCGGCCGTCAGCAGCAGGACGACGAAAGCGCGACCGCTCATGGTGTGGTGCTCCGGCGTTACGGATCGACGCGAATTCTCATCCGGCGGATTTCAAAGGGATGGTCCTCCGCCTGAATGCCGATCGCGCCGGCGCTGAGGAACGCCGGGGCGCTGTGCGTCACCGGCTGACCGTTCAGCGAGACCGACAATTCCCCATCCCTGGACACGATCTCCAGCGCATTCCACTGGCCGACCGGATTGCGGGCGGCAAGCCGGGCGGCGGGGTCGCCAGACACCTGCGGGGCCTCGGCGCCACCGTTCTCTTTGACGTTCGCCATGTCGGCGTGCTTGCCCTGAACCTCCAGGCAGACGGGCCAGATCTTCGGTTCGCCGGTGATGTACACCAGGAAGCCGGTGTTCCCCTTGAAGGCATCGTCCGAGTCCAGCGAGACCGGCCGGGGGAAGCGGTACTCCAGCCGCCAGGTGAAATTGGCGAAGGTGTCGTGCGAGTAAATGTAACCTTTGGGCTTTCCGGTGCTGACGAGCGTGTCCGCCTGCATCGACCAACTGGCGACATCCGCGGGGAACGACTGAAAGTCAGCGACCGTCAGCAGACGGAAATCGGGTTCCAGCTCGAAGGGGGGCTCGTCGGCTGCGGGTTCCAGCGCCGCATACTCCTGGGCCAATTCCGGTATCGACTTGGGAGGAGCAGGCAAGGGCGCACCCGATGGGGCGCAGCCGGCCAACACCACGGCCATCAGTAACACACAAGGCAGGCAAACTTTCACGGCCCGGCATCCTTCGCACAGGGGGAACTGCCGGCACTGTAGCGCGCCGTGGCGGCGTCTGCAATCGGGCTGCGATCGACAGAATCGGCACACTGCTCAGGGCAAGTACAACGGTCAGACTTCCCGCAGAGGCCGCCGATTCGCCCCCCGCACCCCAACGCACCACCAGTGACGACGCGGGCCCGACCGATGACTCTTCCGGAGGACCGCCACGGACCGGGGCCAACGTGTCTTCCCTGACCAGGAAAGCGAGTCGCCATGACCTCTGCATCGACCGAACTCGCCGTCCAGACGCTGAGTTGGATCAACGAGCAACTGCTGTTGGAGCTGGACCGACAGATTGCCCAGGAGATCCGTCCGACGTCCGCGTTCTGGCGCCGCCAGTGGCAGGCCGTGTGTGGCCTGGTATGGTGCG
>Ga0073934_10001741_pt1 | contig 50107 bp, 41 predicted proteins | sample LarsenN4metaG_FD_76834 | JGI IMG/M metagenome (GOLD analysis project Ga0073934, IMG submission 76834) | Hot spring sediment bacterial and archeal communities from British Columbia, Canada, to study Microbial Dark Matter (Phase II) - Larsen... ...
CACGTGCCCGCCCAGGCGGTGCATGGCAGCCTCGTGGGCCAGCCGCGTTCGAGTGGACGGCTGGTAGAACGCCGTCACCAGGGTCTTCTCCCGCAGCAGATCACTGTTCCGCCTGTTCCTGGCGATCGGTTCCAATTGCTCGGCGATTTCAAAGACACGGAAGAACTCATTCCGCTCGAAATCTTTGAGAGATAAGATGTCTCTTCCGAGAAAACTGCGCATTTCTTGAATCTCCTTGAATTGAATTTTTTGGTTTTGACTCTCAAGCCAGGTGCCGGACGACGTGAAATCGAAAGGAACCCGGCAAGAAATAACTCAGCGAGAAGTCGATCACCCTGCCCTCCACCGAAAAAAGTCGCGATTTGAATAAGAGCAGGGCATCTCCGCGTTGGATGTTCAATGCTCGAGCGACTTCCGAAGCCGCAGCCACAGCCGCGATTTCGCAGTACGAGTTGACTGGCTGCACATCGCCGCGTTGGAGCAGCAGGTCCAAAACCGAACCGCTAAAGCCGGCCTTGATGTCCTTCGGTGAGAATAAATCCGCTGGCAGGACATCCACGAGGTATGCCACAGGGTGTTTTTCAGCCAGTATCACCCGGGAAACCTGGGTGACTGAAGCCTCCTCGCCCAGCTCGAGGGTCTCTCTTTCCTCCGAATTGGCGTGGCGCTGGTCAATCTTCAATTCTCCCGACGTGACATGCATGCCCGTGCGGCGGGCAAGCGTCTCGATGCTCTCCAGCACTTCCAGTCCGCTGTCCAGGACGTGTTTGGGGCGGACGACGAACGTTCCTACGCCCTGTCGCCGGCGGATCAACCCCTGGGTCTCAAAAGTCCGCATGGCTTCTCGCAAGGTCGCCCGTGAAACTCCGAGCTGTCGGGCGAGCTTCGGCTCGGTGGGCAGCCGACCGCCTGTGTCTGTCGCTTCGATCACCCGGGCGAGCTCCTCATGCAGGCGTTGAGAGAGTGGGACCCGATTGTTTGAATTTTCGACCATCAAACCTCCTGGATGAGGCTGCCTTCAGGCAGCTATTCAAGTACGGGGATGATTTCGAAACGGTTCACAGCCACCAGACCAAGATCGGAAAGGCGAAGTTCTGGGATCACCACCAGCGCCAGCAGACTCAATTGCATGTTCGGATTGTTGAGCTGGCAGCCGCAAGTCTTGAATCCTTCCAAAACAGTTGCAGCCTTCCTGGCTACATCTTCCGCTCGTTCGTCCGACATCAGCCCCGCGATGGGGAGCTCAACCAGTCCGATGATCTCACCGCCGCGCACCACGATCTGGCCGCCGCCGACTTCTGCCAGTGTGTTGGCAGCCAGCGCCATATCAGTCTCGTCTGTCCCGACGATGATCATGTGGTGGCTGTCGTGAGCCACCGTGCTTCCCACTGCGCAGGGCGACCCGAATTCGAACCCATGGACCAGTCCGATCTGCACCTCTCCTGTTCCGCGATGCCTTTCCACCAGGGCGATCTTGGCGATATCCCTGTTCAAATCGACCGGCACTTCGCCGTCTTTGACAGGTAAGTTCATCCGCAGGTGGCGGGTGGGCGCCTGGTTCTCAACCACTCCAATCACGTTCGCGGTGACTGTGGAGAGGGGAGCTCCACCTGTGGACGGAAGCGCCAACCTGAAATCCGTGGCGTTCAGCTTCCTGCCGAGGTTCACAGAGGCCTTCACCCAGTCTGGATATTCATAACGGGGTAAATCTACCTCGCTGCGCCCATCCCTGACCAGCAGCTGCCCTTCCGCGAATACCAGGTCGATTGCAAGCGCTGCCAGGTCACTGACGACCAGGATGTCGGCGTACCGCCCCGGGGCGATCAGCCCGACATCTCTCGACACTCCAAAGTGCTCTGCGGTGTTGATCGTCGCCATCTGGATCGCCGTGATTGGTGACACACCGCGGGCGATCGCCCGCCGCACAGCCCGGTTGACATGCCCTTCCCGGACCAGAGTCTCGGAATGGCAGTCGTCCGTACACAGGATAAACCTCCGGGGATCGAGCCGCTGCTCCGTCACTGCGCGTATCTGATCGTCTACGTCATGCCAGGCAGAACCCAATCTGAGCATTGCCTTCATCCCCTGCCGGACCCGGGCGACTGCATCTTCCAGGCGAGTGCCCTCGTGGTCATCCTCGGCGCTCCCCGCAGCGTACCCGTGGAACGGAATTCCCAGATCCCGGGAGGCGTAGTGACCACCGATCACCTTTCCTGCCTGGCGGGTCGCGCCCATTTCCGCAAGCATATTTGCGTCGCCTGAGATCACGCCTGGATAATTCATCATCTCCCCCAGTCCGATAATCCCGTCCCAACTCATTGCTTCGGCAACATCATTCGGTGTAATGCTGCCCCCTGGTCGCTCAAGACCTGGGGCGGAAGGGACGCACGATGGGACCTGGACCCAGACGTGTATGGGTTGGACCGCTGCCTCGTCTACCATCAGACGCACCCCGCGCAGCCCGAACACGTTCGCGATCTCGTGGGGATCGATAAACATGCCGGTCGTACCGTGCGGGATGACAGCCCTTACAAACTCCGTTACGGTCAGCATTCCGGACTCGACGTGCATGTGCCCATCCAGCAGCCCGGGGACCAGGTACCGCCCGTCAGCTTCAAAGATCTCCGACTCGCTGCCAACGGTATGGCTGGCGTCTGGCCCAACATAAGCGATCCGTCCAGATTTTATAGCCACGTCCGTGCCCGGCACGATCTCACCGCTTTGGACGCACACCCACAGTCCCTCACGAATGACCATGTCCGCAGGCAGGCGTCCCATGGCGACATCGACGAGTTCGTGGCTGATTTCAGCATAAGATCGCATCGTCATGGTCCTTCCTCCTTCTTTTCCGACCTTGATCACCTGTCCCTTATCCGCCGCCAGACAGCAGTTCCAGCGCCATGCGGTTGTGTTCCTCGACCAGGCGAGGCAGATCGACGGTAACCAGCTGCCCTTCCCTGACCACGAACTTCCCGCCGACCACGGTGTGATCCACGTTGACCGGGGAACAGAACAGCAGAGCAGCCACGGGGTCGTGGAGCGCGCCAGCATATTCGAGCCGGTTGAGGTTTACTGCAAAGAAATCCGCGCATTTCCCCGCCTCGAGGGAGCCGATGTCCTTCCTGCGCAGGACTGCTGCGCCGCTGCGCGTTCCCATCTCTAGAGCCTGGCGCGCCGTCATTAAGCCAGGTGCCTGGGGGCCGGAGCGTGAGGCCCCTTCCAGGCCAGCTTTCAACCGGGCAGCCAACATGGCCTGCCGGGCTTCCGCCAGCATGTGAGAGCTGTCGTTGCTGGCCGAACCGTCGACTCCCAGGCCGACGCGCACACCCGCTTCGAGCATGGCCTGCACCGGTGCAATCCCGGACGCCAGGCGCATGTTCGAGGTGGGGCAGTGAGCCACACCGCTGCCGGTTCGGGCATACAGCTCAATTTCGTTCTGGTTCACGTGGACCGAGTGGGCGAACCAGACATCCTCGCCGGTCCAGTTCAGGTGTTCCATGTACTCGACCGGGCGGCAGCCGAATTTCTCCTGGCAGAATTCTTCCTCGTCTTGGGTCTCCGCCAGATGGGTGTGGAGGGATATCCCATAGCTGCGGGCGAGTGCAGCGCTTTCCTGCATCAAGTCAGGAGTGACGCTGAATGGGGAGCAGGGTGCCAGGACGATTTGTGTCATCGCGCCGGGTCTCGGATCGTGGTAGGTCTCGATCAACCGCTGTGAATCTTCGAGGATCCTGGCCTCCTCCTCGACCACACTGTCTGGCGGCAGCCCTCCCCGGCTTTCGCCCAGGCTCATCGAGCCTCTCGAGGCGTGCAGGCGGAGCCCGACCTCGCGAGCGGCTTCGATCTCATCGTCCAGGCGCGAGCCGTTCGGGAAGAGATAGAGGTGATCGGAGGCGGTCGTGCAACCAGATAATGCCAGCTCCGCAAGCGCGGTCTTCGTCGAGAGGCGGACCGCCTTTGGAGTGAGACGCGCCCAGATTGGATATAGGGTTTTCAACCAATTAAATAGATTTGCGTTCTGGGCTGCAGGAATTACACGCGTCAATGTCTGGTAAAAATGATGGTGAGTGTTAACAAGGCCGGGCAATACAATGCGGCCGGTCCAGTCGCAGACTTCATCCGCTTCGCCAGGCAGATCCTCAGTCCGGCCAACCTGCTCGATAAACCCACCTCGAATAAAAAGACCACCGTCGGAGATCTCCAGGCGCTGGTCATCCATGGTCACCACACAGGCTGCGTGTCGGATCAGCAAAGTTGCCATCGATTGCATCCCAATGAATTATCGTATTATGATATCGAGTTGTCTGACAATTATAGTTTAACTCAACGCGAGTGATCTGTCAAATGTCTGACAACTTTCCGTTCCCGGAACATAATGCACGAGGATTCTTCTCAGATTTAAGGGAGGATCTTGAAACAAAATTTGCGATCCATCGTTAATAGATTCATCCTGTCTTGAGATCGCAACAACGATCGGACATCGAAAATTGAAAACCAGCAAGATCCTTACTCAGTTTGTCCGAATACTCTTGCAAGGCTGATATTTAAAGTATATTCTAACAATTCACCCGAGATATGCTTTCAGCGAGAGTATGAGTCGAATCAATCCCAGACAAGTATAAACCTGTCATCTGTAGTTCGAACCGGACTGAAAGGAGGGGACTAAACGAAATTCGTAACCCAGGAATTCATCCACACCCTCTGCTAGTGAGACATGGATGGACTCTCATCAGAAAAGATGCATCACTTCTGGATCATTAAATTTCAATTGAGGAGAATGTCATGAAACAAAAAACTGTTCGCGCGTTCAAATTCTTGACCGTCTTCCTTCTGCTTGCGGTGTTCTTGCTCGGCGCAGCAGGCGATCGAGGAGGGGTCATCGCAGCCTCCCCCGCTTCCGTCCAGGGAGCGGAAGCGCAGGATGGCAACATCTCCGTGAGATCGGATGGCTCCGGCGTGACCTGGAAAGCGGCGACAAAGCCCTGGACGAAGGAGAGAATGCTGGCTGCAAAGCCCGCTGACCTGATGGGCGTTTCAGGCGAATTTAACGTGACTTTGGAGGGTGCAACTCCTGACACGCAGATGGGCGCGGTCCCAAGCGCACTGCCAGGGAATGCTATGCCCACCGTGACCACGCTGGAGGAGATGGACCTGGTTTCCTTCGCCTCGCCGCTTGGCTACAGCTATCCCGCACCCTTCTCCCGCTGGACGCATGCCCTCTCCAATAAAAAGTTCCCATATTCCACCGCCGGAGTCTTGTTCTTCTCGATGTATGGGGGCGACTATCGCTGCTCGGCGTCCTCGATCGGCAACTACGCGGTCTGGACAGCCGGCCACTGCGTGCACGCCGGAGATGGACAGTTCGCCGGCTGGGCGTACGATGTGGTCTTCATCCCCGGCTACAACAATGGGAGTGCGCCGTTCGGGGTCTGGACCGCGGCAAACCTGTGGACTAACACCAACTGGTACAACAGCAGCGACCTGCGCTTCGACCTTGGCGGCGCGGTCCTCAACACCAATGGAGCCGGACAGAAGATCAGCTTCGTGGTTGGGAACCTGGGCTTCATGTACAATGCGTCTGTGCAGCAGCACTGGATCGACTTCGGCTGGCCCGCTGAACCCCCCTTCGGTGGGAAATACCTGAACATCTGCGCGGCTTCCTACGCTTACAGCGATGCAAACTTTGCCTCGCCTCAACCGGTCGGGATTGGCTGCGACATGACCGGCGGATCGAGCGGAGGCCCCTGGATCGTGGGCTTCTCTTACGGGGCTGGTCCGACGAACTACCTGAACGGGCACAACTCCTACCGCTACATCAGTCCAAACCACCCGCTGGAGATGTTCTCGCCTTATTTCGGATCCGCCGCGAACAGCTTGCGGAATGCCTTGATCGCCGACACGCCATAAGCTCACCGAGTTACGCCTCATTGGAAATCCGGTTTCCCAGAAGCCCTCTCTCGAGGGCTTCTGCCGTTTATTCAACTTCCGGAACAATTCAACTATGCCAGACGTCTAAGCCTCGACAAAAATCCGCAGTTATAGTCGTTCGCATGTTCCTTGTAAGGAGGCAAATACGATGAAACGAATCCTGGTTACAATGGCTTTATTGGTGGTTCTCTTATCTACCGCCTGCGCGCCGGGGGAAATCGACCGGCTGCGCACCGAAGGCAGTTCACCCGAGGCAGGCTCCGAAGGCGGACCAGCGGTAGATCTCCTCGCGGAGGGCGCCGGGCCTCTCGAGATCACCCCGGGCCCCGGCGGAACCGGCCAGGGCGAAGGCGGCAATATCGACAGTTCATCCGAAGATTCATCTGGGGTTATCAGCAAATCCGGGGAGAGCGCCCCCGGCGTTTCTTCAGGGGATCAATCCGGATCGCTCGATTCTGGCGCTCCCGGAAGCGGATCGGCTGGCAAGCCCGGTGAAGTTGTCGCCTGGAACACCTTCACGGAGAACACTTACAAGTTCTCGATCGCCTATCCGCAGCATTTTATCATCCTGCCCGAGATCGACCTTTTGAAAAACATCGACCAGGAACTGCTTTTCCGCGTGCGCTTCCAGGATAAAGAGCTCGCCGAAAGCGACACAGCTGACCACGAGATCCCGCAGTTCAGCATCGAGGTTTACGAAGCCACGACGGACACCCTGGAGGCTTTCCTCAAGCAGCGCACGCCAGATGCCAGCTATGAAGAATTCCGTCTTGGAGACCTGGTCGGCTATAAGGTCGTTCTCGCCCGCCTGATCGCGCCGAACGAGTTCTACTTCTTCCTGGCCCACGGCTATGTCTACAAGCTGACTCCCCTGGGCGAGTACGGCCTGGAGATGCTGCAGACCTTCAAGGTCCTTCCGTAGACCCCCTCGGAATCTGAACGGGCTGGCGTGATCACTCAGCCAGCCCGTCACTGACCTCAAGGAATCGGTTCGGGTTAAGGGTGTTGAATTTGCGCGGCGCGCAGGGTGTTCATCATTAACATCGCGATCGTCATAGGACCAACCCCGCCGGGGACCGGTGTGATGTACCCGGCGACTTCTTTGGCTTCCTCGAAGTTCACATCCCCTACGAGGCGTCGCCCGCTCTTCTTGGTCGGGTCTGGTTTTTCGTTAATGCCGACGTCAATGACTGCCGCCCCCGGCTTGATCCAGTCTCCCCTCACCATTTCCATCTTGCCGATCGCCGCGATCAGGATGTCGGCCCCTCTCACGACACTCGGCAGATCCCGGGTCCGCGAATGGCATACGGTGACCGTGGCGTTGCGGTGGATCAGCAGGAGCGCCGCCGGCATCCCGACGATATTCGAGCGACCGAGTACCACGGCATTTGCCCCTTCGATTGGTACCCCGGCCTGTTCGAGCAGATAGATGCATCCGTATGGAGTGCACGGGACGAACAATGGCTCACGCCCTTTTTGGGCTAGGCGGCCGATATTGAGCGGGGAGAATCCGTCCACGTCTTTTTCAATATTGATCAGCGACAGCACCCGCTCTTCGTCGATATGCGCCGGCATCGGCAGCTGCACCAGGATGCCGTTGATTCTTGGGTCGGCGTTCAAATCCCTGACCAGAGTCTCGACCTGCTCCTGGCTTGAATCGGCCGGCAGGTGATGGCTGACCGAACCCATCCCCAGTTCGATGCAGGCTTTCTGCTTTGAAGCCACGTACGTCGCCGAATCCGGCCGATCACCGACCAGGACCGTGGCTAAGGTAGGCTGCGGTTTACCCGCTGCAATGAAAGCAGCAACTGCTTCGGCGACTTCCTCGCGCACTTTTGCAGCTATCGCTTTCCCGTCGATAATTTGCGCTGCCATGTCTGGCTCCTTGTAAGTCGTGTTGGACAGTATCGATGTTGGGATCTTCATTTTCGATCCCCAACATCCCATTATCCCTGAAAGTGATAAATTTTACAAGCGTTTCCGGAAAAATTTTACGGGCGCCAGGCGGCATCGAACTCAAGGGATTCTTCCTCAGTCAGGCGCTGCCTGGCAATCCCGTTCGATGTCATAATGTAGATGTCGTGGTTGCTTCCTTCTGGCCAGCTCTCGAACGCGATCCAGTTGCCATCTGGCGAATAGCTCGCCTCTCGCATTGGGATGACCCCCGGAATTAGGCGCTGCTCGAGGAAATTCCCCTCTTCGACCGGCATCACCATCAGCCGCGGCACGCCTCCCAGCAGTTCGCTTTGCGTAAAAAGAATGGACTTCCCGTCTGGAGACCAGACCGGGTGGGAATTCTTAAGGCTCCCGCTTCGAGATAAGAGGAACGGCTCTCCCCCTTCAGAGTCCATGATCCAGATCTGGTAGGGACCGCGGCGGGTCGTGATGAAAGCGATCTGGTCTCCATCCGGTGACCAGGCTGGCTGGTTGTCACGCACTGTGTTGGCAGACAGAGATCGGACCTCCCCAAATTCGAAATCATACACGTAAACCTGAGCCCGGTTGAAATCGCGGATCGATGTGAAAGCGATCTTACTCCCATCTGGAGACCAAGCCGGGTCGAAATCCCCGCCAGGCGTATAGGGCAAACCCATTACTCCAGAGCCATCAGCGTTGACCAGAAAGATCCTGGCGCCAGGGTAGATTTCCTGGTTGGAGCCGCACGGTGAGATAAAAGCCAGCCGCTCTCCATCCGGCGACCAGGCGGGCTGGCAGGCGCCCTCCGGCATCTCGGTGATCTGACGTTTGCCGGTCCCATCCGCGTTCATCAGCCAGATTTGCGGCAGCCCGCTCAAATCACTGGCGTAGGCGATCTGGCTTCTGCCGCCTCCCACCGGCGTGATAGTCGAAGTTGGTGTAATCGACGGCGATGGCCGCGGTGTGATCGTTGGACTTGACGTCGGTGTCGCAGTCCGGAGAATTGACTGAGTCGCTGTTGGTTGGCTGGTGGGTGTGGAAACTACTGTATCGACGTCGATAACCGGGGAAGAACCGGTCTGCTCTTCGAGAGGTGAATTGGGAATAGGGAGATTGATCCGCTCGAAAATTGAAATTCCTTCGATAAACGCCCCTGCCCGATTAAGCGCCTGATTCACGAGCGAAGGTCGATACCAGGTAATCGCTACAATTGAAATCGTTAATAAACCTAAGATCAGGACACCATATAACCAGCAGCCCCTCGAACGCGGACCGCGCTCCAACGCTGGCGGTCGAGGAGGACCAGCGATTCGATCGAACCCGACTGGCAGCAAAGCAGAGCCATCTGCCGCGGCTTGCTCCTCGCTGGTTGGATTGCGCCAGCCCGATGGTTCTGGCCCGGCAACTGCTGCATTGTTAATGCCTGGCGGCTGGACGATGGGTGCCGGGGTGAGCGTTTTTTCTGTTGAATATTTCTTCCCGGTGATCACCCTGGATTTGAGTAGTGCCTGTTTCATTTCCTCGGTACTCTGGTAGCGATCCTCCGGGCGCAGCGCCATTGCTTTGTCGATGACAGCAGCCAGCCGACGGGATACGCGCGGGTTGAATTTCCGGATGGGAGCCAATTCAGCCTGTCCCATCGCCCTTGCCAGAGCGTCCTCCGGCAATTCCCCAGTGAGAGCCATGTAGAGGGTCGCTCCCAGGGAATAGATGTCCGAACGATGGTCAGTGCTTGCCATCCCATATTGTTCAGGCGGAGAATAACCTGGCGTCATCGCCCGCGCTCCGGTTGTCGTCGACTGGCTGCCAGTGAACACCTTTGCCAGTCCGAAATCGACCAGGATGATATTCCCGGAGGGAGTGATTTTCACGTTCCCAGGTTTAATGTCTCGGTGCACAACCTGAGGCTGGCGGGAGTGCAGGTAAGTCAGCGCATCGCAAATGGTCGTTCCCAGGATGACCGCCTCCGCATCGGAGAGCAGTCCTTTCCGGTCGATCCGCTCGCGCAGGTCCTCCCCCTCAATGAAATCCATCACCAGGTACTGCCCCTGGCCTTCAATTACGAAGTGGTCCGTTACTCTGGGGAGGTTCGGATGGCGCAGGTTCGCCAGGATGACGGCTTCCCGTCTGAACTGCCGGGCGTATTCCTCGGTTGTGAACAGGTTTTCTTTTACAGCTACTTCTACGCCCAGATTCTCGTCAACAGCGCGGTAAATCGAACCCATCCCCCCCTGGCCGAGGATCTCCAGGATCCGGTAGCGATTGTTTAACAGTGAGCCGCGTTCAACCATCAATCCACATTATGTATTTTACGGCGGGCAATCAATCCTGCTGCCATCCATCCCACCCGGTTGAACTTCCAGGATCCTGAACTTGTGAGGGCTGAGGGATGATCGTCTAGATATCCAGGTTGCGAACTTCCCTGGCGTGCGTCTGGATGAACCGCCGGCGGGGTGGAACCGCCGCGCCCATCAACATGTCAAAAGTCCTGTCCGCTTCCGCCGCATCCTCGATGGTGACGAGCAGCAGCGTGCGTTTGGATGGATCCATCGTCGTCTCCCACAGCTGCGTTGCGGTCATTTCACCCAGTCCTTTGTAGCGGGAGAGCGACACCTTATCCAGGTTCACCCCCAGCTCTTTGAGCAGGCGGTCCTTATCTGCATCTGTGTAGGCGTAATGCACCTGGTTCTTGTAGGCGATCCGGTACAGCGGCGGTTGGGCGATGTAGAGGTGCCCTTGCTCAATCAACGGCTGCATGTAGCGGAAGAAGAACGTCAGCATGAGCGTCCGGATATGACTCCCATCTACGTCCGCATCGGTCATGATGATCACCCGTCCGTAGCGGAGACCTGTCAGATCAAAACTCTCTCCGATGCCGGTGCCCAGCGCCGAGATCAGCGCTTTGACTTCGTTGTTCGCCAGGATCTTGTCCAGCCGGGCGCGTTCGGTGTTCAGGATTTTTCCCCGCAGCGGGAGGACGGCCTGGAAGTGGCGATCCCGCCCCTGCTTGGCGGAGCCACCGGCGCTGTCCCCTTCCACGATGAACAGCTCGGTCTTCTCTGGATCGCGTTCGGAGCAATCTGCCAGCTTCCCGGGCAGGGTGAGGCTTTCGAGCGCCGATTTGCGAATCACGAGATCGCGAGCTTTCCGGGCGGCGTCTCGTGCCCGAGCGGACGTCAGGCACTTCTGCACAATCGCCCTGGCTTCAGATGGATGTTCCTCAAGAAATGTGCTGAAGGCTTCACTGACCACCTGCTGCGTGAGCGTCTGGACCTCTGGATTCATCAACTTCACCTTGGTCTGACTCTCGAATTGCGGGTCGGGATGCTTGATGCTGATGATCGCGGTCAGCCCTTCCCGCGTGTCATCTCCCGTGAAGTTGGGATCGGAATCCTTGAGCAGACCTGTCCGCCGGGCGTAATCGTTTACAGTGCGCGTTATCGCCGCGCGCAAACCCGTGAGGTGAGTGCCTCCGTCAATGGTGTTGATCGTGTTCGCGAAGGCGTAGACCGATTCGGCGTAGGCGTCGGTGAACTGGATCGCCGCGTCAACCGTGATAGAGTCGATCTCTTTTTCGACGTGAACGACCGGGTGGAGCACTTCCCGGTTTCTGTTCAAATACCGGACGAAAGAGGTGATACCACCCTCAAAATAGAAGGTCATCTCCCGGTCCACCCGTTCGTCGAGGAAGAAGATCGTAACCCCGCGGGTGACGAATGCCATCTCCCGGAACCTTTGAACGAGTGTGTCAAACCGGTAGTCGATATCTCCTTTGAATATCTCCGGATCGAATTTAAAACGCGTCTGCGTGCCTGTGGAGTGCGGAGGCGCTTTGCCGATCACTTTAATTGGGCCAGTGGGGTAGCCGCGCTCATAACGCTGGTAGTGCACTTTGCCATCCCGTTTCACTTCCACCTCGCACCACTCAGACAAAGCGTTGACCGCGGATACGCCGACCCCATGGAGACCGCCGGAAACTTTATAGCTGCCGCTGCCGAACTTCCCTCCCGCATGCAGGGTGGTCATGACAACTTCCAGCGCAGGTTTGTTCGTTTGTGGGTGAATATCCACTGGGATGCCCCGCCCATTATCAATCACCGTTACGCTGCTGTCCTCGTGGATGATGATCTCAATCCGGTCACACGAACCGGCCAGGGCTTCATCAATCGAGTTATCGACCACCTCGTAGATCAGGTGATGCAGAGCTTTGGCATCCGTGCCGCCCACGTACATGCCGGGGCGCCGGCGGACAGCCTCCAGGCCTTCCAATACCTGGATGTCCTTCGCATCGTACGAGATCACACGTTCAACGGTTTTTGCCACTCACTCCTCCGAATTGTCACCGCAGGATGGTACGGACTCCATTTTCCCCTGATGATTCCTGGCTGGCTGCCTGAAGATCAGGTTACTGATACACGCCCAGCCTTTACCAGACGCCGTACCCACAGGGTCGAATCCCGATAATATACGAAACTGGATGCCAGCAAGCCGGTCGCGACAAAGCCATGCCCAAAAATACCGATCAACAATAACCACGAATCTTCCTCGGGGATCAGCCATAAAATATCCAGGCCCTTGCTGAGAAGAAACGCTGCCAGCAAGAACAGCATCGTCGTTGGTAAAGTCCTGCGCATCAGGCTGGCGCTCGCCCGGACCGCGGCGATCAGGTTATCCCGATTTACGATGATCCCGTGAGGGGTGAAAACCAGGGGCAGGATCAACCACAACACAAATCCGGAATAAATCAACAGCGCGCACTGCCCATAAGAGAGACCCCCCAGCGCGACCAGAGAGAGGATTAAACCGCCTGGAAGGATGGCAATGAAGACGAGAGCCGCAAACAACAGGGCCAGAAGAAAGACCTTTATAGAAGCCACTGGCCAGTCCTCCACCGCCTTCCGGAAAGAAATGCCCCCTCCGAGGGCTGCCTGGGCAACCAGGATAAAGAAGAACGTCCCTGCTGCCAGTCCGCCGAGGGTAAGCAGCAGCCAGATCCCCAGGACTCCTGGCGCCGTCTCGATTTCGATCGTGGCGGGGAATCCCGTTGGCGCAGCAATCGGCACCCTGGATATCATCAAACTCGGGATCCCGACGGGGTAAGTTCGCAAAGAGATCAATAAATTAAATTGTGCCGCGAATCCGGTCCACATCGATTGCAAAGAATTGAACAGGTCTAACATTCCGGGGTCCTGAAAGCGATAAGTATCCCGCAGTTGGTTAGTGAGCGAACCAATCAGTCCCGTCAATTTGAATCGCGGCCCCAACCAGAGAAACAGGTCCAGGGTAACCGGAAACAAGATCAGAGTCAGATGGTTCGTAATTGCATCAAAACCCGCCTGGATGGCCACGATCAGGTTAGGCGCAGCAGGGGAGGCCAGCGTATTACTGCTTTTCATTGAGTTGTTCCATGCTGTCTTTGCTAGAATTATCTTAGCAAATTTTACCATACGGGTATCTTGAAAAAATTTCACTGACACGAATTTGAGAGACATTAATCAGGAAAATTTGCTGCACTTAAACACTTGACCTTCCCATATCATATCGGTAAAATCTACTCATTAACCAACCGGGATAGGCGAAACTTTCCATTTAACCATCTTTGGTTCGCACTCCCGGTAACTATCATCGTCAAGCATGTGCCATATCCTGAAGGAGGTGATGCCTGACTTAGAACTTACACCGGGCCCCCACATCGAGTCGTACATCCTGACAAACCCGTTAACGCGGGAAACACTTAAACCCTCATGGAGGAGGAAAGAGGAATGAACAAGAAGTTCTTTACCATACTGGCACTGCTGGTCCTGGCCAGCATGATCCTGGCAGCCTGCGCACCTGCGGCGCCGGCTACCACGGAAGCGCCGCCCGCCGGGACCGAAGCCCCACCGGCAGAGGACCCGTGCGCCGCGGACGCGATTGGCTGCGTCGATATCGCCCCGGGCGATCCGGTGCACATCGCTTATGGCCTGGTAATCGCCGGCCCGAACGAATCGCTGGGCATCGACTCCCGCAACGGGGTTGAGATCGCGATCGATGACGTTGGCGGTGAAATCCTTGGCCATCCGATCCAGTTTGACGGCCAGGATACCGGCTGCAATGCTGAGACCGGCCAGGCCGCCGGGACTGCGCTGGCAGCTGATCCGACCATCGTCGCCGTTATCGGCACCTCCTGCTCCAGCGAAGCCCGGGTGGCTCTCCCCTTGCTGAAGGACGCTGGCTTTGTAGTCGTCTCGCCCTCCAACACAGCTCCAGACCTGACCGAGCCGGGCAGCGAGAACAACCACGTCCCAGCTTACGCGCGCACAGCCCATAATGACAACCTGCAGGGCACCGCCGCGGCTGAATTCGTGTTCAACGAATTGGGTTTCACCAAGGCCGCCACGATCCATGACGGCAGCCTGTACGCCGATCAGCTTCGGCAAGTCTTCGAGCGCCGCTTCATAGACCTGGGTGGTGAGATCGTGGCTCAGGAAGCTGTTTCGCTCGGCCAGACTGACATGAGCGCAAACCTGACCGCCATCGCTGCTGGGGAGCCTCAGGTGATCTACTTCCCGATCTTCATGCCAGAAGGCGGCTTCATCATCCGCCAGGCAAAGCAGACCCCTGGTCTGGAGAATGTCCAGTTGATCGGCGCGGATGGCCTGTTCTCTCCGGAAGTGATCGAAGGTGCCGGCGAGGACGTTGAAGGCTTTCTGGTGTCCAGCCCGGCTCTGGCGGGCGATGCCTATACCCAGTTCCTCGAAAAATACGAGGCCAAGTTCGGCACCGGCCCGATCAGCATCTTCCACGCTCACGCCTACGATGCCTTCATGATCATCAAGAACGCTATCGAGAAGGTGGCGGTGCAGGAAGAAGATGGCACGCTGCGCATCCCGCGCCAGGCTCTGCGCGATGCCGTGCACAACACGGAGAATTACCAGGGCCTGATCGGCACATTGACCTGCAATGAGACGCTTGAGCTCGCCGGAACTGTGGTTAAGAATCCTGGCGACTGCGGTGCGGCTGGTGTCGGCGTCTGGCAGTACCACTTCGGTGATTTCGAGATCTTTACCAACCCAGAGGTCTTCTGGGCGCCTGGTGACTAATCGAAGTAGCTTAGCATCAATGACAGGGGCGAGGGCCTCCTCGCCCCTTTTTCAAAAATAACCACCAACAGGAGCGAGTTAGATGCTTCGCAATTGGCGTCAGCGGATCACATTAACAGATATCGTGGTGTGGGGGATTGGTGTCTCCATTGGGATTGTCATAGTGGTCGGCACGATCACCACGCTCATTTCGGAGAAATATTCGGCTGCGACCTGGCTCGACCTGACGGTCAAAGGGCTTGCCCTCGGGGGCGTGTACGCGTTGATCGCCATGGGGTACACGCTGGTCTACGGCATCCTGCGCATGATCAATTTCGCCCACAGCGAAGTCTTCATGAGTGGGCCGTTCACCGCCGTCTTCCTGGCTAATGCGTTCTCGCGCTCCGGATTCCTGGACAGGCAGCCCGTGATCAGCATGGTCCTGGTCACGCTCCTCTCGATGGCAGTCTCGATGACCATCGCGGTCCTCCTTGAGCGCATCGCCTACCGTCCACTGCGGACGGCGCCAAGGCTGGTCCCATTGATCACCGCTATCGGCGCCTCATTCTTCCTGCAATATACTTTTCGCGGCCTGTACGGATCGGGTTTCGAGGCCTACCCGATACCGAAAGTGTTGCAGGGCAGCTTCGTGATCGGATCAATCCGGATTTTTTCCACCCAGATCGTCGTCATCCTGGGCGCAATTGCGATGATGGTCACCCTGTACGCTATCGTGCAATGGACAAAGATCGGCAAGTCCATGCGGGCGGTCTCAGAGGACAAGGAGGTCGCCGCATTGATGGGGATTGATGTCGATCGGACCATCGCCCTGACCTTCGCGCTGGGGGGCATCTCTGCTGGCGCGGCCGGCATCCTCTATGCACTCCTCTTCCCGGTCGTTAATTTCTTCATGGGTTTTATCCCCGGACTGAAAGCCTTCACCGCGGCAGTCCTAGGCGGCATCGGCAATGTCGCTGGCGCTTTCCTCGGGGCAATCGTGATCGGCCTGATCGAATCGGTTGGGCCAAACCTGTTCTTTGACGGTCTGGGAATCCCCACGCCTGCCCAGATGAAGGACGCAATCGCCTTCGCAATCTTGGTGTTTATTCTCATTTTCCGCCCGACGGGCATCCTTGGCGAGCGTTTGGCAGAGGCAAAGGCCTAGAGGAACCGAGACATGCAAACAAAGAAAATCTCACCCTGGATTCTTACCCTCCGCTCCGGTCTGGTTGGCGGCGCGGTCGCCATCCTGATCTCCCTGGTCGGCATGGTCGCAGCCTTCAGCGAGCGCTTCATCGTGAGCGGCTGGTTTACCATGGGGCAGGTGCTGTTCCTGGCTCCTATCCTACTCTTCAGCTATACCGCAGTGCGTCGGATCGCCCCCCAACCTTCCTGGATAACATTGCTTGGTGGAGCGTTAACTGGTCTGGTCAGCGGAGCTCTCCTGGCGGTTCTGGCGTTCCTTATCCACGCAGCACCGGGAATCCGCGACATGTTCGACAAAGCCTCTTTCCAGCTCCTCGAGGTCCTGACTTTCGATTTGGGCGTTCCAAATGGGCTGCCAGGCTTGCTTCTCATCAGCATTGTGATCGGATGCCTGGCCGGCGGTGAATATCTGCTGCCCGAACGTCTGCGCAGGGCATTCATCACTGGACTGGTCATAGTGTTCCTGATCGGCCTGCTCCGCGATCTGATCATGACCGTGGTAAACCAGTGGGTCGATAAGGCGAAATCCTTCCCGGATTGGGCGACCTGGTCCGCACCAATTCTCACTTTCATTCAAAATTTCTTCAGAAGGCAAATCTTCGCCGCAAGTGGGTTAAAACCCCTCAGCGCCATTGTTCTATTTGCCCTCATCTCTGGGTTGAACTATTGGCGTTCCGGGAAGCCCAAGCAGGTCCGAAAGCCGGTCGCTGGCGATCCACGAGCGCGAACCAGGCTCATCCTGCGGCTGAGTGGGTGGGGGTTGGTTCTCCTGCTCCTCCCCCTCGTGTTGGGGATCTTCTTCGCAGAGATCCTGGACAACGTCGGGCTGTATATCATGATGGGGCTCGGACTCAACATCGTCGTGGGCTTCGCCGGGCTGCTAGACCTCGGATACGTCGCATTCTATGCCATCGGCGCTTACACCATGGGTGTGTTGACTTCTCCCGAGCTGGGATTTTTCAACCTGACGTATTGGGAGGCGCTGCCCTTCGCTCTGGGCGCCTCGTTCCTGGCCGGGGTGCTCCTCGGCCTCCCGGTGTTGAAGATGAGGGGGGATTATCTGGCGATCGTCACGCTCGGTTTCGGCGAGATCGTCCGCCTGCTGGCCCTCTCTGACTGGCTGCGCCCCTGGCTGGGGGGTACGCAAGGCATCCAGCGCATCGCACAACCTCAACTTGGAGGGCTGGTCCTGAACACCCAGGTCGAGCTGTATTACCTGTTCCTGGTAGGCATCGCCATCGTTGCATTCGTCGCCTGGCGCTTGAAAGATTCGCGCCTCGGGAGATCCTGGATGGCTCTGCGGGAGGACGAAGACGTCGCCAGAGCGATGGGGATCAACCACGTCACAACCAAGCTCCTGGCCTTCGCCACCGGCGCGATATTTTCCGGTCTGGCTGGCACGATCTTCGCGGCGAAGCTGCAGTCGGTCTATCCTCACAGTATGAACTTCCTGGTCTCCATTAACGTGCTCTCGCTGATTATCATCGGCGGCATGGGCTCGATCCCGGGAGTCTTCGTCGGCGCGCTGGCGTTGATCGCCGCCCCGGATTTGTTGCGCGAATTCGCCGAATACCGTTACCTGGTTTACGGAGCGGTCCTCGTGGCGATGATGCTGACCCGACCCGAAGGCCTGTGGCCGGAGGAGCGCCGCAAACTCGAGCTCCACGAAGTGGAAGAGGTCATCGAGGAGACTGCCGAAGAAAAGTTCGCGCCGCTCGCTGGCACCACGGACTGAAGGAGAACAATCATGGCACTGTTGGTCGCAGAAAAAGTCACAAAACGGTTTGGCGGTCTGGAAGCGCTCCACCAGGTCGACCTCGAGGTCAAGGAGCAGGCGATTCAGAGCATCATTGGGCCGAACGGCGCGGGGAAGACCACGTTCTTCAACTGTGTGACCGGTTTCTATAACCCTGAGGAAGGGGATATCCTGCTCGATGGGCGTTCGATCACCGGCATGAGTCCGGATCGCGTCACCCGCCTTGGCATCTCCAGGACCTACCAGAATATCCGCCTCTTTAAGAACATGACCGCAGTGGAGAACATCCTGGTCGGGATGCACCCTCACCTGCGTTCGGGATATTTTGGGGGGATCTTCCGCACCCACGCCACCCGGCGCGAGGAGACGGCTGCCGTAGAAGAAGCCCAGCGGCTGCTGCACTATTTGGGCTTGAGAGGGAAAGGCGACTACCTGGCAGTGAACCTGTCTTACGGCGACCAGCGCCGTCTGGAGATCGCCCGCGCGCTGGCGAGTAAGCCGAAACTCTTGCTCCTGGACGAGCCAACAGCCGGGATGAACCCCAAGGAGACTCAGGATACGATGGAACTCATCCGGCGTTTGCGCGACGAGCTGGGGATCACCATCCTGCTCATCGAACACCAGATGCGGGTGGTGATGGGCATTTCGGAGCTGATCACCGTGCTCGACTACGGTGCAAAGATCGCCGAAGGCCGTCCCGAGGAGATTCAGAACGATCCGAAAGTCATCGAAGCTTATCTGGGCCGCGGCAGCGTCCAGGATTCAATCCCTGCTGCAGCCAAGGCATATCAATCCAGCCCTGCGTCTTGAAAGCGAGAGCCCAACCATGCCGCTCCTCGAACTCGATAACGTCCATACTTATTACGGCAACATCCACGCATTGAAAGGAATCTCCCTCACGGTAGACGAAGCCGAGATCGTCACCCTGATCGGCGCCAACGGAGCGGGAAAATCCACCACGTTAAAAACTATCAGCGGCCTGTTGCACCCGCGGGAGGGCACCGTCCGCCTGGCGGGAGAGGACCTGGCAGCTTTCAGGCCTCATGAGATCGTCGCGAAAGGCGTCATCCAGGTACCCGAAGGACGGCGCGTCTTCGCCCGCATGACTGTCACCGAGAACTTGCAGATGGGAGCTTTCAGCCTCAGCGACAAGCAAAAGATCCACGACAATATGGAGCGCGTTTTCTCATTATTCCCCCGGTTGAAGGAACGCCGCCACCAGCTGGCTGGTACCCTGAGCGGAGGCGAGCAGCAAATGCTGGCAACCGGGCGCGCTCTAATGGCCGATCCCCGGCTGCTCCTGATGGACGAACCCTCGATGGGTCTCGCCCCCGTCCTGGTGGACAGCATCTTTGATACGATCGTGGAGCTCCATAAAGCCGGGACGACCATCCTCCTGGTCGAGCAGAATGCCCGGGTCGCGCTCCAGATCGCTGATCGCGGGTATGTTCTGCAGACCGGAGAGATCGTCCTGAGCGGGTCCGCCGAAAAGCTGCGCAACGACGAGATGGTGAGGCGGGCATATCTTGGGATTACATGAACGGAGACCGCTAACGGGATCCCTTAAGGCATCGAACGTGATGCGTAGACGCGATCGGATAGCCAGCCTTTACGTATCACGTTTTACGTTTTAATTCGCAATGTTGATCTTATCTGCTGCAGAGGTCCGCCAGGCGCTCCCCATGGGAGAGGCGATCGCCGCCATGAAGCAGGCGTTCGCCGCCCATTCCAGCGGGACGGTTGAGATGCCGCTGCGATCACGGCTGAATGTGCGCAGACACGCGGCCCTTGGCCTCGTCATGCCTGTTTATTTGGAAGACGCAGACGGGGAAGCGCTGGCAGTCAAAGTCGTCTCGATTTTCCCCAACAATCTTGAAAAGAACCTGCCCCTGATCCACGCCGCCGTCCTGGCGCTGGATCCAGACACCGGGTGCCCGCTTGCATTGTTGGAAGGCAGCGCGCTGACCGCCATCCGCACCGGAGCCGCATCCGGCGCGGCGACGGATGTCCTTTCCCGACCGGATTGCCGGATTGCGGCGATCTTTGGAGCCGGGGTGCAGGGCCGCACACAGCTGGAGGCGGTTTGCGCTGTCCGCCAGATAGAGACCGTCTGGGTGTTCGATCCCAATCCACACCGGGTGGACCAATTTATCCGGGACATGGCAGGGAAAGATCCCGTTCCGAAAGACCTCCGCGCTGCTGCAAGCCCGCACCAGGCGGCTTCAAATGCGGAAATTATCTGCACAGCCACGACATCGAAGCTCCCGGTTTTTGCAGATTTTGACCTGAAGCCTGGCGTTCACATCAACGGGGTCGGCTCTTATGCACCGGAGATGCAGGAGATCCCGGCGGAGACGGTCCAGCGCGCTCGCGTGGTTGTAGACTCCCGGGAAGCAGCGCTGAACGAAGCCGGGGACCTGATCCAGCCTCTCCAGGCGGGCCTGATCTCCACGAACCACATCCACGCCGAACTGGGGGAGGTCATCACAGGTCGCAAGGAGGGCCGGACCGGGCGCGACCAGGTGACTATTTTCAAATCGGTGGGCATCGCTGTCCAGGATGCGGCTGCCGCTCGCCTGGCGATCGCTAAGGCTCGGGAACTGCACCTCGGTCAGGTCTTGCAATGGCCCTGATGACCGGCCTCTCCTCTTTGCCAAAGACCGCAAGCGCCATTATCATTGGTGGCGGAGTGATGGGTGCCAGCACAGCTTACCACCTGGCGCAGCGCGGTGTGAAAGATGTTCTGCTGCTCGAAAAAGAGCTGTTCTTTGGTCAGGGCGCGACCGGACGCTGCGCTGGCGGGGTGCGCTATCAATTCTCGACAGAGGTCAACATCCGCCTCTCGCTCGCCAGCCTGCCCATGCTGGAACGATTCGAGGCGGAGATCGGTCAACCTATCGATTACCGCCAATGCGGTTACCTGATCATGCTCACCAGGCCGGAAGAAGTGGCGGTTTTCGAGGCAAACCTCCGCCTCCAACACAGGCTGGGTGTCGAGACAGTCTGGTTGAGCGGGGACGAGGTGCGTGCCCGCCTGCCGATGATGTGCTTGGAAGACGTTATTGCCGGGACTTTCAATCCCAAGGACGGGCTGGTGGACCCGAACAGCGTGGTCATGGGGTACATCCATGCAGCCCGCCGGCTGGGTGCGCGCGCCCTGACCGGCGTTGAAGTGACCGGGATTCCCACCACACACGGTCGGGTGGCCGGCGTCGAAACCTCGGCAGGAAGGGTCTTATCAGAAGTCGTCGTCAACACCGCGGGGCCCTGGTCCGGTCTCGTTGCCAGGCTCGCTAGCCTGGAGCTCCCTTTGACCCCTCTGCGCCGCCAGATGCTGACCACGACTCCCCTCCCGGAGATTCCCCCCGATTTCCCCTTCGTGATCGATTTCACCCGGTCGCTCTACTTCCACCGGGAAGGCGAAGGGCTGTTGACCGGCATGTCTAACCCGGACGAAAAGCCGGGTTTCGACCAGGAAGTCGATCCGCGCTGGGAGCTGGTCCATTTAGAGGCAGCTGCCGCGCGCCTGCCAGCTCTGGAGAAGGCCGGACTGGTCTCCCACTGGGCGGGGCTGTACGAAGTCACACCCGATGCCCATCCAATATTCGGGAAAACGCCTGTGGAGGGCTTCTATGTTTGCACTGGTTTTTCGGGGCACGGATTCATGCACGGACCGGTCGCCGGGAAGATCATGAGCGAGATCATCCTGGATGGGCAGGCTCACATCGTGGATGTTTCCATGCTGGACCTGGCGCGCTTCTCAGAAGGCCGGCTGATCCGGGAGTACAATGTGATTTGAGCGTCTGAATGGCAGATCGTCCAGGCGGTTGGACGTTCTCATGGTCTTATTTTAGACGTAGTGTTATGCCTACTAATCCCTGGACATTTTTCGGATTTAAGCATCCTTCGACTCCGCAGCAAAGAACGCTGCTCCGCTCAGGATGCTCACAAAGGCGCTTTTCGACATTGCTCCATTCCGCTCGAAGTGCCTTCGTCCGCACAATTTGCAGACCGCCGGGTGGCCAAGTAGATGCGCGAGAATATTTTTAAGTCCGATTGCTCATGCATCCGTCCTCGGCGGCGAGGACGCCGCCTTGAGCGTCAATCACTTGAAATTATCTCAAAAATGGTAGATTGGGGTGTTTTTGAGATAGCTTCTTTATAGATACGTTCGATAAACAAACTAGATATGCCCACAGCAGAAATTATTACGATAGGGACCGAGATCTTGCTCGGCGAGATCGTCGACACGAACGCACGTTACCTGGCACGCTACCTGCGCGCGCTCGGCATCGACCTATATCGCAAATCAACCGTCGGCGATAACGTGGACCGCATCGCCAAAGCCATCCTTGAGAGCCTCGAACGGCCCGGCAGGGAAAAGGCAGATATCCTGTTCACCACCGGAGGCCTGGGTCCAACGGTGGATGATCCGACCCGCCAGGCCGTCGCCCAAGCGCTCGGGGTCGGACTGGAATTCAGGCCCGAGCTTTGGGATCAGATCCAGGCCCGCTTTCGGCTGTTCAGCCGTACGCCAACGGATAACAACCAGCGGCAGGCTTACCTCCCGGCGGGAGCCATCCCGGTCGAGAATCCCGTCGGTACCGCCCCGGCGTTCATCTGCGAAGTCAACGGCGCGGCGATTATTGCCCTGCCCGGCGTCCCTCGCGAGATGGAATACCTGCTCGAAAACGCGATCACCCCTTACCTGCGTCGTCGATTCCAGCTGGGGTGGATTATCAAGGCCCGGGTCCTGCACACTGCCGGAGTCGGGGAATCGCAGATCGACGACCGCATCGGCGACCTGGAGGCATCCAGCAATCCGACCATCGGGCTGGCAGCGCACTCTGGCCAGGTCGACGTGCGCATCACTGCGAAAGCAGCTTCCGAAACTGAGGCGGACCGATTGATCCGTGAGATAGAAGATATAGTCCGGGATCGTTTGGGCGAGTGGATCTATGGGGTGGATCAGGAGACTCTGGAACAGGTCGTCCTCAATGCCCTGTTCGCCCAGGGCTGGCGACTGGCAACGGTCGAAACCGGGCTGCGGGGGGAGCTGGTCCGCCGATTATGCGCGAATCCGGATGTCTTTCTCGGCGGAGAAGTCCTCGCAGAGCCGCTTTCTCCAGAGGAACTGCTTCTACGAACGCAGGCTTACTGCGGCGCACAGCGCGCCGAGGTTGGCCTCGGGATCACCCTTCTTCCTGCAGCCGAGAGACAGGACATCCACCTGGTCTTGATCACGCCAGAGAGGATTGACCAGTTCACCAGACCATTTGGCGGTCCTCCGGAATTCGCCGGCCGGTGGGCTGTCCACTACAGCCTCGATGTTCTCCGCCAAATTTCTAAAGGTGCCCCATGACCGAAACCGCCGATTTAATGCTGACGAACGCCATCTTGTTGACAATGGATGAAGCCATGGCTGTCTACGAGCCTGGCGCATTGGCGATCTCCGGCGACCAGATCCTGGCAGTCGGACCCGAAGAGTCGGTGAGGAAAGGCTTCGCGGCCCGCGAGACGGTCGACTGTAAAGGCGCGATCGTCATGCCCGGGCTGGTAAACGCTCACACGCACGTCCCGATGACTCTGCTCCGGGGGCTGGCCGATGACCTGCGGCTCGATGTCTGGCTGCTCGGGTACATGATGCCGGTTGAACGGGAATTCGTCTCCCGGGAGTTCGTCCGGCTCGGCACGCAGCTGGCTTGTGTGGAGTTGATCCGATCCGGCGTAACCTGCTTCGCTGATATGTATTATTATGAAGAAGAAGTTGCACGGGTGACCGCAGAAGTCGGTCTGCGGGCAGTCTGTTCGCAGACCGTGCTGAAGTTTCCATCCCCGGATGCCAGTTCTTACGAAGAATCGCTGGCTGCTGCCCGTGATTTCATCCAGCGCTGGAAAGGGCATCCTCTGATTGTGCCCTCCGTTGCGCCTCACTCCCCTTACACCTGCACCAGGGAAATCCTCCGCGCTACTGCTGAGCTGGCTGTCGAATTCGATGTGCCCCTTCACACCCATCTTTCCGAAACTTCGCTGGAAGTCGAAAACTCACGCGCGGAACATGGGATGCCGGTCATCCCTTACGTAAAAAAACACAACCTGTTCGACGCCAAGGTCCTGGCTGCCCATTGCGTCCACGTTGACGAAGGCGAGATCAACACCCTGCGGCATCATTCCGCGGGCGTGGCGCATTGCCCTTCTTCCAACCTGAAGCTGGCATCCGGCGCAGCCCCGATCAGCAAGATGCTGGATCTCGGTCTGGATGTCGGGATCGGAACTGACGGACCGGCTTCGAACAACGACCTCGACATGTTCGAAGAGGTGCGTCTGGCGGCGTTCCTGGCGAAAGGCATTACAGGAGATCCTACAGCCGTCCCCGCGCCGCTGGCCCTGTCCATGGCGACCCGGCTGGGAGCGAAGGCGCTGCACCTCGACCACCTTATCGGGTCCCTTGAGATTGGGAAACGGGCCGATCTGATTCTCGTTGATCCTTCCCCATTGCACAACACCCCTCGCTTCCGGCGGAACACGTCTAACGTGTATTCCCGACTGGTGTACGCCGCGAAATCCACGGATGTCTTATCCGTGATGGTCAACGGTCGCTGGTTGATGCGTGACCGTCAGCTGGCCACCATGGACGAGGCCGGCCTTGGGCAGCAGGCTGAAGAATATGCTCAACGTATTGACATCTTCCTGGTTGAGCGAGAGAAATCCGTGCTCACCAAGCTGGTCGCAATCGGAGGGGCTGCTGAAGAAGAAAGCTTCGAAGTCCAGGCAAAGGTCAGGATCAAGGACATGCAGCCCGTTCTGGATGCCATCGCCCAACCCGGGTTGGAAATCCTCTACTCCCGCCACTATCATGAATATGACGTGTACTTCCTGTTCGATGACCCTTCCCAGGGATACTTAAGGTACAGGGAAGACGAATACATCGATGATCGGGACAAGATTACGAATATCCGCTACAGGCTGACTCTGATCGGCAGAGCGAGGGAAGGCCAGCTCGCGAGCGACGTCCTGCTCTCCCGCAGTCGGTACCTTGCTCCCGCAACTCACAGCCTGCGTTTTTACCGGGAATACTTCAATCCCTCCCGAGAGATTGCAATCGAAAAGCACCGCCTGCGCTGGCGGGTATTGTTTCACGGGACTGAATTTTACATCAACCTGGACCGCATCGATGATCCCCCGCTTGGACATTTTCTCGAGGTCAAAAGCCGCACCTGGAGCCGGCGCGACGCGGAGTACAAGGCGCAGGTGGCTTCCGAGCTATTGAGCTATCTTGGCGTACCGCCGGGCGAGTCGCTCACCCAGGATTACCTCGAGATCGTGACCGCAGTAGAAAAGGGGAAATCCTGACCTCACAGGTCTCCCCCGAGGACCTTGTCCCCGGTCGGTTCGGCGCTGCCTCCCTTGGGTTCAATGGTTACTCCGAAAGACGCGTAGCTGATCAGGGGGTCGGGTGAAGACACGTAAGCTGCCCCGTATCCATCTTCGCCGACAGAGAACACCGCGCCGCTGGTCCGCTGCCCATCGCGGATCAACCAGAGCTGGTAATCAGATTCATCCCCTAACTCTGGCAGCTGATCGACGACCAGTGTCCCGTGCCGTCCGTCCCGGCTGATGATGATGATGCCGGTCGCGCCAGGCATCACTTCTGTCCCGCTCAGCGGCACAACCGGCAAGGACTCATCCTGCAAGCTCCTCAATTCCTGGACCTGCCGCCACAAAAAAAGATTGCTCACTCCCAGGGCCAGGATCAACGCCAGACTTACAGCTCCCCAGGCCGACGAAACCTGCCGGAACCCGGTTACCATCCGCATCCACCAGGAGTTCTTCTCCCTCTCATGAATTTTCTGCAACCCGGCGGTCTCCACTCTGGCCATCAGTTCCCGCTTCACCCGCTCCGGCGGATCATTCTGGACCAGGGACGCGGCAAGCCAGGCAGAGACTTCCTGGAAGGCGGCCAGCTCGTCCCGGCAAGTCTTACAGCCTTTGAGGTGCTCCTCCACCCTAACAACCTCCTCCGCTTCCAGGCATCCTAACACATAGCCGGGGAGGTCTTCGACGATATGCGTTTCCCTCACCATTCACCAACCTCGATTTAGTGCAAGTGTATTGTATGAATATACGCTGTTTCGACTTGTTTGGATTTTCACAGATAAGTCATTCCTTTAACAAGCCGCGCAGTTTGATCACAGCCATGCGGATCCGGGTTTTTACCGTTCCCAGGGGCTCCTGCAACTTTTCTGCGATCTGGCTGTGAGAGTACCCATAAAAGAAGGCCAGGATCAAAGCAGACCGCTGCTCCGCCGGCAGGCTGGAAATTGCCTCTTTCAACTGATTGTTGACCAAGGTGCGATCGGCGATTTCTTCCGGCGTTCGACCTTCCACCTTCGGTACACTGTTGGGGGTCAGCATCCCCCAGCTGATACTCTGACCTTCCGGTCGCACACGCCGCTGACGAAAGACATCGATTGCCCGGTTTCTGGCGATGCTCGTCAACCAGGTGCTCACCCTCGCCTGTTCCGCCCGGTAGGTTTCCGCTTTTTCCCAGACTCGCCAAAACACGTCCTGGGTGACCTCTTCGGCTGATTCACCATCGCCCAGGATGTGGAACGCCAGGCTGTATACCAGCCGCCCGTAACGATCGTAGAGTTCGCTCAGTGCATCATGGCGCTCCTGTGCGATCATCCGGAGCAGATCGGTATCATCCAAATCCGATAAATCCAATTTAGAACCTTGTGCTTCGCTGATGGGTCTCCATTATACTTTGAGATTGATCCTCCACGGAATGCGAATTATCCTGGCCCAATCGATCATGTTATACTGGCTGCATGCATTCATCGCTGACATTCATTGCAGAAATTGCTGAACAGGCTGGGGGTCATTTATTGAACTTCTTCAATCCATTGGGCACCACCTCTCAGGTCAAAGGTGACCACAGCCTGGTCACAGAGGCCGATCTGGCTGCCGATCGGTGGATCTCCAGAGCCATTCAAGAGCGGTTCCCGGGCAGCATTGTTTTGAGCGAGGAACTGAATCCCGCACTCACCGAGAAAGCCCCGGAGGTGTGGGTCGTCGATCCGCTGGATGGCACGACGAACTTCAGTCTGGGACTGCCGATCTGGGGCGTGTCGATAGCGCTCCTGGTGAATGGCTGGCCGCACGCTGCGGCTGTCCACTTCCCGGTCCTGGGGGAGACCTTTACCGCGGAGATCGATCAGGGGGCCTGCCTGAATGGGAAACGGATCTTCGCCCACCCAAGTGAACCAGGCCGTCCCGATACATTTTTCTCGTGCTGTTCACGCACTCACCGCCGCTACGAAATCAACGTCCGGTACAAGACCCGCATCCTGGGTTCCACCTGCTATTCGGTCTGCGCCGTTGCGCGCGGTATGGCCCTGATCAGCTTCGAAGCCACACCGAAGATCTGGGATATCGCCGCCTGTTGGTTGATCGTCCGCGAAGCGGGCGGGGTCGTCGAGACTTATGACAATTCGCAACCTTTCCCGCTCCAGCCTGGTCGCGATTATCAGCAGACAGATTACCCCATCTTAGCCGCGGCCAGCCCAGAGCTCCTCGCTTACGCCCGCCGAGAGATCAGGCGAAAACCTGGACCCAGCATTCAGCCGTGAGCTGATCGCAGCTTTGCGAAATTACCCTCCAGAATTCGACAGTTGAAACTGAACCGCGAAGAGCACAAAGCCGACCCACACCGGCCGTTTTGAGTCCTTCATTGCTGCGATTTCAATCTTTGAAACCCGGCAAAGTTATCTGCAATCCAGTGCAATGACATTCGGAGCAACCGGGCATCGGCGACTCAATTCGTATCAGCGACTCCCTGCCGGATCGTTTCAGCCATTTCCTTTGCTCGCCGAGGCGCATCTCCAACATACCTGGTAACGTCTAACAGGCTTTCGAGCTCGTCGGCATTCAGGTAGGCCAGGAAGCTCGATTCGTTCCGGATCAGACCCGGCAGAGGATTTTCGCCTCCTGCGAGGAGCGCCTGCCAGGCTGACTGGGCGAGTTCTCTCAGGCGCTCGTGCACCACCTGACGGTCCGCTCCAGCTTTTACGAGGGCGCCCAGGACCCTTTCCGTGCCGGCGAACGGACCGAAGCGGATCAGTTTTTGCCTCATGAGCTCCTCGTTCACCACCAGGTTTTCGAGAATCCTCTGGGCAGTGATCAAGAGCTCATCAGCCATCAAAAACGCTTCCGGCAGCGCAGACCTCCGGTTGGCTGAGTCGTCCAGCGTCCTCTCGAGAAGAGAATGGGCAGCATTGTCCCACGCCAGGCGAGGCAGCTGCGCCAGCTCCCGTCCTAAAGAGTCGATCTTTTCTGCTTTCACCGGATTTCTCTTGAAGGGCATGGCGGAAGAGCCGACCTGCTTTTCCCCGAATGGTTCCGCCAGCTCCCCGGGTGTCGCGGACTGGAGCAGCCGCAGATCGAATGCAAATCGGTACAAGGACCCCCCCAATCCGGCCAGTGCACACAAGATGCGGTAGTCTTGCTTTCGAGGGTAGACCTGGCTGGCTACCGGGAAGAAAGGGATCGCTAATTTCTCCGAGAGGCGGGATTCGAATTCAGCCAGGGATGATACCCTTTCTGGAGCGATCAACGCGGTGTAAGAAGCGCCGCTCCCAACCGCGCCTTTGAATCCTTTTCCGCGCACCTGCTGCCTCACACGGCGTAAATCCTCCCAATCCATGAGCAGGTCCTGCGCGTACACCGCCAGCCGGTACCCAAGGGTCGTCGGTTCGGCTGGCTGGAGATGGGTGTACCCCATAACGGGCAGGTCTGCCCACCTTTCGATCTGCGCTGCCCAGGCGATTAACAAGTCTCGCAATTTGCCCAGGATAAGGTCGAGCGAGTCCCTCAAGCGGATGGCGTCGGCGTTGTCCTCGATGTCCGCCGAAGTGGCTCCCAGATGTAATATCCTTCCTCCCAAGGGGCATTGTTCTGCGAACACTTTCAGCTCGGCCATCAGGTCATGGTGGATCCGCGCTTCGATCTCCAGCGCTCGCTGGACGTCTATCTGGTCCCGGTGTGCCTGCAGATCGGCAACCTGCTTGGGGCTCACGAGACCGAACTCTGCCTGGACCTCAGCCAGGGCCACCCAGATCTGACGCCAGATCGCCCGCTTGCGCACTTCGCTCCACAGGCTGCGCATTTCCGGCGAGCCGTACCGCCAGGTGAATGGGGAGAGGTAATCGTCGAATCCGAACATCGCAGGGGTATTATACGTCAGGAGAGGCATTGCGAAGCCGACGCTTACCCGCTTACAGCTATGATAATTGTTTGCAGAAACGATCATTGCTGACTATAATGAACCCTGTTTTTTCCCAGGTGATGGGAGGGTGGTGCGTTGCATCTGCTCTGCCGCCGCAAAGCACCACGACAACCCCTCCTTGAGGCAGACATTATCCTGTGTAAACAAGGCAGTGAGCGTCCAAAAAGAGAAGGGTTCCGAAGGGCAGCTGCTTAAACCAGGCGCGACGCTCTCAAACCGATACCTGATCCAGGAATCGATCGGGGTCGGCGGGATGGGCGCTGTATATCGCGCCAGGGATCTGCACTTCCCGAATGTCGTCAAGGTGGTAGCTGTCAAGGAAATGGTCAACCGGGCGCACGACCCCATCGTCCGTGAGACCATCATCAAGAACTTCGAGCGTGAAGCCAACATCCTGGCGACCCTATCCCATCCTGCAATCCCGCGCATTTTCGATTATTTCACCCAGGAAGAAAGATCCTACCTGATCCTGGAATTTATCTTTGGAAAGAACCTGGAATTGATCTTGAGCGAGACCAGGGGTTTCATGCCGCAGGACAAAGTGATCCAGTGGGCGATCGAGCTGTGCGATGTCCTGGAATACCTGCATAATCATCAACCGGAACCCATCATCTTCCGGGACATGAAACCATCCAATGTGATGATCAACCAACACAACCACATCGTGCTGGTCGATTTCGGCATCGCCAAGACCTTTCAGACCGGTGAAAAAGGCACCATGATCGGCACCGAGGGTTATTCGCCGCCCGAACAGTACCGGGGCGAAGCCACCACTCTGGCAGACATCTACGCTTTAGGCGCCACGCTCCACCACCTGCTCACCAGGCGTGACCCTCGCCTGGAAGCGCCGTTCTCCTTCGGTGAGAGGCCTATCCGCCAGATCAACCCTGACGTCCTGCCGGAGCTTGCCAACGTGATCGAAATGGCGCTCCAGTATAACCCCGAAGACCGCATTCAAAGCGCCCAGGCCATGAAGGAGGCTCTTCTCACTGTGGCCAGGCAGACAGGCACGATCTACCTTGCCCCGTCTCGTGAGCAGTCCCAGCTCGTGCAGGAAAACGTGACCCCTCTTTGGACATACACCTGCGAGGACGAAATTCGAGGCACCGCCAACTGCGAGCGAGGCGTTGTCTTCGTGGGAGCATACGATCATCACCTGTATGCCTTCAACGCAAAAACCGGAAATCTGATCTGGAAATACGCGGCGGATGCAGGCATCGTCAGCCGCCCGGCGGTCACTGGCGACATCGTGTGCTTCGGTTCCGAAGACCACCGCCTGCATGTGGTTTCTGCCAGGACGGGCGCAATTCAGTGGACTTACTTCACCCGCGGTCCAATCCGGTCTTCGCCAGTCATCGCGCACGGGCACATCTTTTTTGGGTCAGACGATGCCGGACTGCATGCAGTTAACCTGAGTACAGGCAGGGGTGTCTGGATCACAGACCTCGGCGCACCGGTCCGTTCCACCCCATTGATCGCAGGTGAAGCGATTTACGTCGGGAATGAGGCTGGAGATTTCTACTGCATCGATTTCCGCGGGAACATAAAATGGCGACATAAAGCCAAACGCGCGATCACTTCATCGCCTGAGATCACGGATAACCTGGTCCTGTTCGGCTCCCTGGATTCCCACCTGTACGCCCTGGAAGCGAAGTCTGGCTGGTTAACCTGGCGCTTTCGAATGGGAAAGGGCTCAATCTCCACGCCCTTCGTCAAGGATAACCTGGTGTTTACCGGTTCTGTTGATGGTAATATATATTGCATCGACGTCCGAACAGCCAGAGAGGTCTGGCGCTTTCAGGCTGAGCACCAGGTGACCAGCTCGCCGGTTGTCTATGGCGAATCGCTTTACTGCGGCTGTGTTGACGGATACCTGTACTGTCTGGACTGTCAGACCGGTTACTTACGCTGGAAGTTTCACACCAAGGACCCGATCACAGCGACGCCAACCGTCCACGATGATGTGGTATTTATTGGATCCACCGATCACATTTTTTATGCCCTCCCGGCTTCCGGATAATTCACTCCCCGGGAAGCAACGCATTTTCAGGGAGATTCTGCTGCCGTGTCCGACTTGATCCGCAGATTATTCAAGAGAAAGCGCATTATCCACACAGAACCGGCCGATCCAGGGAAAGGGGATCGATCGGCGCAACCAGGAGACACCCCTCCGCAAAAAGATCCGGCGGAGCGGTCAGCCAGGATGGAGGCAGTAAAGACTTCGCAAGTGATCGTTGGCGTCGGACATTCGCCTGGCGTGCAACGCGACCACAACGAAGACGCGCTGTTCACTCTGACGACAATCCTTGTCAGCGATACACAGACGATCCCTTTCGGGCTGTACATCGTCGCAGATGGGATGGGCGGTCACGAGCATGGCGAAAAAGCCAGCGGTGTGGCCGTTCGGGCGATGGCCAGATATGTTATCTCGAAGCTGCTCTCCCCTCTCATCGATCTCCCACCGCTGTCACCTGAAGATCCGATCCAGCAGGTCATGCAAGATGGCATCCAGGTCGCCCATCGCGCCATCATCCGCTTCGCCGCAGGAGGTGGCACGACTCTGACCGCGTTGCTGATCCTCGGCGACCAGATGACCATCGCCCACGTGGGCGACAGCCGGGCTTACGTCTTGCCGCCAGATCGAGAGATCCAGGTGCTCACCCGAGATCATTCCCTGGTCCGGAGGCTGGTAGAATTGGGCCAGCTCACTTCCGCGGAGGCTTCTGACCACCCGCAGAGAAATGTGCTCTACCGGGCGTTGGGACAGGGTGAACCTGTCGACGCGGAAGTGATCACCGCACCCCTGCCGAGAGGTGGTTTTCTCTTACTTTGTTCCGATGGGTTGTGGGGCGTCATCCCGGACCGTACGATCATGGACATCGTTTTTTCATCCGCCTCTCCCAGCCAGGCCTGTCAGGACCTTGTGACTTCGGCGAACAAGGCCGGTGGTCCGGATAATATCGCTGTTATCCTCCTGCAGCTGCCGGAGTAAAGGGTGGAATAAAGACATTCAGGACAGCTTAATATGCCAATCTCAATCGTCATTCACATCCAAAACGGAGAACCCATCCTGGGTGAAGTCGACGAGCTGCCAGGTCCCTCCGACCAAATCATCACAGTCCACAACCCCCGTCGGTTGGATGGGAAGGATCTCAACTACATCCAGGAGAGTGTATCGACGGTTATCTGGCCGGTCAACAATCTCACTTTTATCGAAGTCTTACCCGGCGAAGAAGAGGAGGAGATCATTGGATTTGTACGGGAATGAATCCCTCAAAGACAATTTCAAGGACCGACGGATCCTCGTTGTGGACGACGAAGAACGCATGGTCCGGTTCATTCGCTTGAACCTCGAACATGACGGATTCCAGGTGATCGAGGCGTTCAAAGGCAGCCAGGCAATTGATAAAATCCGCAGCAGCTTGCCTGACCTGGTCTTGTTGGACGTGATGCTGCCGGACATCGATGGATTTGAAGTCCTGCGCATCATCCGGGAGACGAGCGCCGTGCCAGTGATCATGCTGACCGCCAAAGGCGAGGAAGAAGACCGCGTGCGCGGCCTCGAAATGGGCGCCGACGATTACATCACCAAGCCCTTCAGCCCTCGAGAGCTGGTCAGCCGGGTGCGCGCCGTTCTGCGCAGGACCGAGACCCTGGGCGTGAGCACGCATGGGCTGATAGAAGTCGACGACCGCCTGAAGATCGATTTCGATCGCCACGAGGTGTGGGTGGAAGGCAAACTGGTCAAACTGCGCCCGACGGAATACCGCCTGCTCTATCACCTGGTTAAAAACGCAGGCTGGGTTCTGACCCATGATCAGATCCTGACAAAAGTCTGGGGATACGAATACCGCGATGAGCCCCACTACGTGCGTTTATATATCAATTACCTCCGCCAGAAACTCGAGAAAGATCCCGCCCGGCCGCAGTACATCCTCACCGAGCGCGGACTGGGTTACCGGTTCGTGGATTTTCGGAGAAACCAGCCGAACCCCGCCTCCTGATTTCGCCTTGTTTCAACAGGTCGCCGCTGGCAGTCGTAAGTGGCGAGGGAATTGCCGGGCGGCAGTTCGAAAATATATCTCACCATCTCCACACGACCAGCTATAACCAGGGGAGCTGGGTGTTAAACCATCTTTTCTTGTATCTTGCCAGTGGATTAACTCTGGGCTAAAATCGATTTCTAAGGATTCCGGATCGATGACGAAGCAACGCATCTTGTTGGTGGATGACCACGAAGTCGTTCGCCTGGGTCTGAAAGCACTGTTGGACCGCCACCCTGAGTTTGAAGTCGTGGCGGAGGCCAGCACCGCGCGTGAAGCCCTGGAGCGTGTGGCGACCTACAACCCGGATGTGGTTGTGATGGACATTCGCCTGCCTGGGGGATCTGGCATTGAAGCCTGCGAAGAGATCGCCCTGAAATATCCTCAAACCAAGGTGATCATGTTGACCTCCTACGCCGAGGACGAAATGCTGTTTTCCGCCATCCGGGCCGGCGCATCGGGTTACGTCCTCAAGCAGATTGGCGGCGAAGACCTTGTGCGCGCCATCGAAGCAGTTGGGCGCGGGGAGGCCCTGCTCGATCCTGCGGTTACTCAGCGCATCTTCCAGGAAGTGCGGAAGGCAGCCAAGGAGGAAGAGGCTTCTGCCTTCTCCGCGCTGACGCAGCAGGAGCGGCATGTTCTGCTCCTGGTCTCCGAGGGGAAGACCAACCGCGAGATCGCAAAAGCGCTCTTCCTGGGGGAGGGTACCGTGCGGAATTACGTCAGCAGCATCCTGTCAAAGCTCGGGGTCAGCAATCGGGCTGAAGCCGCTGCTTACGCTGTCGAGCACAACCTCAAAGATTATTTGTAACGGTCAAATGCTTTCCGGGGGCCGGTTATCCCCGGCAAACCGGGCAGGGGCAGAGCTTCCGCAGGAAGCTCCAGTTGAAGATCCCGTAGTGATGCCCGTCTTCCCACTCCATCGTCAGGCCATACATCCCCACCGGTTCCACTTTTACCATGCGCGTTTGGGGGGTGTCCTCTTCGGGCAGATCGAACAGGACCGGGTCTGGATCGCCGCCCATTTTTTCATGCCCGCCCCGGCATTCTGCACATGGGCAGGCCAGCCTCAACAACGTGAAGGAATATTCGCTCGTGTGACCATCGCCCCACTGGATGGTCATCCGGCGTCTCTGCTTATCAGCTGTGACCCCCAAAGGTCTGAACGGATCGGTCATGAACTTCTGCCAGCTCCTGGGATATTCTAGGGATTTTGGACCACGGAAAGGTAATTCGCTACTGCCCAACCCCGGCGGGTCTCGTCGAATGGACCGACAAGGTACCACCAGGTGTACTCATCCGCTTCGCGCGGCCCGTCCTGGATGACGAAGACCTCCCCTTCCAGCCCTAACATCCGCACATCGCTGTCTAAACCCGGGTCCGTGCGCAGGCGCAGGCCGTCGCCTCCAGTCCCGGTCACCTGCACGTAGGCGCCTATCGCCAGGTTTGCCGGTGCTGGCGGCGGCGCCCCCGTTACCGTCGGCGTGACCGGCGCCGGGGAGGTCGGCGAGGGGGTGACCGGCGTCGGTGTGGGCAGGGCGATCACCGTAATCGCAGCCGTGGCTTCCGCATTGGGGAGATCGGTCGTGCGAGTCAGCCATAATAACAGGAGGGCTGCGCCCGACAACCCGATCCCAAACCCTACTGCGCCCAGTATCACCCAGGGATCGAAAAGCCAGCGGAAGACGTTGCGCATAACCGACTCAACTCGCAGTTATCGGATCAAGAAAAATGCCAGAGCCAGGATGACGTAGATCGTCAGCAGCTCAGCCCCTTCCAGCCAGTTCGACTCTCCATCCTCTGAGACAAAAGCCGTGATCAGGACCCCGGCGATCAGCGCCAACAGCTCAATATCGATGAAGATCAACTGAAGGGGATGCCCGAAGATCAGGCTGATAAAGACCAGCACCGGCGCGACGAACAAGGCGATTTGCAGACTGGAAGATACCGCGATTTCGACGCTCAAATCCATTTGATCGCGCGCCGCCACCTGTACGGCTACAAGGTGTTCAGCGACATTGCCGATTAAGGGAATCAGGATGATCCCGAGGAAGAACTCGGACACCCCGAAAGCGCTCACGACCGGCTCCACTGCACCGACCAGCAGTTCACTGGCGACCACAACTCCCAGAGTGGCAAGTCCTAGCACGATGAAGGCTGACCGGGTTGACCACCTGGGAATGTGAGCGGGTTCTGCGACCGGGGTGTGCGCCAGGGGAGCGCCTTCTGCCTTCAGACTGTACAACAGCGCCAACCCATACAGGACGATCATGACGAATGCCACGCCCAGGCTCAGCGCTTCCACCCGGAAGGAAGCCGGAGTTCCGATGTATCCGCTGAGCAGGGAGGGGATCACCAGCGCCAGTACAGCCAGGACGAGCAGGATTGCATTCCGGCTCGCCTGCCGGCGGTCGAACTTCTGAACGCCGTGGCGGACCCCGCCGACAACCATCGACAGGCCCATCACCAGCAGCAGGTTCCCCAGGATGGATCCGGTAATGGAAGCCTTTACCAGCTCCAGCAGGCCTTCCCGGATCGCTACGATTGTGATGATCAGCTCCGCCGCATTGCCCAGCGTGGCATTGAGCAGACCTCCGATGCGCGGGCTGGTCCGCGCTGCCAGGACTTCGGTGCCTGCTCCGATCAGCTTCGCGAGGGGGATCACGCTTAAAGACGAGAATGCAAAGACCCAGACCGCGCCCCAATGCCCAAATTCGGCCAGAACCGCCAGGGGGAGTCCGACGAGCAGTATCAGGAGGGGATCGTTCCGCAGGAACTCGAGAAACCGCTTCATTTTTTATCAGCGACAGCCTCCGATGCTCCGTAGTAGAACAGATCCAGCGACGCTCCTTCAGGTATCAGGACTTTCAAGGCTTTGGGGACCACCCGAATAGTGACCTGTTGACCCCCTACCTCGGGTTCCCCATCTATCTGGATGTAAATCTGCGAATCCGACTGCAGGGAAACCTCCTTGAACGGAATGCAATGCACCCGGTCCGATCGCACATGTCTCCCAGACCACAAGTCCCACGCCTGTTTGACGGTATCTTCCAGGTTGTCCCCTTCGAACAGCCACAGATCCATGATGCCATCATCCAGCAAAGCCCCGGGGGAGATCTTCGCCAGACCGCCCGCGTACAGGCTGACGTTGCTCGCGACAGCCAGCATGTAATGACCGTCCAGCTGGTGATCACCGCTCTTCACCCGCAGGTTGATCCCGTGCCAGACGCTCGCCTTCCAGACCGCTGTGGCAGCGTACTGGACGACCGCGAAATGCTTTTCCCACTGTCGGCGCGGCTCGATGCGGTGTACGACGAACGCATCCAATCCCACGCCTGCCCACAGCAAGAAATAACTTGCGTTGCACAAGCCAACGTCTACTCTCGCGACACGGCAGGCTACCAGACGGCGAGCGCTTTCCTCGAGCGCCATCCAGCGAGTCCAGCTCAATCCGGGCAACCCAAACTCCTGCGCCCACACGTTCGCCGTGCCCGCGGGCAGAACGCCCAGCGCTGTTTCCGTCCCGACTAACCCGGCCACTGCCCGATTAATCGATCCGTCTCCTCCCACGACGATCACAGCGTCCAGATTGTTCCGTGCGGCCTGGCTGGAAAGCGCTGTGAAATCCTCTCCTTTTTCCGAGGTCTCGATCTCGACCTCCCATCCGTTCTTCTTCAAGACCGCTGCAGCTCTTTCGGTCAGTAGCCGAGATGGATAGCGCCCAGCGACGGGATTAAATATCAACAACGCGTTCGGCATCCAGCAGTACCCACTTGCCCGGAATTTCCTGCTATCTCACAAACCGCCCATACCTGATAGCGGCGGTCATGGCGGCAATTGAATGATTGTACTCGAATTTCTGATTTCGAGCAGTGGTACAATTCCATCGCCGATTCTGAAGTATAAAATGGCCGAGCCGCATCTCCTGAACAACCGGTACCAGCTGGAAAAGACCCTTGGGAAAGGCGGGATGTCCGTCGTTTACCAGGCGCGAGATCTCATGCTCGAACGCACGGTCGCGATAAAAGTCCTGCGCCAGGATTATTCCCAGGACCCCTCATTCCGGAACCATTTCCGCCAGGAAGCGAGAGCCGCCGCCAACCTCTCTCATCCCAACATCGTCACTGTTCACGATTTTGGGTTGGACGACGGCCGCTTATTTATTGTGATGGAGTACGTTCCAGGGACCGATCTCAAGTCCCTGCTCAAGAAGCAGTCCCGCTTCAATGTGGATGAGGCGATTGCACTGATGATCCAGGCCTGTGCCGGGGTCGGCTACGCTCACCGGGCTGGGCTGGTGCATTGCGACATCAAACCGCAAAATATGCTGATCACTCCCGACCAGCGGTTGAAAGTGCTCGATTTTGGGATCGCCCGCGCCCTCGCATCCATACGACCTGACGAGAAAGTGGAGGTCGTGTGGGGTTCTCCACAGTATTTCTCCCCCGAACAGGCGGCAGGGATTGCCCCCTCTCCGGCATCTGACGTTTACTCCCTGGGGGTCATCCTGTACGAGATGTTGACCGGGGTGCCGCCCTTCATTGCTTCTTCAGTGAGCGAACTTGCCAGGATGCACCGGGAATCGCCTCCGGTACCTCCGCGACAGCTCAACCCCGACATTCCGGATCTGTTGCAGGAAATCCTGCTCAAAGTCCTCGCTAAAGAACCTGCTGCCCGCTACCGCACGGCAGACCAATTCGGCAGGGTCCTTACCACGCTGAAAGACTCCCGGAACGGCGAGGGCAGCGCGTCCGCTGTTCAACCTCGTGAAGTTCAGACTGGTGTCCGTCAACCTGGGCCGGCCGTCCTGATGACAGCGCCCTCAGTTGGCGAGAACCGTAAGACCATGGGGGATTCGGGCAGTCCCCTGGAGATCGATTGGATCACAATCTCCCTCGCCCTGCTGGCATTGATCGCAGTGGGTGGCCTGCTGCCGTTCTATCTATGGGTTTATTTCGTATTCAATCCCCCCATCCGCTGACTCTGGATCCGTCAACCTGCTGGATAACCCTTGCGATATTGATTTCCGCCGGTTATCATTCTTCTAAAAGGAAAAAAGAAAAATCACGGGGAACCCGCGATTTTCACTCAGTGGATGGCGCACAATCAATTCGGAGGTATCAAAAACTTACGCCACGCAGCTGGCCTTCTACCCGGTCTTGACCATGGTGCGGATGCATTTGGCGCACAAAACCTTCCTGATCTTACGCCCATCCTCGAAGACAGAAATCCTTTGAAGGTTAGGGCGAAAAGTCCGCCGGGTGGCTTTCTTAGACCAGGGTCGATTCCTTCCAAACGTTGTCTTCTTCCCACAATTTTCGCACACAGCCATTCTAAACGATCCTTTCTTAGTGCAGGTCAGCGCGCCAGTCAGGATTTTGCTTTCTCGACGGCACACTCACCTCTCTGTCGGCCGATACTGCTCAGTAGGGGAGGTTCCCTTGCGAGAGGCCGGGCAATCTTACCATGAAACGTATCTGATTTCAAGCTTGGTTGTTTTAATCAATTGACAGAGGAGCGCTATGTCTGAAGAGATCACCCCAATCGGCAGCATCCATGTATCCCCCCGCGCAGTTGCCAGCATCGCATACCACGCCGCCCGCCAGTCGTATGGCGTCGTCGGTTTGGCCCCAAAGAACCTGATCAATGGTCTGACCAATGTGATAGTCAAAGATCCAACTCAGGGCGTGGAAGTCCATTACGACGGGCAGACCATAATCATCGATATCTATATCGTGATCGAATACGGGACGCGCATCAAGACCGTCGCCAACAGCGTCGCCAATACGGTTCGCTACCAGGTCGAAAAGGCGCTTGGGATGCCGGTCGCCCAGGTTAACGTCCACGTCAGTGGCCTGCGCATCAGCAACCTGGATTGACTCTATCATGAGACTTAAGGCAGAGATTTACCAGAATCGGAGAAGGGAAAAGTTTCGTGCAACTCCCCTCGATGGCCAGGCACTGAAGAAGTTGGTCGAAGCCGGGCTAACCTGGCTCCGGACAAACCAGCAGACAGTCAATGCGCTGAACGTTTTTCCTGTCCCGGATGGCGATACAGGCATCAATATGGTGCTCACGATGCAGGCAGCTCTCGATGAAATCGCCGAGTCGTCCGAGCGGAATTTCGGCAAGATGATCCACAAAGTTGCCCACGGGGCCTTGATGGGTGCCCGAGGAAATTCGGGCGTGATCCTCTCCCAATTGTGGCGCGGCTTTGCCCGGGCTTCCGACGAGCTGGAGTGCCTGGACCGAACGACGATGGTCGCAGCCTTTGCTGAAGCCCGCGACACTGCCTACAAGGGTGTTGTGCGCCCTGTTGAAGGGACGATCCTGACTGTCTCTAAAGATCTCGCCGAGGCCGCCGCGGAAGCCTCCACTCGGATAGATGACCCGGTCGAGATCCTCGAGTACCTGGTCCAGGCCGCTGATCGGTCCGTTCAGCGGACCCCTGAACTCCTGGCTGAACTACGCAAGGCTGGGGTGGTGGACGCGGGTGGGAAAGGCCTCTTCTTCCTCCTCGAAGGCATGCTTCGCTACATTGACGGACTGCCTCTCGATTCTCCCCTGGTTTCAGTTCAGCCTCTGTCAGCCATGGCGCTGGAGGACACCCTGGAAACCATCGAACCCGGACAAGATTTCGAAGTCGTGGTGGATTTTCGCCCGCACGCACCGCTGAACCTGCCAAAGTTTTACGCCGATCTGGAATCCATGGGCACCTCGATCCAGGTCGGGGAGGGCGAAGGGATTTACCGCATGCACATTCACGTCCCACTCGAAAAGCGCTACGATCCGATCGAGTACACAATGTCGATTGGGACGATCTCGAAGGTGTCCATGGAAAATCTGATCGCTCAAATGGAGGCCCTTGAACGCCAGGCCAAGGGCGAGCAGAATCAGTTTGCCCCGGTTGAACCAGGGCAGATTGCTGTTGTCGCCGTCTCACCCGGCCCGGGGATCGCGCGCGTGTTTGCCAGCCTGGGCGTCGCCGGCATCATCGAGGGTGGTCAGACCATGAACCCGAGCACACAGGACATCCTTAAAGCCTTCGAAGACCTGCCAACCGATAAAATCATTATCCTTCCCAATAACAAAAACATCTTCCTCGCAGCCGAATCCGCTGCAAAACTGACCGTCAAGAAGGTGGCAGTCATTCCCAGCCGCTCAATCCCGGAGGGATTGGCCGCGATGCTGCGCTTGATCCCGGACGGCGATTTCGAAGAAGTCGTAGCCGATATGCGCCTTGCCATCGACGAAGTCTTGACCGGTGAGATCACCACGGCCGTTCGCAACGCAGATGTGGATGGGGTAAAAGTGAAGGAGGGAGAATTTATCGCTCTGCTCAACCATCAGCTGGTTTGCGCAGCGCAATCCCTCGAAGAAGCCTGTCTCTGCCTGCTGAACAAGGCTGACGCAAGCGATTACGAGTTGGTAACTCTATTTTATGGGATCGACGTCTCTAAACAGGAAGCCAACCGCATCGCAGATGCAGTCCGGGCTGCCTTCCCCAACCTCGAAATCGAATTACACGATGGGGGTCAACCGCATTACATGTTCATCCTTTCGATTGAGTAGACCTGAACCAAGGAGAATAAATAACTCAGGTTCCTGCTAACCCTATGAAAATTGCACTCGTCACTGACAGTACTTGTGATATCCCCGGCGATATCGCCCGGCGTCTTCAAATCCACATTGTCCCGAATGTCTTGATCGTGGAAGGTCAGACGATCGAGGACGATGAGCGCTTTTCTCGCCAGGATTTTTATTCCCGGCTGCCTGGCATGAAAGCTACTCCCACCACCGCGACTGCTTCCTCCGGGAAATACAGCGCTCTGTACCAGGAGCTGTTGGAGGCCGGATTCAGCCAGGTTCTTTCCATACATTGTTCGCGCGCGCTGAGCGGAATATATAACGCGGCGAGCCTGGCCGCGCAGCCCTTCGCTGAGCGAGTCGTCGTGGTAGACAGCCAACAGGTGTCGCTGGGGCTTGGTTTTCAAGTGATCGAAGCCGGTGAGGCCATTGCCGCCGGATCGAAAATGGACTCTGTGATCAGGCTCCTCGATCGAGTCCGACGCCGGGTACGCCTGATCGCCATGCTGGATACGCTGGAATACATCCGCCGCAGTGGGCGGGTGTCCTGGGCGCGTGCCAGCCTGGGCTCTCTATTGAACCTGAAACTGTTCGTCGAGGTCAAAGATGGCCTTGTACACCGTCTCGGAGTGGCTCGCACGCGGAGGAAAGGGATCGCCCGTCTGCTCGAGATCATGCAGGGTCTCGGCCCGTTGAAACGCCTGGCTGTCCTCCACTCCAACGCCGAAAAGGACGCCTGGGAGCTGCTGGAGAGGTTATCTCCCCGGCTGCCCACGGAACCCCTGGTCGTCAACGTGACGACGATCATCGGCGCCCATGTGGGACCGAACGGTTTGGGTTTTGTGGCAGTCAAAGCGTGAGATCGGGCAGTGCAGGCTGAGACGTTGCTGGTAAAATACCTCGGATGAAGCCTTCTCTGACCAAATTGCAGAAATTCTTCAAACTGGAAGCCGAACGGGGATTTGACAACCGGGCTGTCCTGGGGGGGCTGGAACGCATGCTAACTCCCTGGGAAGCTGAGGCCCGTCTGGATGGTTTGCCTGAGGAAATAATCAACGCTGTAATTTCCCGCCTGCGTGACTATCATCGCCTGAGCCCCGCTTCGCGACAGGAAGCATTGCAGGGACTCTGGCGCCGCATCCAGCGCGGTATGGAAGGCGCGCCTGCCGAAGAGCCTGCCTCAGAACTTCCCCCGGTAGAAGCACCTCCACCACTCGATACGCCTGCGCCTGTCGTATCAGATGAAATCGTCGAGCTCGACTTGGTGATTGAAAGCGAGAAGGAAGCAACCCCGCGGCAGGAACATCGACCACCAGGAAAAAAGGCTCTCGAGAAGAGCCCTCCACGACCCCTCCCGCAGCCTGTCTTAAGCAATCTGGAAGCGCTGAACGCGCCGGTGACCGTCCTGCAGGGCGTCGGTCCCCGCCATGGACAGACGCTGAAACGGCTTGGCCTGGAAACACTGGGCGATATGCTGTACTACTTCCCACGCCGTTACGACGATTATTCCAGACTCAAACCCATCAACCGCCTTATTTACGGCGAGCAGGTGACCGTCATCGCCTCGGTGCAGACCGTTAACACCCGCCCCTTGCGGAATGGCCGCATCTCGATCACAGAAGCGGTGGTCAGCGACGGCACCGGGTATTTACGTTTGACGTGGTTCAACCAGCCCTGGATTACCAGGCGCGTGAGACCTGGTGCCCAGGTCGTCCTGTCGGGCAAGATCGACCAATACCTGGGTCGTTTCACGATGAACAACCCGGAGGTCGACCAGCTGGAAGTCCAGAATCTTAACACCAACCGAATCGTTCCAGTGTATCCGCTGACCGCCAACATCACCCAGCGCTGGCTGCGCCAGCAGATGCACCAGGTGGTCACCTATTGGGCGCCGCGCCTTCAGGACCCACTCCCTACCCCGATCCGCCAGTCCGGCGGATTGGTCGAACTGAGTGAGGCGCTCCTGCAGGTCCATTTCCCTGACTCCGAAGAAAAGCTTGCCGCTGCACGCCACCGGCTGGCCTTTGATGAAATCTTCCTCCTCCAGCTCGGCATGCTGTCCCAAAAGCGCGCTTGGCAGGAATGCACGGCGCGGGTGTTCGAGACCCCGGAGAGCTGGCTTGAAGCAGTGATCGCCCGACTGCCTTTCGAGTTGACTTCAGCACAGCTCCGCGCCCTCCAAGACGTGCGGGAGGACCTCGCCAGCGGGCGTCCTATGAACCGGCTGCTCCAGGGAGACGTCGGTTCGGGTAAGACGGTGATCGCCGCCCTGGCGATCGCCATAGTCCTCAATTCAGGCTCTCAGGCAGCCATGATGGCTCCCACCAGCATCCTGGCAGAACAACACTATCACAGCCTGCGGAAGATCCTTTCCGCGCAAGACGGCCTGCTCGAGGACCGGCAGATCCGCCTGATGATCGGAGCCACCCCTGAATCTGAAAAACAGGCTATCCGTGAAGGACTCACTTCAGGAGAGATCAAAGTCGTCGTTGGAACCCACGCCCTGATCGAAGACCCGGTGAGTTTCGCGGACCTCCAGCTGGCGGTCATCGACGAACAACACCGCTTCGGCGTAGAGCAGCGGGCTGCGCTGCGCGCCAAGGGCGAGAATCCGCACCTGTTGGTGATGACCGCCACGCCGATCCCTCGTTCACTGGCCCTCACTGTCTACGGCGACCTCGACCTGACGGTAATGGACGAAATACCTCCTGGGCGCCAGCCGGTCAGCACCCACGTCCTCCTCCCACGCGAGCGAGAACGGGTCTATTCGCTGATCCGGAAACAGATCGCCCAGGGTTACCAGGCGTTCATCATATACCCGCTGGTTGAAGATGGAGGTAAATCTTCCGGCGAGGACACCCTTGGCGAGAGCAGAGCCGCTGTCGAAGAGTGGGAGCGGCTGCAGCGAGAGATATTCCCTGATCTCAAGCTTGGTCTTCTTCACGGGCGTTTACGCCCGGAGGAAAAGGAGCGCGTGATGGCCGGCTTCCGAGATGGTGAATACCAGGTCCTGGTTTCGACTTCCGTCGTAGAAGTCGGCGTTGACGTTCCCAATGCCACCGTGATGTTAGTGGAGAGCGCCAACCGCTTCGGCCTGGCTCAGCTGCACCAGTTCCGCGGCCGGGTTGGCCGCGGCGATGCCAGGGCTTACTGCATCCTCATTCCCGAATCAGAAGACGCGTATGAGAACGAACGCCTGTCCGCCATAGTCGAGACGAACGACGGCTTCGTCCTAGCCGAGAAAGACCTCCAGCAGCGCGGCCCAGGCGACTTCCTGGGGACCCGTCAATCTGGCTTTGTTCAGCAGCTGCGCCTGGCAAGCCTGACGGATGTACAGTTAATTGAAAAAGCTCAGCGCATTGCCAGGGAGCTCTTCGAGCGCGACCCCCACCTGGCGCTGCCCGAGCACCAGTTGCTCGCAGATTCTTTGGCTGCCTTCTGGGGAGAAGGCAGGAGGGGGCTGCAGGCGGACGTCAGTTGACCGGCAATCTGGCCCAATTGTTGCAACCAGCCTTGAGTGAGGTATTATGGTCCGAGCGGTAGTACCCGGAACATTTGATCCGATCCACTATGGTCACATCGACATCATCCGGCGGGCAGCACACCTTTTCGATGAGGTGATCGTCGCCGTTTACGATCGCCCGCTGAAATCGCTGCTCTTCTCGCCCGAAAAGCGCCTCGAATTGGTGCGTGAAACTTTTCGAGACGATCCGAAGATTTCAGTGATGGGCTTCAGCGGCCTTACCGTTGAATTCAGCCGGAGCGTGAACGCCCAGGTGATCGTCCGGGGCCTGCGCGTCTTCTCAGATTTCGAATACGAGTTCCGGATGGCCCTGGCGAACCACCGCCTCGTTCCGCAGATCGAGACCGTCGCCTTGATCACGAACGAAGAACACACTTTCCTCTCCAGTTCCACCGTGCGCGAGATCGCCTCCCTCGGCGGGGATGTGAGCAGCATGGTGCCAACCCACGTCGAGGCAGCTTTGAAATCTCGCTTCAGCGAACTGGGAGAAGGTCAACAGATCGTCCCAACGACCTCCATGAGGGACTGATGCAAACCACCTTGAGTCGCCATTCCCCGCTTGTTTTATTGTCCTTGACTATCCGCAAGTTTACATGTAATCTTAATATCTACCTTATTCAGGAAATGAGCAGCCCCGCTCGCGGAGGGATCCGATGGATATCTTGCACCTGATCGACCGCCTGGAAGAACTCTTCAACGAAAGCCGGGCGATCCCCTTTACGCATAACGTCATTGTCGATGAAGAAAAGATGCTCGACCTCATCGATCAGATGCGGGTCGCCATTCCCGACGAAGTGAAGAAGGCGCAGCAGGTATTGACCCAGCGCGATCGCATTCTTGCCCAGGCGCAGGAAGAAGCGAACCGCACCCTGGCTCTCGCCCGAGAGAAAGTTGACCAGCTGACTGAGCGCGATTCGATCGCCCAGTCAGCGCAGATCCGCGCCGAGCAGATCGCTGCCCAGGCCACTTTGGAAGCTGAACAGACCCGGCGCGACGCCGACAATTACGTGATCGAGACCCTTACCCGCCTGGAAATGGAGCTCGAGCGTTACCTGAACCAGGTTCGGAACGGCATTATGACCTTGCGGGAAAGTCAGAAAGAGCCGGAACAGACCTGATCTCAGACCCTCCCCGTTGGGAGGGCTTTATTACACTATCTCCCGTTCTTTACGCGTAAAATTCCTCTCGATGATCCAATCCACCAGCCCGGGGAAAAGGCTGTTCCCCCAGGCCGCAATGTGCATCGGCCACGGCAGGATAACGCCCCGCCGCGGATGCTTTACTGCTTTCAATACGGCTCCAGCCACCTGCTCGGCGCTCAACCTCAAGACCGCCGGGGTTGTGATGCTTGTCTTGCGCCGAGCTCCGATATGCTGGCTGAATTCGGTCTTGACGCCGCCAGGATAGATCGCAACCACCTGGACCCCGAAGGTGCTGACCTCCCGCCGCAGCGCCTCTGTAAATCCGCGCAGGGCAAACTTGCTCGCCGCGTAGACCGAGTACGTCGGCGTGGCAATGTAAGCTGCCATCGAGGCCATGTTGACGATCGTCCCCGACCTCCGGGCGATCATGTGCGGCAGCACCGCATGAGCCATCTGGATCGCCCCAATCAGGTTGACTCCGATCTGCTCTTCGATGTCTTTTACTGGATCTAATCTTTCCAACCAGCCCAGTCGTCCGAATCCGGCGTTGTTGAGCAGCACGTCGACCTGTCCAAAGCGCTCGAACGTGGCGGAGACGAAATTCTGAATGTCCATCAGGCGTGAGCAGTCTGTACCGATCGGCAGGGCCTCTCCGCCCTGCGCCTCTATCTCTTTTGCCAGCGCTACCAAACGGTCCACGCGCCGGGCACCCAATGCCACCCGGTAGCCCTCCTGGGCGAACAGCCGCGCCGCCGCCTCGCCGATCCCTGATGACGCACCGGTGATGATGATCACAGGATTTTCTGCCATCCCTCGTCCCTCCATACTGGTAATTAATCCGCCTGACGTTCTATTCGCTGGACCTTCCGCTTGAGCAATCACAACCTCCCAGGAGGAATTCTACCTGCCTTGAACATCTCCACCTGCTCGGGACCGAATGGCGGCGTGAACAAGCCCGGTTCTTCCTGGTAGCAGCGAAACAATTCGACGATGAAATGCAGCCGATCCGCCAGGTCTGCCCAATCCGGATGGTCTGTCCAGCTTGTTTGGAAGCCCAGGTGGCAAAGGTGCACCAGTTTGCTTCCATGCCTGTCCAACGGGTGAGGGCGGATGACAGCTCGTGGGAGGACTGAGTGATCTGCAAGTTGCGGATTGCCGGATCTCCAATTGACAGGATCTGCTGGACTTCTTCGAGCGAGGGAGGTGCTTGTTCCGAAGACACTGCTGGTCTCCCGACAGTGGAACGTTTATAATTTATGGGTGTTTTTCCGGCAGATTAAAACTGGTTGCCAAATTATACGCTTTCCTCCAGCCCTGAGTTACGCAATATTCAGGTGAGAGATGCACAAGACCTTGAGGCAGCAACGATGCAAACCTACGCCATACAGACACTAAACCTCACTCGTGACTTCCCTTCCGTCCGCGCGGTGGACAGCCTTACCCTGGAGGTCCCGGCCGGAAGCGTCTTCGGCTTCCTCGGCCCGAACGGTGCTGGCAAGACGACGACCATCCGCCTGCTTCTCGGTCTGCTGGAGCCTTCCAGCGGGAACGGAAAGGTCTTAGGCTTCGATATTCGGGATCAGACCGAGGAGATCCGCCAGCGATGCGGAGCATTGCTGGAGCACGATGGGTTATACGAACGGATGACCGCTGAGGACAATTTAGAATTCTATGGGCGGGTGTGGCGGATGTCCGCTCCCGAGCGGAAGAGTCGGATCGAGGAGCTGCTCACTCACCTCGGTCTGTGGGAGCGGCGGAAAGAACCCGTCGGCAGCTGGAGCCGGGGCATGAAGCAAAAACTTGCCGTGGCGCGCGCCCTGATCCATCGCCCGAGCCTACTGTTCCTCGATGAGCCGACCGCTGGACTGGACCCGGTGGCGGCGGCAAAGTTGCGCGAAGATCTGGCAGAGCTGGTCTCCAGCGAAGGGGTGACTGTTTTCCTCACCACGCACAACCTGGGTGAGGCCGAGAAACTCTGCCACCGCATCGGAATCATCCGGCAGGGAAAATTGATCGCCAGCGGGCCGCCAGCGGAGCTGCGCGCCAGCTCTGGCTCTCCCCAGCTGGAGATCGTCGGCAAGGGTTTCGACGATTCCGTCCTCGCATACGTCAAGAGTCTGCCAGAAGTCCTTAACGCCCGGTTGAATGGCGACCGGCTGGTGATCGGTTCTAAGGGATCTCTCCAGAGCGCCCCGCTGGTCGGCGAACTCGTCTCCCGCGGCGTCGCAGTCGAAGAAGTGATCAAGTCCCAGACCAGCCTGGAGGAAGTTTTCTTGAAGCTGGTCGAGGAAGACGAGAAGGTTGAGGGGGGCCAACGATGATCTCCGATCTGAGCACGATCGTGTGGAAAGAATTCAAGGAAATATTCGTCCAGCGCCCCAACCTGCGCGGCGGTTGGCTTGGCCTGCTTATCTTCCTGTTCGTATTTGGTGTGTTCCTTCCGCTCCAGTCCGGTCCTGTTTGGCTGGAATCGCCCGCTTCGCTCTTCATTTGGGCCTGGGTGCCGTTCATTATGGTCAACAGCATCGTCGCCGACTCCTTCGCCGGGGAGAAGGAACGCCACACCCTCGAGACTCTGCTCGCCAGCCGACTGTCGGATCGCACGATCCTCTTTGGGAAGCTTGCCGCGGCCATGGCCTACGGATGGGGCATCACCCTGGTCGGGATCTTGCTCGCCCTGGTCACGATCAACCTCGCCTATGGGGAAGGGCATTTGCTGCTTTTCCCGGCCAATATCGGCATCGCCATTGTCGTGCTGTCTTTCCTGGTCGCCCTCCTGGCAGCCGGGTTAGGGGTGATCATCTCGCTCCGCGCCAGCACCGTCCGCCAGGCTCAGCAGACTCTCAGCGTGGCTTTCCTGTTATTATTCATCCCGCTGTTCATCTTCCCGATCCTGCCGGGCGATACACAGCGCGCGATCGTCGAAGCCTTCAGCAGACTCAATATGACCATGCTCCTGGTAATCCTGGGTGCCTTTTTGCTTGTTCTCGATATCGCCCTCATCGGACTCGCGATCGTCCGTTTCGATCGCCGCCGGTTGATTATGAGCACCTAAGGGGGCGCCCGTGACCACGCCTTTCACAATCGGCGGCGAAATCGTCTGGCGCCCCACCCCCGAATACACCGAACCAGCGCATTTGACCCGCTTTATGCAGCTGCATAACCTGCCGAATTTCGGGACCCTGCTGCGCCGTTCGACCGAGGATGTTGCCTGGTTCACCGAGGCGGTGCTGGATTACCTCGATATCCGCTTCTCCAGGCCTTATTCCCGCGTCGTCGATCTATCACGGGGCATCGCCTGGCCTCGCTGGGTCGTCGGGGGAAAAATGAACATCGTCCACAACTGCCTGGACAAGTATATCGGCACCGCAGTAGAAGACCAGCCAGCGCTTATCGCCGAAGATGAGCGGGGTCAGGTCTGTATTTTCAACTACGGCGACCTGTGGCGGCGAGTCAACCAGGCTGCCAACGCCCTGCGCGAACTCGGGCTCGGTCCCGGGGATGCTGTCGGCCTGTACATGCCGATGACCTGTGAAATCGTCGTCGCCATGCTGGCCATCGCCAAGATCGGGGGGATCATCCTGCCCCTCTTCTCTGGCTTTGGCGCCGGGGCGATCGCCACCCGCTTGGCGGACGCCGACGCCAAAGCCCTGTTCACTGCGGATGGTTTCTACCGGCGCGGACAGCCGGTGGCGATGAAGCCGGTGGCCGACGCGGCCGCGCATGACGTGCCCACTTTGCAGCACATGATCGTCGTGGCCCGCGCCGGTTTACCGGTCCACATGCAGCCGGGCCGCGATCACTGGTGGCATGTATTGGTCGAGTCGCAATCGACCAGCGCGGAAACCGAGCTCACAGACGCTGAACAAATATTGATGGTGATCTACACCTCCGGAACGACTGGAAAGCCGAAAGGTGCCGTCCACACCCACGCCGGCTTCCCTGTCAAGGCTGCCCAGGATATGGCGTTCGGGACAGATCTCCACCCCAGTCAGGTGCTGTACTGGATGACCGATATGGGCTGGATGATGGGCCCCTGGCTGGTCTTCGGCGCGCTGATCCTGGGTTCGACCTTCCTGATGTACGATGGAGCGCCCGATTATCCCGGGCCGGACCGGATGTGGTCGATCGTCGCGCGCCATCGCATTACAACCCTGGGGGTCTCTCCCACCCTGATCCGCGCCCTCATCCCGCACGGCACTGAGCCAGCATTATCCCACGATCTCTCTTCGTTGAAGTTTTTCGCTTCCACCGGCGAACCATGGAACCCCGACCCATGGATGTGGCTCTTCGAAAAAGTCGGTCAGGGCAGGCTGCCGATCATCAACTACTCCGGTGGAACGGAAATTTCGGGCGGGATCGTCATGGGCAACCCCCTCCTTCCCCTCAAGCCGACTGCTTTCTCCGCTCCCTGCCCGGGGATCGCTGCGGATGTCTTCGACGAGGAAGGACGACCGGTGCGCGGGCAGGTCGGCGAGCTGGTCATTAAAGCTCCCTGGATCGGTATGACCCGGGGTTTTTGGCGTGACCCTCGACGGTACGAGGAGACGTATTGGTCCCGATGGCCCGGGGTTTGGGTGCACGGAGATTTCGCAGCCATTGACGAAGACGGGCTGTGGTACATCCTTGGGCGTTCGGACGATACGATCAAATTGGC
>Ga0073934_10001744_pt1 | contig 50057 bp, 56 predicted proteins | sample LarsenN4metaG_FD_76834 | JGI IMG/M metagenome (GOLD analysis project Ga0073934, IMG submission 76834) | Hot spring sediment bacterial and archeal communities from British Columbia, Canada, to study Microbial Dark Matter (Phase II) - Larsen... ...
CGGGCATTCTTGTGGGTGTTCATTCGGCTGAGCTCCTGTGGGAAGCGGGTTGGGTTGCACCTCCCAGTCTCTCAGACTCAGTCCGAATGAACAGAAACAACCTATTGGGCCATCACAACTAGCCTACGCATTGCAGCCCGCCACGTGTATCAGGTAGTCCGCGCCGCGAATCATTAGTGCAAAGTCCTCCCGTGGTGCATCCGCTCCAATATCGCGGACCAAGTCATAAGCGCGTTGTCGAGATCGCGCTCGCCCTCGGTCAGCGCCTCGGCGATGTCGCGAAACGTCCAGTGCTCCGGCTCGGCGGCCGCGAGGTCGAAAATTAGCCGCCGAAGGTCGGCGAGCTTGGCTGCGCGGCCATGCAGCACGGATGCCGGAGAAGAGACCGCCGGAACACTGCCCGGGCTGTTCGCCGTGCCGACCTGGGCGCGGCTCTCGTCCGTAAGGCCGCGGCCGGCTCGAAGCGCAAGATCAAGTAAAACTCCCATTCACAGCTCCCCGACCTACGACAAAAACGATAAAAACGACAAAACCCCGGGTTTGGTCGTTTCGGTCGTTTTGTCGTTCATGCCGCGCACCGCCACACCTCGGCCGGTCGGCCGCCAGCCGGACCGGGCCGAGTATCCCTGACCGCCAACCGCCGCCGCTCAAGCAGATCAAGAGCTGCGCTAATCTGCTCGGCGGACTGGTTGCGTCCGAACAAGTCGCGAATCGCGGTGCGCGTCATTCCGGCCGCCCCGGCTGCACGGAGTGCCCGCAGGATCTCGTCAGCAACTTGGTCGCCGAGCGCGTCGCCGAAGATGTAGCGCGCCGACGCCTCGCAGTATTCCCACAGCGCGAGCGCGGCGAGCAGGTGCGGCCGGTCAATCACCTCGGCCCCGTTCATGAGCGCGTGAATGAGTGCCAGGCGAACGCATTGCGCCTCGGCGCGCGCGGTCACTGCGCCGAACAGCCCGGGATGCCCCGCCGACAGCACGGGATACACCGCCGCCCAAGTCTCGCGGGCGGCATCGGTCATCCGCACCGCTTGCAGCCTTCGGGCGCGTTCCGCTGCGCGCGCGATTCGTCCGGCCAGATCGGCGGCGACCGGCTCGGGCAGCGGCTCGCCGCCAAACGGCAATACCCGCGCGCGCCGGACGCAGGCGAAAAGGTATCGGTTGGCAAAGCCGTTTGCCGTGTCGGTCGCGGTAAGCTCCGCGCGCAGCTCGTCGGCAGTAATGTGGCCGATGATTGCGATGTGCGCACCGGTCGCTGTTACTGGGTCGTTTTTGGTCAGAGTGGCAAGCCGACCAGTGTCCCAAGCGGCTCGGATCGTCGCGCTCAGCGTGTTTCCTGCGCGCTGCGCTTGGCGCAGTACCTGCGCGAACTCGCTTTCGACCACCAGCAGCCGCTTGTCGGCGATGCCCGGATCAATCTCTATCTCGACAGCGGTGCCGAATTTGTCACGTTCCGGCCGGCGGATTGGATCACGAACTGCCCACTTGAGCCCTTCTCCGCTTGAAAGTCCGTCCACAACGTTCGGCCAGCCGGGCACTCTGGAAAAAATCTCTCGGACGCGCCCCCACGATGTACCCTTCCTGCCCTTCGCTGTTTCGCCGACTAGCAACGTAAATATCTGCGCATGGTGCTCGTCGCCCTCGACTCGGTAATGAGGGCCGCGACCAACGAGAGCGCCGAACGAAACGAGCGTTTGCACTAGCAGCGCCACGGGATCAGCCTCGGTTTGCTGCTCGATCGCGCGCACAATGTCGCCGGCGAGACCATAAAGCGCTGCAGAATCGAGCACCGGATGTGCTGGCTGGCACGAAGGCGTGATGGCATGCGCTCGCGGCTCACCATCCGGAAACGCGGCTCGCGCCAACCTCGCGATGCGTTCATCGAGTGTCTCCTGTCGAGCAGCGCGTCGCGCATCGAGATACGCTGCCGCTCGGGCTGCGGCCTGCTCCTGCTGGCGGACGATCTCGGCGATCATCGCGCACCTCCCGCGATTGCTGCGGCATCGAGCACGCGCTCGGTCGCGGTTATCAGCCGCTTGCGATCAGCGTCGTTGAGCGCGATCCCGCGCGCGAGATTTGCTGCAGCCACCGCGACGAGTCGCGCCTCCTCGGCGAGCATCGCGAGGACGTCGCCGGGATGCCACGGCCTGCGCTCTCGCGGCGCATGATCTGCGAGCGCGCTAGGGGGCATGAGATCGGCGAGCGTTAACCCGGCACAGTGCACCACCTCGTCGGCGCCGCACCCAGCAAAGCAGTGCAGCAGTACGCGTCCATCGTCCAGCTCGCGCACGCTCAGCGATGGCCGACGATCGTCATGCGCCGGGCAGCGCGCGATCCATCGGCCCGGGCCGGTCGCGCGCACGCCGTCGAGACGCCTGAGTAGCGCCTCGGCCGTCATTGCACACCCCTGTTATCCCGCGCCCTCGGCGCGCCGCCTAAGCGCGGGCGCGTTTCGACCCATTCCGCGATTTCCTGCTCGCGCCACGCTATCGCGCGCTCAGAGATCTTGACGGGGCGCGGAAATTGCCCAGACTGGAGCAGCCGATACAGGCTTGCTCGCGACACTCCGATGATCGCCAACACGTCGCGAATCCGCAGCAGCCTAGATGATGTTGCGCAACTTCTGGATGCCTCATGCATGTCCATCTCCTTTCATGAGGCCATTTGAGCGCATTCGCGCACACGACAATAGTCGTCATAACGCGCGTCGGCGCGCGCCTCTAATGACGACCCTTTTGGACGTAGCGGCGATAGATTTGCGCGACTGTTTCTTTGGGCACACGCTCACCGAGCGCAATGCTCGCGATGGCGGCCACGGTCCCATACATCGGGCTACCGTACCTGCGCACGAGGTAGCCGCAGATCGTGCGAGTCATGGCATTTACTTCGGCAGCTCGCCTTTTGCGCTCGACTGGACGCGGTTCAGTCGTTGCCTCGATTGCGAGGCTTCGCGCTCGTTTCTCCATCGTGCGCAGCAGCTCGACCATGCTCGGCCAATGAGTCAATACACGATGCGCTGCATCCGATCGCGCGAGCGAATCGAGAGTCGGCCAGTCTTCGATGCCTAGAATGGCCCAGTCGTCGGCAGCGAAATATTCGTAGGCGCGCAGATCGAGCGGCCCGTTCCCGATCCGTTGTGCTAGTTCGCGGGCTACGGCAGCGATCTTTTCGAAGCGCCGACGCTTCGTTCGGCGGGACGGCGTAGGTTTCCTCGCGCACCGCAGCGCATAGCGAATTTCTCCCCACAGTTCGCGCCACTCCGTAGGTCGCTCGATACGGCGCGCGAGTTCGCGCCACGGGCGGCGCATCTTCGGCGAAGCAAGCAGGGCGCCAAGCAGGTCTCGGCCGACGCGGATTTGAGAGTGCAGCTCGACGAGCGCCCGCGGCGCAGTTGGCACGGGTTCGAAGGTCATCGTTCCCTCGTGCAGTGCATGCCGCGATGCGGCGGCAGTGGATTTACGGGCCATGCGCGCCCTTTCGCGCCCTTGAGATTGGACGCCGCGCCAGGCCGGCAAGGGATAACCGGCTTTTCGTTACCGGTTGCCTAGGCGTGGCGGTGGCCTTCAACTCACGGCAATAACGGCCCGTCGTCCGAGCGCCGCAAGTGCGCGCTCAAGCGTCGGCACCTTTGTCGGATGGCGCGGGTCGAGCATGCGCCGCGCTTCCTTTTCGTGCACGTGCATCCGGCGGGCAAGCTCGGACTTCGACACTTTCTGCTCGCGCATCGCCAAATACACCGCCGCCTTGAGCGCCGTGGTTACCGGCGTTGACACCAGCCGCTCGCCTCGCCGGGGGCGCGAGGGCACCGGAATGTCGAGCCCGTCCTCGATCCGTCCCTCGATCGCCGCCTGAATCGCTCCTTCGGCCTCGGCAAGCGCCTCCTCGATCGTATCGCCTTGGGTGATCGCCTCGGGCAGATCGCGGCAGGTGACGACGTAGCCTCCGTCTTTGCGGTCCTTCGTGAGTCCGACCGGATAGGCAAACCTTAACGTCATCGAATGTCCTTTTCCGTGAGCCCGAGTTGCTTCAGCATCGCATGGTAGGTGCCGGTCTTCAGCTCGTCCTTGGGGTTTCGGACCACCGTTCTCCGGTTCCCGAGGACGAGCACCCCGTGCGAGCCTTTGCCTCGCTCAGGGCGCCATTCAAAGGCAAGTCCTTTCGCCCTCGCATACCTCTGAATCAGGCGGATGAATTCGCTACCGCGCACGATCAGGCCTGCTCAACTTATCTTCGGGCATTTATGTCCGAAGATCAAGGGCAAAGTATGCGGCGGCGTGACGCCTGCCGCAGCAAAGCGGGGATCGCGATTTGCGCGATGGTGGCTAGGTCTGTGGCGGGTGATCCCGAGACGAGTCCGATGCGCTGTCCGATGAGTTCTGCTCCCTTTCGCTCCTGGAAGTCCCTCCAGAGACCAGAATCAAGTAGGGGGGCACCGGCTCGACGATCACGCCCGAAAAGGGCTCGCAGGGCGCGGATTCCTTGGGCACGATCCTCAGGTGCCGTGCCCGGCCTGACTTCGGCGTCGTTGATTCGTTTGGCATCGTCTTGCTCACGGTGAGTAAGTGTTATGCGGCCTTCTTTATCTTTAGCTCGACGTGCATGCCGGCTCGGCTGAGCATATTCACGAGTGCATCAAGGCTGAACTTCTCGATTTTTCCTCGCAGCACGTCGTTCAGCCGTGGCTGCGTCACGCCGAGGCGCCTGGCGGCTTCGGTTTGCGTCAGACCGCTCGCTTTCACATACCGCTCGATTCGGGTCATCAGCTCGGCGCGCAACTGAAGGTTGCGTGCCTCCTCAGTCGAAAAGCCAATGTCCTCGAATACGTTGCCGCTTCCGCGCTCCATTTTCAGCCGCTCGGTCATGTCCGCTTCCTTTCGTTGAGCAGCGCCCCATAGCGCGCCCGCGCAAGCTCGATGTCCGGCTTCGGCGTCTTCTGCGCCTTCTTCTCGAAGGCGTGCAGTACATACACCGCTTCGGCGAACTTGGCGACGTACAAAACCCGGTACGCACCGCCTTCGCCTCGCACCCGGATTTCGGCCGCGCCGAGTCCAACCGAGGGCATCGGCTTCCAGCTATCGGGTTCAAGGCCTTCCTGCACCCTCGCGAGCTGGTAGCCTGCCCGCTGGCGCGCAACCGGCGGGAAACCCCTGATCCTTTCCCGGCTGTCGCCAAGCCAGACGACGGGCTTGCGCGTCATTATCTCAAAGCTGGTATAGGCACGGAAGCGGGCAGCCCGCACACGTACGCATTGCGGGCCGGCTGCCCGCGGCGGGTTGCCGACGAGCGGCGGCGAGAAACCTTGGACCGATCAACGCGAGACCCGCGCCCCGATCGGAACGACCTTCGCGGCTCCGGGCTCGCTCGTCTTGAGAAACTCAAGATGCCGCGCCCAGGCTTCGAGCGCGGCGCGCTTCTCGGTCATGTAGTCGTGCCGGTCGTAGTGGCGCGCCTGGACGCCGCTGATGCCGTGGGACTGGATCTGCGCGCGCACTTCGCGGGAGATTCCGAGTGCCGCGAGCATCGTCTCGCAGGTGCGCCGGATGTCCCGAAGCTCGAACGCGCCGCGCGATGCTCCGGCGCGCTGAAGCTCAGGGTTTTTCGCCAGCGCCCGGGCGATTTCGCGAACCGCCTTGCTGAGCGTCTCGGGCCGGATCGGTCGGGTGCCGTGAAAGGTGAACACCCACGGCGCGCCGGCACTTGCCGCGAGCGCTTCTTCGAGGATCGGCGCCACGGCATCCGTGATCGGCAGCACGTGCAGCCTCGGTCCCTGCGTGCGCCGCCCCTTCGGGTCGCGAAGCGCGAGGGTTCTGCCCGCAAGATCAACGTCGGCAGGCGTAAGCCGCAGAAGCTGCGCCGTCCGCTGCCCGCCAAGATACAGCGCCGCAAGCAGCGCCTGGCGCACAGGGCCACGCGGCAAGGCTTCGAGCGCGCGCACGTAGGCCCCAAGCTCGGCCGCCGTGAGCACCCGATCCCTTGCCCGGTTGAATTGCGTGAGCGCGGCGGTCGCGGCAACGGGATTCGATTCGATTCCGAAGGGCCGCAGCGCAGCGGGCGCGCTCGCATCGTGCTCGGCGCGTAGCGCGAGCGCGTAAGCCGCGCGCATGTAGGCGCGCAGTTTTCCCGCGGTCCGCCCTTTCCCCTTCTCCGCCACGGTCCGAAGGATCGTCGTTATCTCGGCAGGCCGGATTTCGGAAGCGCGCTTTTGCGCGTACTCGGGCCAGGCTTCGAGCACGTGCCGCCGGATCAGGCTGCGGGCGTTGCGCGCCGTCTCGGTCGAGCCCCTCTTTTCGAGAAAATCCGCGTAGGCTTCGAGCAGCGCGGCGAGCGTGCCTCGGTCGGCTTCGGCCAGTTTCTTCGCCTGCTCGTCGCGCTCCGCCTTCACGTGCTCGGCAAGCAGCCGGTCGTCCGCTCGGTAGCGACGCGAATACTCGGCGGCTTTCTCGCGCGCCTGCGCGAGCGTCAATCCGGTGCGTCCGTTCCGGTCGTAGGCTCCGAGCGCGATCATGCGCTGCCGGCGCATCGGATCGGTGTAGCGGAAGTAGAACAGCTTTCCGCCGTTCGGCGCGACACGCACAACGAGACTTCCGCCACCGCGACCGCCAAGGGGCTCGGCGATCCACTTTCCGGCGCGCTTTGCTCCCTGAATCTGGGCGTCGGTGAGCCTCGTTTTCGCGCCCGGCAAGGCTTAGTCCCCCGTTTAGTCCCCTGATCGGCGGTTGCTGTTTGGTTGCTACATGGTTGCTACTTCTTGCGGGATACTAGGGTATCTTTTGAAACAATCTGGATCAACTGGCGAGCCTAACTAGCTGATATTTCGATACTCACGGAATTTATCAAAACGTCCTGAAACTACGCCCGAGGGGATTTTAAGTCCCCTGCGTCTACCAGTTTCGCCACCCGGGCGTGCGACACGAAGGGCATGGAGGCGGGGGTCGGAATCGAACCGGCGTCCACGGCTTTGCAGGCCGCTGCATGACCACTCTGCCACCCCGCCGGATGAAACGCGAAGGGAAGGCGCTCAGGCCTTCCCTTCCTGCAATCTGGAGCGGGAGACGGGTCTCGAACCCGCGACCTTAACGTTGGCAACGTTACGCTCTACCAACTGAGCTACTCCCGCGCGGTTGACCGGCGGATTATAGCCTACGGCGCCGCGTGGGGAAGCGCCTTGCGCAGGTAGTACAGCATCGAAGCCACCGTGAGCACGGCGGCGACGTTGATCAGAATGGTGCCGAGCCATTGGCTGTCCACCGCGCCGCCCAGCGGCTCGCCGTAAAGAAGCAGCGGAATCGCGACCATCTGGCTCGCGGTCTTGAACTTGCCGATCGTCGCCACCGCGACGCTCCTCGCCTGCCCGACCTTCGCCATCCACTCCCGCAGCGCCGACACCGCGATCTCGCGGCCGATGATGATCAGCGCGACCACCGCGTCCACGCGCGCGAGGTACAACAGCACGATCAGCGCCGCCGCGACCATCAGCTTGTCGGCGACCGGATCGAGGAAGGCGCCGAAGGCGGAGGTCTGGTTCAGGCGCCGCGCCAGCCAGCCGTCGAGCCAGTCGGTGACCGCGGCGAAGATGAAGATCGCGGTCGCCGCCGTGTCGCGCCCCTCGACGGTGATCCATGTGCCCGGCAGATAGAACAGCGCCACGAAGAGCGGAATCAGCATGATCCGCAGCCAGGTGATCAGATTGGGAAGATTGAAGGGCATCAGGCGTGCAGGTGCCGGTAGATGCGCTCGGCCAGCGCACGCGAGACGCCGGGAACCTTGGCCAGATCGTCCACCGCCGCTTCCTGCACCCCCTGCAGGCCGCCGAAATGCGCGAGCAGCCGCTGGCGGCGCTTGACGCCGACGCCGGGGATGTCGGCGAGCGTCGAGGTGGTGCGCGTCCGGCTGCGGCGCGCGCGATGCCCCACGACCGCGAAACGATGCGCCTCGTCGCGGATCGCTTGGATGAGATGCAGCGCGGGATGCTCCGGCGACAGGGCAGGGACTGCGCTTTCGGCCTCCAGCACCAGCGCCTCTTCGCCCGGCCGGCGCGCCGGGCCCTTGGCGACGCCGACGATCGGAACCTCCCCGATTCCGAGCTCGACGAGCGCCGCGCGCGCGGCCTTCACCTGCCCGCGACCGCCGTCAATCAGGATCAGGTCCGGCAGGCGGCCCTCCTCGGCCGTGATCCGCGCGTAGCGGCGCGCCAGCGCCTGCCGCAGCGCCGCGTAGTCGTCGCCCGGCGTCACGCCGCGGATGTTGAAGCGGCGATACTCGGCTCGCTGCATCGCATGCCGGTCATAGACCACGCAGGAGGCGACCGTCGCCTCGCCCATCGTGTGGCTCACGTCGAAGCACTCGATCCGGTTCGCCGTCTCGGGGAGGCCGAAAGCTTCGCGCAACGCCGCCAGGCGCGTTTCCTGCGTGCTTTTTTCGCGCACCCGCTGCGCGAGCGCGAGGCGCGCGTTCTTCTCGGCCATCTCGATCCAGACGCGACGCTCGCCCTGCGGCGCCGAGACGACCTGCGTGCCGGGGCGAGCGAACTCCGCCGGCATGCCGGTGACCACGAGCGGCGGCGGCGGCTGGTCCACGTAGTGCTGTTCCAGGAACGCCGAGAGCACCTCGGCCGGACCGGCGCGATCGGCGTTCTGCGGAAAGAAGCTGCGATCGCCGATGTGGCGCCCGCCGCGGATCATCACCAGGTTCACGCACGCGATGCCGCCCTCGGCCACGCAGGCGACCACGTCGGCATCCACGCCGCGTTCGGACTCGACGTACTGGCGAGCCTGCACTCGCGAAAGCGCGCGCGCCCGATCCCGGTAGAGGGCCGCTTCTTCGTAGCGCATCGCCGCGGCCGCCGCCTGCATCTTCTCGGCGAATGCGCGCAGCAGGTCGTCCTCCCGGCCCTCCAGGAACATCTCCGCCGCCTTCACGTCTTGGGCATAGCTCGTCTCGTCTATCCGGCCGGTGCAGGGCGCGGTGCAGCGCCGGATCTGGTACAGCAGACACGGGCGCGAGCGGTTGTCGAACACCGTGTCCTCGCAGGTGCGCAGGCGAAACACGCGCTGCAGGAGCTGGATGCTCTCGCGTACCGCTTGCGCGTGCGGAAACGGGCCGAAATAGCGGCTTTTGCCGTCGCGCGCGCCGCGATCGAACGCGAGCCGCGGGTAGCGGTGTCCCGTGAGCACCAGGTAGGGGTACGACTTGTCGTCGCGGAACAGGATGTTGTAGCGCGGGGCGAGGCTCTTGATGAGGTTGTTCTCCAGCAGCAACGCCTCGCCCTCGGAACGCGTGACGGTGACCTCGACCGCCGCCACCTGGGCGAGCATCATGCGAATGCGCGGACTGTGGTCCTGCTTCGTGAAGTAGGAACCGACTCGCTTCTTCAGGTCGCCTGCCTTACCGACGTAGAGCACCTCGCCCGCCTCGCCCAGCATGCGGTACACGCCGGGCAGGCTCGGCAGGCTGGCGACCAGGCTTTTCGGGTCCAAACGGGCGTTCACGGCGGTGCGATTCTATCGCCAGGGCGCTGATTTCTTGTAGAATTTTGCACTTTTTTCGAGAGCGACCGGCAAGCCATGGCAAAAGTTTCCGCAGTCGAGATCCGCGTCGGCAACCTGATCGAGTGGGACAAGCGCGTCTGGCGCGTGCTCAAGTGCTACCACGTGCACGTCGGCGGGCGCGGCGGCGCGTTCATGCAGGTCGAGATGAAGGATATCGAGACCGGCACCAAGACCAACCAGCGTTTCCGCACAGAAGACAAGGTCGAGCGCGCCTTCGTCGAGCCGCGCGAGATGCAGTTCCTTTATCAGGACGGCGATTCCTATGTCTTCATGGACAAGGAGACCTACGAGCAGCTCGCGCTTCCGGCCGAGTTCCTCGAAGGCCAGACCGGTTTCCTGCTGCCGAACACCGACGTGCAGGTGAACTTCTACGACGGCCGCCCGATCGGGCTGGAACTGCCGCCCTCGGTGGTGCTGACGGTGGTCGAAACCGAGCCCGGTATCAAGAACGCGACGGCGACCACCACATTCAAGCCGGCGAAGACCGACACCGGCCTCGTCGTGCAGGTGCCGCCCTTCATCAACCAGGGCGAGCGCATCAAGGTGTCGACGAACGACGGCAGCTACATGGAGCGGGCGTAGTCCCCGCTCAGGGGATCCGTTCCAGGAGCCTGAGCGCGTCGCGATAGGCGACGCGCCTCCTCAGGTCCCCGCCTCCCCTGTGGAGCATGCGCTCGGCGCGCTCCGGTCTTTGCATGGGCATATCGCCCAGCGCGGCAAGCAGCTCGTCCTGCTTCGCCGGATCCTGGCACAGCAGCACCATGTCGCAGCCGGCGGCGAGCGCGGCGCGCGCCCGCTCAGGGATTCCGCCCGCGGTGCTCGCCCCTTCCATCCCGAGATCGTCGCTGAACACCAGCCCGCCGAACCCGAGCCTGCGGCGCAGGACTTCCTCCAGCCAGAAGCGCGAGTAGCCCGCGGGCTCCGCGTCGGCATCCGGATAGACGACGTGCGCCGGCATCACCGCGGCCAGCCCCGCCGCGATCGCAGCGGCATACGGGGCGACGTCCTTGCGCAGGATGTCGGCCGTCTTGCGCTCATCGCGCGGCACCCCGACATGCGAGTCCGTCGACGCGAAGCCGTGCCCCGGAAAATGCTTGCCGACCGCGGCCATGCCGGCTTCGCCAAGACCCCCGATCAGCGCCGCGGCGAGCGCGCCGACCGCGTTCGGGTCGTAGTGGAGCGCCCGGTCGCCGATCACCGAACTCGAACCGTAGTCGAGGTCCAGCACCGGCGTGAAGCTGAAGTCCACCCCGTGCGCAGCAAGCTCCGCGCCGATCACAAAGCCGACGGCGCGCGCACACTCGCGGGCGGCGTCCCGGTCGCGGTCCCAGAGCGTGCCGAGCCGCCGCATCGCGGGAATCGCGGTGAAGCCCTCGCGGAAGCGCTGGATGCGTCCACCCTCGTGGTCCACGCAGACGAAAAGCGGCGGATCGCGCAGCGCCGCGACCTCCGCGGTAAGCGCGGCGAGCTGCTGCGGATTCTCGTAGTTGTGCGCAAACAGAATCACGCCGCCCACGGCGGGATGCGTCAGGCGCCGGCGGTCGTCGTCGGTGAGCGCGGGCCCGAGCGGATCGAGCACCACCACGCCGCGCGGCAGGCGCGCCTTCAGTCGTCGCACTCGAGGATGACCGTCGCGCAGGCCATCGCGCGCTCGTCGGTGATCGTCAGGTGCGCGCGCGTGATGCCGCGCGCCTTGAGCAGCGCCGCGAGCGCCTCCGAAAACTCCAGCACCGGCCGGCCCGAGCGCAGGTTGTTCACCCACACGCCGTGCCAGTTGGCCGGCGCATGGATGCCGGTGCCGAGCGCCTTGGTGAACGCCTCCTTCGCGGCGAAGCGCTTGGCGAGATACGCCGCCGGCTGGCGGTGCGCACGAAACCGTTCCAGTTCCGGCGCGCACAGGATCCTGCGAGCAAAGCGCTCGCCGAAGCGCGCCAGCGCCCGCTCGACGCGCACGATCTCGATCAGATCGGTGCCGACGCCGTAGATCATCGCGCGGCCGAGTGCGCGGCGTCGGTGATGAGGCGCTTCATCTCGCGCACCGCCTCGCGCATGCCGACGAACACGGCGCGCGAGACGATGGCGTGACCGATATGCAGCTCGCGCACGCCCGGCAGCCGGGCCACCGGCTCGACGTTGAAGTAGTTGAGCGCATGCCCGGCGTTGAACCGCATGCCGAGCGCGCGGATGCGCTCGCCCGCGGTGCGGATCTTCTCCAGCTCCGCCAGCACCGCCGGGCTCTCGGCATCGCGCCCCCGGGCGTGGAACGCGTGCGCGTAGGGCCCGGTATGCACCTCGCAGACGGCGGCGCCGATGCGCCGGGCCGCCTCGACCTGCGCCGGGTCGGCGTCAATGAACACCGAGACGACGATGCCGGCGTCGGCGAGCTTCGCCACCTGCTCCCGCAGGCGCGCCTCCTGCGCCAGGATGTCCAGCCCCCCCTCGGTGGTGATCTCGTGCCGGCCTTCGGGCACGAGCATCGCCATTTCCGGACGAATGCGGCGCGCGATCGCCACCATCTCGTCGGTCGCCGCCATCTCTAGGTTGAGCTTGATGTGCGTCAGCTCGCGCAGGCGCCGAACGTCCTCGTCCTGGATGTGGCGGCGGTCCTCCCGCAAGTGCACGGTGATGCCGTCGGCGCCGCCGAGGTGCGCCTCGACCGCGGCCCACACCGGGTCGGGCTCGTAGGTGCGGCGCGCCTGCCGCACCGTGGCGACGTGATCCACGTTGACGCCCAGCTCGATCACAGGATCCTCAGCTCCGCGAGCACCGCGCGCGTATTGAGCGCCTGCCCGCCCAGCCGAGCGCCGATCAGCATGCGCATCAGGCGCAACGCCTCTTCGCGCGTCTCCGACTCGCTGTAGTCGTCGCGCGCGATCGCGAGCAGCGTGCGGCCGCGCACGACCAGCTCGCCGCCCCCGCCCGCCGCTTCGACCGGGCCCCTTTCGGGTTCGTAGGCGTAGTGCTTGTCCGGCTCGATCGCCGCGCCGCCGATCGCCTCGCGCTCCAGCTGCGGAGCATAGCCCAGTTCCACGAGCAGGCGCCGCTCGAAGCTGCGCAGCACCGCGGCGTGCGGTTCGCCCGCGGCGAGCCGCGCCAGACTCGCGGCGTAGGCATCGAACAGCGCCTCGTGCGCGTCCTCGCGCGGCAGCAGCTTGAGGAGAAGCTCGTTCAGATAGAAGCCGCACATGAGCGCCGCGCCCGCGAGTCCCGCGCTGGCGCCGGCCCACTCCGCGCCGGTGAGCGTCACCAGCTCGGCCGCCCCGCTCCAGGACACGCGCAGCGGTTGAAACGCGAGCAGCAGTCCCCGCAGCGCCGAACGCGGCCGGCGCGCCCCGCGCGCGAGCATCCCCATCCGGCCGTGGCGGCGAGTGAGCATCTCGATCACCAGGCTCGATTCCATGTACGGGTACGCGTGCAGCACGAAGGCCGCCTCGTTGTGCGCGCGCCGCTTCATCGTCAGGCGTATCCGAGCTGCTTGAGCAACCGCGTGTCGTCGCTCCAGTCGCGCCGCACCTTCACCCAGACGCCGAGGTACACCCTGCCGCCGAAGAGTCGCTCCATGTCCAGGCGCGCGGCGCTCGCGATGCGCTTGAGCATCGCCCCTTGCCGGCCGACGACGATCGCTTTCTGGCTATCGCGCTCGACGAAGATCGAGGCCTCGATGCGCCGCAGGCGCCCTTCCTCGCGGAAGCTGTCGAGCACCACCTCGCAGCGGTAGGGCAGCTCCTCACCCAGCATCCGGAACAGCTTTTCGCGCAGGATCTCGGCGGCGAAGAAGCGCTCGTCCTGATCGGTGAGCTGCTCGGCCGGATAAAGCGCCGGGCCTTCGGGGAGGACGTCGCGCAGAACCTTGAGGAGTTCGACCACGTTCCTGCCGGTGCGCGCGGAGACCGGGACGATCGCCTCGAAGCGCCGTTCCGCGTCCAGGCGCGCGACGAAGGGAAGCAGGTCGGCTGCGCGCCGCACGAGGTCCACCTTGTTCACCGCGGCGACCACACGTGCCGAGGCCGGAACGCGCGCGAGCACGGCACGATCCTCCGCGCCATAGGCCATGGCCTCGACCACGAAGAGCACGGCATCGGCCTCCCTCGCCGCCTCTTCCGCGCGCCGGTTGAGCGCCCGGTTGAGCGCCCCGGCATGGCGGGTCTGCCAGCCCGGCGCGTCCACGAACACGTACTGGCACTCGGCGGTCGTGAGCACGCCGCGCACCAGGTGGCGCGTGGTCTGCGGCCGCGGCGAGACGATCGCGAGCTTTTCGCCCACGAGCCGGTTGAGAAGGCTCGACTTGCCCGTATTCGGCCTGCCGGCGAGTGCGATCGTGCCGCAGCGGAATGCGCTCATGCTGCCAGCAGCTTCAGCATCGCTTCCGCGGCCTGCTGCTCGGCCATGCGCCGCGAGCTGCCGCTGCCGTGGGTGCGGTGCTCGCCGGCGCCAGGCTCGCCGACCACGCATTCGACCTCGAACACCTGACGATGCGCCGCCCCGCGGGTGGCCACCACGCGATATAGAGGCAGGCCCCGGCCGCGGCCCTGGAGGAACTCCTGCAGCCGCGTCTTCGGATCCTTGGCGGGGGCGCTCGGGTCCAGGCGCGCGAGCGCCTCGCCGTAGGCGCGCAACACCGCGGCTCGCGCCGCCTCGTAGCCGCCGTCGAGGAAGATCGCGCCGAAGACCGCCTCCATCGCGTCGGCGAGGATCGAGGGGCGCTCCGCGCCCCCGCTCGCCGCCTCGCCCTCGCCCAGCCGCAGCCAGGTCGAGAGGCCAAGCTCGCGCGCGACCGCCGCGAGCGCCGCTTCGCGCACCAGGCTCGCGCGCAGGCGCGACAGCGGCCCTTCACCGAGATCGGGGAACCGCCGGTAGAGGTCTTCCGCGATCACACAGTCGAGCACGCCGTCGCCGAGGAATTCCAGCCTCTCGTTGTGCGGCGAACCGAAGCTGCGATGGGTGAGCGCCTGGGCAAGGAGCGCCTCGTGCCGGAAGCGGTAGCCGAGCGCGCGTTGCAGCGGCGCACGCGCGCCGCCGCCGGCGTTATTGCTTGGAGGTCGCCGCAAAATCTATATAGACGCCGACGTTGGCGAAGAGCGGGATCTCCTTGCGGTACGCGGCGGTGATGACCAGGGTCCCGCCGTCCTTGGTGATTTCCAGGTCGGCGCCCTTGATCGAGGTGATGTCGTCCACGGTCGCGCGCTGGTCGAACGACCTGCGGATCTCCGCCGGGGACGCGCCGGCGCGCTCGCTCGCGAGCGCGTTCACCGCCTTCTTGACCGCGAAGAACTCGATGTACGAGGGTGCGAGCTTCATTCCGAGAAGCGCGACGATGATCAGGATGAACGCGGCGACCAGCAGGCCGCCGAGACCGATGCCGAGTTGCCTTCTGCGCATGCCGATGCCCCTCCCCGGATTACCTGAACGTGCCGAAGCGCCCAAGCTCGTTCAGGTTGAGCCAGATGAAAAACGCCTTGCCGACGATGTTGGCGTCCGGAACGAACCCCCAGACGCGGCTGTCGCTCGAATTGTCCCGATTGTCGCCCATGACGAAGTAATGGCCCGGCGGCACGGTGCAGGCAAGGCCGTCGCTATTGTATGTGCATTTGTCCGAGTGCGGAAACGCGCGCGGCGGCGGCGGCAGCGCCGGCGCGTCCTCCTCGAGCAGGATCTCGTGCTCGACGCCGTTCAGCGTCTCGAGGTAGCGCCGCGCAAACTGCATCCGCTCGCGGTGCAGGTAGTCCTCCACCTGGCGCAGCGGCACGGGCCTGCCGTTGACGATGAGCCGCTTGCCCCGGTACTCGACCCGGTCGCCCGGCACGCCGACCACCCGCTTGATGTAGTCGAGGGTCGGGTCGTCCGGGAAGCGGAACACCACTACGTCGCCGCGGCGCGGCTCGCTCACCTCGATCAGCTTCCAGTTCAGCACCGGCACGCGAATGCCGTATACGTACTTGTTCACGAGGATGAAGTCGCCCACGAGCAGCGTCGGAATCATCGAGCCCGACGGGATCTTGAACGGCTCGACGAGAAACGAGCGCAGCAGGAACACGATCAGGATCACCGGAAAGAAGCTGACCGAATACTCCACCCACCACGGCTGCTTCGCCCCGGCCGGGCGGCGCTTTCCGAGCCACGCCGATTCCAGCGCCCAGATCGCCCCGGTGACGACGAGGAGCGCGAGCAGGAACAGGGCGAAGGTCATTTGTCGCCCACCTGCAGCACCGCGAGAAACGCCTCCTGCGGGATCTCGACCGAGCCGACCTGCTTCATGCGCTTCTTGCCCTCCTTCTGCTTTTCCAGCAGCTTCTTCTTGCGCGTGACGTCGCCGCCGTAGCACTTGGCGAGCACGTTCTTGCGCAGCGCCTTCACCGTCTCGCGGGCGATGATCTGCGAACCGATCGCCGCCTGGATCGCGACGTCGAACATTTGCCGCGGGATGAGCGTGCGCAGCCTCTCGACGAGATCCCGGCCGCGGCGCTGCGCCGCCTCGCGATGGACCATGGTCGAAAGCGCGTCCACGCGCTCGCCGTTCACCAGGATGTCGAGCCGGACCACGTCGGCGGCGCGGTATTCCTTGAATTCGTAGTCGAGCGAGCCGTAGCCGCGCGTCACCGACTTCAGCCGGTCGAAGAAGTCCATCACCACCTCCGCGAGCGGCAGGTCGTAGGACAGCACCACGTGCCGCGGCGAATAGTGCATGTTGGTCTGCACGCCGCGCTTCTGCGTGCACAGCGTCATCACCGGGCCGACGTATTCCTGCGGCACGAAGATGCGCGCCGCGATCACCGGCTCGCGGATCTCCTCGATGCGCGACGGCTCGGGCAGGCGCGCCGGATTGGACACCTGCACGACGGTGCCGTCGCGCAGCTTCACCTCGTAGATCACGGACGGCGCGGTGGTCACCAGCGCCATGCCGTATTCGCGCTCCAGGCGCTCCTGCACGATGTCCATGTGCAGCAGCCCGAGAAAGCCGCAGCGAAAGCCGTGGCCGAGGGCGAGCGACACCTCCGGCTCGTAGTGCAGCGAGGCGTCGTTCAGGCGCAGCTTGTCGAGCGCCTCGCGCAGCGCCTCGTACTGGCTCGACTCGACCGGAAAGAGGCTCGCGAACACCTGCGGCTTCACCTCCTTGAAGCCGGGCAGCGGAACGGCCGCCGGCCGGTCGGCGTGCGTCAGCGTATCGCCCACCTTCGCCTCGCGCAGGTCCTTGATGCCGGCGACGACGAAGCCGACCTCGCCCGCGCCGAGGCTTTCGCGCTCGGCCGATTTCGGGGTGAAGACGCCGACCTGCTCGCACAGGTGCTCGGCGCCGGTGCTCATCAGCCGCACCCGGTCCTTCGGGCGCAGCATTCCGTCCACCACCCGCACCAGCATCACCACGCCGACGTAGTTGTCGAACCAGGAATCAATGACGAGGGCCTTGAGCGGCGCGTCGCGCCGGCCCTTGGGCGCCGGCACGCGCGCGATCACCGCCTCCAGCACCGCGGGCACGCCCTCGCCCGTCTTCGCGCTGACGCGCAGCGCATCCTGCGCCTGGATGCCGATCACGTCCTCGATCTCGCGGATCGCGTTCTCCGGGTCGGCCGAGGGGAGATCAATCTTGTTCAGCACCGGGATCACCTCGACGCCCTGCTCGATCGCGGTGTAGCAGTTGGCCACCGTCTGCGCCTCGACCCCCTGCGAGGCGTCCACCACCAGCAGCGCGCCCTCGCACGCGGCGAGCGAGCGGCTCACCTCGTAGGAGAAGTCCACGTGGCCCGGCGTATCAATGAGGTTGAGCAGGTAGGTCTCGCCGTCCTGCGAGCGGTAGTTGAGCGCGACCGTCTGCGCCTTGATGGTGATGCCGCGTTCGCGCTCCAGTTCCATGGTGTCCAGCACCTGCTCGGCCATCTCTCGCCCGGCGAGCGCGCCGCACAGCTCGATGAAGCGGTCGGCGAGCGTGGACTTGCCGTGGTCAATGTGCGCGATGATGCTGAAGTTGCGGATGCGGCTCTGGTCCATATAAGCAAAGAGGGTGCCGCAGCACCCTCCGTGGGCCGCCATTCTACCGCAGGCCGACTGCGGGATCCGCTGCGGGTTTCCTAGCCCTTGTCGGCGAAACCGCTGACGGTGAGGTACGCCATGCTCTCGCCGCGGCGCACCTGCAGCGTGATGACGGCGTTCTTGTCCAGGCCGGCGAGGATCCGGTTGAACTGCTCGACGGACTTGAGTTCGGTGTGCTGGCCCTTGTGCACGAGCGTGAGCAGCACGTCGCCCCGCCGCGCCTCGATGCGGGCGTCCGGCCGCACGTCGGTGACCACCAGCCCGTGCGAGAGCTTCATGTCCTCCTTCTGCTTCGCCGTGAGTTCCGCCACCACGATGCCGAGGCGGTTGGCGGCGATCTCGACGGGCTTCTGCCCGCGGGGCGCGTCGCGCCCGGCGATGCGCTCCTCCTGCAGCTCGCCGACGGTCACCGCCAGCGTGCGCGTCACGCCCTTGCGCCAGACCTCGACCTCCACCTTCGAGCCCGGCCGCGTCGCGCCGACGATGCGCGGCAGATCGCTGGAGCTCTCGACCGCCTTGCCGTCGAACTTCAGGATGATGTCGGTCGCCTCGATGCCTGCCTTGTCGGCCGGGCTGCCCTTCTCCACCGAGTTGACGAGCGCGCCGCGCGGCCGGTCCAGGCCGAAGGAGGTCGCGAGGTCGCGGTTCACCTCCTGGATCACCACGCCGATCCGCCCGCGCGTCACGCGCCCGCGCTCACGCAGCTGCTTCTGCACGTCGAGCGCGACGTCAATCGGGATCGCGAACGACAGGCCCATGAAGCCGCCGGTGCGGCTGTAGATCTGGGAGTTGATCCCGACCACCTCGCCGCGCAGGTTAAACAGAGGCCCGCCGGAGTTGCCGGGGTTGATCGCCACGTCGGTCTGGATGAAGGGAACGAAGTTCTCCTGCGGCAGCGAGCGGCCCTTGGCCGAGACGATGCCGGCGGTCACCGTGTTTTCAAACCCGAATGGGGCGCCGATCGCGACCACCCATTCGCCCACCTTGAGCTTGTTCGGATCGCCGAACCGGACCGCCGGCAGCCCGGTCGCGTCGATCTTGATGAGCGCGATGTCGGTGCGCCGGTCGGTGCCGATCACCTTCGCCTTGAACTCGCGCTTGTCGGAAAGCTTCACCGTGATGTCGTCCGCCCCCTCGACGACGTGGGCGTTGGTCAGGATGTAACCGTCGGCGCTGATGATGAAGCCCGAGCCGAGCGAGCGACTCTCCGGGCGCGGCCCCGGCTGCGGCCGCGGGATGAAGCGGCGGAAGAACTCCTGGACCTCCTCGTCCTCCAGGTTCGGAATCTGCGGCAGCGCCGAGCGGCGCACCGCCTGCGCCGTGCTGATGTTGACCACCGCCGGCGACTGCTCCTCCACCAGGCGCGTGAAGTCGGGCAGCTCGCGCGCCTGCGCGGCGGCACCGGCCGCGAACATCAGCACGCACAGCGCGATACAGGTTCTGAACAGCGTCATCGGCTCCCTCGGTTGGTTGACAATCACCGGCCCGGGCGGTGGTATTCCACGGTATTGCCCAGGCGCTGCACGCTCGCGGCAGGCGCCTCGCCGACCACGGTCACGACGTGGTCGGCGACCTCGCGCGTGTAGATGTGGACCGCGCCCACGCTCGCCAGACCCGGCCGCACGCGCTCGGCGCGACGCGACGCCGGTTCGATGAATACCGACAACGCCGCCATGCCGTCCGAATACACCACCTGGTTGACCGCCGCCGACTCGCCGATCCGGCGCGCGACCTCGGCGATCTTGCGGAACCCGGGCAGCTCGGCGGCGAATCGCCAGCCCTGCTCCTCCAGTCGGACCGGGGCGACGGTCGCGTACTCGATGCGCCAGTCGCGCACCGAGTGACGCGGCCTGAGCTTTTCGCGCGGCACCGGGCCGATGACGAGCTGGGTGAACGTGAACTGCTCGACGGTTTCGCCCTTCGCATTGAAAGTGCGCGCCCGCAGCAGCATCCCGCTCGCCGTATCGGCCCAGAGCTGATAGCCGTAGCGCAGCTCGTCGCGCGGCGTGAGCACCACCGATTCACAGTCGTAGCCGGCGATGCGCGCGCTTTCACCGCGCGACACCGCGTAGTTGCGCAGCAGGTCCGCGAACGTTTCCGGCAGCAGCGCCGGGAAGGCGCGCGGGTCCACGCGCTTTTCCACCTTTACGGTGCGACGCTCGGGCAGATAGCACTTGATCGTGTCCCGCGTCCGCACGACTTCGCGCGGCGTCCCGTCGAGCACCTCGATGCGCTCGACCTCGCCGCCCGGGCCGGCGTAGCGCGTGATGCGCGAAGACTCGACGCGGTCGCCCTGCTGGGTGACGAAGGTCCCGGTGTAGGAGAGCTTCTCGGTGGCCTGGTAGATCCGGCGCAGGAGCGCAAACGCGTCCTCCGGCGGCTGCGCGAGAGCCGGGGCGCCGAGCGCCAGCGCTAGGCACACGCCGAGAGCGGACCTCACCGCCGACCGCCCGCGATGTCCGATACGGTGCGCGCGTAGCCCTGCAGGGCGTAGCGCGGCGCGTAGCCCTGGTGCGCGAGCAGGTAGTCGCGCGCGCCTTCCGGCAGCGCCGCACGCACCGGCTCCTTCCCCGCCTCCTGCGGTGGCGGAACGGCCGTGGCCATGGGGGCCGGCTTCGGCGACTGCGCGACCTGCGCAGCCGAACCCGGCTCCCGCAACACCGTCACCGCCCAGCCCACGAACGCCACCGCGGCCACCACCGACACCGCGCCCGCCGCGATGCGCGGCAGCCGCCGCACGGCGCGCGTCCATCGCGCCGGTGCGAGCACCGTCGGCTCCTCGGCAAGGCGCGCGGCGACGCGTTCGGTGAAGCCGCGCGACAGAAGCCGGGTGTCGCGCAGACTGTCGCTGATCAGGTGGTAGGTGCGCCAGGCTTCGATCGCCTCGCGGTCCGACTTCAGGGCGGCGAACACGCAGGCGACGTCTTCGCCCGCCAGCTCGCCGTCCATCAACTGCGAAACCTTTTCCTTCATCGTCTCACCACCTTCTGTCCTTCGCCGTGTCGAGCAGCGGCCGCAGCTTCTCCGCGATCGCCTCGCGCGCCCGGAAGATCCGGGAGCGCACGGTGCCGATGGGGCAGTCCATCACGCGCGCGATTTCCTCGTAGCTCATGCCTTCGAGTTCCCGCAGCTGGATCGCAGTCCTCAGCTCCTCGGGCAGCGCGTCAATCGCCGCGTTCACCGTCGCCGCGATTTCCCGCGACAGCGTCACGCTTTCCGGCGTGTTGATGTCGCGCAGCTGCTCGCCTTCGTCGTACCCCTCCGCCTCCTCGGCTTCCAGCTCCGTCGAGGTCGGCGCCCGGCGGCCCATCGCCATCAGATAGTTCTTGGCGGTGTTGACGCCGATGCGGTAGAGCCAGGTGTAAAAGGCGCTGTCGCCGCGGAAGCTGGGCAGCGCGCGGTAGGCCTTGATGAACGCCTCCTGCGCGACGTCCTCCACCTCCACCGGGTCGCGGATCAGCCGCGACAGCAACCGCACCAGCTTCCTCTGATACTTCTCGACGAGAAGCTCGAAGGCGCGCTTGTCGCCGCGCTGCGCCCTTGCCACCAGTTCGCGGTCAATGTCCTTGTCAGACACGGCCGCGAGCCCTGCCTATGTGCCACAGACAAGGGCGCTTGCAAATAGTTCGGCGCACGGCCGGGCCGCGCTCAAGCCGGCAGTTGCCCCGCCGCCACGCCTGGCACCCTGCCCCAGCGCGCCCACAGCCGCAGGAGCCGGAACGAGGGCTCGCCGAGCATCGCCCGGGTCACGAGGAAGGTACGGCGCCGGGGAGCGCGCAAGGGCAGCGCCACGCAGTGCCGCGTCACCCACCTCTCCGGCCCCACCGCCGAAGCTGCCCGCCGCCCGTCGGCGAGGACGAGGACCACCGCCTGCGGGCCGTGCAGCTCGATCACGCGTACGGAGTGCCGCGCGCGCAGCAGAGCGCGGTCCCGGGCGGCCTCCATTCCGAGGGCGAGCAGGAGCACCGCGATTGTCCAGCCTGCCGCGCCCGGCAGCACGAACGCAACGCCGGCCGCCGCGGCCAGATGCGCACCAACGATCCCGGCGGCGAGCACGGGCGACGGCGAAAGCGGCAACCGAAGCGGCGTCGCGCCCGTCAAATCCGGGTGAAAACCAGCGTGCCGTTGGTGCCGCCGAAGCCGAAGGAATTGGACAGGGCGGTGCGGATCGTGATCCGGCGCGCCGCGTTCGGCACATAGTCGAGATCGCACGCCGGATCGGGATGCTGCAGGTTGATCGTGGGAGGCGAAACCTGCTCGTGCACCGCGAGCACGGTGAAAACCGCCTCCACCCCGCCGGCCGCCCCGAGCAGGTGCCCGGTCATGGATTTCGTCGAATTGACCGCCACCTGCTTCGCCCGTTCGCCCATCAGGCGCTTGATCGCGACCGTCTCGGCGATGTCGCCGAGTGGGGTCGAGGTGCCGTGCGCATTGATGTAATCCACCGTGCCGACATCCAGTCCGGCGTCGCGCAGCGCGTTGCGCATGCAGCGAAAGGCACCGTCGCCGTCTTCCGACGGTGCGGTGATGTGATACGCGTCCGCGGACACGCCGTAGCCCGCGAGCTCGCAGTAAATCCGGGCGCCGCGCCGCTTCGCATGCTCGTATTCCTCCAGCACCAGGGCGCCCGCGCCCTCCCCGAGCACGAATCCGTCGCGCTCCCGATCCCATGGCCGGCTGGCCGCCGCCGGGTCGTCGTTGCGCGTCGACAGCGCCCGCGCCGAGGCGAAGCCCGCGATCGCCAGCTCGGTCACGGTGGACTCCGCGCCGCCCGCGAGCATCGCGTCCACCTCGCCGTAACGGATCGCCTTCGCCGCCTCGCCGATGCAGTGTGTCGAGGTGGTGCATGCGGTCACGATGGCGAGATTCGGGCCCTTGAGTCCGAGCTGGATCGAAAGGTTGCCGGCGATCATGTTGATGATCGTGCCGGGAATGAAGAATGGCGAGACGCGCCGCGGGCCGCTCTTGTTCAGCTCGTCGTGCGTCGCCTCGATCATCGGCAGCCCGCCGATGCCGGAGCCGAAATTGACGCCGATCCGCTCGGCGTTTTCGGAGGTCGCCGTCAGTCCCGAGTCGCGCCAGGCCTGCAGTCCCGCCGCCATGCCGTAGTGGATGAAGCGGTCCATGCGACGCGCCTCCTTGGCCGGCACGTACTGCGTGACGTCGAACCCCTTCACCTCGCCGGCGATCTGGCTCGCGACGCGCGACGGGTCGAAGCGGGTGATGCGGGCGATGCCCGACCTGCCGGCGAGCACGTTTTCCCACGCCTCCCGGACGGTGTTGCCCACCGGGCTGACGATCCCCAGCCCGGTGACGACCACTCTGCGACGCGACACCTTGCGCTAGGACTTGGCGTGCGATTTCACGTAATCGATCGCCTGCTGGACGGTCTTGATCTTCTCGGCGTCCTCGTCAGGGATCTCGGTCTCGAATTCCTCCTCCAGCGCCATCACCAGCTCCACGGTGTCAAGAGAGTCGGCGCCGAGGTCGTCCACGAACGAGGATTCGTTCTTGATCTCGGATTCGTTAACCCCGAGCTGCTCGGCGATGATCTTCTTGACCCGTTGTTCGATGTTTTCCATGCGGCGCTCCTTCCCTGTCTTCGTTGCGTGATTTTACCGGAATCATGCCATGTACATGCCGCCGTTCACGTGCAGAACCGCACCGGTGACATAGCCCGCGGCGGGCGAGGCGAGATAGACCACCGCGGCGGCGACGTCCTCCGGCGTGCCGAGCCGCCCGAGCGGAATCTGCGCCAACAGCGCCGCGCGCTGCGCCTCGGTGAGCGCGCGCGTCATGTCGGTGTCAATGAAGCCGGGGGCGACGCAGTTCACGGTGATATCCCGGCCGCCCAACTCGCGTGCGAGTGCGCGCGTCATGCCGGTGACGCCCGCTTTTGCGGCGGCGTAGTTCGCCTGCCCGGCGTTGCCGGCGGCGCCCACGACCGAGGTGATGTTGATGATGCGACCCCAGCGCGCCTTGATCATGCCGCGCATTACGGCACGCGACAGGCGGAACACCGCGCGCAGATCCGTCTCGATGACCTCGTCCCATTCGGAGTCCTTCATGCGCAGCGCCAGGTTGTCGCGCGTCACCGCCGCGTTGTTGACGAGGATCAGGATGTCGCCGAGCTCTTTCTGCACCTCGGCGATGAGCGCGTCGCAGCGCGCGCCGTCGCGCACATCGAGCACCTTGCCGACGATCCCGGCGGCCTCGAGCGAGCGCGCCCCCGCTTCGCTCGTGGACGTGCCGACCACACGGGCGCCCTGCGTCGCAAGTTGCAGGGCGATGGCGCGGCCGATGCCGCGCGAGGCGCCGGTCACCAGTGCAATGCGTCCTTCAAGCATCGCTGCCCTCCCGCAACTGCGCGAGCGCCTGCTCGAGCGAGGCGCGATCGGCGAGCGCAAGGGCCTGCAGGCGCGCGTCAATGCGCTTCGCCGTGCCCGCGAGCACCCTGCCGGGCCCGGCTTCGAGAACGTGGGTGACGCCCTCGGCCGCCATCCGCTTCACGACTTCGACCCAGCGCACCGGCGAGGCCGCCTGGCGCACCAGGGCCGCCCGGATGCGATCCGGATCGGTTTCGGTCGCGACGTCCACATTGTTGATCACCGGAATGCGCGGCGCGGCGAGCGCAACCTTCGCCAGATACTCGCCCAGCCGCTCGGCCGCCGGCCGCATGAGGCTGGAATGAAACGGCGCGCTCACCGGCAGCATCGTCGCGCGCTTTGCGCCCTTCGCCTTGCAGATCTCGATCGCGCGCTCGACCGCCGCCCGGTGCCCGGCGATCACCACCTGCCCGGGCGCGTTGAAGTTCACCGCTTCGACGACCTCGCCCGGCGCCGCCGCCCGCGCCTCGGCGCAGGCCGCGCGCACCGCTTCGTCGTCGAGCATCAGGATGGCCGCCATCGCGCCGACGCCCTCGGGCACCGCGTCCTGCATGCACTGCGCGCGGTAGCGAACGAGCGGCAGCGCATCGGCGAACGCGAGCGCCCCCGCCGCCACCAGCGCCGAGTATTCGCCGAGGCTGTGGCCGGCGACAAGGGCCGGCTCCGGCCCGCCGAGTGCGCGCCAGGCGCGCCACGCGGCGACGCCGGCGGTGAGCATCGCCGGTTGCGTGTTGACCGTGAGGGCGAGCGCCTCGGCCGGCCCTTCGTCGAGCAACCGCAGGAATTCGCCGCCGAGCGCCGCCGCGCAATCGGCGCGCACCGCCTCGACCTCGGGCAGCCCGGCGTAAGCCTTGAGCATCCCCACCGACTGCGACCCCTGGCCGGGAAACACCATCGCAAGCTTCATCGCCCTTCCTTACATCGTCACCAGCGTCGCGCCCCAGGTGAACCCGCCACCGACGCCCTCGAACATCACGTTGTGGCCGGTGCGGATCCTGCCCGCGCGCACGAACTCGTCGAGCGCGAGCGGCACCGAGGCGGCTGACGTGTTGGCGTGATGGTCCACCGTCACCACCAGCCGCTCGCGCGGCAGGCCGAGCTTCTTCGCGGTCGCCTCCAGAATGCGGACATTGGCCTGATGCGGAATGAGCCAGTCCACGTCCTCCAGGGTCATCCCGGCGGCGGCGAGCGTCTCGTGCGCCACTTCCTCGAGCACCTTCACCGCGAACTTGAACACCTGATTGCCCTGCATCTGCAGGAACGGCGAGCCGAGAATCCTGCCGCCGCAGACGTTGCCCGGGACCGACAGGATGCCGGCGTACCGTCCGTCGGCGTGCAGCACCGAAGCGTGGATGCCCGGCTGCTCGCCCGCGGCGAGCACGACGGCGCCGGCGCCGTCGCCGAACAGCACGCACGTGCCGCGGTCATTCCAGTCGAGGATGCGCGAGAACACCTCGGCGCCGACGACCAGCGCGTGCTTCGCCATCCCGCAGCGGATGAAGTTGTCCGCCGTCGCAAGCGCGTACACGAAGCCGCTGCACACCGCCTGCACGTCGAACGCCGCGCAACCGGCGACGCCGAGCTTCGCCTGCAGCAGGCAGGCGGTGCTCGGGAAGATGAAGTCCGGCGTCGAGGTGGCGACCACGATCAGATCCAGGCGCGAAGCCTCCAGACCCGCGGCGGCGAGCGCCTCGCGGCTCGCTTCCAGCGCCAGATCGCTCGAGCCCTGTGATTCTTCGGCGATATGCCGCTGCCGGATGCCGGTGCGCTCGCGGATCCAGGCGTCGCTCGTATCCAGGCGCCGCGCGAACTCCTCGTTCGTCATCACGCGCGGCGGCAGATAGCTGCCCGTGCCGACGATGCGCGCCCGTTTCACACCGCCTCCGGACGCGCCATGCGGCGCATGATGCGCGCGACGACGTCGTTGCGCACCTCGTCGGCGGCGCGGCGCAGCGCCTGGCCGAAGGCGAAGACATCGGCCGAGCCGTGGCTCTTGATCACGATGCCGCGCAGCCCGAGCAGGCTCGCGCCGTTGTAGCGCCCGGGATCCATGCGCTCGCGCAGGGCCCTGAGCACCGGGGCCGCCGCGAGCGCCGCGGCGCGCCTGAGCGCATTGCGCGAAAACTCCTGCTTCAGAAACGCGACGATCATCTTCGCCACCCCCTCGGAGGCTTTGAGCACCGAGTTGCCGACGAATCCGTCGCACACCACCACGTCGGTGGTGCCCTTGAAGATGTCGTCGCCCTCGACGTTGCCGTAGAAGTTGAGCCCGCTCGCGCGCAGCAGCTCGGCCGCCTGCTTCACCGTGTCGTTGCCCTTGATGTCCTCGACGCCGATGTTGAGCAGCCCGACGCTCGGGCGCTCGCGATGCTCGGTCGCGGCGACCAGCATCGCGCCCATGACGCCGAACTGCATCAGCTGCTGGGGCGTGCAGTCCACGTTGGCGCCGAGGTCGAGCACGGTGGTGTAGCCGCCGCGCATGTTCGGCAGCAGCGTGGCGATCGCCGGGCGGTCTATCCCGGGAAGCGTCTTCAGCACGAAGCGCGCGATCGCCATGAGCGCGCCGGTGTTGCCGGCGCTGACGCAGGCGTCGGCCGCGCCGCTCTTCACCAGATTGATCGCGACGCGCATGGACGAGTGCTTCTTGAAGCGCAGCGCCTGCACCGGCGGCTCATCCATCCCGACCACCTCCTCGGCGTTCTCGATCGTCAGGCGGGCGCCCGGGCGCGGTCCGCGTGCCGCCAGCTCGCGCTCGATCTCGGCGCGCCGGCCGACGAGAATCAGCGCGACGTCGCCGTCCGCGCGCGCGAACTCCAGCGCGGCCGGAACGGTCACATGGGGGCCGTGATCGCCGCCCATGCAGTCCACTGCAACGGTAATCGGCACTCGCGAGGACCGCCCGCGGCGCGCGGCCGCCGGGTTACTGGCCCTTTTCCCGGACGACCTTCTTGCCGCGGTAGTAGCCCGTCGGGCTGATGTGATGGCGCAGGTGCACCTCGCCCGTCGTCGGCTCGATCGCCAGCGGCGGCGGAACGAGATGATCGTGCGAGCGGTGCATGCCGCGCCGCGACGGCGACTTCTTGCCTTGCTGGACTGCCATGATGGCTCCTGTCTCCGAAATCGGTTCAAATCAGCGCCGGTCGCCGCGAATCAGCTCGCGCAGGCCCGCGAAAGGCGAGCGTTCCGATTCGTGCGGCCCGGCCATTGCGCCGGCGCAGCGTTCGTGCCGCGGTGCGAGCGGCAGCGCGAGCAGAAGCTCGTCCTCCACCAGGGAATGCACCTGCATTTCCCGGTGCGCCACGATCCACTCCGGCCCCTCGGCGTCGAACGGTTCGGCGTCGATTTCCGCCTGCGCCTGCGCCAGCAGCAGCGTCGCGTCCACATGCACCGGGAACTCGAGCGCCTCCAGACACCTCTGGCAGGTGAGCTGCAGCGCGCCGCTCAGACGCAGCCGCAGCGCCGGCCTGCCGTTGACTTCCGGAACACCCTCCAGCTCGCAGGCGATCGAGCCGCTGCCCGAATGCAGCACGTCGCGCAGGCGCGGGAAATCCGAAGCCGGCCACGCGCCGAGCAACGAGGAGCCGGCCCTCGCGAACTCGAGGCCGTCGATGACCGGCCGACGCTGCATAAAGAGCGAATGCTATCATGCGCAGAAAATCATCGTCAAAACAAAGCCATGCCTTCACCGCGGCGGCTCGTGCTCGGCTCCACCTCACCGTACCGCGCGGCGCTTCTACGGCGTCTCGGCCTCGCGTTCGAGCAGAGCGCTTCCGGCGTGGACGAAGCGGTGCGGCCGGGAGAATCGCCCTCGGCGACGGCGACGCGGCTCGCGATCCTGAAGGCGCGTGCGGTGGCGGCGCGCTTCGCCGACGCCCTCGTCATCGGATCCGACCAGGTGGCCTCCTGCGAAGGCGTCATTCTCGGAAAGCCCGGCAATCGCGAGAACGCGCGCCGGCAGCTCGCCTTTCTGAGCGGCAAAACCGCCTCGTTCGACACCGCGGTGGCGCTGCTCGATGCCGCCAGCGGATTCGCGCGCAGCCGCGTCGTGCCCTGTCGTGTCGCGTTCCGCGCCTTGACCGAAAAGCAGATCGAGGCGTATCTCGAGCGCGAGCAACCGTACGATTGCGCCGGAAGCGCGAAGTCCGAAGGACTCGGAATCGCGCTGATCGCGCGCATCGAGACCGACGACCCGACGGCGCTCGTCGGCCTGCCGCTGATTGCGCTCACCGACCTGCTCGCCGAAGCGGGAATGCCGGTGCTCGCCTGATGGCCGGCGTCCTGTACGCGATCCCGACGCCGCTCGGCGCCAGCCCGGAGGAGTCGCTGCCGGCGGGCGTGCTGCTCACGGTGCGTGCGCTGCGCGACTTCGCGGTGGAAAACGCGAAAAGTGCGCGCGCCTTTCTCGCCGCCGCCGGTTGCGATCCGAAGAAAGCGAGCATCCGCGAACTCGGCGATGAAACCGACCTTGCGCCGCTTCTTGCGCCGCTGCGCGAGGGCCGCGCCCTGGGCCTGCTGTCGGAGGCCGGCTGCCCCGGCCTCGCCGATCCGGGCGCGCGCCTGGTGGCGGCGGCTCACCGCGAGGGCTTCCGGGTCATGCCGCTGGTCGGGCCCTCGGCGATCGTGCTGGCGCTGATGGCCTCCGGTCTGCAGGGACAGCGCTTCGCCTTCCGCGGCTACCTGCCGCGCGAGCGAGGCGAGCGCGAGCGCCGCATCCGCGAGCTGGAAGCGCGCTCGCACGGCGAGCGCGAGACGCAAATCGTCATCGAAACCCCGTACCGCAGCGACGCGCTGCTGCAGGCGCTCGTCCGCACCTGCGCCCCGGCCACCCTGCTGTGCGTGGCGACGGACCTCACGCTGCCCACCGAGTCGGTGCGCACGCGCCCGATCGCACGCTGGCGCGAGGCGGGCCACACGATCGGCAAGCGCCCGACCGTGTTCCTGCTCCTCGCCTGAGCCGCTCTCAGCGCAGCGCCAGTCCGTTGCGCACCCCGAGCCTCTCCAAGCCCTCGGCCACGCCCAGGCCGAAGCGGCGCGCGAACTTCTCGGCCAGGTTCTCCTTCTGCGTGAAGTCCACGATGTCCTCGGCCTTGACGATCTCGCGCGCGACATAGTCGAGGCTGCCCAGCGCATCGGCGACGCCCAGCTCGATCGCCCGCGTTCCGGTCCAGATCATCCCGGTGAACATGTCGGGCGTTTCCTTGAGCCGCTCGCCGCGACCTTCGCGCACCGCACTGATGAACTGCTGGTGGATGTCGGCGAGAAGCCCGAGGGCGATCTTGCGGTGCGATTCCTCGAGCGGCAGGAACGGATCGAGCATCGCCTTGTTCTCGCCGGCGGTGAGCAGGCGTCGCTCGATGCCCAGCTTCTCCATCAGGCCGGTGAGACCGAATCCGTCCATGCGCACCCCGATCGAGCCGAGGATGCTCGAGCGGGCGACATAGATGCGGTCAGCGGCGGAGGCGACGTAGTAGCCGCCCGAGGCGCACAGGTCTTCGACCACCGCATATAGCGGAATCGCCGGGTACTTCGCGCGCAGGCGGCGGATTTCGTCGTAGATCGTCTGCGCCTGCACCGGCGTGCCGCCGGGCGAATTGATGCGCAGCACGACCCCGGCGGTGTTCTTGTCCTGGAACGCCGCCTGCAGCGCCATCGTCACCTTCTCCGCGCTCGCGTCGGTGCCCGGTGCGATCAGTCCGCTGATCTCGATCATCGCCGTGTGGCGATCCGCCTTCGGTTCCTTCGTCCACCTGAAATCCATCGCCACCAGAAGCAGCGCGGTGAGGTAGGCGAAGCCGAGGAGCTTCCAGAAAATGCCCCAGCGGCGCGCGCGCTGCTGCTCCTTCAGCGCCGCGGTCGCGAGCTTCTCGATCAGTTCGCGTTCCCACTTGCCGTCTTCAGTCATCTTCGCATCCCAGGTAGTAGACGGACCCGTTGCATTCCTCGACCTTGAGTTTCACCAGAGATTTTTTACCGCATGGCCCGCCGATGCATCTGCCGGAGTCCGCGGCGTAGGTCGCACCGTGCGTCGAGCATATCAAATCGCGCCCCTGCGGATCGAAGAACTCGCCTTCGCGCCAATCGAGCTCCATGGCGACGTGGGCGCAGCGATTGAGGTAGCCGCGAACCTGCCCGCCGGCGCGCACGACGAACGCGGGCGCAGGCTCGCCGAAATACTCGACCTCGAAGCGCACGCCGCGGCCGCCCTCGGTCAGGTCGGCCGAGGCGCAGATCAGGCGAGCGTCGCCAGCCACCCCGGCAGCTCCCTCACGTCCTTGAGGCAGGCGCGCGGTGCGAATGCACGCAGCGCCTGGGCCGAATGCGCGCCGCTTTCCACCGCGACCGCGTCCACGCCGGCGCTCGCCGCCATCTGCAGGTCATGCCCGGTATCGCCGACCATGATCGTGCCCGACGGCGCCGCCGCGAGCATGGCGATCAGGTCGAGCAGCATCGCCGGATGCGGCTTGGGATGCGTTTCGTCCGCGCACCGTGTCGCCGAAAAATACGGCGCCAGCCCCGTCGCGGCGAGCGCGCGCTCCAGTCCCCGGCGGCTCTTGCCGGTCGCCACCGCCAGCCGGTGGCCGCGACCGGCGAGCTCGGCGAGCATCTCGGCAACCCCGGGAAACGGACGGATGCGGTCCTCGCACGCGAGGAAATGCCTGCGGTAATGCGCGACGAACTCGTCGTAGCCCGAACTCGGCAGCTCCGGCACCGCATGGCGAAGCGAATCATGCAGGCCGAGCCCGATCACGTGCGTCGCCCGCGCGCGGTCGGGCACCGGCAGGCCCATGTCGCGCGCCGCGGCGCGGATGCAATCGGCGATCGCGGCGGTGGAGTCCACGAGCGTGCCGTCCCAGTCAAATACGATCAGCCGATAGCGCAAGACGCTCCTCCACGAAACGGCGCATGTCAGCGGGCAGCGGCGCTTCCAGGCGAACCCGGCGCCCGTCGGCAGGGTGCGCGAAGGCGATCCTGCGCGCATGCAGCATCAGCCTGCCCGCACCCTCGCGCGCGAGCTGCCGGTTGAGTGCGAAGTCCCCGTACTTCGCGTCGCCGACGATCGGGTGGCCGGCGTGCGCAAGGTGCACGCGGATCTGGTGCGTCCGGCCGGTCAGCAGCCGCACCTCCAGCACGCTGAACACGTCGGCCGTCGCGAGCGGGCGCACGCGCGTGACGGCGGGCCTGCCCTCCTCGCGCACCGCCACGCGCCGCTCGCCCGCCGCGGTGACGTACTTGTGCAGCGCCGCGCGCAGCTCGCGCTCGCCGCCCTGCCAGCGGCCGCTCACCACCGCCACGTAGACCTTTTCTACCTCGCCTTCGCGGAGCATGCGGTGCAGCGCGGTGAGCGCGCTGCGCTTTCTCGCGATCAGCAGGACACCCGACGTGTCGCGATCGAGCCGGTGTACCAGCTCGAGGAAGCGCTCGCGCGGGTGCGCGGCGCGCAATCGCTCGATCACGCCGTGGCTGATGCCGCTGCCGCCGTGAACCGCGATCCCGGCGGGCTTGTCCACCGCAATGAGCGCGGCATCCTGATAGAGGACCGGAAGCTCCAGGGGACTGGGCGCCGCGGCCTCGCGACGCGTCGCCTGCCGTACCGGGGGCAGACGAACCCGGTCGCCGGGCCGCAGCCGGTACTCGGGGCCCACACGCCCGCTGTTGACCCGCACTTCGCCGCTGCGCAGCACGCGGTAGACAAAGCTCTTGGGCACACCCTTGAGGCGTCGCAGCAGAAAGTTGTCAATTCGCTGCTCGCCGTGGCCTTCGCTCACCTCGATCCAGGTCGCCCTTGGCTTGCTTAAGTCATTCATTTTTATTATTATCTCGCGTCCTCCCTCCGAATGCGAGGGTAAGGAAAGACCAGCCGCCCAGCATCGTTCGGTGTCTCGTCGCGGCCCCAGAAGGCCTCGCGCGCAACCGCCTGCCGGGCTTCGAGCCGGGGGTTAATCTCGCTCACCTCAAGCAGCGAATCGCAACGCAACATGATGCGCGCAGGCTGCAAACCCGCAGCACATACCTTCATGGGAGCCCGCCGCCCCGACCGGGAGCGACGCGCCTGCGCGCGCGGGAGAACTCGTAGTGAAACGGATGCTTTTCAACGCGACCCAGCAGGAGGAACTGCGGGTCGCCATCGTGGACGGACAGAAGCTCATTGATCTCGACATCGAGTCAGCCTCCAGGGAGCAGCGCAAGAGCAACATCTACAAAGGGATCATCACCCGCATCGAGCCGAGCCTCGAAGCCGCCTTCGTGGACTACGGCGAGGAGCGGCACGGGTTCCTGCCCTTCAAGGAAGTTTCCCGCAGCTATTTCCGCCCCGGCGTGGACCCGGCGCGGGCGCGCATCCAGGACGCGCTCAGCGAAGGCCAGGAACTGATCGTCCAAGTCGAAAAAGACGAGCGCGGCAGCAAGGGTGCCGCCCTCACCACCTTCATCAGCCTCGCCGGCCGCTACCTTGTGCTCATGCCGAACAATCCGCGCGGCGGCGGCGTTTCGCGCCGCATCGAGGGCGAAGAACGCGAGGAGCTGCGCGAGGCGCTGGAAAAGCTGCAGGTGCCCGAGGGCATGAGCGTGATCGCGCGCACCGCGGCGATCGGCCGTTCGATCGAAGAGCTGCAATGGGACCTCAACTACCTGCTCCAGCTCTGGCAGGCGGTGGAAAAGGCCGCCCGGGAAGGCGGGTCGAGGCCTTTCCTGATCTACCTGGAGTCGAGCCTGGTCATCCGCGCCATCCGCGACTACTTCCAGCCCGACATCGGCGAGATCCTGATTGATACCGAGGAGATCTACGAGCAGGCGCGCGCGTTCATGCAGACCGTGATGCCGGCCAACGTCGGCAAGGTCAAGCTCTACCGCGACGACATGCCGCTCTTCTCGCGTTTCCAGATCGAGCACCAGATCGAGAGCGCCTACCAGCGCAAGGTGGACCTGCCCTCCGGCGGGTCGGTGGTGATTGACCACACCGAGGCGCTGGTCGCGGTGGACGTCAACTCGGCGCGCGCGACGCGCGGCCAGGACATCGAGGAAACCGCGTTTCGCACCAATCTGGAGGCCGCCGACGAGATCGCGCGCCAGCTCCGCCTGCGCGACCTCGGCGGCCTCATCGTCGTGGACTTCATAGACATGGAGTCGCCCCGCCACCAGCGCGAAGTCGAGGCGCGCTTTCGCGAGGCGCTGCGGCACGACCGCGCACGGGTGCAGATGGGCAAGATCTCGCGCTTCGGCCTGCTCGAGCTGTCGCGCCAGCGGCTGCGTCCGTCGCTGGAGGAAACCGCGCACTCGAGCTGCCCGCGCTGCGGCGGCACCGGATTCATCCGCGGCACCGAATCCACCGCGCTGCACGTGCTGCGCATCATCCAGGAGGAAGCGATGAAGGAGAACACCGGGGCGATCCATGCCCAGGTGCCCGTGGACGTCGCCTCGTTCCTGCTCAACGAGAAGCGCAGCGAGATCCAGAAGCTGGAGGCGCGGCTGAAGGTGAACATCGTGCTGGTGCCCAACCCGCATCTGGAGACGCCGCACTACAAGGTGCAGCGCCTCAAGCACGAGGAGCTGAACCAGATGGAGCACATACCGGCGAGCTACGAGCTGGTCGAGCAGCCGGAGGCGCCGGCGGCGGCCGCGGCGGCCGAGCCGCGCAAGGAGCGCCAGGAAGCGGCGGTGAAAGGCATCACGCCGGCCCAGCCGGCGCCGATGGTGCCGGAACGGGCGCCTGCGGAGACGCCCGCCCCTGCGGTGGCCGCCGCGGCCCCTGCCGAACCTCAAGGCGAGCAGCGCAAGGGCTTCTTCCAGCGCATCCTGGGCCTGCTCAAGTCCGAGAAACCGGCGGCCGAGCAGCCGGCGGCCAACGAGCCGGAAATGGCGCCGGCGCAGCCGCCACGGCCGAGGCGCCCGCAGGAGCCGCAGGCGCGCGAAGAGCGCCGACCGGAGCGCCACGCTCATGAACGGCGCGAAGGGCGACGCGAGGAACGCCGTGAAGGCCGCAGAGACGAAGGCCGGCGCGAAGGCGGGCGCGACGAGGGGCGACGCAACGGCCGCCGCGGCGAATTTCGACCGCGACACGATGCTCCTCGCGAAGAAGTCGAGCAGCAGCCTGCGCGGGCGCAGCCTCAGGCCGACCAGGCGCCGGGCGCGCAGCCGCAGGCGTCTCCGCCGGCGCAGCGCGGACAAGGACAGCCGCAGCCGGCACAGGGCGAGGGCGAACGCCGCCGCCGCCGCGGTCGCCGAGGCAGGGGCCGAGGCGAGCGCGCCGCAATCGAGCCGTCGCCGGCCCAGCTTCCGGCCGACATCGCCGAACGCCAGCGGATCATCGAGGAGCAGCGGCAGGAGTTCCTCCGGCGCGAGCAGCGCCCGGCGAGCGAACCGGCGGTCGAGCAGAAGGCGCCGGAGGCTGAGCCCGCGCCCTCGCGACCGTTACCGGTCCAACCGCAGGCTCCGGAGGCAGCGGCACCGGTGCAAGCGCCCATGCCGCAAGCAGGCGGCCTCGAGCCTGCAGCGGGTGCCGCGCGCGTGGAAAATCCCCCGCCGGTGGACGTCAAATCGCTACTCGCAAGCGCAGGCCTGGAGATGGTGGAGACGGACGCGTCGAAGGTGCGGCCGATCGCCCCGGAGGCACCGCAAGTCAAGCTCGGGCGGCCGCGCCGCGAGCGGCCGAAACCGCCGCCTCAGGACGCCGAACTGATTCAGGTCGAGACGCGCGCCAGATAGTCGCGCGCATGGTCGAGAAGCCGCCGCGCCGCGGCTTCGACCATGTCGAGCACCTGCTCGAAGGTCTCTTCCCCTTCGAAGTAAGGGTCCGGAAGTTCGCGGCAACCGAGTTCGGGTGCGAACTCCAGGAACAGGCGCAGCTTGCCCCGGTGCGACGCGGGGCAACGCCGCTCAAGCACGCGGAGGTTGCCTTCGTCCATCGCGACAATCAGATCGTAGGACGCGAAGTCGGCGGCGTTCACCATCCGCGAGCGGATTCCGCTCAGGTCGTAGCCCCGCCGCGCGGCGCGGCGCTGCGCGCGCGCATCCGGCGGCTCGCCCTCGCGCCGGGCGTGGGTGCCCGCAGAGTCCACGCGCACCGGCAACCCCGCTTCCTTCACCATCGCACGGAACACCGCTTCCGCCATGGGCGATCGGCAAATATTGCCGGTGCAGACGAAAAGAACGTTCATCAGAGCGCCGGCTCGACCCCGAACACGCGCCGGCGGATCTCGGCGAGGCGGTCGCGCAGCGCGGCCGCCTTCTCGAACTCGAGGTTGCGGGCGTGCTCGAGCATCTGCTTTTCGAGCGCCCGGATCTCGCGGGCAAGCTGACGTTCGCTCATCGCCTCGTAGCGCGCCTCGACCTGGGCCGCCTTCAGGCGCGCCAGTTCCTCGTTCTCGTACACGCCCTCGATCAGATCCTTGACGCCCTTGGTCACGCCCTTCGGCGTGATGCCGTGGCGCCGGTTGAAGGCGAGCTGCTTCGCGCGCCTGCGGTTGGTTTCGTCCATCGCCCGCTTCATCGAGTCGGTCACCGTGTCGGCGTACAGGATCGCGGCGCCGCTCAGGTGGCGCGCGGCGCGGCCGATCGTCTGGATGAGCGAGCGCTCCGAGCGCAGGAACCCCTCCTTGTCGGCATCGAGAATGGCGACCAGCGACACCTCCGGCAGGTCAAGACCCTCGCGCAGCAGGTTGATCCCGACCAGGACGTCGAATTCGCCCAGGCGCAGATCACGGATGATCTCGACGCGCTCGACGGTGTCCACTTCCGAGTGCAGATAACGGACCCGGACACCGTGCTCGGCAAGGTACTCGGTCAGCTCCTCGGCCATGCGCTTGGTGAGCGTCGTGACGAGCACGCGCTCGTTTCTCTTCGCCCGCTTGGCGATCTCGGAAAGGAGATCATCCACCTGCGTCGCCGCCGGCCTGACCTCGACCGCCGGATCCACGAGCCCCGTCGGCCGGACCACCTGCTCGACCACCTGCGCCGATTTCGCCATCTCGTATTCGCCCGGCGTCGCCGAGACGAAGATCGTCTGGCGCACCACGCGCTCGAATTCCTCGAACTTTAGCGGACGGTTGTCCAGCGCCGACGGCAGGCGAAAGCCGTACTCGACCAGATTCGCCTTGCGCGAGTAGTCGCCCCGGTACATGCCGCCCAGCTGCCCGATCGTGACATGGCTTTCGTCTATGAACATCAGCGCGTCCGGCGGCAGATAGTCAATCAGCGTCGGCGGCGGTTCGCCCGGCGCGCGGCCCGAAAGATGCCGGGAGTAGTTCTCGATCCCCTTGCAGAAGCCGAGCTCGGCGAGCATCTCCAGGTCGAACCGCGTGCGCTGCTCGATCCTCTGCGCCTCGACGAGCCTGCCCGCCTTGCGGAAGAACTCGACCCGCTCGGCGAGCTCGGCCTTGATCGCCTCGATCGCGCGCAGCGTCGTCTCGCGCGGGGTGACGTAATGGCTGGAGGGATACACGGTGAACCGGGCCAGACCGTGCTGCACCCGGCCGGTGAGCGGGTCGAACACCTGCAGGCTTGCGATCTCGTCCTCGTCGAGCGTGATGCGGATCGCGTGCTCGGCGTGCTCGGCGGGGAACACGTCAATCACGTCGCCGCGCACGCGGAAGGTGCCGCGCCGGAAATCGAGGTCGTTGCGCTCGTACTGCATCGCCACCAGCCGCGCGATGACGTCGCGCTGCGACACGCGCTCGCCGGCGCGCAGGTGCAGGATCATGCCGTGGTACTCGGACGGGTCGCCGATCCCGTAGATCGCCGAGACCGTCGCCACGATCACGCAGTCGCGCCGCTCCAGGAGCGACTTGGTGGCCGAGAGCCGCATCTGCTCGATGTGCTCGTTGATCGAGGAGTCCTTCTCGATGTAGAGGTCCTTGGACGGGACGTAGGCCTCTGGCTGGTAGTAGTCGTAGTAGGAAACGAAATACTCGACCGCGTTCTCGGGGAAGAACTCGCGGAATTCGGAATACAGCTGCGCCGCCAGCGTCTTGTTGGGCGCGAGCACGAGCGCCGGCCGCCCGCAGCGGGCGATCACGTTCGCCATGGTGAAGGTTTTGCCCGAACCCGTGACCCCGAGCAGCGTCTGGAACGCCAGGCCGTCGTGAATGCCCTCGACCAGCCTCTCGATCGCCTCGGGCTGGTCCCCCGCCGGCGCGTACGGCTGGTGCAGCCGGTAGGGGCTGTTGGGAAACGAGAGATCCACAGGTAGAATGCTGCCGTGCAAAAAAATCCAGTATATCGCCGATGAGCGCTCCCGCCGAAGCCGTCTCCGCCGTCCCCTCGCCGCTCGCCCGGATCGAGATGGCGCCGCGCGACCCGATCCTGGGCGTCACCGAGGCGTTCCTCGCCGACAAGAATCCGAACAAGGTGAACCTCGGGGTGGGCGTCTACTACGACGACGAAGGCAGGGTGCCGCTGCTCGAATGCGTTCGGCGCGCCGAGGAGCAGCGCATCGCGAGCGCAACGCCCAAGGCCTACCTGCCGATTGACGGCCTGCCGGCGTACGACCGCGCGGTCCAGGAGCTGGTGTTCGGAAAGGACAGCCCCGCCCTGCGCGAGGGCCGTATCGTCACCGTGCAGGCGCTCGGCGGCACCGGCGCCCTGCGAATCGGCGCCGACCTGCTCAAGCGCGTCGAACCCGAAGCGACGGTGCTCATCAGCGAGCCGAGCTGGGAGAACCACCGGGCGATCTTCGAGGCCGCCGGTTTCCGCGTCGAGTCCTACCCGTACTACGACCCGAAGACGCACGGGCTGGACTTCGAAGGCATGATGCGCGCGCTGCGGGCCGCGGCACCGGGAACGATCGTCGTATTGCACGCCTGCTGCCACAACCCCACCGGCGTGGACCTCGACCCGCAGCAGTGGCAGCAGGTGCTGGAAACCGTGCGCGAGCACGGCCTCGTCCCGTTTCTCGATCTCGCGTATCAGGGTTTCGGCGACGGCATTGATGCCGACGCGTTCGCGCCGCGGCTGTTCGCGGCGGCGATGCAGCCGGTGTTCCTGTCCAGCTCCTTCTCCAAGTCGTTTTCCCTGTACGGCGAACGGGTCGGCGCCCTGAGCGTCGTCGCCGCGAGCGCCGACGAGGCGGCGCGGGTGCTGTCGCAGCTCAAGCGCATCGTGCGCACCAACTACTCCAACCCGCCGGGCCACGGCGGCGACATCGTCGCGCGGGTGCTTGGCACCCCCGAGCTGCGCGCCCTGTGGGAGAAGGAGCTCGGCGCCATGCGCGAGCGCATCAAGGCGATGCGCAAGGCGCTGGTCGAGGGCATCCACGCACGCGTGCCGGGCGCGGACTTTTCTTTCGTGCTCAGGCAACGCGGGATGTTTTCGTACTCCGGGCTCACGAAGGAGCAGGTGCGCCGCCTGCGCGAGGAGTTTTCCATCTACGCGATCGAGACCGGCCGCATCTGCGTCGCCGCGCTCAACCGCCACAACATCGGCTACGTCGTGGATGCGATCGCGAAGGTGATCCGGTAGGCGTCCGCGGCGGCCGGCTTCGCTATATAATCGCCGCCCTTCGTACAGATCCCCGATAGCTCAGTTGGTAGAGCGACGGACTGTTAATCCGCAGGTCCCAGGTTCGAGCCCTGGTCGGGGAGCCACATTCCTTGGCGCGGGCCGGGCGGATGCCGGCCGGCCTCCCTATTCCCAAAGCCCCTCGGGCATCGGCAAGCCGGCGTAGTCCTCGTCGGTGAGGGGTCCGTCGGGCGCGATGTCGAGGCGCTCCAGCACCGCGCCAAGCTGGCGCGCGTGCTGCGCCGAGTGCCACACGCAGCGCTCCAGCAGGTGATGGAGCGGCTGCTCGCCGTAGTAGGTCTTGACGGTGCCCGGGCAGGACTTGTCCGCAAGCGCCGCCCACCACTCTTCCAGTCGTCTCGAGACCCTCAGGCCGAAGTCGCCGATGTCGGCGGCCGTTCGCACCCCCTCGGGCGGCGGCGCGTTGTACACGCCGGCGAGATCCTCGTTGCCTTCGGTCACCGCCTGCAGGAAGGCATCCGCCACTTGGAACACGTGGTACGCGAGGTCGCGGATGCTCCGATCGCGCCCTTCGGTGGCGCGCTCTGCGAGGCGGCCGGGGGGAATCTGCAGAACATGACGGCGCGCCGCGGCGAGCACCATGCGCCATTTCCGCATCAGCTCGGGCGCGGGCAGCCGATCGAAGCCGACTTCCCGACCGACGAAGCGCGCGACATCGGCCAGCTCCTGCGCGAACACGTATTCACCGCCGCGCGCGACCACCGGAACGGTGCGCACACCGAGTGCGGCAAGCTCCGCCATCGCCTGCGGCGCCGCCGCGACATTGATGGATTCGTACTCGATCCCTAGGCCGGCGAGGAACTCCTTGACCTTGACGCAGCTCGAGCAGCCGGGACGCCAGTACACCCGCAGGGATTCGGGGCCGCAGGCCATGGCGAGAGGATACTCCTCGCGGTTCGGTGTGCGGAACCACTTTGATTCCGTCTCGAGCACCGGACCGCGACGCGTGCGACGTCCTCGTTCGATGCACATGCGCGGGATTCCACGGCTTGTCAAAGGCCACCGCTTCGCCTCGTTCGAAGCCGGCGTGTCCGCCACGGTCCGTCGCTCGATCCGGGCGCCCGAGGACGTCGGGCACTTTCGAAAAAACTTCTCGAAGGCGAGCTCGACTGGTTTCTGCGCGGCGAGCCGGATGCGGAAAACGGCGGCGCCATCGCCCCGCCGCGCGGGCGGTATCCGCACCGCCCGGCGGCATCGCGCCTCAGGCGCGGAATAGTTCGCGCAGCCTCACTTTCCAGAACTTGCCCGTCGAGGTGCGCGGGATCGCGTCGAGAAATTCGAACCGGTCAGGCAGCTGCCATTTGGCGAAGCGCGCGGCCAGATGTGCGCGCAGCTCCTCCGGCGTCGCCTTCTGGCCGGGCTTGAGCACCACGCAGGCGAGCGGCCGTTCGGTCCACTTGGGATCGGGCACCGCGATCACCGCGGCCTCGGCCACGGCCGGGTGCGCCATCAAAAGGTTTTCCATGTCCACCGAGCTAATCCACTCGCCCCCCGACTTGATGAGGTCCTTCATGCGGTCGGTGATGCGCAGGTACCCGTGCGGGTCCATGGTGGCGACATCACCCGTCCGCAGCCAGCCATCGGCCGTGAACTTCTCCGGGTCCTGCGGCACGTTGTGGTAGCCCCCGGTGATGAATGGCCCGCGTACCTGCACCTCGCCGACGCTCTTGCCGTCCCACGGGCATTCGCGGCCGTCGTCGCCGACGATGCGCAGATCCATGATCGGCGCCGGCACCCCCCCCATCGCGTAATAGCGGTAGCGCTCCTGCTCCGACAGGTGTTGCAGTTCCGGTTTGATGTAGGAAATGGTGCCGAGCGGGCTCATCTCGGTCATGCCCCAGCCGTGGCAGATCTGCGCGCCGTGTCGCGCATAGGCGCGGATCATCGCCTCCGGCACCGGCGCGCCGCCCACGAGCATGCGAATTCCCGGCGGCAGGCGCCAGCGCTCCGGGTTCGCCTCCAGCAATTGCAGCATCGAGAGCCAGATCGTCGGCACCCCGAGCGCATAGGTCGGTCGCTCGGCGGCCATCAAGTCGAGCAGGTCCTCCGGGTGCAGGTGCGGCCCCGGAAAGATCAGCTTGATCCCCATCATCACGCAGGCGTAGGGCACGCCCCAGCAGTTGGCATGAAACATCGGCGTCGCCGGCAGCACGCTGTCCTTCGCCGCGAGGCCCCAGTGGTCCGGCTGGTTCGCCATCAACGTGTGCAGGATCGTCGAGCGGTGCGAGTAGACGACGCCCTTCGGCCGCCCGGTGGTGCCGGAGGTGTAGCACATCGCCACCGGGTCGTCCTCCTCGTGCGGCGCATACTCGAAGCCGCTCGCGTCTGCGGCGATGAACCGCTCGTAGTCGGTGTACGGCGCCGCGACCGGCGCGCCGCTGAACGGAAACACGATCACGCGCTCGAACCGGTGGTGGCCCCGGAACCTCTCGTACAGCGGCAGGAGGATGTCGTCCACGATGAGAAAACGGTCCTCGGCGTGCGCCGCGATCCAGCCGATCTCGTCGGGGGCAAGGCGCAGGTTGAGCGTGTGCATCACGCCTCCCGCGGCGGGGATGCCGAAGTAGCACTCCAGATGCGCGTGGTGGTTCCAGCACAGCGTCGCCACGCGCTCGCCCTTCTTCAGTCCGGCGGCGGCGAGCGCCGCGGCGAGCCCGCGCGCGCGGCGGTGGAAATCGGCGTAGCGGTGCCGCACGAGCGACTTGTCGGGACGGCGGCTCACGATCTGCGACTCCGGATAGAGCCGCCCGGCACGCTCCAGCAGGTGGTTGACCGACAGCGGGACCCGCTGCATCGTCGAACGGATCATTCCCCCTCCTTCCGGCAATGGCCGATACATCGTACACTCCGCCGCGGCATCGGGAAGCTTCCTGGGGAGGGAGAGATCGAATCGAAGCCGGCGGGAGTTCTGCTGCGCGTGCGCGGCCTGAGCGTGCGCTTCGGCGGCATCGTGGCGCTGGAGGACGTTTCCTTCGACGTTCCCGCCGGCGCCATCGTCGGGCTGATCGGCCCGAACGGCGCCGGCAAGACCACGCTGTTCAACTGCTTGTCGCGCCTCTACGCGCCTTCGGCGGGTTCGATCGAGTTCGACGGCCGGCCATTGCTCGCCCTGCCTGCGCACCGGATCGCCCGCCTCGGCATCGGCCGGACGTTCCAGAACCTGGCGCTCTTTCCCACGCTCAGCGTGCGGCAGAACGTGATGACCGGTCTGCATTGCCGCACCTCCGGCGATTTCGCGAGCGAGGCGTTGCGTCTGCCGCGGGTGCGGCGCGAGGAGGCGCGCGCGCGGCGCGAGGCCGAGGAGCTGATCGCCTTCCTCGATCTCGCGCCGATCGCCGACCACCCCGCCTCCGGCCTGCCGTTCGCGACGCTCAAGCGCGTCGAGCTCGCGCGTGCGCTTGCGAGCCGCCCGAGGCTGCTCCTGCTCGACGAACCGGCGGGGGGTCTCAACCATGAGGAGGTGAAAGCGCTCGGCACGCTCATCCGGCGCATCCGCGACGAGCGCGGCATCACCGTGCTGCTGGTCGAGCACCACATGGGTCTCGTCATGGAGGTATCCGAGAAGGTCGTGGTGCTCGATTTCGGCCGCAAGATCGCCGAAGGTTCGCCCGCGGAGGTGCAGCGCAATCCGGAGGTGATCCGCGCCTATCTGGGAGCCGATGCCGCATGACCGCGCCGTTGCTCGAAGTCTCCGGACTGGAGGCCTGGTACGGGCAGACGAAGGCGCTGCACGGCGTGAGCTTCACGCTGAAGGCGGGGGGCATCACCACCATCCTTGGTGCGAACGGCGCCGGCAAGACCACCACCCTGCGCGCGATTTCGCGCATGGTGCGCACCGCGGGAATCGTGCGGTTCCAGGGTCGGTCCCTCGACGGCCTCGCGACCGAAGACGTGGTGCGGCTCGGGATCGCGCACGCGCCGGAAGGCCGCGGCACGTTCGTCCACCTGACGGTGGAGGAGAACCTGCGCGTCGGCTGCTGGGGACGCGGCTCCAAGGATGGAATCGAGGAGGATTTCGAGCGCGTGTACGGCTACTTTCCGGTGCTGCGCGAGCGGCGCACGCAGCTCGCCGGAACGCTCTCGGGCGGCGAACAGCAGATGCTGGCGGTCGCGCGCGCGCTCATGCTGCGCCCCCGCCTGCTTCTGCTCGACGAGCCCTCGCTCGGGCTCGCACCGCTCGTCGTGCGCGAGATCTTCCGCATCCTGCGTACCGCCAATCGCGAATCCGGTGTCAGCATCCTGCTCGTGGAGCAGAACGCAGCGCTCGCGCTCGACCTCGCCGACCATGTATTTCTTCTGGAAACCGGCAGGGTGGTGCTCGAAGGGCCCTCGGAGGTCCTGCGCCGCGACGACTCGATCCGCCGTTCCTATCTCGGGTACTAGCCATGGAAATCTTCATCCAGCAGGTGGTGGCGGGGCTGGCGACGGGCAGCATTTACGCCGCCCTCGCCCTTGCGCTCGTCATGATCTACGAGGCGACCGACGTGGTGAACTTCGCCCAGGGCGAGATGGCGATGTTCGCCACGTACGTCTGCTGGACGCTGCTCAACGCCGGCATGCCCTACTGGGCGGCGTTCTTCGCGACGCTGGCGATCGCCTTCGCCGGCGGCATCGTCATCGAGCGCGTGGTGATCCGTCCGGTCGAGAACGCCCCGATCCTCACCATCGTCATCGTCACCATCGGGCTGCTGGTGATCTTCAACAGCCTCGCCGGCTGGATCTATTCCTACGTGCAGAAGCCCTTTCCGAGCCCGTTCCCCAAGGAGCCGATCCGCATCGGCGGCATTGTCTTCGGCGCGCATGCGCTCGGGCAGATCGCCGTGACGCTGGTCGTGCTGCTCTGCATCTGGCTCTTCTTCCGCTTCACCCCGCTCGGCCTGGCGATGCGCGCCGCGGCGCAAAACCCGGTCTCCAGCCGCCTTGCCGGCATCCGCGTCGGCTGGATGCTCGCGCTCGGCTGGGGCCTCGCGGCGATGTTCGGAGCGGTCGCCGGCATCATGGTCGCGCCGGTGCTCTTTCTCGATCCGAACATGATGGGCGGCGTGCAGATCTACGCCTTCGCCGCGGCGACGCTGGGCGGCTTCACCAGCCCGCTCGGCGCCGTGGTCGGCGGCCTGATCGTCGGGGTGGTGGAGAACCTGGTCGGCACCTACGTCAAGTTCATCGGCACGGAACTGAAGCTGACGGTCGCACTCGCCATCATCATCGGCGTGCTGCTGGTCAAGCCCTCGGGCCTGTTCGGCCGCGCCGTGGTGAGGCGCGTCTGATGGCGCCCCGCGTCCGGCTCGCGGTGGTGCTCGCGGCGCTGGCGCTCGCCTGCGTGCTGCCGTTCTTCCTCTCGGGGTTCCGGCTTTTCCAGTTCACGCAGGTCTGGATCTATGCGATCGCGATCCTGGGGCTGAACATGCTCACCGGCTTCAACGGCCAGATCTCGCTCGGGCACGGCGCCTTCTACGCCATCGGCGGCTACACCGCCGCGATCCTGCTCAGCCACTTCGGCGTGCCCTATGGCTGGACGATCCCCGCGGCGGCGCTGGTGTGCTTCGTCGCCGGCTTTCTCTTCGGCCTGCCGGCGCTGCGCCTGGAGGGCCTGTACCTGGCGCTCGCGACGCTGTCGCTCGCGCTCGCCCTGCCGCAGGTGCTGAAATATTTCGAGCACTGGACCGGCGGCTCGATGGGACTGGTGCTCGCCAAACCCGAGGCACCCTTCGGGCTGCCGCTCGATCCCGACCAGTGGCTGTACTACGTCGCGCTCGCGGTGCTGGCCCTGCTCTTCTGGCTCGCCGCGAACCTGCTCGGCGGGCGCGTCGGCCGGGCGATCGTGGCGATCCGGGACAATCCGATCGCGGCGCAGGCGATGGGGATCCATACCGCGCTCTACAAGTCGCTCACCTTCGGCGTCAGCTCCGCCTACACCGGGGTGGCCGGCGCGCTGTCGGCGATCGCCATCGCGTACGTCTCGCCGGACTCGTTCAGCGTGTTTCTCTCGATCACACTGCTCATCGGCAGCGTCATCGGGGGGCTCGCCTCGATCCAGGGCGCGATCTACGGCGCCTTCTTCATCCAGTTCGTTCCCAACTGGGCGCAGGAAATCTCGAAGGCTGCCCCGTGGGCGATTTTTGGCGTATTCTTGATTTTGTTCACCTATTTCATGCCCCACGGCATCGCCGGCGCCCTGCGGTGGCTTCAGGCCAGGATGGCGAAGGCGCGCGGGGCCAAACCGGTGTCCTAGAGAGGAGGAGAGGATGAACTTCAGGCATCTGCTCGCACTGCCCGCCGTCGCGCTGTTCGCCGTGGCGGGTTCCGTATCCGCCCAGACCGTGGTGGGCGTGACGGCGACGGAGATCAAGATCGGCAACACCAACCCGTACAGCGGCCCGGCCTCCGCCTACGGCACCATCGGCAAGGCGATCGGCGCCTACTTCAACATGGTGAACGAGCAAGGCGGCATCAACGGCCGCAAGATCAATTACATCACCTACGACGACGGCTACAGCCCGCCCAAGACCGTCGAGATGGTGCGCAAGCTCGTCGAGCAGGATCGCGTCGCGCTGGTGTTCCAGCCGCTCGGCACCCCGCCGAACAGCGCGATCCACAAGTACATGAACCAGATGAAGGTGCCCCAGCTCTTCGTCGCCACCGGCGCCACCAAGTGGAACGACCCGAAGAACTATCCCTGGACGATGGGCTGGCAGCCCAACTACCAGACCGAGGGCCGGATTTACGCCGCCTACGTGCTGAAGAACGTCAAGGACGCGAAGATCGGCGTCCTCTACCAGAACGACGACTATGGCAAGGACTACCTCAAGGGGTTCGAGGACGGGCTTGGCGCGCAGGCCTCCAAGCTCATCGTGATGAAGCAGAGCTACGAGGTGACCGACCCGACGGTGGATTCGCAGATCGTCAACCTGAAGAACAGCGGCGCGAACGTCTTCTTCAACATCACGATCCCGAAGTTCGCGGTGCAGGCGATCAAGAAGGCGCACGACATCGGCTGGAAGCCGCTGCACCTGCTCAACAACGTCTCGAGCTCGGTCGGCACGGTGCTCAAGCCCGCCGGCGTCGAAGCCTCCAAGGGGCTGATCACCGCGCTTTATCTGAAGGACTACACCGATCCGCAATGGAAGAACGACAAGGGCATGCTGGAGTGGGTCGCCTGGATGAAGAAGTACTACCCCGAAGGCAAGCTCGAGGACGGGTTCAACATCTACGCCTACTCGGTGGCGCAGACCCTGGTGCATGTGCTGCGGCAGTGCGGCAACGATCTTTCGCGCGAGAACATCATGCGCCAGGCGGCGAACATCAAGAACCTGGAGCTGCCGCTGCTGCTGCCCGGGATCAAGATCAACACCGGCCCGAACGATTTTGCGCCGATCGAGCAGTCGCAGCTCGCCCGCTTCAACGGCGAGCGCTGGGAGCTGTTCGGCGAGGTGCTGAGCGCCGGCAGCCACTGAGCCCGCAACGGTTGGACGGAGAGCCCGCCGCGTGCGGGCTTTTCGTTTCCGGCACGGGGAGAAAGCCATGGACCTGAGCGAAAAGGTGCTGAGCCACAAGCCTGCGGGGATGAGCGCGGAGGAATGGGCGCTGCGGCTCGAACTCGCCGCCTGCTACCGCGCCTTCGACTGGCTGGGCTGGACCGAGCTCATCTACAACCACATCACCGCGCGCGTGCCGGGGCCGGAGCGGCACTATCTCATCAACCCCTACGGCCTCTGGTACAGCGAGGTCACTGCCTCCAACCTCGTAAAGGTGAACCTCGCGGGCGAGCCGGTGGACGGCTCGAAATATCCGGTGAATCGCGCCGGATTCGTGATCCACAGCGCGATCCATGCGGCACGCGAGGATGCGCACTGCATCATCCACACGCATTCGACCGCAGGCAGCGCGGTCGCCTGCAAGAAGGAAGGCCTGCGCTTCGACAACTTCTACAGCGCGATCCTTTACGGCGACGTGGCCTACCACGACTTCGAGGGCGTCACCACGGACACCGCCGAGCAGCCGCGCCTGGTCTCGAGCCTCGGGAGCAAAAACGTGCTGATCCTGCGCAACCACGGCCTGCTCGTGGTCGGCAACTGCATCGCCGACGCCTTCATCCGCTACTGGACGCTGGAGCGTGCCTGCCGGATCCAGTCCGCGACCGACGCGATGGCGGGCGAGAACCTGCCGATCGCGCCGGCGGTGCTGGAGGACACGCCCCGGCGCGTCGCCGCCTTCCGCACCGGCGCGCGACCGGGAGGCGAGGCGTTCGACGCGCTGCTGCGCCGCGCCGGGATCCGTTACGAAGACATCGTCTGAGGAGAAGCGAGTGGACAAGCGACCGCACAAGGAGCGTTACGAAGACGGGCTGAAGACGCGCCGCGAGGTGCTCGGCGCCGACTACGTGGACAAGGCGATGGCCGCGGTGGACGAGTTCAGCCGGCCGTTCGCCGAGCTGCTCAACACCTATTGCTGGAACGACATCTGGAACCGGCCGGGGCTGCCGCGCAAGACGCGCTCGCTCCTCAACCTCGCGATGCTCTCGGCGCTCGGCAGAGAGCACGAGCTGAAGCTGCATATCAACGGCGCGCTCAACAACGGGGTCACGAAGGAGGAGATCCGCGAGGTGTTCCTGCAGGTCGCGATCTACTGCGGGGTGCCGGCCGCGGTGACGAGCTTTCGCTGCGCGCGCGAAGTCTTCAAGGAGCGCGGCGTCTGACCGACGCGGCACGAACCGTCGCCTTCATCGGCCTGGGCACCATGGGCCGGCGGATGGCCGCCAATCTGCGGCGCGCCGGCTGGACGCTGCGGACCTACGACCTCGACGGCTCGGGGAACTGCCGCTCGCCCCGGGAGGCCGCGCGCGGAGCGCGCTTCCTCGTCACCATGCTCCCGGATGGGCGTGCGGTGCGACGCGCGGTTCTCGCGGCGCTGCCCGCGCTGGAGCGCGGCGCGACGGTGATTGACATGAGCTCTTCGGACCCGGCGGACACCTGCGCGCTCGGCCGCAAGCTCGCCGCGCGGGGGATCGCGATGCTCGACGTCCCGGTGTCCGGCGCGAAGACGGCGGCCCGCGACGGTACGCTCACGCTGATGGCGGGGGGCGATGCGCGCGTGCTCGCGCGGGCACGGCCGCTCCTCGCGGCGATGGGCCAGCGTATCTTTCACCTCGGGCCGCTCGGCTGCGGCCATGCCGCGAAGGCGCTCAACAACTACCTCGGCGCGGCGGGAACGATCGCGGGTTTCGAGGCGCTTCTCGTCGGAAGGCGCTTCGGCCTCGATGCGAAGGCGCTCGTCGCCGCGATCAACGCCTCCTCCGGCAGGAACAGCACGACCGAACGCAAGATTCCGCAGCAGGTCTTCACCGGACGCTTCGCCTCCGGCTTCCGGCTTGCGCTGATGGCAAAGGACGTGGCGATCGCGGCGAAGCTCGCGCGCCGCACGCGGGTCGCCGCACCCTATCTCGCGCACGCGCGGCGCTTGTGGCGCGATGCGGCGCGCAAGCTGCGCGCCGGGGCCGACCACACCGAGTTTCTGCACTACCTGGAACGTCTCAGGCCGCGGGCCTGAGCCGGGCGCCGAACGTCCGTTCCATCTCGCGCCGCAGCGTCACCGCCGCAACGCGATCATCCACCGCGACGTCGCTCCAGGCGAGCGGCTGTCCGGCCGGCACCGCACGCAGCAGCTTGCAGCCCTGCGCCAGACCGAGCGGCAGACACCCTTGCGCGAGCGAGTCGGCCGCGGGCATGAGCCGGCCGACCACCGTGTAACCACCCTCGCCGTCGAGGATTTCGCCCGCCTTGAGGTCGCGCTTGGCAGTCGCCACCGCGTCGGCCCGCCAGCCGGTGGCGCACCCCGTGGGTTCCCGGCGCAGACCGACCGCCGCGACCGAGATTCCGACCTCCAGCCCGATCAGGTGCCAGCGCTTGTACATGCAGGCGTAGCGACCCGTGGAATCGGTCTGCACGCCGTACTCGGCGAAGCAGCGGCGGATGTACTCGGTTTCGCCTTCGAACACCACCCAGACGCCGAAGCGGATGTCGTAGGGAATCCGCCGGCCGTCGCGTTCCAGCGACGAGACGACCTCGACCTGTCCCTTGTGGTGCAGCACGCCGCCCTCGGCGCGCGGACGCATCAATTCCGGGATCCGGTCCACCGACGCCGGCGGATAGAGCAGCCCTTCGGGCGCGGGCGTGAGGCCGGTCGCATTGCATACCGCACTCGTCTCGATGGCGGGCTTCGAGCCGTCGAGGAAGGAATTGAACATCTTCGGATTCAGGCCGCCCGCCTTCGCCTGCTCCGGCGTCAGACCGTAATACTCCCAGACCGTCTCCGGCGTGGACTGCGCATAATGCGGCAACCACTTGTGGCCGCGGCCCGCGGCGACCACCGGAAAGCCCGCCGCGCGCGCCCAGTCCACGAGATCGCAGATGAGCGCCGGCTGATCGCCGTAGGCGAGGCTGTAGACGACGCCCGCCTCCGCCGCGCGCCGCGCGAGCATCGGTCCGCAGAAGCAGTCGGCCTCCACCGTCACCATCACCACGTGCTTGCCGTTGCGGAACGCCTCGAGCACGTGCTCGACCGCCGCGACGGGATTGCCGGTCGCCTCGATCACGATGTCAATCGCCGGGTGCGAGACGAGCGCCCGCCAGTCGTCCGCAACATGGGTGAGCCGTTTCCGCATCGCCTCGTCCAGCGTCGCGGCGGCGAAGCGCTCCGCCTCCCAGCCGACGCGCCCCAGGTTGGCGCGCGCGTTGTCCGGCGCGAGGTCGGCGATGGCCGCCACGTGCACGCCGGGCGTGCGCGGGACCTGCGCCAGATACATCGCCGCGAACTTGCCCGCGCCGATCACGCCGACGCGAAGCGGCCGCCCCGCGGACTCGCGCTGCACGAGGAGCGCGTGCAGGTTCATGCGGCCTGCCGCAGCCCGTGCAGCTCTTCGGGCGGCGTACCGTCCTTCCACGGCAGCGGCACCGCCGGCTCCTTGAGCAGGCAGTCGTCGGCGAGCGGCTCGATCTGCGTGAAGTCCCGGTGCGCGATGTAGCCCGGACGCTTGAACCGGCGAATATGGTTCGACACGGCGCACAGCGACAGATACACGATCCAGCGGTCCCACGGCGTGAGGTTGCTGCCGGAGGCGTGCACCAGGCACGAGTGAAACACGATCACCGACCCCGGCGGCCCCTTCGGCGCGACGATGCCGCCGCGCTCGACGAGCCTCGCGATGGTCGCGTTGTCAATCGTCCACAGGGGATAGCTCGTCGTCGTGGTGTCGTGTCCCGCCTCGACCACGCCGAGTTTGTGCGAGCGCGGGATGAACATCAGCGGGCCGTTGAACTCGTTCACCTCGGCGAGGAACAGCGCGATGTTCATCGCCCGCGCCTGCGGCATGTCGTCGTCGCGCTTCCAGGTTCCGTAGTCCTGATGCCACTGCCAGACGTCGCCGTCGAACGCCGCCTTGGCGTTGATCTTGAACTGATGCATGTAGAGCTTGTCCGAGCCGAGCAGCTGCGTCCCCGGCTCGACCAGGCGCGGATGGCGCGCCAGCAGGCCGTAAACCTCGTTCCAGGTCTGCACGTAGAAGGCCGAGCGCGGCGCGTCGGATCCCTTCTCGC
>Ga0073934_10001745_pt1 | contig 49985 bp, 54 predicted proteins | sample LarsenN4metaG_FD_76834 | JGI IMG/M metagenome (GOLD analysis project Ga0073934, IMG submission 76834) | Hot spring sediment bacterial and archeal communities from British Columbia, Canada, to study Microbial Dark Matter (Phase II) - Larsen... ...
GACGCGGCGGGCACATGGCTGAGGGCGAAGGAGCCGGTCATCCTGTTCCGGTGGAAGGACGCTGCCCGCGCGTATCCGCTCCAGATCCTCATCTGGCACGAGATCGTCAACGACACGGTGGGCGGCGCGCCGGTCGCCATCACGTTCTGCCCGCTGTGCAACACGGCCATCGCCTTCGATCGCCGGCTGGGCGGACGCGTGCTGGACTTCGGAACCACCGGGCGGCTCCGCTTCTCCGATCTCGTGATGTACGATCGCCAGACAGAGTCCTGGTGGCAGCAGATCACCGGCGAGGCCATCGTGGGCGACCTGACCGGTCAGCGTCTCGCCTACCTGCCCGCGCAGATCGTCTCCTGGGAGGTCTTCCGGGGCACGTTCCCACAAGGCAAGGTGCTGTCCCGGAACACCGGGTTCTCGCGATCGTACGGGACGAACCCGTACGTCGGCTACGATGACGTCAACTCGGGGCCGTTCCTCTACTCCGGACCGCGCGATCCTCGCCTGCGTCCGCTGGAGCGCGTCGTCACGGTGTCCATCGGCGGCGAGGATGCGGCATACCCGTTCCGCACTCTGGAGCAGGCGCGCGTGGTCAACGATGCCGTCGGCGGGATGCCGATCGTCGTCATCTTCGAGAAAGGTGTCACCTCGGCGCTGGACCGCTCGAGCATCGCCGACTCGCGAGACATCGGGACGGCGACCGTCTTCAGCCGGCGTCTGGGCGGCAGGACGCTGAGCTTCGCCCTCCAGGCCGGCCGGGTGGCCGACAGGGAGACGCGCAGTACATGGTCGCTCCTGGGGCAGGCCACGGGCGGCCCGCTGCGGGGCAAGACGCTGACCCCCGTGGTCAGCGGCCAGCACTTCTGGTTCTCGTGGGCCGTCTTCAGGCCGACGACCCGGATCTACACGCCCTAGCCGGTCTCATTGCCAGCATCGTCATGGGGATGGTTCAGATGGTCGTCGAGGCGGTGGCCGGGGACGGCTTCTGGGCACCCGTCGTCTACATCGGGGCCACGGTGCTTCGCGGCCTGCAGTCCGTGCAGCCACCCGTGGGATTGCACCTCGGGGGCGTGGTCCTGGGGCTGATGGGCCACATGATGAACTCCGTCATCCTCGCGCTGGTCTTCTCCGCGCTGATCGCGCGGCGGTTCGCCGGCCGCGGGTCCCTGGTTGTCGGTGGGGCGGTCTACGGATTGGTCGTGTACTTCGTGATGTGGTACGTGGTGGTGCCGGTGGTCGATCCGGTCATGCTCAATCTCAACGCCGCGGTCTTCGCGCTGGGCCACATAATGTGGGGCGCCGTGCTCGGCCGGTTCCTGCCGGCGCCTGCCACGGCGGCACCCCGTCCGTCCCCCGCCTGACCCGTCCCCGCCGCCCCCGCACCGCCGGAAGCGGCTTTCCCCGGGCGGGGGGCGTGCGGCGTGCGTTGTAGCCCGGCTTACATCGGCGGGGGGAAATCTCGGCTACGCTGGGCTGGACCACCCTCAAGGAGGCGTCCATGGACGACGCGGATCGTCTTTCCCGCCGTGATCTCCTGCGCTGGTCTGTCGCGGCCGGCTTGGCGCTGCCATTTTCAGGCGGCCTGGCCCGGCTCGCGGCGGCGGCTCCCGCCCAGCCGAAGAAGAACGTTGCGGACGTCCTGCGCTACTCCACCCGGCCGCAGGGATGGAAGGGGCTCTTCGGCTTCGTCACCTTCCGGCTGCATCCCGTCTTCATCGACGGCGAACGTGCCTACCACATTCGCACCGACGCCTCCGACGAGGCGTTCGCGCGCCGCGTGGGGCTGGTGCCTGTCCCCAAGCTCGCGGCGGCGATCACCGCGGATGCCGCGGCGGACTACTTCCTCTTCACCAACGGGGCCTCTGGCCAGCTTCCCGTCCTGAGTACCGTCCCGGGCCGTCCGGACTTCACCCCCGCGTTCCGGATCGCGCGCGTGACGTTCTCGGGAGCGCCCCGGCGCCTGACGTCCGCGGCGCAGATCCGTGATGCCGCGTCATCGGGGCGTGTGCAGGTCGCCGCGACGCGGACCGTCGTGAACTATCCCGTGGTGAAGTGGCCGGGCGGCGAGCTGCCGGTGGACCGCGAGCGCACCGCCTACCTGGGAGCAGGGCAGTTGCTCAGCGCGCCCGATGTGCAGAAGCGCGAGGTCACCTTCAAACTCCAGCAGTGCTTCCCCGGCGAATGGTACATCGTGACGGATACCTCGGCCACGCCGATGGCGCCGATGATGCGCATCGCCGCCTCGCCGAAGAGCGGCCTGCTCACCAAGGCGGGGGCCACGGCCAAGATCCTGGTCTTCGGCAACGGTATCAAGGGGCCCGGGCCGATGGGGTACCAGCCCTCGGTCGTGGACTCACTGCCCGGCAACCCGGTCTGGAGCCCCTTCTGGGATCACTTCACCTTCACGTGGGAGGATGGACGATCACCGCAGGTCGTGCGCAACCAGGCGGCGTTGCTTCAACTCGAGACGGCCGGCAGCCTGAAGCGCTGGCCCGGAACGCCGGACACGCAAGGCGAAGTGTTTGTGGTGAATTGCCCCGTCCCGATCAGTGCCCCCGTGACCTGGCGTCCGCCTTCCTGATGGTGGAGGCGTGCAGCGGGGCAACTCCGAGGAGGTGAGGGATGCACAAGCACTGGGCGTGCGCCATGGGCCACATTGTTCATGCTGATTCGAACGACGAGCTCGTCCGAAAAGCGCAGGAACACATGAAGATGGAACATGGCATGGACATCTCGCGCGAGGAGGTCCTCAAAGGAGCGCACGAGGGCGGTCACTAGTCTGGAGGCGGGCCGCAATCTCCTCAGTTCCGCTGCCCGGAGCCGTCGCCTTAGACTGGCAACGCTGAGAGCCCGGCGACTCCCCGCCGGGCTCTCAAAGTACGCGGTGCTCAATTGGGCAGATCCGGTCACATCGCCATCTTCTGCCGGAACTCTTCCATCGTGTACCGCTTGCCGGGATCGTCGGGAAGCGCCTCAACGACCTTGATCATCTTCTCCCGCTCATCGGCGGGGAAGGACATGTCATCGCGGTGCATGTTGCAGGTTTCCATGAGCTCATTCTTGGTCGCAGGCCACTTGATGTGTTGCTCCATGTGCTCCATCATCTTCACACCCATAGCCATACCTGTTCACCTCCCTGGTCTGTACTACCGGGGTGATAGTGGCAATACTGGGACTTCTCTCCTCCAGTTTTCCCACCTTGTCGGCTCCCGCGGCGTCTGAGAGCTTGATGAGCGGCGTGGCGCGCCCGTAGGGATTTGAACCCTAGACCTTCGGCTCCGGAGGCCGACGCTCTATCCGCTGAGCTACGGGCGCGTGCGCCACGATTATAGCAGGTCCGCGCGCACACAGGCCTACGCGCCCCCGTCCGCGGGAAGGGGATGAGTAACGCACCGCCGAGGTGGGACCCATGGAGGACCTCATCCGCGTGGCCGGCGTCCTCGTCGTCTCCAGTCTCTTCCTGCTCGGACTCGCCACCCTCATCCAGATCGTCGAACAGCTGATCCGGGATCCCGGGGCCGCCGGGGATCGCCGCTAAGCCCCGGCCGCTACGATGGGCAGGCCAGCCAGGATCCACGGGAGGCGCGCAGCGCGCCGCCCCGTGACCCGCCGTCCCCGAGACCGCCGCCGCGGGTATCGCTTGGCCCTGCTCACGGACGCGCGCCGCCGGCCGCTGGTGTACGCCGACGCGGTGTCCGTCATCCCTGCGCATCCCGGCGGGAGCGTCGGGCTGGCCGGTGCCGCGTTTGCTCCGGGCGTGCTCGAGCAGATGGCGCGCGGGCTGCCCACCGTCCGCATCCACAGCGGCCGCCGCGTCCGGGTGACGCTTCACGGCGTCCGGATCTCCTTTCACGCCGGCGAGCAGCCGCATCCCGAGGGAGGCTGGCACGTGCAGGCCGCCATCGGGACATACCAGACGCTGGAGGTCCCCTAAGGGGCAGGGGCGGTCCCCCGCGGCGTGGAAGGCCCTACTGCGATGCGGTTGGTCGCGGTGCACGCGTATTCCGCCCTCATGCTGCTCATCGTGGCGGGAAACGGCGTGCTGACGTTGTGGGCGCTCGGCGCCGACCTCTTCCGCGGCCGCCGGCGCCTGGGGCCGCTATTCTGGGCCACGCTGCTGGGTGTCAACGCCCTCGTCGCCGTGCAGGTCGCCTCCGGCATTCTCCTGGCCGTCGGAGGGGCCCGGCCGGGCGTCCCGCTCCACTTCCTGTACGGCATCCTGGTCACTGTCGGGGCATTGGTGCAGGTCGGGCTGCGGCCGGGCGGCTTCCTCCGGGCGCGGGTGCTGGCCGCCTCCGCGCAGAGCAACGAGCCGCGGGTGATGGCGCTGCTGTGTCTCACGGAGCTGGCGCTGGTACTCCGCGCGTTCACGACGGGCGGCGCCGCTCCGCGGTAAGGGGTAAGATGAAGGTGTCACCGTCCTCATCCAGCACGAGGTCAGACACGAGGTGAGGCCATGAGGATGGGCCGTCTGTTGTCCCCCGGGACGAGGAAGCGCGGCTTCGTCGTGCCCGTGCCGCACACGCGGTCCGGGCAGAAGCACGTGCAGACCTACATCCAGACGCTGCGGCCGATGGTCGACGACATCGCCGCCACCTTGGAGCTCGACCGGGAGGCGCTGGCCGGCGTGGACCCCGATCGGGTCGGGGCGGCGTACCTGGGGGCGTTCCTCGACGATCTGGGGCGGCGTCTGATGACCGAGTGATCCAGCGCTGGCCGAAGCAGCAGCGGCTCATCGGCCAGCTGCGCGATGTCCTCCGACGGGAGTTCGGCGCCCAGGACGCCTGGGTGATCCGGACGCCGGCGGGCTGCCGCCTGGATGTGCGGGTGGCGGGCCGCCGGGTCGCCCTGCTCGAGGCGTCCGAGCACGACTTCTGGGCGCAGTTCTACCGGCCACTGGAGCGTGAGGTCCATCACCTCGGGGAGCGGCAGGTGAGCGTCGAGCAGTGGCGCCTGCCGGTCGCCGACCTGGCCGCGGTCCTCAGACCGTACTGGGAGGCGCGCGTCGGATCGCCGCCCGCATGAGCAGGGCGCCGATCAGCGTCCCGGCGGCGGCCATGGCAAAGATCCACCGCACCCCGATGAGGGGGATGAGCACGCCCGCCAGAAACGGGGCGGTGCCGGCCCGGAGCCCGACGAAGAAATTCCAGATCGCCACGTAGTGGCGGATGTGGCCGGCCGGCGCGTACTGCAGGACCGCGCCGATCCAGCCGATGTCGAAGCCCGCGGAGGTCAGGCCCTCCGTCACGCCGGCCGCCTGCACCATCCAGCCGTTCAGGGCCGAGAGGTACACCAGCGGTGTGAGCGAGCCGATGAACACCACGAGGCTCATCGCCGCCGCCGCCGAGCGGCGATCCATCATCCGCCCCCAGTAGTAGTAGGAAAACAGCCACGTCATCGACGTGACCGCGCCGAGGAGCCCGGCCTGGAAGCTGGTGGCGCGCAGGACGTCCACGAGCAGGATGGCGATGGCCGGCCCGTACAGCCACGTGCCGAACCCGTAGATGAACAGCCCCGTCAGGAACCGGCGGTAGCCCTGGTCCTCGCGCAGGATCCGGCGGATCTGGCGGAGATCGGCCCGCTCCTCGGGTTCCGGCACCGAGGGCAGGTGGATGCGGCTGAAGATCAGCGACGACGTGATGCCGAACAGCGCCGCGGAGGCGAAGATCCACCGGAAGTCCACTAGCTGCATGAGCCGGCCGCCCACCAGCGAGGCCACGATCCAGCAGACGGCCATGCCCACGCGGACCACGGCCATGATCCGTCCCCGCAGGTCGTCGGGATAGACGGCCCGCATCACCTGCGCGTAGCCCAGCGTGCCCATCTGCCCGATGGCGAAGTGCACGACGATGAGGGCGACGTATTCCTCGGGCGTCCGGACCAGCGGCATGGCCAGGAAGAGCGAGCGGGCGACCAGCGACGGGATGATGACCACCCGCACGGGATGCGCGATCCTGACGAGATTGATCGCCCACAGCGACAGGAGGAGGACGACCGCCTGGGCCGCGATGAGGACGGAGACCTCCAGGGGCGAGGCGCCCAGGCGCCGGCCCATGAACGGGATGAAGGGGGTGGTCAGGCCGCCCCAGAGGCCGAAGAAGGCGGCGGCCGCGATGTCGATGGCGGCATTGCGCCGGACCGGCGCCGGGATCCACGGCCGCAGGGGAGACAGTCGCGTGAGCACGATCGAAGCGGCGGCCACGTTCCTCTGCCTTCGCGTCCACGCCGGTCCGGGTCCTTCCGCGGAACTGCACACGAGCCGAGGGGAGACGCACGGGCGGCGCCCAGGCACCAACTCACCTACGCAGGGGGACGCACGCGCGGCGTCCCCCTGCAACCCCCTCCGCGTGCAGCACAGGAGCGCTCATGCGCCGGCCCGAACGATAAGAGATGTGCACCCCCCGCGCGTACCTGCCCGCCTTGGGCCCGTGCTGTGCCTGCTCGGGCTCGTGCTCGCGCTGGCCCGGCCCGCCGCGGCGGCCCCGTCGTTTGAGGACCAGGTCAATGACATCGCCCGCGAGCTGATGTGTCCGGTCTGCGCGGGCCAGACGGTGGCCGAGTCCAACTCCACCCTGGCCGTGCAGATGCGCGAGGAGATCCGGACGCGCCTGCGGCGCGGGGAATCGCGCGACCAAATCCTGGCCTACTTCGTCGGGCAGTTCGGGGAGTCGGTCCTGGCCCGGCCCCCGCGGCGCGGCGTCTATCTCTTGCTCTGGCTCGCGCCCGTCGCCGCCTTCGGACTCGGCGTGGCGCTGCTGATCCGCTATCTGCGCGGGATGACCAGGCCGCGTCCTCCGGCGCGCTCCTGAGGCCCCGCTTCCCCCATGCGCTACGCCGTGCTCTCGGACGTCCACGCGAACCTCGAGGCCCTGGAGGCCGTCCTGGCCGACGTGGACACCCGCCGCCCCGACGCGGTGATCTGCCTGGGCGATTTCGTGGGCTACGGACCCGACCCCGTGGCCTGCGTCGAGCGGCTGCGCGGCGGGCTGGCCGCCGCGGTGGTCGGCAACCATGATCTGGCCGCGCTCGACCGCATGGACATCGAGGTCTTCAATCCCTACGCGCGGGCGGCCGTCCTCTGGACCCGGGAGCGGCTCACCGACGGCGTGCGCGCGTATCTGGGCGAGCTGCCGCGCCAGGTACGCCGGCCGGCGTTCCTCGCCGTGCACGGCAGCCCGCGCGATCCGACCGACGAGTACCTCTTCGACGTCTCCGGGGCACGGGCGAGCTTCGAGAGCGTGGAGTTCCGCCTGGGGCTCGTCGGCCACACGCACGTGCCGGGCGTGTTCGTGGACGACGGCGACCGGGTGACGGCCCGGCCGTTGACCCCCGACGACGTGCTGGAGCTGCGGGCCACGCACCGCTACATCATCAACGTGGGCAGCGTGGGGCAGCCGCGGGACGGTGATGCCCGGGCCGCGTATCTCTGGCTCGACGAAGGGAATGCCCGGGCGCAGCTGATCCGCCTGGCCTATCCGTTCGAGCGCACGCAGGAGAAGATGCGGGCCGCGGGCCTGCCCGACGTCCTCGCCGAGCGGCTGGCCGTGGGCCGGTAGGGGGCGGATGCACACAGGGCAGGAAGCCCGCGCGGCCGCGGGTAAGCACTCACAAGTTCTCGGAGAGGAGCCGCACACGATGAAGCGTCCCATGACCATCGACGACCTGCTCGCGCTGGCCTGGGTGAGCGACCCGCAGATCTCCCCGGACGGCACCCGCGTCGTCTACGCGCACAAGGTTGTCGATCGGGACGCCGACACCTACCGCTCGCATCTCTGGATCGCGCCGCTGGACGGCGGCCCGGCGAAGCAGTTCACCACCGGCAGCCAGCAGGACAGCCTCCCGCGCTGGTCGCCCGACGGACGGTGGATCGCCTTCCTCTCCGACCGAGGCGCGCCGCACGGGGAGCGCAAGCGGCCCAAGCAGATCTACGTGATCCCGGCCGACGGGGGAGAGGCGCGCGCGGTGACGTCGGGGACCCTTCATCCGGCGGACCTGACGTGGTCGCCCGATGGCGCGATGCTCGCCTTCGTGGGCAAGCCGGAGGCGCCGGTGCCTGAGAGCGACGTCAGGGTCATCACGCGGGTCCGCTACAAGTTCGACGGCGACGGGTTCTGGGACGGCCGCTACAAGCACATCTTCACGGTACCGGCCGCCGGCGGGCCGGCCCGGCAGCTCACCGCGGGTGACTTCGACCACGCCGACCCCGCCTGGTCCCCCGACGGCCGCGCCGTGGCCTTCGTCAGCAACCGGAGTCCTGAGGCCGACTTCACGAACGTCACCGACGTCTGGGTGCAGCCGCTCAGCGGGGACGCCCGGTGCCTGACCGGCTCCGTCGGCCCATGCTCCATGCCGGCGTGGTCGCCGGACGGCACGATGATCGCCTACCTCGGCCACGATAACGCCGCCATGAGCGCCACCAACCTGGGGCTGTGGCTGGTGCCGGCCGAGGGCGGGACGCCGCGGCTGCTCACGCGGGACTTCGACCGGTCGCTGACGCATCACGCCATCACGGACATGCGGGCCCATCCGAAGGTCGGGGGACCGGTGTGGATGGCGGACGGCCGGCGCATCCTCGTGCTCGTCGCCGAGGGCGCCACCAACCAGCTGGCCCTGGTGGCCGTCGAGGGCGGCGAGGTGACCGTGGTCACTCAGGGCCGGCGCGAGATCTTCGGCTACAGCTTCACCCGCGATGCGGCCGCGGGTGTGCTCGCGGTCTCGGACGTCAGCACCCCGGGCGATCTGTGGGCCGTACGGCTCGACGGCCGGACCGTCGCCGAGCGGCGCCTCACCGCCGTCAACGCCGCCCTCCTCGAGGCGATCGAGCTCAGCCTTCCCGAGCGCTTCGCTTATGACGGCGCCGACGGCTGGCCCGTGGAGGGGTGGGTGATGCGCCCGGTTGGGTTCCGGGAGGGGCAGCGGTACCCGACGATCCTGCAGATCCACGGGGGACCGCACGGCGCCTACGGCGAGGCGTTCTTCCACGAGTTCCAGCTGCTGGCGTCCGAGGGCTACGCGGTCGTCTACACCAATCCCCGCGGCAGCCAGGGCTACGGGCAGCGCTTCACCGCGGCCACGCACCATGACTGGGGCGGGAAGGACTACGAGGACATCATGGCGGGGTTGGACGCCGCGCTGGCGCGGTACCCGTTCCTCGATCCCGAGCGGCTGGGGGTGGCGGGGGGCAGCTATGGGGGCTTCATGACCAACTGGGCGGTCGGGCATACCGACCGGTTCAAGGCGGCCGTGACGATGCGGTCGATCAGCAACCACCTGAGCCAGTGGGGCACGTCCGACCTGGCGTTCATGAAGGGGTTCTGGGAGTTCCCCGGCGACCCGTGGGAGGCGCCGGTCTGGTACTGGGAGCGCTCGCCGCTGGCGTACGTGACCAGCATCCGCACTCCCTTGCTCATCCTGCACAGCGAGATGGATCTGCGCTGTCCCATCGGCGAAGGCGAGCAGCTCTTCGCCGCCCTCAAAAAGCTCAAGCGTGAGGCCGTGTTCGTCCGCTTCCCCGACGAGAGCCACGACCTCTCGCGCATCGGGAAACCCAAGCACCGCGTGGAGCGGCTGCGCCTCATCGTGCAGTGGTTCGCCGATCACCTGCGAGCGCCGGTTCCGGCGCGCGAGGCGGTCGGTGCCGGCGGCGGCACGTGACCGAGGAGCAGCGTCCGCGCCCGCGCCGGCGCGGGCGGCGGGGAGGACGAGGCCGGCGGGGGAAGGGGCGGGGGGCAGTCGTTGCCGCGGCGCCGCGCATCTACACGCGCGGCGGAGACGCCGGCGAGACCGGTCTCATCGGCGGCGCGCGCGTCCCCAAGGACGATCCGCGGGTCGAGGCGTACGGCGCTGTGGACGAGCTGAACGCGCACCTCGGCGCGGCGCGGACCGCCGTGCGCGACCGGGACCTGGAAGAGCTCTTCGACCGGCTGCAGAGCCGCCTCTTCGATCTGGGGGCCGAGCTGGCCACGCCCAAGGCGGCGCAGAAGACGCCGTCGGCCATCACCCCCGCGGAAGTGAAGGTCCTCGAGGGGGTGATCGATCTCTACCAGGAGACCCTGGCCCCGCTGCGCGAGTTCATCCTGCCGGTCGGCAACGAGCTGGCCGCGGCGCTGCACGTCGCGCGCACCGTCTGCCGCCGGGCCGAGCGCCGGGTGGTCAGCCTCCACCGCAGCGAACCGCTCAACCCCGAGATTCTCCGCTATCTCAACCGCCTCTCCGACCTGCTCTTCGTCCTGGCGCGGGTCGCCAACGCCCGCGCGACGGTCCCGGACGTGCCCTGGAAGCGGGCCGCGACGCCCGCTCCCGCCCGGTAGGACGCGCACCCGGCCGGCGCCACCGTCCTCCGCTTGACCGGGGTGCCCGGGGTAGGATACACTCAACGATGATGTAGCCATCCGGCTACATCGGCACAGGCGAACAGCCGGACGGTCCCATGAAGGTCATCGATCTCACCAGCAAAGCGCAGGCCCTGCACGTGCGCGTCGATCCCTCTCCGGTCTACGACATGCTGGCCGGGCTGTTCGTGGCCGAGAACTGGACCCCCGAGCGCGGTTTCGAGGTGGACCGCCGCTGGGTGCAGCAGGCCCGGGCGGCGCTGGGAGCGGAGCTCCGCTCCGACCTCCGCCTGTTCGTGCGGGAGCGGGGCTTCATCTGGGGCGTGACCTCACTCCTGGAAGACCGCACCGGCGCAGCCATCCCCGACTGGCTCAAGCTGCTGGCCGCCCTGCCGCCGGCGACCCTCGTGGAGCGGATGCTCGCCGCGCCCCGCGCGGCCCGCGCCGCCGCCCCGCTGTTCCGCGAGGTGCTGCGGACGCGCAGGGACGCGGCGCTGCGCGAGTTCCTGGCCGCGTATCCGACCGACTACGATCCGGCCCGTGTCCGTGAGATCGTGACCTCGCCCCCGGGAGAGATCCAGCACCGGTTGCTCCGCCTGCTGCGGGCCTTCTACGGGAAGGTCTATCAACCGGGGGAGGAGCACGTGACGGGCCTGCTGCGCGACGACGCCGAGTCGAAGACAGCCATGCTGGCGGTCCTCCAGCCCGAGGACGTCATCGAGCGGGCCACCGGCGGACTGGCCTTCAGCCCGGACGCGGAGATCGCCCGGGTGATCCTGGCCCCGTCGTACTTCTTCCGCCCCTACAACATCATCAGCGAGTATCCGGGCGTCCGCCTGTTCGTCTATCCGGTGGCCCTGGGCCCCGGGGACGGCACGTCGCCCACGCACGAACTGTCGCGCCTGTTCAAGGCGCTGGGCGATGAGACGCGCCTGCGCATCCTGCAGATGCTGGCCGAGCGCGAGATGTACCTGCAGGAGATCGCCAACCGGCTCGGGGTCACGCACGTCACCACCATCCATCACCTGGCCCAGCTCCGCGCCGCCCAGCTCGTGCGGGTCGTGGATCGCGGGAATCTGAAGTACTACCAGCTGCGCCGCGACTCCGTCCAGCAGGCCGGGACGCGTCTGGTCGACTTCGTGAGCCCACAGCAGGGGGGACGATGAAGACCTTGGACCGCCGGAACATCGATGTGCTGGTGCACGACCGCGAGGTGCTCACCGTCGAGCAGGCCGCGGAATACCTGCAGATCCATAAGGTGACGATCTACAAGTACATCCGCTCCGGCGTGCTGCCCGCGGCGAAACTCGGCAAGGTGTACCGGATCTTCCGCCGCGACCTCGAGGCCCTGGTCGAATCCTCCCGGACCTCCGGCAAGGAGGTCGGGATGCGATGACGGCAGGGCGATGATCACCCCGGGCCGGCCGCTGGCGCTCGGGCGCCCCGCGACGTTTGCTGCGCTCCGGCACCCTAACTACCGGCTGTTCTGGACCGGCATGGTGGTCTCGCTGGTGGGGATGTGGGTGCAGTCCACCGCCACGAGCTACCTCGTCTGGGAGCTGACCCGCTCGCCGTTCGCCACGAGCATGACCGCGCTGTTCTTCGGGCTGCCCAGCATGGCGCTGTCGCTGTTCGGCGGCGTGGTCGCCGACCGCGTGGACCGGCGCCGGCTGCTCCTGGTAACCCAGGGGATCTTCATGCTTTCCGCCGTGGCGCTGGCGGGCCTGACCTTCAGCGGCCTCGTGCGGGTCTGGCACATCTACCTGCTCGCCCTGATCAACGGCACCGTGATGGCGTTCGACGCGCCCACCCGGCAGGCGATGATCCCGTCGCTCGTGGACCGGGAGGACCTGACCAACGCCATCGCCCTGAACTCCGCGGCGTTCAACGGCAGCCGCGTGATCGGGCCGACCATCGGGGGGATCCTCTACGCCTCCGCCGGGCCGGCCTGGTGCTTCGGCCTCAACGCCGTGACGTATCCGGCCATTCTCGTGGCCCTGTACTTCATCCGGCCGGTGTCCGCGGCCGTGCACCGGCTCACCAACCCCTGGCGCGAGCTGCGCGAGGGCGTGGAGTATGCGGCGCGGACCCATCTCATCCGCGGGCTGCTGCTCATGGTGGCGCTGGCCGGGACGTTCGCCTTCACCTACGTCGTGCTGATGCCGGTCATCGCCAGCCGGGTGCTCGGCGGGGGACCGAGAGAGAACGGGTTCCTCATCGCCTCGGCGGGGGTCGGTGCCACCATCGGGGCCCTCAGCGTGGCCACGCTCGGGACGCCGCGGCGGCCCGGCCGGTTCATGGTCGTCTTCGGCGGGCTCGCCTCCGCCGGATTGGTGACCCTGGCCACATCGCGCGACCTTGCGCTGGCCATGGCGCTCATCGCGTTCACGGCCGGCTCCATCATGGGGTTTCTCTCCATCGCCAACTCCACCATCCAGGCCTACGTGCCCGATGCCCTGCGGGGCCGGGTGATGAGCATCTACACGCTGGCCCTCATCGGCAGCGGGCCGCTGAACGCGCTGCTGGCGGGGACGCTGGCCAATGCCCTGGGGACGCCGATGGCCATCGCCATCAGCGGGGCGCTCATGGGCATCGCCGTCGTCGTGATCGCGTCGCTGCACCGGAGGTTGCTCACCCTGGACACGGTCGAAGATGCGCCGCCCACGCAGGCGCTGGTGCCGGCCCCAGAACCTGTCTCCACGCGGGTACTCGAGGGCTTCGCAACCCGGTCCGGACCGAGTTCAACCAACCCACGTGGGCTCTAGACAGATCTTCCGAAGCCGCGCGCACAACGGCCACGAGGCGGAGTGCTACTTCGTTCGGCCGGTCACCTTCCGCCACAGCCAGAGGATGGGATCGTAGTAGTTGTCCACCACCCGCTCCTTGAGCGGGATGATCCCATTGTCGGTGATGTGGATCTTCTCCGGGCAGACGTCGCTGCAGCACTTGGTGATGTTGCAGAAGCCCAGTCCCGCCTGCTCCCTGATCAGGGCCGTCCGGTCGGCCGTGTCCCAGGGGTGCATGTCCAGGTTGGCCAGGTGGATGAAGAAGCGCGGGCCGGAGAACGCCGGCTTCTCGGGATGGTCGCGGATGACGTGGCAGACGTTCTGGCAGAGGAAGCACTCGATGCACTTGCGGAACTCCTGGATGCGCTCCACGTCCTCCTGATACATGCGCCGCTTCCCGTCCGGATCTTTGGGCCCGGGGGCAAACGGCGGGATCTCCTTGGCCTTTGCGTAGTTCCAGGAGACGTCGGTGACGAGGTCCTTGATCAGCGGGAAGGTCTTCATCGGGGCGACGGTGACGGGGCCCTCCTCGGGCAGCTCCTCCAGGCGCGTCATGCACGTCAGCACCGGGCGGCCGTTGACCTCCGCGCTGCACGAGCCGCACTTCCCGGCCTTGCAGTTCCAGCGGATGGCGAGATCCGGGGCCTGCGCGGCCTGCGCCTGGCGGAGCGCGTCGAGGACCACCATCCCCGGCGCCGGCTCGACCTCGTACTCCTGGAACGCGCCCCCCGCGCGCGTGCCGCGCCAGACGCGCAGCGTCACCTTGTCACCGGCCTTCATCACGTGACCTCCAGCAGGGCCCGCAGCTCGGCGGGCATCTCGGGGATGGGCACCCGGTCCAGCACCAGCTCGCCGCGGAGCTTCCGCACGACGACGTTGACCCGCCCCCACTCGGGGTCGGTCTGGGGATAGTCCGTCCGGCTGTGGCCGCCGCGCGTCTCCCTCCGTTCCAGCGCCGCCCGGGTGACGACCTCCGCTACGGTGAGCATGGAGTACAGGTCGCGGGTGGCGTGCCAGCCGGGGTTGTACTCCCGCGGCCCTTCCGCGCGAACGGCGCGGGCGCGGATCTTGAGCGCGTCGATCTTCGTCAGCGCGGCGCGCATCCCGGCCTCGTCCCGGTAGATGCCCACATGCTCCTGCATGACCTCCTGCAGATCGGCCTGGATCGCGTACGGGCTCTCCCCGCCGGACGCCGCGAAGGGAGCCAGGAGGTCCTGCGCGGCGTCGTCGATCTGCTCCGCGGCGGGCGCGGCCCCGCCGGCGGTCCGCGCGTACTGGGCGGCGTAGAGTCCGGCCCGGCGGCCGAAGACGAGGATGTCGGTGAGCGAGTTCCCGCCGAGCCGGTTCGCGCCGTGCAGGCCGGCGGCGAGTTCGCCCGCCGCGAAGAGCCCCGGGACGGTGCCGGCTTCGGTCTCGGGATCCACCCGGACGCCGCCCATGCTGTAGTGGCAGGTCGGGTAAACCTCCATCGGCTCCCTGGTGATGTCCACCCCGGCCAGCTCCATGAACTGGTGATACATGGAGGGGAGGCGCTTCCGGATGTAGTCGGGGGAGCGGCGCGTGGCGATGTCCAGGAACACCCCGCCGTGCGGGCTGCCGCGGCCGGCCTTGACCTCGGCGTAGATGGCGCGGGTGACCTCGTCCCGCGGGATGAGCTCGGGCGGGCGCCGGTTCTTCTTGTCGGTGTACCAGCGGTCGGCCTCGGCCTCGGTCTCCGCCGTTTCCTCCTTGAAGAACTCGGGGATGTGGTCGAACATGAACCGGCGGCCCTCCGAGTTGCGCAGCACCCCGCCGTCCCCGCGCACGCCCTCGGTGACGAGGATCCCGCGCGCCCCCGGGGGCCAGACCATCCCCGTGGGGTGGAACTGGACCATCTCGGTGTCGATGAGGTCGGCGCCCGCGTCCAGCGCGAGGGCGATCCCGTCGCCGGTGGACTCCCATGACATGGACGTGTACTTCCAGACTTTGCCGAACCCGCCCGTGGCCAGCACGACCGCCTTCGTCCTGAAGACGAGGAACTCGCCGGTGTCGCGGCGGTACCCGAAGGCCCCGGCGATGCGGCCGGCGTCGGTGAGCAGGCGCGTGACGGTGGTCTCCATGAAGACGTCCACGCCCATGTGGATAAGTTTGTACTGCAGGGTCCGGATGATCTCCAACCCCGTGCGGTCGCCGACGTGGGCCAGCCGGGCGTAGCGGTGGCCCCCGAAGTCGCGCTGCGAGATCAGCCCCGCGGGCGTGCGGTCGAAGACCGCGCCGTACTCCTCGAGCTCGAGGACGCGGTCGGGCGCTTCCCTCGTGTAGATCTCCACCATGCGCCAGTTGTTGAGCAGCTTACCGCCGCGCATCGTGTCGCGGAAGTGCACCTGCCAGGTGTCCTCCGGCCACACGTTGCCCAGCGCCGCGGCCGCGCCGCCTTCGGCCATGACCGTGTGGGCCTTGCCGAGCAGCGACTTGCAGACCAGCGCGGTGCGCGCGCCCTGCGCGGCGGCCTCGATGGCGGCGCGCAGCCCCGCCCCGCCCGCGCCGATGACGACGACGTCGTAGTCATGTGCCGCATACGGGGTGGCCATCACAACAACCTCACGTCGGCGAAGGTGCCCAGCGCCAGCAGGTAGATGTAGAGATCGGCCAGCACGATCGTGCCCAGGGCCAGCCAGAACCACAGGCCGTGGTGGACGTTGAGCGCGCTCACCCAGCGCCACAGCGTCCGCCGGACCGGCGCCCGCGAGAACGTGTTCACGGCCCCGCCGCAGGCGTGGCGGCAGGCGTGACAGCTGAAGGTGTACAGCGAGAGGAACGTCGCGTCGGCCAGGATGATGAGGGAGCCGAGCCCCAGGCCCACGCCGTCCTCGAACCGGAAGGCCAGCGCCACGTCGTACCAGTGGATGGCCACGATGGGGAGGACGAGCCAGAAGAAGTACCGGTGGATGTTCTGCAGCACCCACGGGAACCGCGTCTCCCCCGTGTAGGCGGCGGCCCGGTCGCGCACGGCGCAGGCCGGCGGCGCCCAGAGCACCGACCGGTAGTAGGCTTTGCGCGCGTAGTAGCAGGACAGGCGGAATCCCAGCGGCACCCAGACGATCAACAGCGACGGGGTCAGCCGCCACCAGGGGCCGAAGACCGTCGCCAGCGGATGGGCGCAGTTGGCGGCCAGGCACGGCGAGTAGAACGGCGAGATGTACGGCGCCGCGTAGTAGTGGGCGTTCATGAAGGCCCGCCAGGTCGCGTAGATCACGAAGATGCCCAGGCCGATGAGGATGGGGAGGATCTCCCGCGCCCAGGGATCGCGGCGCAGCGTCGCGGCCGCGTGCGGGCCGGCGGACGGCCCCGCGGGCGGCCGGGCGGCCGTCCCCACCGCGCCTCGTTCGTCTCGCAGGATCCTCCGCAGCATCTACCCGCCTCCTCCGCCGCCGTGCAGCCCGGGTTCGGTCATGCGTTCCGCGTTGAGGATCTCGTCGAGCTGCTCGGCCGTGAGCGTGGTCTCTTCCCGGGCGACCTCCCGGATGGTCCGGCCCGTGGCGGCCGCCTTCTTGGCGATCTCCGCCGCCTGGTCGTAGCCGATGATGGGCGCGAGCGCGGTGGCCAGCATGAGGCCCTGCTCCACCAGTCCGGCGGCCCGCGGGGTCGCCGTCAGTCCGGCCACGCACTGCACCGCGAAGTTCGTCGATTCCGCGGCCAGCAGGTCGATGGACCACAGGAGGTTGTGCGCCATCAGCGGCATCATCGTGTTGAGCTCGAAGGCGCCCCACTGGTTGCCCAGCCCCACGACGAGGTCGTTGCCCTGGACCTGGGCGCAGGCCTGGATGACCGATTCAGCGATGACCGGGTTGACCTTGCCCGGCATGATGGACGATCCGGGCTGGACCGCCGGCAGGGCGAGCTCGCCGAGCCCGGCCCGCGGCCCGCTGCCCATCCACCGGATGTCGTTGGCGATCTTCATCAGCGCGGTGGCGTACGCCCGCAGCACGCCGGAGGCGAAGACCAGCGCGTCGAGCGCCGATTGCGCCTGGAAGTGGTTCGTGGTCTCGCGGATCTCGACGCCCAGCCGGGCCGACAGCCAGGCGCAGGCCCGGCCCGCGTACTCGCGATGGGTGTTGGTCCCGGTGCCCACGGCCGTGCCGCCCAGGGGGACTTCGCGGAGCTCGTCGAGGGCCAGGCGCAGCCGCCGGATGCCGCGGTCGACCTGCCCCGCGTAGCCTTCGAACTCCTGGCCGAGCCGGATGGGCGTGGCGTCCATGAGATGCGTGCGGCCGGTCTTGACGATGCCCCAGAACTCCTTCGACTTCGTCAGCAGGGTCCGTTCCAGGTGGAGCATCGCCGGGATGAGCTGCTCTTGGATCGTGGTCACCGCGGCGAGATGGATGGCCGTGGGGATGACGTCGTTGCTGGACTGGCAGAGGTTGACGTGGTCGTTGGGGTGGACGAGCTTGCTCCCGCGCGCCCCGCCGAGGAGCTCCGTGGCCCGGTTGGCGATGACCTCGTTGGCGTTGGTGTTCGTCGACGTCCCGGATCCCGTCTGGTAGATGTCCAGCGGGAACTGGTCGTCCCACTTCCCTTCGGCCACCTCGCCCGCGGCGGTGACGATCGCCTCGCCGATCCGCCGATCGAGGAGCCCCAGGTCCATGTTCACGTAGGCGGCCGCCAGCTTGATCAACCCCAGGGCTCTGATGAACGGCCGCGAGAAGCGCAGCCCGCTGATGGGGAAGTTGCGGATGGCGCGCGCCGTGCTGGCCCCGTAGTAGACGTCGGCCGGGACCTCCATCTCGCCGAGCGAGTCGCGTTCCGTCCTGGTCTTGCGCGTCTCTGTGGCCACTGGCTGCCCTCCCCTCTAATCCGCGATCCCGCCGCGGCCCCCGATGTCGACCTGCATGTCTTCCAGATGGCGCCTCAGCGCCCGGCGTGCCGCGACCGGCTGCCGGCGTCGGACGGCCGCCAGGATCTGCCGGTGGAAGCGCAGCGCCTTGCGCGGGGTGGCCGTGCGGCGGCCGGTCTTCTCGCGCGCCTGCAGCCACATCTCGTTGAGGTGGCGCATCGCGCTGACGAGCATCATGTTCCCGGTGGCCTCGGCCAGCAAGGCGTGGAACTGGAGATCGCCGGCAACGTCGTGCTTGCCCGCGTCCAGCTCGGCCTCGCGATCGGCCAGCGCCTCCTCGAGCGCGTCGAGGTCGTCCTTCGTGGCCCGCCGGGCGGCCAGGTGGACGATCCCTTCCTCCAGGATCCGCCGGGCCTCGACGAGGTCGAGCAGGGCGGTGCGCTCGGAGAGGAGACCGTACATCGACGGGTCCAGCGGGGTGGGCGGAGTGGTGGCCACGAACGTGCCTTCGCCGGGGCGGACGTCGACGACGCCGATATAGTGGAGGACGCGCAGCGCTTCGCGCACCGAGGCGCGGCTGACGGAGAGGGCGTCGGCCAGCTCGCGTTCGCCGGGCAGGCGGTCTCCGGGCGACAGGTGCTGGGCCCCGATCAGGTCCTGGATCTGGCGCACAATCCCCTCATAGAGGCGGCTGCGCCGGATTGGCTGAAAGAGCGGCGGTCGGGTGCGCGAAGGCATCCTTGGGCTGGTGGTCAGGCCACCAATCCACTATAATCCTAGGCGGGCGAACATCCATCGTCAAGCCGTCGCGAGGCCCGGAAGGGCCGGAGCGACCGCAGTCGTATTGGCGGGAACTCGGCCTGTGGTGCAATGTTTTACCTGGTAGTGTACTGTTAGGACGGGTCAGGCAGATCTGACCTGCCGTCATGAGCACACCCCGCGAATCCGCATCCCCTGGAGGTAGATCCATGGTCACCCTGGAGACGCTGACCCCTCCGAAGGAAGGGCAGCGCATCGAGATCCGCGACGGTGGGCTGCGCGTGCCCGACCAGCCCATCATCCCCTTCATCGAGGGCGACGGCACGGGCCCCGACATCTGGCGGGCCAGCCAGCGCATCTTCGACGCCGCGGTGAAGGCGGCTTACGGCGGCAGGCGCCGCATCGTCTGGTTCGAGGTCTACGCGGGCGAGAAGGCCAACCAGGCCTTCGGCTCCTGGCTGCCCGAAGACACGCTGCGCGCCTTCCAGCACTACGTCGTCGGGATCAAGGGCCCGCTGACGACGCCGATCGGCGGGGGGTTCCGCAGCCTGAACGTGGCGCTGCGCCAATTGCTCGATCTCTACGCCTGCGTCCGCCCGGTCCGGTGGTTCGAGGGCGTGCCCAGCCCCGTGAAACATCCCGAGCGTGTGGACATCATCATCTTTCGCGAGAACTCCGAGGACATCTACGTGGGCCTCGAGCATCCCAGCGGCTCGCCCGAAGCGCGCAAGCTCATCGAGTTTGTGCGCAGCGAGTTCGGCTGGAAGGTGCGCGACGACGCCGGCGTCGGGCTGAAGCCGATGAGCCCCTTCGGGACGAAGCGGCTCGTGCGCAAGGCCATCCGTCACGCCATCGACCACGGCCGCAAGTCGGTGACCTTCGTCCACAAGGGCAACATCATGAAGTACACGGAGGGGGCCTTCGCCAAGTGGGGGTATGAGCTCGCCCGCGAGGAGTTCGCCGATCGCACCGTGACCTGGGACGAGGTGCAGAAGGCCCACGGCGGGCAGACCCCGGCGGGCAAGATCCTCCTCCAGGACTATATCGCCGACGTGACGTTCCAGCACATGCTCACGCGGCCGCGGGACTTCGACGTCATCGCCACGGGCAACCTTAACGGCGATTACCTCTCGGACGCCGTCGCCGCGCAGGTGGGCGGCATCGGCATGGCGCCGGGCGCGAACATCAGCGACTTCCACGCCATCTTCGAGGCGACGCACGGCACGGCGCCCAAGTACGCCAATCTCGACAAGGTGAACCCCGGCTCGCTCACGCTGTCCGGCGTGATGATGCTGGAGTACCTGGGCTGGGGCGAGGCGGCCCAGCTCATCACGCGCGGGCTGGAGGCGACCTTCAAGCAGAAGACCGTCACCTACGACCTGGCCCGGCTCATGGACGGGGCGAAGGAAGTGAAGACGTCCGAATTCGCCACGGCGGTCATCGAGAACATGGGGTAGCGGTCGCCGCCGGGCCCGACGGGCCGCGGCGACCGCGGTGAGCGGTCGAGCACGCCGGTACGCGGAAGGAGACACCGACATGGGACGCCGTCCGAAGGTGACCATCGTAGGCGCGGGGATGGTCGGCCACACCGCCGCGCAGTGGCTGGCGGTTGACGAGGCGGCCGATCTGGTGCTCGTCGATATCATCGAGAAGATGCCGATGGGGAAGGCGCTCGACCTCCAGCAGTCCACGCCCGTGCGGGGCGTGGACGTCACGGTGGTGGGGAGCAACGGCTACGCCGAGACGGAAGGCAGCGACGTCGTTGTGATCATCGCCGGCATCGCCCGGAAGCCCGGGATGACGCGCGAGCAGCTCATCGGCACCAACGCCGGCATCGTGCGCGGCGTGGTCGAGCAGGTGGTGCGCTACTCCCCCGACGCGGTGCTCGTCGTCGTGACGAATCCGCTGGACGCCATGACCTACCTCACCTACAAGATCTCCGGCTTCCCGCGCGAGCGCGTGATCGGCGAGTCGGGGGCCCTGGACGGGACGCGGTTCCGGACGTTCATCGCCCGCGAGGTCGGGGTCTCCAGCGCCGACGTGCAGGGCATCGTCATCGGCGCGCACACCGACAAGGACATGGTGCCGCTGGCGCGCTTCGCCCAGGTGGGCGGCATTCCCCTCAGCCACCTGCTCCCGGCCGACCGGGTGGAGGCCATCGTGGCCCGCACGCGGCGGGGCGGGGCGGAGATCACCGAGCTCATGGGCACGAGCGCGTTCTTCGCGCCCGGCGCCGCCATCGCGCAGATGGTCGGCGCCATCGTGCGGGACCGGAAGCGCCTCATCCCGTGCAGCGTCTACCTGGACGGCGAGTACGGGGAGCGCGACGTCTGCATCGGCGTGCCGGTGGTGCTCGGCGCCGGCGGCGTGGAGCGCGTCATCGAGCTGCCGCTCGACGAGACGGAGCGCGCGGCCTTCGCCGCCTCCGCGGCCGCGGTGCGCGAGATGCTCGGGGCGCTGGCGCTGTAGCCCGCGGGCAGGCCATGGTCATCCGGCCGGTCGTCCTCGACGGGACGGTGGTCCGCCTGGAGCCCCTGTCGCTGGATCACCTGCCGGGCCTCATCGAGATCGGGTTGGAGCCCGAGCTCTGGCGGTGGACCACGCAGGTCGTCCGTACACCCGAGGAGATGGAGACCTACGTGCGGGGCGCCCTGGCCGAGCAGGAGGCGGGGCGGGCGCTGCCCTTTGCCACCATCGAGCAGGCGTCGGGGCGCGTGGCCGGAAGCACGCGCTTCGCCGCGATCGAGCCCGCGCACCGCCGGGTCGAGATCGGCTGGACCTGGCTGGCCTCCCGCTGGCAGCGCACCGCCATGAACACCGAGGCGAAGTACCTCATGCTGCGCCACGCCTTCGAGCAGTGGGGCTGCGTCCGCGTGGAGTTCAAGACCGACGTGCGCAACACGCGCTCGCGACAGGCGCTGCTGCGCATCGGCGCGAAGGAAGAGGGGACCCTGCGCAGCCACATCATCACCGCGACCGGGCGGATCCGCGACACCGTGTACTTCAGCGTCCTCGCATCCGAATGGCCGGCCGTCCGGGCGGCGCTGGAAGCCAAACTGCACACCCGAGGATGAGATGAAGCTCCACGAGTACCAGGCCAAGGACCTCTTCCGCGCCCACCGCATCCCCGTGCAGAACGGGACCGTCATCGAGCGGGCGGACGAGATCGACGCGGTGTCCCTGCCGTACCCCCTCGTGCTCAAAGCCCAGGTGCTCGTGGGCGGACGGGGCAAGGCCGGCGGGATCAAGCTGGCCGCCACGCCCGAGGACGCGCGGCGGCACGCCGCGGCGATCCTGGGGATGTCCATCAAGGGCGAGACCGTCCGCCGCCTGCTCGTGGCGGAGGCGGTGGACATCGCCGCGGAGTACTACCTGGCCTTCATCGTGGACCGCGGCGCGCGGGCGCTGTCCGCCATCGCGTCCGCCGCCGGCGGCATCGACATCGAGGACGTGGCCCGCACCGCTCCGGAGAAGATCGCCAAGGCGGCCGTCGATCCCTTTCTCGGATTCCGTCCCTTCCACGCGCGCGAGCTCGGCCGCCGGCTGGGCCTGAGCGGCGCGCTGCTGGGCGACTTCGTCACCGTGGCCACCGCGCTGTACCGGCTGTGCGAGGGCGAGGACGCGGAGCTGGCCGAGATCAATCCGCTGGCCGTCGTGAGCGGCCGCCTGCTGGCCGTCGACGCGAAGGTGATCATCGACGACAACGCGGTCTTCCGCCACGCGGAGCTGCCCACGAACGAGGAGATGACCGAGCTGGAGCGCGCGGCGCGGGCCGGCGGCCTGTCCTACGTGGAGCTGGACGGCGATATCGCCATCATCGGCAACGGCGCCGGGCTGGTGATGTCCACGCTCGACATGGTGGCGCACTTCGGCGGCGCTCCGGCCAACTTCCTCGACGTGGGCGGCGGCGCGACCGAGGCGAACATGCGCCAGGCCATCGACATCGTGGGGCGCAAGCCCGGCGTGCGCGTGTTGTTCGTCAACATCTTCGGCGGCATCACCCGGTGCGACGACATCGCCCGCGGCATCGCCGCCAACCGGCCGGCCCTGCCGCTGGTCGTGCGCCTCACGGGCACCAATGAGGACGAGGGGCGCCGCATCCTCAAGGACGCGGGGTTCGACGCCTTCGTCGAGCCGGAGTCGGCGGCGCAGCGGGCGGTCGCCCTGGCCGGAGGGGGGGCGTGAGGCGGGGCCCGGCCCTGCGCGCCGCGGTGCTGGCCGCGGCGTGCGCGCTCGTCCTGGCGCTCCCGCCGGGGACCGCCGCCCAGGACGCCGCGGGGGTCCGCTACGTCATCATCCTCAGCGTCGACGGCCTGCGGCCCGACGCGCTGCGCCCCGCCATGCCCGCGGCGCTGCTCGACGGGGCGGCGGTCACGTGGCAGGCCCGGACCATCCTGCCCAGCGTCACGCTGCCCGCGCATACCTCGATGCTGACCGGCGTGCCGCCCTCCGTCCATCAGATGCTGGCTAATACGTGGCGGAGCTCCCAAGGGTATGTGAAGGTCCCGACGGTCTTCTCCGTCGTGACGGACTCGGGGCGGCGCGCGGCGATGTTCGTGACGAAAGCGAAGCTCCTCTATCTGGCCCGCCCGGGCACGGTGGCCCGCGCCGAGTTCCTGGTGTACCCGCGCTACGATCAGACCGCGGCCGTGCGTGAGGGGGTGCGGTACCTGGCCACCGCCCAGCCGCACCTGCTCTTCATCCACGTCGCGGATCCCGACGATGTCGGTCACCGGGACGGCTGGATGTCGGGGCCGTATCTGGAGGTGGTCCGCAAGGTTCCGGCCACCATCGCGATGGTGCTGGACACGCTGCGGCGGATGTCCGCCACGGACCGCAGCCTCGTCATCGTCACCGCCGACCACGGCGGGCACGGGCGGAGCCACGGCTCGGACCGGCCGGAGGACGTCCTGATCCCCTGGCTGGCGTTCGGCGCCGTCCCGCCCGGCCCCATCGCGGATTCGGTCGTCACCTACGACACCGCCGCCACCGCGGTCGCCGCGCTCGGCCTTCCTGTGCCGGCGGGCTGGGCGGGGCGGCCGGTGGTGCAGATCAGGAAGTAGGAGATGAGCCGTGAGCGTCCTCATTGACCGGAGCACGCGCGTGCTGGTGCAGGGGATCACAGGGTATCAGGGCGAGTTTCACACCGCGCTGATGCGGGAGTTCGGCACCCAGGTGGTCGCCGGGACGACGCCGGGGAAGGGCGGGCAGCGCGCGGACGGCGTGCCGGTCTTCGAGACGGTCGCCGAGGCCGTCCGGGAGACCGGCGCCAACGCGTCGTGCAGCTTCGTGCCGGCGCGCTTCGCCGCCGACGCGGCGCTGGAGGCCGTCGAGGCCGGGCTGAATCCCGTCGTGATCATCACGGAAGGGATCCCCGTCCACGACGCCCTGCGCATCGTGCGCTACGCGCAGCAGAAGGGCGTCCGCGTGGTGGGCCCGAACTGCCCGGGGCTCACGTCGCCCGGGCGGTCGAAGATCGGCATCATGCCCAACGACCTCTTCAAGGAAGGTCCGGTCGGCGTGCTCTCGCGCAGCGGCACGCTGACCTATGAGATCGTGGCGGGGCTCACCGCCCGCGGGATCGGCCAGACGACCGCGCTGGGCCTGGGCGGCGACCCGGTGATCGGCACGAACTTTACCGACGCCCTGCGCTTGTTTCAGGACGACCCCGAGACCGAAGCGATCGTGCTCATCGGCGAGATCGGCGGGAGCGCGGAGGAGGAGGCGGCCCGGTTCATCACCGCTCACGTGACCAAGCCGGTCGTCGGCTACATCGCCGGCCGCACCGCGCCGCCGGGGAAGCGGATGGGGCATGCCGGGGCCGTGATCTCGGGATCCGAGGGGACGGCGGCGGCGAAGGTCGAGGCGCTCCGCGCCGCGGGCGTCAGGGTCGCCACGCTCCCCGGTGAGGTGGCAAGACTTGTAGCGGAGGTGCTGCGATGATGGAACGGCGGCTGATGCGGTCGCGCCGGAACCGGATGATCGCCGGGGTGTGCGGCGGCATCGCGGAGTACACGAATACCGATCCCACGATCGTGCGGCTGGTGTGGGTCCTGGTCACCCTGTTTCCGGCGACGCTGCCGGTGGGGCTCATCGGGTACATCCTGGCCTGGCTGATCATCCCCGAGGCCCCCGCGCCGGCCGGACCGTAGCCCACGTCGCCCGGCAGTAACCGGCGGGTCGGAGGCCGAAACAGCAGGGGACATCCGCGCCCCTGTGGGCGCGCCGAGACGACCTGGGGGGGTGGATCGTGCGAGGGTTCCTCCTGCGCTGGCTCTTCAACACCGTGGCGATCTACGCCACGACGCGGATCATCGCCGGGCTTCGCGTCCCGGACCTGGGCGGGGCGGTCGTCGCCGCGCTCGTGCTCGGTATCGTCAACGCCATCATCCGCCCCATCATCCTGCTGCTCACCCTGCCGGTGAACATCCTCACCCTCGGGCTGTTCACCCTGGTGGTGAACACCATCATGCTCTACCTGGTCGCCGCGGTCACGCCGCTAGCGATCAGCGGCTTCGGGGCGGCGTTCATCGGGGCGCTGCTCATCGCCATCATCAGCACGCTGCTCAGCCGCCTGCTCACCGCCTGACTCTCCAGCGTGCGTGGTACACTACCCGTACAAGACCGATGCCGAAGAGCACAACCGCCAGGCGGCGGTTCCGCCTGCCGCTGGCGGACATCCAGTTCCTCATCATCACGGGGCTCTCCGGGGCCGGGAAGTCGAACGCCATGAAGGTGTTCGAGGATCTCGGCTTCTTCTGCGTGGACAACCTGCCGCCGGCCCTGGTCCCGAAGTTCGCCGAGCTGTGTCTCTCCTCCGACGGCCGGATCCACCGGGCCGCCCTGGCCATCGACGTGCGCGGCGGCGAGTTCTTCGATGATCTGTTCGCGTCGCTGAGCCAGCTGGAGGAGATGGGCGTGGACTACCGCATCCTCTTCCTCGACGCCGCCGACGACGTGCTGGTGCGGCGGTTCGAGGAGACCCGGCGCAAGCATCCGCTGGCGCAGGCCGGCGGCGTGCTGGAGGGCATCCGGGCCGAGCGCCAGCGCCTCGAGGCGGTGAAGGAGCGCTCGGACAAGATCATCGACACCAGCGCGCTGAGCGTCCACGATCTCCGCCAGGAGATCCTCGAGTCGTTCATCCGCGGCGCGCGGGAGGAGACGCTGAGCGTCGGCATCGTCTCCTTCGGGTACAAGTACGGCATCCCGCTGGATGCCGACCTGATGTTCGACTGCCGCTTCCTGCCGAACCCGCACTACGTCGAGGCCCTGCGGCCGCTGCCCGGCGACAGCCCGCAGGTCCGCAAGTTCGTCCTCGGCCAGCCGGCCACGCAGGAGTTCATGCGGCGGCTGACCGAGATGCTCGACTACCTCCTGCCGCAGTACCTGGAAGAAGGGAAGGCGCACCTCACGCTGGCCGTCGGCTGCACGGGGGGGAAGCACCGCTCGGTCGTCCTGGCCGACGAGCTCTCCTCCTACCTGGACGCGAAGGGCTACGCGGTCAACGTCCGCCACCGCGACATCGGGAAAGAGTAGATCGGCCATGCGCGAGCAGCTCCGCCGCTGGGCTCGATGGCTCTCGCCCGGGATCGGGGTGAAACGCTGGGGGCTGCTCATGGCCCTCGGCGTGCTGCTGGTCAGCGCCGGCGTCGCGCTCATCGTCAACGTGCAGTGGCTCGGCCTGGCCGAGGCGGTGATCTTCCGGCTGGCGCTCAGCCTGCGCATGGTCACGCGGGGGCTCCTCTCCCCGACCCTCTTCGGCGCCGCGCTCATCCTGGGGGGCGCCGTGGTCGGCTTCGTCGGGCTGCGCGGCGTGATCCGGTCTATGGCCGAAGCGCTGATCCCGGCCGGGACGACCACGCTGATCGAAGTGCTCCACCAGCAGCGCCGCCGCACGCGGGGACGCCGCATCGTGGTGATGGGCGGCGGCACGGGGTTGTCCACGCTGCTGCGCGGGCTGAAGGCGTACACCGAGAACATCACCGCGGTGGTCACCGTCTTCGACGACGGCGGCAGCTCCGGCCGGCTGCGCCGTGAGCTGGGCATCCTCCCGCCGGGGGACATCCGCGACTGTCTGGTGGCGCTGGCCGAGTCCGAGCCGCTGATGACGGACCTGTTCGAGTACCGCTTCCACGGCGGCGCGCTCGACGGACACGCCTTCGGCAACCTCTTCATCGCAAGCCTCGCCGGGGTGACGGGCGACCTGGAGAGCGCGGTCAAGCAGACGAGCAAGGTCCTCAACATCACGGGGCGGGTGCTGCCCTCGGCCGTGGAAGACGTCGTGCTGGTGGCGGAGTTCGCGGACGGCACGGTCATCGAGGGCGAATCGCAGATCACCACCGCCCGCCGGCAGATCCGCCGCGTGGCCCTCAAGCCCGCGGACGTCGCCCCGGCCCCCGAGGTGCTGGAGGCCATCGCCGAGGCGGAGCTCATCGTGCTCGGCCCGGGCAGCCTCTACACCAGCGTCATCCCGAACCTCCTGGTCCGGGGGGTGGCCGACGCCATCCGGGCCAACCGCGGCGCCGCGCGCCTCTATGTCTGCAACGTCATGACCCAGCCCGGCGAGACGGACGGTTACACGGCCAGCGAGCACGTCCGCGCGCTGCAGCGCCTGGTCGCGCCCGACATCGTCACGCACGCCCTGGTGAATACGCAGCCGCCCCGGCAGCGCTCGCTGCTGGCCCGCTACGAGGCCGAAGGGGCGCATCCGGTGCCGGCCGACCTGGACGCCGTCCGCCGGCTCGGCGTCGTCCCGATCCCGGCGCCGCTGATCAGCGAGGAGGACGTGGTCCGCCATGACTCCGAGGCCCTGGCCCGGGCGCTCGTGCAGTTCCTCCTCGCCGGCGAGCCGCCCGGATCGAGGACGGCCGCCGCCGGGGCCGCGGCCGCGCGGTAGGAGTCGCTCCGGCACCGACGAATCAACGAAGTTGTGCCTAAGGTAGTCGTCGACTGGCTGTACGTCGGCGTCTTCGCCGTCGTCGGCATCGTCCTCACCGTCATCCCGCTGGTGGTCGTCTGGCTTCTGGCCCCGCGGCTGTCCCTGCCTCAGAAGCAGCTCACCTATGAGTCAGGGGTCATCCCCTTCGGCCAGGCCTGGGCGCAGTTCAACGTCCGCTACTACCTGTTCGCGCTGATCTTCGTCGTGTTCGACGTCGAGGTGATCTACCTGTACCCCTGGGCGACGGTCTTCCGCGACCTGGGGGCATTCGCGTTCTACGAGATGCTCGTCTTCCTGGTGATCCTCTTCGTCGGGCTGATCTACGCGTGGCGGAAGGGCGCCCTGGAGTGGGTGTGAGCCGTGCCCTGGCTGCTTGAGATCCTGAAGGCCATTGGCCTGGCCGTCCTCGTCTTCACGTTCCTGGCCGTCGTCGGCGCCATGTACGGCGTCTACCTGGAGCGCAAGATCAGCGGGTGGATCCAGGCCCGCATCGGGCCGAAGCACGTCGGCCCGTACGGGCTGCTGCAGACCATCGCCGACACGGTCAAGCTCCTGCAGAAGGAGCACATCACGCCGCGCCGGGCGGACGCGATGATCTTCAACACGGCGCCGCTCATCGTCGCCGTGGCGGCGCTGCTGGACTGGGTGGTCATCCCCTTCGGCACGGCCTTCGGGCGCGTGCTCGTGGTCCGGGACCTGAACATCGGCGTGCTGTACTTCACGGCCATGGCGTCGATCACGGTCATCGGCATTCTCGCCGCGGGGTGGTCGAGCAACAACAAGTACGCGCTGCTCGGCGGGCTGCGCTCGGCCTCGCAGATGATCAGCTACGAGATCCCGCTGGCCCTGGGGATCCTCTGGGTGGCCATGGTCGCCGGCACGCTCTCCACGGTGGGCATCGTCGAGGCCCAGCGCGGCGGCTGGTTCCTCTTCAAGGTCCCGCCGCTGGGCCTGCTGGCGGCGGTGCTCTTCCTCGCCGCGGCCACGGCGGAAGTGAACCGCGTGCCCTTCGACCTGCCGGAAGCGGAATCCGAGCTGGTGGCGGGCTACTTCGCCGAGTACACGGGCATGCGCTTCGCGCTGTTCCAGCTGGGCGAGTACGGGGAGATGTTCGGGATGGCGGCGCTCGGGTCGGTGCTCTTCTTCGGCGGATGGCTGGAGCCCAATCTCCCGGCCTGGCTGTGGGTGGCCCTCGGCCTGGCGGCGCTGGGAGTGGCCGCGTTCATCCGCTTCTCGGCGCTGCGCACCGTCTATCTCCTCCGCCCCATCCTCTCTCTGGCCACGCTGGGCGTGGTGCTCTGCGCCGTCATGGCGCTCGGGGTCGCATTCGGCCGCGCGCCCGTGCTCCCCAGCCTCCTGTGGTTCTTCGTGAAGATGTTCGCGCTGGTGTTCTTCCTGATGTGGATGCGCTGGACGTACCCGCGCCTGCGACTGGATCAGCTGCTCAACCTGTCCTGGAAGGTCCTCCTGCCGGCCGGCCTGATCAACCTGCTGCTCACCGGTTTCCTGCTCACGGTGGCCCGCTGATGGGCGAGCTCGCCGCGTTTGTCATCCTCTCCGCGGTGATCCTGGTTCCCGCCGTCATCGTCGTGACCAGCCGGAACATCGTCCGCTCCGCGCTCTCGCTCGTGCCGACCTTCCTGGGCGTCACGGGCTTGTACGTCATGCTGCACGCGGAGTTCGTTGCCGGCATCCAGGTGCTCATCTACGCCGGGGCGATCACCGTGCTCATCCTCTTCGTCATCATGCTCACGGAGGGCGGCTCGGGCACGATGGTGCGGCAGGTCACCGGGCAGGTGCCGCTGGGCGCCATGGCCGCGACGTGGCTCGCCTTCCTCATCCTGGTCACGCTGTCCCGCACCCAGTGGCCGGTCGCGGCGGGTCCGCCGCCGCAGTACAGCGTGCAGGGGATCGGCACGGCGTTCCTCACCAACTATGTGCTGATCTTCGAGGTGACCAGCCTCGTGCTGCTCATCTCGCTGGTCGGGGCCATCGTCATCGCCCGGAGGGAGGAGTAGCGCCGTGACGGTCGGGCTCACCCACTACCTGGTCACCAGCTCGCTGCTCTTCTGCCTGGGCCTGTTCGGCGTGCTGACGCGGCGCAACGCGGTGGCCATCCTCATGGGCATCGAGCTCATGCTGAACGCCGGCAACATCAACCTGATCGCGTTCAACCGGTACGTGGCCCCCGGAGCGGTGTCGGGCCAGATCTTCGCGCTGGTCATCATCACGCTGGCCGCGTGCGAGGCGGCCGTGGGCCTGGCCCTGGTCATGGCCGCCTACCGCAGCCTCGAGACCATCCACGTGGACGAGATCAACCTGATGAAGTGGTGAGCGGATGCTGGCATCGGCCTGGCTGATCCCGGTCCTGCCCTTCCTGGCCTTCTGGCTGATCGTCTTCTTCGGCCGCCGGCTGCCGGGGGAAGGGGCCTACGTGGCCATCGGCGCGATGGTGGTGGACGCGCTGTGGTCCATGGCGATCCTGGGGCAGGCCCTGGGCGGCCGCACCTACGAGGCCAACGTGGTGTGGGCGGTCATGGGCGGCCGGAGCGTACAGATCGGCTACCAGATCGACCCGCTGACCGCGGTGATGCTCAACGTCGTCACCATCGTGGGGTCGCTCATCTTCATCTACTCCATCGGCTACATGCACGGCGACCCGCGCTACCCCCGGTTCTTCGCCTACATGTCGCTGTTCGCCGCGTCCATGCTCACGCTCGTGCTGGCCAACAACCTCCTGCTCCTCTACGTGGGCTGGGAGGGCGTGGGGCTGTGCAGCTACCTGCTCATCGGCTTCTGGTTCGAGCGCCCGGCCGCGGCGCGGGCCTCGATGAAGGCCTTCGTCACCACGCGCGTCGGCGACCTGTTCATGTTCATCGGCATCCTCCTCATCTTTCTTACCGTCGGCTCGCTGGGCTTCCCGGCGATCTTCGAGGCGGTGGAGGGCGGCGCCCTCGCCGGCGCGCCCCTCACCCTTGCCGCCCTGCTGCTCTTCGGCGGCGCCGTGGGCAAGTCGGCGCAGATCCCTCTGCACGTGTGGCTGCCCGACGCCATGGAGGGGCCGACGCCGGTGAGCGCCCTTATCCACGCTGCCACCATGGTCGCCGCGGGCGTGTACCTGGTGGCCCGCAGCTACCTCCTGTTCTTTGCCAGCCCCGACCACGGCGCGCTCACCGTCGTCGCCTACGTCGGCGGGCTCACCGCGCTCATGGCGGCCACGATCGGCGTGGTGCAGACCGACATCAAGCGCGTCATGGCCTATTCCACCATCAGCCAGCTGGGCTACATGATGATGGGCCTGGGGGTGCTGGGCTACACCGCGGGGATCTTCCACCTCATGACCCACGCGTTCTTCAAGGCGCTGCTCTTCCTGGCCGCCGGCTCCGTGATCCACGCCATGCACACCAACGAGATGCCGGAGATGGGCGGTTTGGCGAGGGTGATGCCGCGCACGTACTGGACGATGGTCATCGGCGCCCTGGCGCTGTCGGGGATCCCGCCGTTCGCGGGGTTCTGGAGCAAGGATGAGATCCTGCTGGAGGCATTCCACCACGACCGGGTGCTCTTCTGGATCGGCCTGGCCGGCGCGTTCATCACGGCATTCTACGTCTTCCGGATGATCTTCGTCACGTTCAGCGGCCGGCTGCGCAGCGCCGCCGCCCACCCACATGAGTCGCCGGCGGTGATGACCGTGCCGCTGATGGTCCTGGCGGGCTTCTCCGCGCTGATCGGCTTCGTCGGGGCGCCGTGGTGGGGGAATCCCTTCCATCACTTCGTGAGCTTCGAGGCCGCGGAGGGGGCCGCGTTCGATCCCACCCTGGCGCTGCTCAGCACCGTGGTCGGCCTGGCCGGCATCTTCACCGCCGCGGCCGTGTACTACTGGCGGTGGATCCCGTCGGCGTCGCTGCGCGCGGCCGCGGGGCCGCTGTATACGCTGCTGGTCCGCAAGTACTACTGGGATGAGTTCTACCAGTGGGCCGTGGTCCGGCCGCTGCTGTGGATCGCGCGCCGGCTGCGCATCTTCGACATCTACGTCATCGACGGCGCCGTCAACGCCGTGGGGATGATCTTCGTCGGGCTGACCAGGCTCTATCGAATCTTTGACCTCTACGTCGTCGACGGCGCGGTGAACCTGGTGGGCTGGGTCACCAAAACCCTGGGCGCCGTGTTGCGCTACGGGCAGACGGGCGCCCCGCAGAATTACCTGCTGGCCATCGCGCTCGGCGTCATCCTGCTGGTCATCGGCGGCATTATTCGATGAACGCTGTCCGCAGAGGAGTCCCATGAAGACAAGAGCCGAGGGGGGACGTACGCGCGACGTCCCCCCTCAGACCCCCCTCCGCGGACATGAGGAGGAGCCTGAATGCTCAGCCTGATCACCTTCCTGCCGCTGGCGGGCGGCGTCCTCATCCTGTTCCTCCCCAAGACGAACGAGCGGCTGATGAAGAACGTGGCCATGCTCTTCTCCGCCGCCTCCTTCGCGCTCTCGCTGGCCCTGGTCGGGAGGTACCAGGTCGGGCAGGGCATGCAGTTCCAGGAGCTCTACCGCTGGATCCCCGGCATCGCCATCAACTACCATCTGGGGACCGACGGGCTCAGCCTGCCCCTGATTGTGCTGACCGGGCTGCTCAGCGTGCTCTCGCTGGCCTACTCCTGGCGCATCGACCACCGCCTGAAGGAGTACCTCTTCCTCTTCCTGCTCCTGAAGACCGGGATGCTCGGGGTCTTCGTGGCCCTGGACTTCTTCCTCTTCTACATCTTCTGGGAGATCACGCTGGTCCCGATGTACTTCCTCATCGCCATCTGGGGCGGGCCGCGGAAAGAATACGCCGCCATCAAGTTCTTCCTTTATACGTTGGTCGGCTCGCTGGCCATGCTGCTGGCCATCCTGATCCTGTACTTCAACGCGTCCCCGCGCACGTTCGCCGTGCTCGAGCTCATCCAGCAGCAGCCCCTGACCGGCAAGCCCCTGCTGGCCGCCCTCGCCTTCTGGGGCTTCTTCCTGAGCTTCGCCATCAAGGTCCCGATGTGGCCGTTCCACACCTGGCTGCCCGACGCCCACGTGGAGGCGCCCACCGCCGGCTCGGTGATCCTGGCCGGCATCCTGCTGAAGATGGGCACGTACGGCTTCGTGCGCTTCAGCCTCCCGCTGCTGCCCGAGGCCTTCCACCGGTACGCGTTCTTCGTCGCCGTGCTCGCCCTGCTCGGCATCGTCTACGGCGCGCTCGTGGCCATGGCCCAGACCGACCTGAAGAAGCTGGTGGCCTACAGCTCCGTGAACCACATGGGCTACGTCATGCTGGGCGTCGCCGCGGCCGCGGGAGCCATCGGGGATCCCACGAAGGCGGCCGCGGCCACCACGGCCCTCAACGGCGCCGTCTTCGAGATGATCGCCCACGGCGTGATCACCGGCGCCCTGTTCCTCATCGTGGGCGTGATCTACGACTACCGCGCGCACACGCGCGGGGTGGACGAGTTCGGCGGGCTGGGGGTCCGGCTGCCGGTGTACTCCGGGATCACCATGCTGGCCATGCTGGCCTCGCTGGGCCTGCCGGGGTTGATGGGGTTCGTGGCCGAGTTCTTCATCTTCGTGGGCAGCTTCGGCGTCTTCCCGTACCTCACCGCCTTGGCCGTGACCGGCGTGGTGTTCAGCGCGGCGATGTTCCTCTGGACGATCCAGCGGATCTTCCTCGGCCCGCTCAACGAACGCTGGGCCCGGCTGCCCGACATGGACCTGCGCGAGAAGATCTCCCTGGTGCCGCTGGCCGTGCTCATGCTGATCTTCGGCATCTACCCGAAGCCGCTGCTCGATGTGATCAATGCCGCGATGGCGGCCCTGGTCGGCGCCCGGTGAGCGGGCGATGAGCGCGGTTGATCTCTGGTCGATCGCCCCCGAGCTGTGGCTGGCCGGGCTCGGTCTGCTCGTGCTCATCGTGGACCTGTTCCTCCCCGCCGGGCGGAAGTACGTGGTGGGGACGATCGGCGCGGGCGGGCTCCTCCTGGCGCTCATCCCGGCCTCGGTGATGCTCACCTGGGAGCCGCGCACCGTGCTCGCCGGGACGTACGTCGTCGACGGCTTCGCCGTGTTCTTCAAGATCATCGCCCTCGTGAGTACGGCCCTGGTCATCCTGGCCGCCATGGACGGGATCCGCACGCGCTTCGAGGGCGAGTTCTACGCCCTGCTCGTCTTCACGGCCCTGGGGCTGATCCTGATGGCGGCCAGCACCGACCTCATCCTGCTGGCCCTGTCCATCGAGTTCGTGAGCCTGGGCAGCTACGTGCTGGCCGGCTTCCTGAAGGCGAACCCGAAGAGCAACGAGGCCGGGTTGAAGTACTTCCTCTACGGCGCCGCGGCCTCGGCCACGATGTTCTTCGGCTTCTCGATCCTCTACGGGCTGACCGGCACGACCAGCCTCTACGATCTCCCCGCCCGGCTGCGCGGCGCGCCGCTGCCGGCGGTGTACCTGGCGCTGGCCTTCATGCTGGCCGGGTTCGGCTTCAAGACGTCGATCGTCCCCTTTCACCAGTGGACGCCCGACGTCTACGAGGGCGCGCCGACGCCGGTGGCCGCCTTCCTCTCCGTGGGCTCCAAGGCGGCCGGGTTCGCCGTGCTCGTGCGCGTCTTCCTCGTGGCCGTCGATCCGGCCCGCGTGGACTGGACGCTGCTGATGGCGGTGCTGGCGGCGATCACGATGACGCTGGGGAACCTGCTGGCGCTTCCCCAGCGCAACATCAAGCGCATGCTGGCCTACTCCAGCATCAGCCACGCCGGCTTCATCCTCATCGCGCTGGCGGCGTTCCGCGGCGACTTCGGCGTGCCGGGGCTGCTCATCTACCTGTTCGGATACCTGTTCACCCAGCTGGGGGCGTTCTTCGTGGCGGTGCTCATCGGCGTGCAGCTGGGCAGCGACGAGATCGCCGACTACGCCGGGCTGTCGCGCCGGGCCCCGGTCTCCGCCCTCCTCATGGCGGTGTTCATGCTGTCGCTCACGGGGTTGCCGCCGACCGCGGTGTTCGTCGGGAAGTTCTACGTCCTGGCCGCCGCCATCGACAACGGGCTGCTGTGGCTGGCCGTGGTCGGCATCCTCAACAGCGTCATCTCCCTCTACTACTACGTGGGGGTCATCCGGGCGATGTACGTGATGCCGGCGGCCACCGAGCGTGCCGTCCCCGAGCCGGCGGCCCTGCAGGTCGCCCTGGGTCTCACCGGCCTGGGCACGCTGGTCATCGGCCTCTACCCCCAGCCGCTCATCGACCTGGCCCGCAACGCCACGCTCCTCCTCGTTCCATAGCGCCGCCTGAGGCGGTCCGGTCCCGCTGTTGACGCTGTTTTGGGGCGTCTGTTATGATGGCACAGGTGTTTTGCGGCCCAGGGATCGCGCCGGTGCGCGGTGCCTGGGTTTTCTCGCGTAGTTTGTTCCCAGGATGTGAACGATGACGGCCAAAGCCGGCCACTCCGACGAGAATCTCCTCGAACTGATCGCTGCCAAGGAACGGGAGCTCGAAGCCCAGGTCGCCCAGGCCCGTGAGCAGGCGCGCCGTCTCGTGGAGAGCGCCCAGACGGCCGCAGCCGCGCGGCAGGAACAGGCCCGCCGGGAGGCCGCCGCGCTGGCGGAGCGCATGCAGGCCGAGAGCGCGCAGGAGGCCGCCGCGGCCGCCGCGCAGCGCGCCGAGGCGGCGAAGGTGGAGGCCGACCGCGTCCGGGCCCGGGCGGCGGAGCGCGCTCCCCAGGCGGTGGACCTGATCGTGAAGCGTGTGCTGGGCGGGTTGGAGTAGGCCGGCCGATCCCCATTCCCTGATCGCAGATCCCACGCAGCCGGGTCATCGGGAGCAGACGAGTGATCGTTGAGATGAGCAGGGTCATCGTGTTGGGGCCGAAGCGCCTCCTCGGTCAGGTCATCGAGGAAGTGCAGCGCCTCGGCTCCCTCCACGTGGACCACATCGAGTCGGAAGAGGTGCCCGCCGCGCTCAGCCGCGCCCAGCTCAGCGAGGCGGAGGCGGCGCGGCTGGCGGCGGTGGAGCGCGCCCTGGTCCGCCTCGATGGGTTGCTCACGCTGCTGCCTCCGGCGGAGCCTGCGCCGGGTACGGCGGTGGATCCCGGCGAGCCGACGGAGGCGATCGACGCGCGCGCCGCGGAGCTGGAGCAACGCGTCCGCGAGCTCACCCGCGTCCGGCTCGAGCTCGAGGATGAGCAGTCGCTCATCGCGTCCTACGAGGGCGCGGTCCGGGCCCTGGCCCCGCTGCTCAATGCCCTGCGGGCCAGCCGGACGCTGGAGTCCATCGGGTTCCTCCTCAATACCAAAGACCTCACGGTCGCGGCCGCCATCCGCAGCGAGCTGGCCCGGGCCACGGACGGCAAGGTCGAGGTCGTCAGCCGCATCGTGGACGAGAACCGCATCGGGGTGGTCGTCGCCTACCGCCGGCAGGACGCGGACGCCGTGCGGCCCGTGCTCTCCCGGTCCGGCGTGACCGAACTCCGGCTCCCGGCCCGCTTCCAGCAGGGGTCGCCCGCAGACACCATAGCGATGATGGAGCGGCGGAAGGGCGCACTTCCGCGGGAGATCGAGCGGCTGTCCTCCGACGTCGCCGGGATCGCCCGCGCCGAGCGCGGATGGATCGCCTCCGCCCGCGCCGTGCTGGCCGACCGGCTGGCGCAGCTGAAGGTGGTGCCCGATCTCGCGCAGTCGCGCTACACCTTCATCCTGCACGGCTGGTGCCCCAGCCGCGAGCTCCCGCGCATCCGCGCGCGCCTGCAGCAGCGCTTCGGCTCCGACACCGTGGTCTATGACGAGCCCGCCGACCCGCACCACGGCCCCGAGCGCATCCCCGTCCTGCTGGACAATCCGGGACCCGTGCGGCCGTTCCAGCGGATGCTGGCGCTGTTCAAGCCGCCGCGATACGGCAACCTGGATCCCACCGTGTTCGTGGCGCTGTTCTTCCCGATCTTCACCGGGATCGTCATCGGCGACGTGGCCTACGGCGCCCTGCTGTTCGCCCTCGGCTGGTGGATGCGCGGGAAGGCGCGCCGGGGGGAGACCTGGAACATCAAGCTCGGCTCCATCGACCTGGGCATCCGGATGCCGCCACCGGTGCTGGCCGACGCCTCCTGGATCATCCGCATCATCGCGGGGTGGACGATGATCTTCGGGGCGCTCTACCTCGAGGTGTTCGGGAACCTCCTCGAGCACTACGTCGGCTGGCATCCGCTGTTCAACCGCGTCGAGCTGACCACCGCGTTCCTCGGCCTGGTCATCGCGCTGGGCGTCACGCAGGTCATGCTCGGCTACGTGCTCCACCTCGTGCAGGCCGTGCGCCACCGGCACACCGTCGGCGTGATCGAGTCCGTGGCGATGATGGCCGGCGTGGCCGGGCTCATCGCGGTACTGGGCGCCATGGGCAACCAGTTCCCGCAGAGTGTCAAGGCTCCCGGCGTCGCGTTGCTCGTGCTCTTCGGGGTGCTCTTCGTCATTGGGGTCGTCCTCAGCCGCACCGCCCTGATGTGGGTCCTGGAGGCGATCTCCGGGATGGGCAACGTCCTCTCCTACGCCCGGTTGTTCGGCGTCGGCCTGGCGGCGGCGGTGCTCGCCAATGTGGCCAACGAGCTGGGGGGATCGCTCGGTCCCGTGTTCGTCGGCATCCTGCTGGGCATCGTCATCCAGATGGTGTTCTTCCTCTTCACCCTGCCGGGACACGTCATCCAGCCGGCCCGACTCAACTGGGTGGAGTTCCTCACGAAGTTCAAGTACCACGACGAGACCGGCAATTCGTACCGCCCGTTCCAGAAAACAGGAGGTGAATAGGTTGAAGAACGTGTTCGTCGTACTCGGCGCACTCATCGTCATCCTCGTGGCGGCCACGGCTGCGCTCGCCGCGCCGGAGGCTCCGGCCGAAGGGGCGCGGGAGCTCACCATGGCGCACGGCCTGCTGGGCCTGGCCGCGGCCGTCGCCGTGGCCTTCGGGGCCATCGGCACGGCGTGGGCGCAGTCCCGCATCGGGGCGGCCGCGGCCGGCGCGATCGCCGAGCGGCCCGAGATCGGCGGCCAGATGCTGATCTTCCTCGTCCTGCCCGAGACGCTGATCATCTTCGGGTTCCTGGTGGCGTTCTTCATCATCGGCAAGATCTAGCCGATCTCGATGAGCTCCGAACTCATCGCCATCCTGGAGAAGGAATCGGCCGCCGAGGTGGCGCGCATTCTGGCCGAGGCAAAGTCACGCGCCGAGCAGATCGAGCGCGAGGCGGAGGCCGCCGCCCGCGAGTTCGCCGACCGCCAGCAGCAGCGCCTCGACGCGGAACGTCGGGCGGCGCTGGCCAAGGCGCAGAGCGCGGCGCAGGTCCAGGCCGCCGCCCTCGTGCTGCGCGCGAAGGATGAGGCCATGGCCGACGTCTTCCTCCGAGCCGAGCAGGCGCTGCTGCGCCTGCCCCAGGACCGCGGGCGGTACGCGGCAGTGCTGCGCGGGCTGATCCGGGAGGCGGCGGCGAATCTCGGCGGCCGGCTGATCGTGGAGATCCATCCGGACGACCGCGAGGTCGCGGCCCAGGCGGTGCGGGACCTCGGCGTGGACGCCGAGATTGCGACCGCCGAGGACGTGCGGGGAGGCGTGCGCGTGTCCACGCCGGACCGGCGCTTCGTCGTGGAGAACACGCTGCTGTCGCGGATCGAGCGCGCGCGCCCCGTGCTGGCCACCGAGGTGGCCCAGCTGCTCTGGGGCTAGGAGGAGTATGCCGGACTTTCCCTACGTCAACGCGCGGGTCCGGGCCATGCGCAGCCGCCTGCTGGATGCGGGGCGGATGGAGGAGCTGCTGGCGCTGCCGACCCTGGAGGCGTTTACCCAGGCCCTCAACACCACGCCGTACGGGCACGAGGTGCAGGAGGCGCTGGCCCGCTATCCCGCCCTGCAGGCCGTGGACACGGCGCTGGCCCGCCACTTCTACCAGACGACGCGCAAGATCCTCGACTTCGCGGACGGGAAGGTGAAGCAGCTCATCGAGGTCGTCCTCCTGCGGTGGGATCTGGCCAACCTGCGGCTCATCCTCCGCGGGAAGCACGCCGGGGCGCGGGGCGAGGAGCTGGCGGCCAATCTCCTCCCCGCCGGCAGCCTGAACGAGACCGCGCTGCGCGAGCTCGCCGAGCAGCCCGACGTCCCCGCCGTCGTGGGGGCGCTCAGCGCCCTCGACCATCCGTTCGTCGCGCCGCTCCAGGAGGGCATGGCCGGCTACCTGGAGACGAAGGATCTCTTTGCGCTCGAGCTGCGCCTGGAGCGCTTCTACGCGCTCCACGGCCTGCGCGTCGCCCGGGGTTCCGGACACAGCGAGACGCTCGTGCGGGCGCTGCTGGAGGCCGAGCTCGACGCGACGAACGTGAAGACCGCCCTCAAGTTGCAGGGCGCGGCGATCAGCCGGGACGAGAAGGCGCGGTTCTTCATCCCCGGCGGCCGCATCGTCACCCAGGACGTGTTCCTCCTGCTCGCCGACCGGGAGACCGCGGGGCAGGGGGCGAAGTGGCTGCGGCTGCAGGGGTTCCCGGTGAAGACGCTGAGCGACGAGCTGACGGCCTTCGAGCGGGACCTCGACCTGGCCTTGCTCAAGCTGCAGACCGACCTCTACCTGGGCGACCCGCTGAGCATCGACATCGTCGTCGCCTACCTGGCGATGAAGTACAACGAGGTGAAGAACCTCCGCCTTATCGCCAGGAGCAAGCAGCTCGGCATCCCGCGGGACCGCGTGCGGAAGGAGATGATCGTTGTATAGGCTGGCGGTGATCACCGATCCGGAGACCGCGACCGGCTTCCGCCTGGCGGGGGTCGAGGTCCGGGAGGCCGCCACGCCGCGGGACGCCCTCGAGCACCTGCGGGCGCTCGTCGCGCTGGACTACGGCCTGATCGCCGTGAACGAGGACCTGCTCGCCGGGACCGACACCGAGCGGGCCCGGCTCCTGCGCGACCGGGATCTGCCCATCGTCCTGCCGTTCCCGGCGGCGCGGCCGCAGCTGGAGAGCGGCGAGGAGTACATCTCGCGCCTGGTCAAGGAGCACATCGGCTTCTACGTGAAGTTGCGCTGACGCGTCGGCGTCCAGGAGGTTAGTGATGTCGATCAAAGGGGCCATCATCAAGATCGCCGGCCCGGCCGTGATCGCGCGCGGCATGACCGGCGCGCGGATGTACGACATCGTCCGGGTCGGCCGCGAAGGGCTGCTGGGCGAGATCATCCGCCTGGACGGCGAGACGGCCTTCGTGCAGGTCTATGAAGACACCTCCGGCCTGCGCGTCGGCGCGCCGGTGGAGAGCACCGGAAATCCGCTGGCCGTCGAGCTCGGGCCGGGGCTGCTGCACGGCATCTTCGACGGCATCCTCCGGCCGCTGCAGGCCATCCGCGAGCAGAAGGGCGACTTCATCGCCCGCGGCGCGGTCGTGCTCACCCTGGACCGTGAGAAGAAGTGGGCGTTTACGGCCACGGCGAAGGCCGGCGACCACGTGGGCCCGGGGGACGCAGTGGGCTGGGTGCAGGAGTTCAACTTCCAGCACCAGATCCTCGTGCCGCCGGCGGTGAAGCCGGGGGAGATCGCCACGATCCGCAGCGGCGACTTCACGGTGACGGACACGGTGTGCGTCATGCGCGACGGGACGGAGATCGAGATGATGCACCGCTGGCCCGTCCGCCAGGCCCGTCCCGTCCGGGAGCGCCTGGAACCGCGTGAGCCGTTCATCACCGGGCAGCGCGTGCTGGACGTGCTCTTCCCCGTCGCCATGGGCGGCACCGCGGCCATCCCCGGCCCGTTCGGCTCCGGAAAGACCATCACCCAGCAGACGCTGGCCAAGTGGGGCGACGCGGACGTCATCGTCTACGTGGGCTGCGGCGAGCGCGGCAACGAGATGACGCACGTGCTCGACGAATTCCCGGAGCTGGAAGACCCGCGCACCGGCCGCCCGCTGATGGAGCGGACGATCATCATCGCCAATACCTCCAACATGCCGGTGGCCGCCCGCGAGGCGTCGGTGTACACGGGTATCACGCTCGCCGAGTACTGGCGGGACCAGGGACTCAAGGTGGCCCTCATGGCCGACTCCACGAGCCGCTGGGCCGAGGCCATGCGCGAGATCAGCTCCCGGCTGGAGGAGATGCCGGCCGAGGAAGGCTACCCCTCCTACCTCAGCAGCCGGCTGGCCGCGTTCTACGAGCGCGCGGCGCGCGTGGTCTGCCTGGGCTCCCCCGAGCGCCGGGGCTCGATCACCGTCATCGGCGCCGTCTCTCCGCCCGGCGGGGACTTCAGCGAGCCCGTCACGCAGGCCACCCTGCGCATCACCGGCACCTTCTGGGCCCTCGACGACAGGCTGGCCAGCCGCCGGCACTTCCCGGCCATCAACTGGCTGCGCAGCTACAGCCTCTACACCGACCTGTTCAAACCCTGGTACCGGGACAACATGCCGTCCGACTTCGAGGAGATGCGCGACCGCGCCGGCGCGCTGCTGCAGCGCGAGGCGGAGCTGCAGGAGATCGTGCAGCTGGTCGGCCCGGACGCCCTGCAGGACGACCAGCGCATGGTCATCGAGGCGGGCAAGATGCTGCGCGAAGACTTCCTGCAGCAGAACGCCTTCACCGACGACGCGCACAGCCCGCTGCTGCGCTCCTACGGGATGCTCAAGGCCATCGTCCGCTTCTACGACGAGGCGCTGGCGGCGCTGCGGCGCGGGATGCACCTGGACGAAATCCTCAACCTCAAGCAGATCGAGGAGATCGCCCGGATGAAGGACGTGCCCAAGGACGAGTTCGACGGCTACTTCCAGACGTGGCTGGCACGTCTGCCGGAGGCGTTCGGGGTCCGGCCGGCGGAGCCCGCCGTGGCCGGCGGGGAGGAATAGGCCGATGAGCATGGAGCTGACCACCAAGCGGTACAATTCGATTTCCTACATCTCCGGGCCGCTGCTGTTCGTGGAGGGGGCCAAGGACCTCAGCTACGGCGCCATCGTGAACATCCACCTCGCCGACGACACCGTGCGCGGCGGGCAGGTCATCGAGGTCTCCGAGCGCAACGCGGTCATCCAGGTGTTCGAGGAGACGCGGGGTCTGGATCTGGCCCGCACCAGCATCAGCCTGCGCGAGGACGTCGCCCGCCTGGGCGTGAGCCGCGAGCTCATCGGCCGCCGGTTCGACGGGCTGGGCGAGCCGATCGACGGCCTCCCCCCGATCATCCCCGAGAAGCGGCTGCCCATCATCGGGGCGCCGATCAACCCCGTGGCCCGGCAGCGGCCCCAGGAGTTCATCCAGACCGGTATCTCCTCTATCGACGGCCTGAACACGCTCGTCCGCGGGCAGAAGCTGCCCATCTTCAGCGGCGCGGGCCTCCCCCACAACGAGATCGCCGCGCAGATCGCCCGCCAGGCCAAGGTCCTCGGCGCGGCGGAGGACTTCTCCGTGGTCTTCGCCGCCATGGGCATCACCCAGCGCGAGGCGGCGTACTTCATCGACCAGTTCGAGTCCACGGGCGCGCTGGCGCGTTCGGTCGTCTTCCTCAACCTGGCCGACGACCCGGCCATCGAGCGGCTGATCACCCCCCGCGTCGCGCTCACCGCGGCGGAGTACCTGGCGTTCGAGCTGGACAGGCAAGTGCTGGTCATCCTCACCGACATGACGTCGTACTGCCTCATGCCCGAGACCGAGGTGGTCTTCGGCGACGGGCTCGTGGCTCGGATCGGAGATGTTGTCAACGCAGTCGCTTCGGGCCAGCGATCCATCAACGACCTATCTCCGGTCCTATCATGGGATAGGCAAGAGCCTGTTCCTTCACGGATCAGTGAGGTCCAGAAGCTGCGATACCGGGGACGAATGCTCCGGGTGCGAACCGCCAGCGGCACCGAGTTCGCCCTCACCCCAGACCACAAGGTCCTGGTGGACACTCCCGACGGCCCGGCGATGCTCCCGGGTGCAGATCTGTGCGTGGGACAGGGGATCTACGCCGCCCGGCGCCTTCCCGTGAGCGGCTCGGAACCGACGATACTCGATCTGCTTGGAGATCTCGAGGCTTTCATCCATCTGCGCGACCAGAGCCTGGAGCAGCGGTTGAAGGAGAAGTACGGCACCCTGCGCACCGCGGCCGCGGAGCTGAGCCTCGATTACGTCCGGATGAGCGACTCATTTGTGAAGCGCTGCTTCGTCCCCCAGGAGCTGCGGCGGATCGGTGCGGCCCTCGGGCTTTCGGCCACAGATATCTCCGTCCTGATCGAGAGCATCAGCTGCGGGAAACGAGGCAGGCTGAGGATCAGCGAGCAATGGAGCTGGGAGGAGTTCCTCTACCTCCTGGGGCTGGTGGCCTCCGACGGCACAGTATGCGAGAACGCGGCCCAGCACAACTACCACATAATGCTCTCGAACGTCGAGCCGGCGTTGCTGGCCGCCTTTAAGCAATCCGCCACCGCGTTGTTCCCGGGGGCCAAGCTCCACCGCCACCCGAATCAGGATGGCGTGACGATGCTGCAGCTCTCCAGCCTCCCTCTGGTCCGGCTGGCCAGGGGACTGGGCATCGAACGAGACTTCGCACCGGTCATGCGGCTCCCTGACAACCTCGTTGCGGCCTTCCTGCGGGGATATTTCGATGGCGACGGTTCGGTCCACAAGACCAAGAATGCGCTCTTCTACACAACCAGTCGAAGGGACCGCGCGCGTCGTCTGCAGCAGCTCCTGCGGCGGCTCGGGCTCGTCGGCGTCGTCCGCGAGCGAATCACGGACGACCGGCGCGTCTACGACGTGTTTGTCGAAGGCGCGGATCAGGTGCGCGAGTTCGCCGTTCTGGTGGGCGCCAGGCATCCAGTGAAGGAGGCCAGACTGCGTGATGTTGCGGCGCGGGCCGGCTATGGCACCCGGTACCATCGGGCGCCTCTTGCTGCTGGCCGGCTGCTCCGTGCTGCACGCCACGAGGCGGGGCTGAACGGTGCGGGGCTGGGCGCATCCAGCACGGTATCGCAGATCGAGTCCGGAGTCCGGCGTACATCCGTCGATACGATGCTTGCGTTCAGCTCGGTGATGAAGACCCAGGGCCGCGAGGGTCCAGCGCTTTCGGCACTGGAGACGTCACTGGCCGGCAGCTACGTCCTGGATCCGATCGAGGACATCGAGGAATTCTACTACGATGGCTTCGTGTACGACTTCACCGTCAAGGGTACACATAGGTTTCTGATTGAGAACGGGCTGGTGGTCTCCAACTGCGAATCGCTGCGCGAGATCGGCGCGGCGCGCGAGGAGATCCCGGGCCGCCGCGGCTACCCGGGCTACATGTACACCGACCTGGCCACGATCTACGAACGGGCCGGCCGCATCCACGGCCGCAAGGGGAGCATCACGCAGCTGCCCATCCTGACCATGCCGGACGACGACATCACGCACCCCATCGCCGACCTCACCGGCTACATCACGGAGGGGCAGATCATCCTCAGCCGTGAGCTCCACCGCCTGGGCATCTACCCGCCCATCACGCCGCTGCGCAGCCTCTCGCGCCTGATGAACGACGGCATCGGCAAGGGCCGCACGCGCGAGGATCACGGGGGGCTGCGGGATCAGATCTACTCCACCTATGCGAACGGCGTGGATCTGCGCAAGCTCGTGGCCATCATCGGCGAGGAGGCCCTCACCGACCGCGACCGCCTGTACCTGAAGTTCTCCGAGGAGTTCGAGAAGCAGTTCCTCAACCAGGGGCACACCGAGCGGGGGATCGAAGAGACGCTCAATTTGGCCTGGAAGCTCCTGTCCGCCTTCCCCAAGGGCGAGCTGAAGCGCGTGAAGCAAGACCACATCGACCGGTACTATTTCGGCGAGCTCATGGAAGAGACGTGGAAGGAGCGCCTCTAAGCCGTGCCCGAAGCCGTCAGCCCCACCCGGATGAACCTGCTGCAGCGGAAGCAGCAGGCCAAGGTGGCCATCCAGGGCGTCGACCTCCTCAAGCGTAAGCGGGACGCGCTGGTCGCGGACTTCTTCACCATCGTCCGCCAGTCGCTGGTCGCCCGGGAGCGGCTGACGGCGGCCTGCCAGGAGGCGTACGTCATGCTGGCCCTGGCCAAGGCCTGGGAAGGGCGCGAGGCGCTGGAAGCCGCGGCCCTCGCCGACCGGCGCGAGGTGCTCGTGGATATCGAGGTGCGCAACGTCTGGGGGACCAGGATCCCGGAGGTCGCCGTGAGGGAGCTCCGCCGCACCCTGTTGGAGCGGGGGCACAACCCCGCCACGACCAGCGCCCGTACGGTGGAGAGCGCGGGAAACTTCGAAGAGGTGCTGCGAGCCATCCTCGAAGTCGCGGCGACGGAGATCAAGCTGAAGAAGATCGGCGAGGAGATCAAGAAGACGACCCGCCGGGTGAACGCGCTGGAGCAAGTGGTCATCCCGCGCCTGCAGGGCGAGATCCGGTTCATCGCCGCCGTCCTCGAGCAGCGCGCGCGGGAAGACGTCTTCCGCCTGAAGCGGATCAAGCAGAAGCTCGAGTCGCGCGAGCAGGTGGTCTGAGACCCCGGCGTCGCCTCGCCGGCGTCCCTCGTGTACCCGAAACCCTCTATACTGAAGCGTAGGCATGGACCTGTTTCAACACGCCCCCCGATCATGGCGGGTTACGCGCCTCCAGGCCGGTCTGGCCCTGGTCCTGGCCGTCGTCGGGTTCTTTGCCGTGACCCAGATCCGCAACGAGATGCTCATCCGCCAGCAGCTCCGGGTGCCCAGCCAGCGCCTCGAGGAACTGGGGTTCATGCTGCGGGGGATGGAGCGCAGCCGGGCGGCGATGGAAGCGCAGATCGGGCAGATCCGGGGACAGCTGCATGCCTACGAGCAGGCGGCGGCCCAGGGCCGCGCCCAACTGGAGGGGCTCGGCCGCCAGCTGGCGGCGTTCCGGGCGCAGGCCGGGCATGTGCCGCTGGCCGGTCCCGGCGTGATGGTCGAGCTCGACGACAGCCCCTTCCCGCTCCGTCCCGGAGACGATCCGAATACCGTGATCCTGCATTATACGGACCTGCAGGGCGTGCTCAATGAGCTGTGGGCCAGCGGGGCGGAGGCCGTCGCCGTCAACGGCGAACGCATGATCACCACGACGGGGCTGAACTGCGTGGGGACGACCATCATCTGCAATGCCAAGCGCATCGCGCCGCCGTACCGGATCGCCGCCATCGGCGACGTCGAGCAGATGGTCCGCTACCTCGCCCGGCCGGACGGCGTGCTGGCCGGGCTGCGCGCTTTCGGCTTTCCGGTCAAGGTGGCGAAGAGCGCCCGCCTTGCGGTCCCGGCCTACCGCGGCTCGTACCGGTTCACGCACGCCACGCCCGTGGCGGGAGACTAGAGAGGCCCCGGCATGTGGCTCCCGGTGATCGGCCTCATCCTCGGGATCGTCCTGGGCTTTCTCTTCTCGGTCGAGATCCCGCTGGGGGTGGTGAAGTACACCGCCATCGCCATCCTGGCCGCCGTGGACACGATTCTGGGCGGCCTGCGGGCCCAACTGGAGGAGCGCTTCGATCTCTCGATCTTCCTCACCGGCTTCTTCGCCAATACGCTGTTCGCCGCGCTGCTCACCGCCATCGGCGACCTCCTGGGGGTAGACATCTATCTGGGCGCCGTGATCGCCTTCAGCATCCGCATCTTCAGCAACGTCGGGTTCATCCGCCGGGATCTTCTGGAGCGATACTGGCGGGGGCTCCGCCAGCGGGGCGCGGCCGGGTCCCCGGCGGCGGCGGGGCGGGGAGCGGGGGATACACTGGAGAGCCGATAGGCAGCCGCGCGGGCGCTTGCGGTAAATAAATGTGGAGGCAGGCGGTCTGACGGGGCCCGCGCTGCCGGGACGGGGGGGATGGAGATGGCGGCAAAGGTAGGCATCAACGGATTCGGGCGGATCGGGCGCCAGACGCTGCGCACGATGCTGGAACGGCACCCCGACACGCTGCAGGTCACGGCGATCAACGACATCGCCGACATCGCCACGAACGCGCATCTGTTCAAGCACGACAGCAACTACGGGCACTTCCCGGGCCGCGTCGAGGCGCGCGACGGCGAGCTGCGCATCAACGATTGGGCCGTCAAGGTCTTCTCGGAGCGCGAGCCGTCGGCGATCCCCTGGAAGGACGCCGGCGTGGAGCTGGTCATCGAGTCCACCGGGCGGTTCACGAAGGCCGAGAAGGCCCGGGGCCACCTGCAGGGCGGCGCGAAGAAGGTCGCCATCAGCGCCCCCGGCAAGGAAGTGGACATCACCCTGAACATGGGCGTGAACCACGAGCTCTACGACCCCAACAAGCACACCATCGTGAGCAACGGCTCGTGCACGACCAACGCGCTGTCCGTGACCGCCAAGGTGCTGAGCCGGGAGTTCGGCATCAAGCGCGGCTTCATGACCACGGTGCATTCCTACACGAACACGCAGCGCATCCTCGACGTGGTCGGGGAGAACCTGCGCGAGGCCCGCGCCGCGGCCATGAACATCATCCCCGCCGAGACCGGAGCGGCGAAGGCCATCTTCCTCGTCCTCCCCGAGCTGCAGGGCAAGATGCACGGCATTGCGCTGCGGGTGCCCACGCCGACGGTCTCGATCGTGGACCTCGTCTGCGAGCTGGAGAAGCCGGCGTCGGCCAAGGAGATCAACGCGGCATACAAGCGGTACAGCGAAGAGCAGATGGCCGGGTATCTCGGCTATAGCGAGGAAGAGCTCGTCAGCATGGACTACAAGCAGAGCCCGTATTCCGGGATCGTGGACGCCCCGCTCACCACCGTGCTGAGCGACACCCTCGTCAAGGTCATGTCCTGGTACGACAACGAGTGGGGCTACGCGTGCCGCATGGCCGACCTGGCCCACTACATGGTGCAGCGCGGGCTGTAGCACGCGGAGGGGGTGCGGGGGACGCCGCGCGTGCGTCCCCCACGCAGTTCATGTGTCTCGTATTGGGAGCGACCTTGCCATGAGCGAGCAACGCAGATGAACAAGAAGACCGTCGGCGACGTGCCCGTCCGCGGGAAGCGCGTCTTCGTCCGCGTGGACTTCAACGTGCCGCTCGACGAGGAGCGCCGCGTCACGGACGACCGGCGGATCACCGAGTCCCTGCGGACCATCACCTTCCTCCGGACGCGCGGCGCCCGGGTCATCCTGGCCTCGCATCTCGGGCGTCCCGGCGGCACGGTGAAGGCCAGCCTCCGGATGGACCCGGTGGCCGAGCGCCTCGGCGAGCTGCTGGGCGTGCCGGTGCGGAAGCTCGACGACTGTATCGGCGCGGATGTCGAGCGGGCCACGGCCGAGATGGCGGACGGCGATGTCGTCCTGTTGGAGAACCTGCGGTTCCATCCCGAGGAGGAGGCCAACGACCCGGAGTTCGCTCGGCGCCTGGCGGCGCTGGCCGACCTCTACGTGAACGACGCCTTCGGCACGGCCCACCGCGCGCACGCCTCGACGGTGGGCATCGCCGCCTACCTGCCCGCGGTGGCCGGTTTCCTGATGGAGAAGGAGCTCACGTATCTCTCGCGCGCGCTCGAGGAGCCGACCCGCCCCTTCGTGGCCATCCTCGGGGGGAAGAAGGTCTCCGACAAGATCGGGGTGATCCGCAACCTGCTGAGCAAAGCCGACGCCCTGCTCATCGGCGGCGCGATGACCTACACATTCCTCCGGGCGCAGGGGTATCCCGTCGGAACCTCCCTGCTCGAAGCGGACAAGCTCGACCTGGCGACCTCGCTGATGGCCGAGGCGGCGGAGCGGCGCGTGCCGTTCCACCTGCCCGAGGACGTCGTCGTGGCCGACCGGTTTGCCGACGACGCGGCCCAGCGCACCGTGGCCGCGGACGCCATCCCCGAGGGCTGGATGGGGATGGACATCGGCCCGGCCGCGGCGGATGCGTACCGGGAGGTTATCCTGGGCGCCGGGACGGTCATGTGGAATGGGCCGATGGGGGTCTTCGAGTTCCCGCGCTTCGCGGAAGGGACCCGCGCGGTGGCCCAGGCGATGGTGGACTCCACCGCCGTGACGATCGTCGGCGGGGGCGACTCCGCGGCGGCGGTGGAGCAGTTCGGGCTGGCGGACCGGATGACGCACATCAGCACGGGGGGCGGCGCGTCGCTGGAGTTCATGGAAGGCCGCGAGCTGCCCGGCGTGGCCGTGCTGGCCGACCGGTGATGCCGCGCATCCCGCTCATCGCCGGCAACTGGAAGATGCACAAGACCGCCGGCGAAGGCGCGGCGCTCGTGCGCGCGCTGCTCGCCGATCCGCTGCCCTCCCGCGTTGAAGTCGCCGTCTGCCCGCCCTTCACGGCGCTGGGTGAGGTGCGCTCGGCCCTGGGCGGGTCTACCGTGCGCCTGGGCGCGCAAGACATGTACTGGGAAGCCCAGGGCGCCTTCACCGGCGAGATCTCTCCGGTCATGCTGCGCGACCTGGGCTGCACGTACGTCATCGTCGGCCACTCCGAGCGGCGGCAGTTCTTCGGGGAGACCGACGACACCGCGGCCCGCAAGGCGGGCGCCGCGTTCGCCCACGGCCTGATCCCGATCCTCTGTGTCGGCGAGCGCCTGGAGGAACGCGACGGAGGCCGCACGGAGGCCGTCGTCGTGCGGCAGACCACGCAGGGCACCGAGCGGATCGATCCGGTGCTGGCCTCGACGCTCGTGATCGCCTACGAGCCGGTCTGGGCTATCGGGACCGGACGTGCGGCATCCGGCGAGGAGGCCAACCGGGTCATCGGGCTCATCCGCCGGGCGCTGGCGGAGCGGTTCGGCGAGAACGTGGCCGCGCGCATCCGCATCCTCTACGGGGGCAGCGTCACCCCCGAGGTCGCCGCCGAGTTCAGCAGCCAGCCCGAGATCGACGGCGCCCTGGTGGGCGGGGCCAGCCTGGATGCCGGGAAGTTCCGGAAGATCGTGGAGGCGTCGGCGGCGTAGGGCTCCCGCAGCCTTTCCGCCCGTGCTAGAATAGGCTGTGCCCCGGCGGATGCCGGGGTGTTGCTGTCTGGAGGTTACGGGTGGAAACGGCGGTGCTCACGATCCATTTCATCCTGGCCTTCCTGGTGATCGGGGTGATCCTGCTCCAGGGGCCGAAGGGGGAGGGGCTCGGCGCCATCGGCGGTAGCGCGCGCATGTTCCACGGGCCGCGCCCGCGCGAGACGCTGTTCACCCGCATCACCGCCGTGCTGTCCGTCTTGTTCGTCCTCACCTCCACCTACCTGACGTTTCTCAGGTAGGTGGCAGTCCACAACCGCATAGCGGGCCTGCCGGGATGGCGGAATTGGCAGACGCGTACGCTTGAGGGGCGTATGGGGTTCCCGTGGGGGTTCAAATCCCCCTCCCGGCACCAGGTTCTTGTCGACTACTGTCTATGTTCTGCTCTCCGACCTGATCCAACGGGGACGCCTCCTTTCTACAAGTTCCCAGCTAGCTA